>Ga0207426_1001265_pt1 | contig 22064 bp, 12 predicted proteins | sample AraplaMF_Cvi_mMS_FD_184265 | JGI IMG/M metagenome (GOLD analysis project Ga0207426, IMG submission 184265) | Arabidopsis root microbial communities from the University of North Carolina, USA - plate scrape MF_Cvi_mMS (SPAdes) (version 2) | ecosystem: Host-associated > Plants > Roots > Endosphere... | reverse complement strand
GGTCCAGGGCGCTGGTCGGCTCGTCCACCAGCAGCACCGCGGGCTCGTTCATCAGCGCCCGGGCGATATTGACCCGCTGCCGCTGACCGCCCGACAGCTGATGCGGCCGCCGGTCCGCCAGCTCCGCAAGCCCGACCGCCGCCAGTAGTTCCCGCGCCCGGGAGCGCGCCGCACGGGGCGGGCGGCCGTCCAGATGGGCCATCACCTGGAGCTGCTCGGCGGCCGTCAGCGAGGGCAGCAGGTTCGGCTGCTGGAAGACCGTGCCGATGGTGGTGCGGCGCAGCGCCGTCAGCTCCGCGCGGCCCCGTCCCGCCGTGTCGGTGCCGTCGATCACCACCCGTCCGCGGTCCGGGCGGATCAGTGTCGCGGCGACCGCGAGCAGGCTGGACTTCCCGGATCCGGACGGCCCGATCACCGCAGTCAGACCGCCGGCGGGCACGGTCAGCGAGACCCGGTCCAGCGCGGTCAGCCGGGCGTCGCCGTCGGGGTAGGTGAGGGTGACATCGGTCAGTTCGAGGCTCATCGGGCACTTCCCAGGGCGGTCAGCGGGTCGACGGAGGTGACGCGGCGGATGGCGAGCGCGGCACCGGCGGCGCCCAGCGCGATCATGATCAGGGCCGGGACCAGCACCGTCGGCGGATCGAGCACGAACGGCACGGTGCCGCCCAGCGCCGCGCCCACCCCCGCCGCCAGGCCGGTGCCCAGCGCGGTCCCGGCCACCAGCAGGACGACGGCCTGGCCGAGCGCGTCCCGCAGCAGTGCGCCGGTCGAGGCGCCCAGCGCCTTCAGCACCGCGACATCGCCGCTGCGCTGGATCGTCCACACGGTGAAGAACGCGCCGATGACCAGCGCGGAGATGGCGAACAGAAAGCCGCGCATCAGCTGGAGCGAACCGTTCTCGGCGGTGAACGAGCCGATGGCCCGTACGGCGTCGTCGGTGGTGACGGTCTTCGTGCCGAGCTGCTGGTCGGCGGTAGCCAGACCGGCCGACCCGGTGGTGGAGAGGGCGAGCACCGTCGCCCCGGCGGGGCCGTCGCCAGGGCCCTTGTCGTGCGCGGCCGGACCGGAGCCGCCCGCGAGCCGTTGCCAGTCGCGCAGTGACGTCCACACCACCGGGGTGTGGCTGTACATCGCCGTGCCCGACACCGCCGCGACCTCGAAGGTCCGCCCGCCCAGCGTCAGCCGCCCGCCGGCCCGCAGCCCGAGCGACGCGGCGGCCTTCCCGGACAGCACCACCGCCCCGTCGGCGACCCGCTCCGGCGCCGGCCGGGACCCGGGCCGCACCCCGAACGCCGACACCGCGGCGGTCCGGCCGCCCGCCTCGGCCCGGGTCGTCGTGATGCCCAGCGGCTCGGCGTGCCGTACGCCCGGCACCCGCGCCCAGGCCCGCACGGTCCGCTCCGGCAGCCGGGAATCGGTGAACGCGAGCTCGCTGCCGTCGGCGGGTGCCGAGAACACCAGATGGTCGGCGGGCAGTCCGGTGACCGCCGAGGTGTTCTCCCTGCCCAGGCCCGCCGTCAGGCCCGACAGCAGGCCCACCAGCACCGTGATCAGCACGATGACGGTGCCCATCAGGGCGAATCGCCCCTTGGCGTATCTCAGGTCTCTCCAGGCGACGAACACGGGCTGCCCTCTTCGGATCGGGGCGCCGGACCCGACTGCCCGGCGGCTGGTCCCCACCGTCGCCTCCCGGACGGGGCCGCGGCATCGCGCCCGGGAGGGGGCCGCCGGCGTCGAAAGGTGCGTCCCGCGGTCAATCCTTTGGTTGATGCCGCCGGGTGAACGGGGCCCTTAGCCTGAAAGGGCCGTGACCGAAGAAGCCGTGACCGCTCACTCCCTCACCCCCGTCCTGCGGGCCCTGCGCAGCTGCCTGCATCTGATGGTGGCCGCGCTGCTCGCGCTCGCCGCCGTACGGGCGGTGGCCGACCGCACCCCGGACGCCCCCGCCGTGCTCGCCGCCGCGGCGGCGCTGTGCGCGCTCTACGTGACCGGGCCCCGGCTGCCCCGTCTGCGCACCTCCACCGGCGCCGCCGCCCTCTGGCTCGCCGCCCTGGGCCTGGTCTGGCTGGTCCTGCTGGCCCTCACCCCGGACGGCGTCTGGGTGGCCTTCCCGCTGTTCTTCGTCCAGCTGCATCTGCTGCCGCCGCGCCGGTCCCTGCCCGCGGTCGCGGCCACCACCCTCGCCGCCATCGCCGGATTCGGCTGGCACACCCACACCCTCAGCGTCGGTACGGTGCTCGGCCCGGCCCTGGGCGCCGCCGTCGCGGTCGCCGTCGTCCTCGGGTACGAGGCCCTCTACCGGGAGAGCGAACAGCGCCGCCGCCTCATCGAGGAGCTCACCGCGACCCGCGGCGAACTGGCCGACGCCGAACACGCCGCCGGTGTGCTCGCCGAACGCGAACGGCTGGCCCGCGAGATCCACGACACCCTCGCGCAGGGCCTGTCCAGCATCCAGCTGCTGCTGCGGGCCGCCGAGCGCGCCCTGCCGGAGCGGCCCGGCAGCGCCCTCGGTCACGTCCGGCAGGCCCGTACCGCCGCCGTCGACAACCTCGCCGAGGCACGCCGCTTCGTACGCGCGCTCAGCCCGCCCGACCTGGAGGCCGGGTCGCTGCCCGCCGCCCTGGAACGGGTCTGCGCCACCACGGCCCGCGCCTCCGGCCTCGCCGTGCACTGCCAGGTCTCCGGCGCGCCCACCGCGCTGCCCACCCCGCACGAGGTGGCGCTGCTGCGCATCGCCCAGTCCGCGCTCGCCAACACCGTCCGGCACGCCGCCGCGGACCGCGTCGAGCTGACCCTCAGCTACATGGACACCGAGGTCGCGCTGGACATCGTCGACGACGGCACCGGGTTCGTCCCCGCCGAGGTGCCCGCCCCCGGCTCCGCCGCGGTCCCCGGCACCGGCTTCGGGCTCGCCGCGATGCGCGCCCGGGCCCGCGCCCTCCAGGGCACCCTCGTCATCGAGTCCGCCCCGGGGGAGGGCACCGCGGTCGCCGTCACCCTGCCCTGCCCCGCGCCCGCGTCCGACGCCGCGCCCGCCCCCGCGACCGACGCCGCACCGGAGGCCGCCACATGACCGCGACGGACTCCCCGGAGCCCCCGGCCCCGCCCGCACGTCCCCGGCGCATCCGGCTGCTGCTCGCCGACGACCACCCCGTGGTCCGCGCCGGACTGCGCGCCGTCCTGGAGACCGAGGAGGACTTCGAGATCGTCGCCGACGTACCGACCGCCGAGGAGGCCGTCGGCCTCGCCGCGCGGCTCGATGTCGACGTGGTCCTCATGGACCTCCAGTTCGGCGGCCGGATGCTCGGCTCACAGGCCACAGCCGCGATCGCCGCCGCCCCCGGTGCCCCGCGCGTCCTCGTCCTGACCACCTTCGACACCGACGCCGACATCCTCGCCGCCATCGAGGCCGGCGCCACCGGCTACCTCCTCAAGGACGCCCCGCCGGAGGAGCTGGCCGCCGCGGTACGCACCGCCGCCGCCGGGAAGTCGGCCCTCGCCCCCACCGTCGCGCTGCGCCTCATGGACCGGATGCGCACCCCCGCCACCGCGCTCTCCCGCCGTGAGACCGAGGTCCTCCAGCTCGTCGCCGACGGCCTGTCGAACGCGGCGATCAGCAAGCAGCTCTTCCTCAGCCAGGCGACCGTCAAGTCCCACCTCGTCCACATTTACTCCAAGCTGGGCGTGGACTCCCGTACGTCCGCGGTCGCCGCTGCCACCGCACAGGGCCTGATCCGCCGCTGACCTCCGGTCCGGCACCGGAGCGCGCACCCGGCCGGGGTCCGCGGACCGGTTCTGTCGGTGCCGGGTGCGAGAATCATCGACAGCACGACCGAACGGCAGCACACCGCTCGCGATGATCGACGATCAGGGAGACGCACCATGGCACCCGCCATCCCAGCCTCGATGGACCGGCCGCACTTCATCGGCATCGGCGGAGCCGGTATGTCGGGCATCGCCAAGATCCTTGCGCAGCGAGGCGCCCAGGTGGCGGGCAGCGACGCCAAGGATTCCGCGACCGCCCAGGCCCTGCGCGCCCTCGGCGCCACGGTCCACATCGGGCACGCCGCCGGGCATCTCGCCGAGGACGCCACCAGCGTCGTCGTCTCCTCCGCGATCCGCCCCGACAACCCCGAGCTGGCCGCCGCCCATGAGCGCGGCATCCCCGTCGTGCACCGCTCCGACGCGCTGGCCTCCCTCATGGACGGCCTGCGCCCCATTGCCGTGGCGGGCACCCACGGCAAGACGACGACGACCTCCATGCTCGCCGTCTCCCTCGGCGCCCTCGGCCTCAAGCCGTCCTACGCCATCGGCGGCGACCTCGACGCCCCGGGCTCCAACGCCGAGCACGGCACCGGCGAGATCTTCGTCGCCGAGGCCGACGAGAGCGACCGCAGCTTCCACAAGTACGCGCCCGAGGTCGCGATCATCCTTAACGTGGAGCTGGACCACCACGCCAACTACGCCTCGATGGACGAGATCTACGAGTCCTTCGAGACCTTCGTCGGCCGCATCCGCCCCGGCGGCACCCTGGTCATCGCCGCCGACCAGCCCGGCGCCCGCGAGCTGACCGAGCGGATCTCCGGCCGCTACGACATCGAGGTCGTCACCTACGGCGAGTCCGAGGACGCCGACGTCCGCATCCTCAAGGTCAACCCCCGCGGCCTGACCAGCGATGTCACCGTCACCCTGACCAGCGGCAAGATCCTCACCTTCACGGTCTCCGTCCCCGGCCGGCACTACGCCCACAACGCCGTCGCCGCGCTGGCCGCCGGCGTCGCCCTGGGCCTGGCGCCGCACAACCTCGCCTCCGCGCTCGGCAAGTACACCGGCGTCAAGCGCCGCCTCCAGCTCAAGGGCGAGGCGGCCGGCGTCCAGGTCATCGACTCCTACGCGCACCACCCCACGGAGATGACCGCCGACCTGGAGGCGATCCGCGGCGCCGCCGAGGGCGCCCGGGTGCTGGTCGTCTTCCAGCCGCATCTCTTCTCCCGCACCCAGGAGCTGGGCACGGAGATGGGCCAGGCGCTCGCCCTTGCCGACGCCTCCGTCGTGCTGGACATCTACCCGGCGCGGGAGGACCCGATCCCGGGCATCACCAGCGCCCTGATCATCGACGCCGCGCGCACCGCGGGCGCCGATGTCACCCCCGAGCACGACCAGGCCGCCGTCCCGGAGGTCATCGCCGGAATGGCGAAGCCCGGTGACCTTGTTCTCACCATGGGCGCGGGCGATGTGACCGACCTCGGCCCCGCCATCCTGTCCCGCCTGGGCAGCTGAGCTGAGGAGGACCCCGATGCCGTACGAGATCGACAAGCCCGACGAGCAGTGGCGCGCCGAGCTGAGCCCCGCGGAGTACCAGGTGCTCCGCCAGGCCGGCACCGAGCCCGCCTTCGTCGGCGAATACACCGACACCAAGACCGAGGGCGTCTACTCCTGCCGCGCCTGCGGTGCCGAGCTCTTCCGCTCCGACACCAAGTTCGAGAGCCACTGCGGCTGGCCGTCCTTCTACGACGCCCGCGACTCGGACGCCGTGGAGCTCATCCCCGACAACTCCCACGGCATGGTGCGGACCGAGGTACGGTGCGCCCGCTGCGGCTCCCACCTCGGGCACGTCTTCGAGGGCGAGGGCTACCCCACCCCCACCGACCAGCGGTACTGCATCAACTCGATCTCGCTGCGGCTGACGGCTGACGGCTGACGGCTGACGAGGACTGACGCGCCACCGGCCGTTGTTGAACTGGCGGATGCCCGCACAGGGAGCCTTGTGCGGGCATCGGTTTGCCTTGAGGCGGTGGTTTCACGGGGTGATCGCAGGCACCCCGTGAGGCCGCCCGCGCACCTTCCACCTCGGACGACGCCCCTAGGATGAACGGCGTCCGGTCAACACGACTTGACGGTGCCGGACGGACAGGACAACGGGGAGACAATGACCAGCCCGACCCAGGCCCCAGAACAGCCCAGGACCCATGAGCCCCACCCCTACATCGGGGGCCGCAATGCCGCGCTGCGCGCGCTCACCGCGTGGCGGACGGGGCGGCCGGGCGCGCCTCGGGTCGTCATCCTGACCGGAAGTCCGGGCACCGGGTGTTCGCGGCTGCTCACGGGGTTCCTGATGCTCTGCGACCCGGAGTACCGCAAGGGGCTGGAGCTGGACGCGCTCGATCCGGCGACCGTGCCTCCGGACCTGCCCGCACCCGCGGTGCCGGGCGTCGCCGGGCTGACGGCGGCGCAGACCCTGTGGCTGCTCGCCGATCACTACGGGCTGGCCGCGACCCGCACCGCCGACATCTTCCCCGAACTCGGTCAACTCCCGCTGTCCGGGCGGCCGGTGACGATCGTGGTGCCGGATGTGGACCGGGCCGGTCCGGTGCGGGGGACGGGCGAGCCCGCGCGCGTGGTGCGGGATGCGCTGAAGCCCCTCGCCGCCGTCGAATCCCTACGCCTTCTCGCCGACGTGCCCCGGGAGTTCGCCGTCGAACTCGCCGAGGGTCTGCCGCCCGGCGTGGCCCGGGTCATCGACCTCGACGCACCCGAGTGGGCCGACCCCGAAGGGCTTGTGCTGCAGGCCGAGGCGCTGCTCAATCCCCAATTCGGCGCCCCGGAACTTCCGTTCACCACCGAACCTGACGCACGGCGCGCGCTCGCCGAGATGATCGCCCGGCACGCGGGAGACGGCGCGGGCAGCCGCCTGACCGTGCATCTCGCCGTGCAGTCGATCCTGATGCGCCCGGAGGGGTTCGACCCGGCGGACGCGAGCCAACTGCCCGACAGCGTCGGCGAAGTGCTCGATCTGCACGCCCAGCGACTCGGCGTCCACCCCCGCACCCTGCGACAGATCCTCGCGCCCCTCGCCCTTGCCGAGGGCGACGGCCTGCCCGTGCACCTGCTGGCCCCGCTCGCCTCCGCCGTCGCCGGGCGGGACATCAGCGAGGAGATGGCGCGGGGCATGCCGCTCGTCGCCCCCTTCATCCGCCCCGTCGAGAGGGCCGGCGAAGGCATCCCCGAGGATGAGCGGACGCTCCTCGGATTGCCGCACCCGGGCATCGGCGAGGCCGTTCGGGCCGGCATTCCGGACATTCCGGGTGCTCAGGCGCGCATCGCCATGGAGTTGCTGGAGGCCGTACCCGATCAGGACTGGGCGAAGGCAGGGGCGTACGTGCGCGATGACATCGCGGGACACACCCTGGAGGCCGGTCTGCTCCCCCGGCTCCTCACCGACCCCGGCCTGTTCGCCCACGCCGATCCGGTGCGGTTGCGCGCGGCGGTGGAGGCCGTGCCCCCGGAGCAGTTGGGCGCACCGGCGCGCACCTATCTGCGTACGGCCCCGCTGCTCACCCGCACCCAGGCACCCGCCCTCCTTCGAGCGGCGCTCCTGGAGACCGCGTTCATCGAAGACGGACTGCCGGAGTACGCGGCGGTGTTGCGCCGCATGGTGCCCGAGCTTCCCTGGCACACCCTGTGGAGCGCACCGGTCGCCGGGGTCGACGCCGTGACCGTCGGCACACTGCCCCCGTCCGCGGCCGCGTCGGACGGCGCTGCGGAGGCGGCCCCGCTCGCGGTCGCCGTGAGCACGGTGCCTCAAGGCACCCCGGGTTCCAGCCCGTTGCAGGCCGACGATCCCGAGGCCCCGGCCCTGCTGGTGCAGGACCTCGCCACCGGCTCCGTCATCGATGCCGACCCGACCCGGGTCCTGCGCCCCTCGGATGACGAGCGCGCCACGGGGCCGCTCGGGTTCAGCCGCGGCGCCGACTACGTATGCGTCTGGCGTCGCGGCGAGGAGAAGGGCGACGAGAGGGTCGTCACGGCCCTGATCTCCGCCACGCCCTTCACGGCAACCGACCTTTCCCCCGACGGCATCCTCCTTGTGGCCACGGAAAGCGGTGTGAAGGCGTTGCGGATCCGCCCGGCGCAGCCCTACGCCCCGACCGCTGGGCGCTCCGTACCCGGCCCCCGGGCAGCCGATCCCGAGCCCGCACAGGCCCCCGAGCCCCAGCCGGCGGCCGCACAGGCTCCACAAGCCCCCGGGCCCGATGCCCACCCGACCGCCTGACCCACCCACCGCAGACCGTTAGCCTCAAAGCCTCAAAGGGAGTTCCCGTGATCAGCCAGGAGCAGGCGCTCGCGACCGCCGAGGGGTGGCTCAACCCCGAGGGACAGGAGCGCCGTGAGGTGCGGATGCAGGAGTTCGATCTGGGCTGGGTGGTGTGGGCCGCGGCCCCGCCGATCGAGCGTGACCCGGTCACGGGCAAGCGCCGGCCACCGGCCACGATCGGCCACTCCTGCGGTGTGGTCGACCGCCGCACCGGCGAGCTGAGCACCTGGCCCTCCGTGCCGGTCGAGGAGGTCGTGCGGAGGTATCAGCAAGAGCACGGTGACGGCCAGGCGGCCGCGCCGCCCGCGCAGCCGCCGGTCACCGGCCCCGGCAATACGACGGTCCTCACCTACGTCGACCCGCGCACCGGCGAGGAGACGAGCCTCGTCAAGAACTCCGCCCCCGGAGAGCCGCACTCCGAGTACCAGGCCGTGGTGGAGGTCGAAGACCTCGGCGTCCCCGCGAAGAACGTGGTCGCGATCCACACGGACCTCAGCTCCAGCCTGCTCCCCGGTGGGTACCCGGGCCTGCTGCTCGGCCGTCGCTTCCCCAACGCCCGGTTCTCCTGCACGCATGAGTACGGAGTGCGGGGCGAGGAGCGCGCCCAGGCGATCACCGGGCTGATCCAGCACGTCGAGAAGGTGCACCAGATCGCGGGACAGCAGCCGCCGCCCCGGCCGCACCGGGCGCCGGTGCCGACCGGCGTCGAGCCGGCCGAGCCGCTCCGCGACGCTGCCCTGGGCCGCGAGCTGACGGAGGCCTTCGGCGCTGACGACGTACATCGCTACGGCGCCGACGACGTGGCGGGCACCCCGCTCCCCGAGGCCGCCAAGGCCACGCTGACATGGGCCGGTCTTCCGACCGTCGTCCCGTTCTTCTTCACGGCCGACAGCCCGGAGGCGGAGCTTCCGGGCGGCCTGTTCGGCAATGCCGCCGCGCACCTGCGCGAGGTCGGCTCCCAGGCGAGCGCCGACACCCTCGCGTTCCTGGAGGGTCACGTCAGAATCGGCACCGACGGGATCGCTCTGATCACCGTCCAGTGCACGGGCTCCGATCTGGAGGGTGAGCCGGTCGGCCAGCTCTGGGCCGTCACTCCGGAAAACGGCGCCGGCCGCCGTGTCAACGCCTCGGTGTCCGCGTTCGCCCGCTCCCTCGCGCTCCTGGACACCACACGCGAGGAGATGACCGCGCTCGACCCGGTCATGGCGGGCAGCGCCGTCGCCGACTTCCAGGAGCAACTCGTCGCCATCGACGCATCGGCCCTGGACGACCCGAGGAACTGGTGGTCGGTGATCGTCGAGCAGATGTGGCACGGGTTGTTCTGACCGACCCCCATCGCCTTGGTGGCGTGGCGCGTTGCCGACAAATGCGCCACGCCTCTTCGCGTAGGGACGAATGCAAGGCCTTTGGAGGATGCGAAGTGAGTAGTCGCGACACCATTGCTCTCTGGCACGGGATTCAGCGAAATACCGGGAACGCGAGCTTCTCAGTGAACGATATCTACCGGGATTCCGACGCATCGGTCAGGGTTCGGCTCGTGACCGGCGCCACCGAGGAGCAGTGTCACATCCTCCGCATGGGTGAGACCTTCCCCGTGGGCGACGAGACGTGGCGGCTCGCAGAGTTGACGGGTTGGCCGAGCGAGGACGACTGGACCGTGGTGCTGCGCCGCGTCGCGCCTGCCCCGGCCTGAGAGCAGGTAACAGACGCGCCTGATCGGACGGCGACGACGGCAGCGACAGCCAAGACGGGGAAGGAGTACCGGAACATGGGCCGGCGCTACGAAGTGGATGGCTACACCGCCGAGTTGGACGACAGCTTCCAGGTCGTCCACCGCAATCCACGCGGCAAGAAGCTACAGCAGATACCCGACTGGCTCGCGGACAGCGATGGCGTACGCCGGCTGTACCGCCTGCGGCGGGCGCTGACCGGGCACCGCGGGCACGCGCGGGTGCAGGCCGAAGCCTGGGCCACCGCGGGCACGCGCGTGCCCATGGCCCTCGCCGAGTCCGACCCCGTGTGGCGCGAGGCACTCGACGACGCCGGCGTCGAGCCGGTGGCAGACCCGCCGCCCGCACCGGATGCCGACGAGGCGGCGCTGATCGCGCGGACGTACGTCCACCCCGACGACCACACCATGACGCTTCTCCTGAGGGCCTCCTGCGCACGCCACTGGGACGCGTTTCTGGCATCGCAGGAGGACTGGGCGCTCACGGACACCTTCGCGACCGGCATCCGGGTTCCCGGGGACACCGAACCCACGTTTCCCGAGCGGCTGATGGCGGCGCATCCCGGCCGGGAGCAGGAGGCCCTGGAGGCGGTCTACGCCTTCGGCTGGAGCCTCTGGGGCAGCCCGCTTCTCTACAAGTCCCTCTTGGACGGCGACGTGGCGCGTCTGGCCGCGACGGCACCCAGGTTCCTCCCCGCCGTCCTCGACGAACTCGCCGACATGTGCCTGAAGGCGGGTGGAAAGCACCAGGAACACGCCACCGGGTACTTCACGCGCGCCAGGAACGCCGAACGTGAGCAGCACACCAAGCTGGACGAGCGATGGCTGGACGCGCGATACGCCACCTTCGCGGACCATGGAGCGCTGGCGACCGGGGCGGTACGCGCGCGTGCCAAGGAGCTGGCTCCCCGGGGCGCGGTGGTCTCGCCGGACCAGCTCCGGCGCTTCCACGACGTACTGGTGCGACGCGTACACACGCCCCACGACCTGTATCCGGGCATGGCCGCGGATCTGCGCAAGGTGGCCCGGGCGGCGGGAGCGAATCCCGAGTCCGAAGTGGCCGCACTGCTCGCGGACATCGTGCCGAGGGTCGGGCTGTGCGCGGGCGACACGGACAAGTTCTGGGCCGACGCCCTGAAGGGGAAGGCCCTGGAGCTGCTGGTCGAGCGACGCCCGGAGACGGTGCACGACACACTGCGGCTGATCCCCGATGACGCGAACAGTACGGAGGACGGGCTGTCGCTGCTCCGACGCAGCGGTGCCCTGGCCCTGTTGACGGGCGAGCGCCCGGGGCTCCCCGCCGGTGAGGCCGCCCGTCTGCTGCACGACTGCCTCGCGAGCGAACCGACGTGGCGGGTGCGCAGTGACGAGCTGTACGACCTGGCGGTACGCCTCGCCCCACGCCTGGTGGCCGACGCCGTTCCGGTGCGCCTGCCGTATCCCGCGCCCGGCCGCAGGAGGGCCCCCATCCCGCTCGACCTGGCGGACGAACTCCTCGCACACGGGGTGCCGTTGGCCGACCCGCCGCCGAAACTGGGCAGCCCGGGCGCCGCCCACATGGTCGTGCACCGGCGCCCGCACCTGAGCCGGCTGCTCGCCGACCCCCGCTTCGCCCGCGAGCTGCGCAGCGCGCTCCACGCCGAACTCGAACTGGAAGGATTGCCGGAGGCAGGGGTGTCCTACCACCGTCACTATCGCCCGCACCGGGACGCGGAACGCAACAGCTGGCGCAGCACCCCGGGCATCTGCCGCACGCCACTGGGCCGTGAGGTGCTGCGCGCCTGGCTGGACCGCCGGCGCGAACGCCTGCGCGCAGGCCTCGACCTGAACGGGCTCGTGCGCGTGCTCGCCCCCTTCGTGCACATCGGCGGGGTCGTCGACGAGCTGCTCAAGGACGAGGCGACGGCACGGGAGTTCGCGGCCGTGGACGTGGTGGCGCTGGTCCTGGCCGGCCTTCCGGCCGAGGCCGACCGTCCAGCGGTCGAGGCGCTGATGGCCACGATGCGCCCCCAGGACCTGATCGGCACCAGACCCATGCCGGATCTGCGCACACGGATCGATGAGACCTTCCCCGACCTGTCCGATGCGCAGGTCACCCGGGCCTGGAAGGCGCTCCAGACGGGGGTCAACTGCCAGGAGGGGCTGCGGCGTCTTGTCGCCCGCCTTTCCGACTGATCGACGTCACTCGTTGTGGAGTACGTATGCCCAGGCGGGCTGTTTGCCGCCCTGCTCCTCGACATCGGCCAGCTCCCCGAGGACCCAGTACGGGAGCTGCCCCCGTTCGGCGACCGGGGGCAGAATGCTCCGGGTGCGCAGCCCTGTGACCCACAGCACCACCATGGTGAGGAAGTTGTCGAGGCTGTGCGCGGCGGGAAGAGCGGCGAGATACTCCTCGTCGGGACCGGTCGGGACGCGCAGGATGTGTCCGGTGGGGCCGTCGATGACGAGCTTGGCGCCCATCCACTTGCCGATCTGGAAAAAGGGACCGGTTTCGGCAACGGGCTCGATCCCTTCGGGCCAGGAGGGCAGTTCGTCGAGAACGTCGGACTCCCAGTCCCCGCAGGGGAAGATCCCCATGCCTCCTTCGTCCCACATGTACGGCAGCCCGAACTCCAGGAGAAGTTCGCGCGTCGCCCCGTGGGTGAGGCCATCCGGGAGATCCTCGGCCTCGATGGGAAAGATGTCGTCCTCGCCGAACAGATCGATGAGGTCCTCGCGACTCGGAGCCGGCGCATCGAGCGGACTGCTCAGGCCCGCGTCCGCGTAACTATCGCTCAGAGGCTGCTGCCGCGCGCCGAAATCGGAGATGTCCACGCCCTGCGTGGGCTGAAGGGCGATCAGTCCCAAATCGCCGCCAAAGACGACGACTTCATGCACGGCCAGTGGCTCGCAGGGCAGCACGAAAGCGCTGTCCCTTCGGCGGGGGGACGACGAGACGAACAACTCCTGAACAAGCTCAGGTGATGCGGAGTCGTCCCCGGGCGAGTCGGGCCAGGCGAGGTCCGCACGATTCTCCTCCGGAATCTCGTCGTTTTCCCAAGGCTCTGCGACACGGTTTCCCGTTTCCGCGTCCCGGATCGAGACATACGACCGCTGCCCCCCGTCCTCCGTCCGCCGCTGCAAACCGGCGATGGCGGCACGTCCCCGCCATCGCACTTCCGCCATGGCGGCGAACTTTCCGGCCCGGAGAAAGCGTGCGTGATATCCACCCGGCGGGCGCCAATGTGCCCATTTGGCTCGCCAGGGCAGTGCAACGCCTGAGGAGGCCACACCCGACGCGAATGCGTGATCGTCGCGCGAGAAGGCCATCAAGTGCAGCCACGAGGCCCACTCCGTCTGGCGCTGTGGCGTGACTCCCCACCCCCACAGATGAAGCGCGTCGGCGGCGGCTGTGTTTCCGGGGATGAGGAAGGTGATGCTTCGTGCCGCGTCCATGAGCGCCGTTTGCGGCAGATTGGCGATGACACGTCCGTCCCGAAGGACTTCGTCGTACATTCCCGCCTGTACGGCGTGCATGGCGAGCCCGGTGGCGGCATACAGGCCGACGGCACCGCGCCTGGCCCATCCCTCGGGGTGGCGAAAACCCGGAGCCGAGCCCATCAGCCAACTCACCACATGCCCATGGATACGGGAGAGTTGGGCAGATTCGGTCTCCCGGCGAACGGTCTCGGCCAGTCCCTCGTCGACAAAGGAAACCCCGAGAGGCCCGAGCCGAAGAATTCCGGACTCTTCCCTCGCGAATTCAGCGAGTTCGTCCTCGGATGCCGCTTCACCGCTCAGCGCGGCGACAAGTTGGGCCCAGACAGGGACGGGTACGAAGCGGGGTTCGGCCAGTGCCAACGCCCGCACGGCAACGGACTCCGTTACCGCCGGCACAGGCTCGACGGCCGCCGCGGACAGCCGGAACACCGCCCCGGGATCAACGCGGGCCGGGAGCAACTCGGGCACCATATGGGCCACTACGGCCAACTTGCCACGCGCCAGCCGCGGAAGGGCCCGGGTCACCAACCGCTCGGGCTCGTACGACCGCCGTGTCGGCCCGGCACGATGGGCGTTGACGACCAGCAGCAACCGCTCCTCGGGCCACGAGCCGAGCGCGAAACGCCAGTCGTCCCGCTTGTCCGCGGACAGATCGACTCCCAGCGCCGTAAGGGCCTGCTGCATGACCTGCTCGGCGGTGAGACCGGTGGCGTCGACGACCACACTGCCGGGCACCTGCTCGTGTATCTCCCGCATGACGGCCGAGGCGTCATGGCCGGTCGTAGGGACAAGAAAGGCCACTTGGCCGCTGTGCCCACCCTCACGCCACCATGCGCCGACGCGACCGGCGACCTCTTCCGCGGGGATGCCGGGGGTGTCGGGGGTTGGCTCGGGCACGATGCCCCTCCTCAGTTGCGCGCTGACTTCTCGACCTTACGCGTGGCTGTGCGCGAATGGCCCGGGCTATTGCTGTCGCATGACCCGGGCCGGCGGTGTGGCCTGCAGAAGCAGGCGGGGGCGCTATCAGGCTGGGGCAGGCGTGACGCGGCGCAGCACCACGGTCCAGTCCTCGTCGCTCGGCCAACCCGTCAATTCGGCGAGTTTCCACGTCTCGTCGCCCACGGGGAAGGTCTCACCCATGCGGAGGGTGTGAAACTGCTCCTCGGTGGCGACGACGATCCCGAGCCGAACCCTGACCGAGGCGTCGGACTCCCGGTAGATGTCCATCACTGAGAAGCTGGCGCTCCCGGTGTTTCGCTGAATACTGTGCCAGAGACCAATCGTGTCGCCACTACTCACTTCTCATCCTCCAAAGATGCGTACTGGTCGCTACAGTATTTCATGAATTCCTTGATGGTCAGGGGCTGGGGATGCTTTGAGTTGTGCGGATTGCGCAACTGAATCAGGCCCTTGTCGTCGACGGAGACGATCTCGTAGGCGTGTGAACTGAGGAGATCCTTCTCCATTTTATTCTCCACACCCGTGCCCCTCGAGCGGGTGCCGATCACGACCGGCCTGCCGCTTTCCGTGAGTTCCCGCAGGTGGGCCAGGAGTTGCTTTTCCGGGCTGCGGCCGTTCATGTCGTAGTTCGTCGGGAAATCGTGGTTCTCCGACGTACGTCCGGTGAGTTGGGCGAGCAGCTCGGCACGGTCGCCGGATGTGGAGCCCTGGGTGATACGGGAGTAGCCCGTCAGCAGGTTGTCCTCGAAGTCCCTGTTGCGGGGGAGCTGCGACTCGTGCTCGCGCTTCTTGTCGTCCCAGAACTGGTCCAGGCCCGCGATGGCCTTCTCCATGATCGCCGGCCAGGCCACACCCACGTCGTTGGCGTTGGCGTAGGCGGTGATGCCGGGGAAATCGCTGTACACGGGCACGTCGGGAGTGACCCTCACGGTCAGGATGCGGCCGGTCGGAGCCTGGTTGCCGTAGTTGTTGCGGCGCACCTCGTGGAAACGGACCTCGTAATTGCCGTCGTCCGTCTCCCGGATCATGTCCTGGAGGAGATCCGGGTACCTGCTCGCGAGGGCGCCCAGGGTGGCGATGATGCCGCAGTCGCCGATGGCACCCTGCTGCGTCTGCTCACGCGACGGAGGACCGTCGAACAATGGCACGCGCGTCCCGTCGGGACGGTCCAGCGGAGTGCCGTAAACGTCGGGCTGGAACTCCGCCAGCTTCTTGTGGTTGCCGAAGCGCGGCTGGTCCACCTCAGTGGTGATCTCGGTGGGCTCGGCCGGGCCTGACCCGGTCATGGACTGCCAGATCTGCTTGATCCGGCCGCGCTTTTCCGGCTGGTTGTCCGAGGCGGGGGAGCCCTCGCGAGGCTCATCGGCGGATGGGTTCGGGGCGCCGGCCTGCTCGCCCGCCCCCGTGGCGGCGGTGGAGGGGCGCGGGGCCTCTCCCGCGCCCGCGCGTTCGGTCTCCGTCTGCGGAACGTCGCGGTGTGAGCGCTGCGAGTCCGCCGGGGCGGATGTTCCGTTGTCGGCAGTCCCGTTGTTTACAGGGGAGTTGATGCTCGCGGGGTCTGTCGAAGGTGTGCGTTCCCTATCGGTCGGGTGGGTGGTCGGCGTGCCTGCGGGGTCCGCCGGGGCCCTGCGGTCCGTGCCTGCCGGGTCCGATGGGGGTGTGCGGTTGGGGTCCGTGGGATGGGACGGGCCCGACTGAGGTGCCTGGGTGGGCGGCGTGTTCTGGTCAGGGCCTTGGGGCGGGGGTGGGGTCTGCTTCTGATTGGCCAGGGTTTGTGCCAACTGATCGACGAAGTTCAGGTGATTCCGAATCTCCGCGTCCTGGAGCTGCTGGCTCGGCGTGCGGAACTTGCCGAGTGCCGTCTTGATTTGAGACTCGGTCCTGCCTTCCGCTCGTAGCCTTTCAGCCTCGGCTGCCTTCAGCTTCTTGAGGTCCGTGTCCGCTCGATAGGTCGTGCTGTAGTGGACGGGAACACCGTTCATCGCCTGGGAATCGTTGATCGCCTTGGAGCAGTTGGCGTGGCCGGTGGGGTGACCGGATGCGGTGGTGGGCAGGCCACACGGCTCACGTTCGGTGTAGAGGCCCTTGACCTTGACTTTGGTCTGCTTCCGGGCTTCGCGATTCTCGTTGAGCTGGTCGATCCAATTGAGGATGTGGGATTCGGAGTGCAGCGGGCCGGCGCCGTCCACGGCAGGGGGAACCGACGAATCGACGATGTAGTGACTTTCCTTGGTGTCCGGGTCGAAAACTTCCACGACCGCGTAGTTCTTGCCGGAGAAGTCGGGCGAATTGCTCTCCGTCTCCTCAAGCAGCCGCTTGAGGTCCTCCACATCCCGAAGGTTCGTCCCGTCCGGGTGCGAGGCGAGTTCACGTCGCCAGGGAGCCGTTGATTCGTGGAACCTTCCGTCGTTGTACGCGTCGTTGTTCGCGGCCGGGTCAGGGTTCACGCCGACGGCGTTGTTGGCGTGGAAGGACTGGCTGATGCGGGCCAGAGTGGCGATCGCGGCGTACCGCTGGCCGTCGTTCATGTGTGACCACGCGGGATCAAGATGCTGCCGGAGATCACTGTCGGTGAAGTTCGTCGACGGCATCGGAACATTCCGGTGCGCTGTCATCGCGGCCTTGTGGGCGGCCGCAGCCTGGGGGAGAGCCTGCTGGGCATGGGCGAGCCGCTGTTCCGCCGCCGCCCGTTTGGTCTGAGCCGCCTGCTTCGCGTCGTCGGTCTTGGCTTTCCGCGCCGCGGTCGCCGCCCTGGTCCGCTCTGCCTTGGCGTCGGCGACTTCCTTCAGCGCCCTGTCATAGTCCTGCCTGGCTTCACGTACCTGCTGAGCCGACTCCGCGTGCGCATGGCGGCGATCGATGGATTCCCGCAGTACGTCGACCAAGGGCACCCGGGGCGGGTCGCCTTGCGGCTGGGCCCACTGCCGCATCTGTGCGTGGACCGGGTCCAGACCGATCCGATGGACGTTGCGCGCGTCTCGAAGGTCGCCCTGCGCCTTGTCCGGAGCAAGGCTCGCATGCGAATCGGTCCGGTCTTCCGGGGCGGGAAGGCTCTGGTTGCGCTTCTCGCGAGTGGCTTCCGCGCCGGGGTCGTGGGACTCAGGGGGCGAACCGGCCGGGCGCTGGGGCGCTGTGTGGTCGGTATCGGCAGGTGTGGTCTGGCTCTGGTGTTGCGTGGTGGGCCGGTTGGTGGTGTCGATGGGGCGACGGTTGGCGTCCAACGGGATCGCGAAGACGCCGTTGTCGCCGCTGTGGAGCGGAGTGGTGCCGCGCCGGCCCGTCTGCGGGTCGGCGTAGACGATCTGGCCGTTGTGGTTGACCACGTTCCAGGCGTGGGCACGGCCGTCGGCGTTCTGGGTGATGATCACGGCCTGTGAGCCGTGGCCCTCGTTGAGGAGGGTGGTCTCCAGGTTGTTGTACGCGTCGCGGCCGTCGCCGAAGTCGTCGAACTCGGCGCCCAGGGTGTTCTCGATACGGTCGCGGCCGTTGGGCTCGGGAGTGTCGGCGGCTGCGCCGTCCTCATGCGGGCTGCGGCGGGCGGCGACCGTGGGGTTGCCCGCGTACGAATCGACGAACGCCAGTGATCCGTCCGGGCAGTTGACGTTGCGGCCGGACTCGTCGGGGTTCTGGCCGCGCAGATCGTCGACCCAGGTGCCCTCGCGCGGGTCGGGAGCCTGCTGGAACGAGCCGTCCTCGTTGCGGGGGAATCCCTCCTGCTGCGCGCGGTTGTCGGCGTCGGTGGGGTCGTCGTAGCCATCCGGCGGACCGGAGGGGCGCGTGGCGGTGGACGGGACCGGTTCCTTCGACTCCGGTTGCTGGTCGGTGTCTTGAGGGTTCTGGGTTTCCTGGGAGTCCTGGCTGTCCTGCGTGTTCTGAACGTCGTCGGGCTGCGGGCTGTCCTGGTCCGTCGCGTCCGGATCCTGGGTCGCTTCCGAGTCCGGGTCCGTGGTGGAGCCCGTGTCCGGGGAGGTTTCGGATACCTGGTCGTTGGACTCCTGGTGCTGGTTGGAGTCCTGGGTGGTGTTCGTGTCCGGGGTGGCGTCCGTGTCCGCAGAGGTGTCCTCGTTCTGCGGTGATGTCGTCTCCGGGGGCGACGTCGTTTCGGAGGCCGGTGTCGTCTCCGCAGGTCCGTCGGACTGTGCGTGGGGAGTTGACTGATCCGTCGACGAGTTGGGATCCGAGCCGTTGCTGGTGTCCGGAGTGTTCTGGGTGGACGGTTGTGGCGCCGGCGGGGCCAGGAAGTACGGAGTGATCGGATTTCGATTGGCGTCCAGCGGGGTGTAGAAGACCTCTTGGGCGCCCAGGTGAATCGGATTCTCGCTGACGACGCCTGTTTGCGCGTCGACGAACAGGACCTGGCCGTTGTGGTTGACCGCGGCGAAGGCATGGCCGCCACCGCCGGGCCAGTTGACGCCGATCACGGCCGCCGAGCCGTGCCCGGCCTGCGACAGCTCGTAGGCGATACGTGCGTACGGGTTGGGATGGTCCTTGCCCGCGAACGTGCTGGGTGCGCCGGCCCAACGCGCCTGGTTGTCGACCGAGTCGCGCTCCGCGGAATAGGTGTTCAGGCTGCCGTCCGCGTTGAGGTCCAAAGTGCGCGGGGCGGACACCGTCGGGCGGCCGAACCATGTCTCGAGGAACGAGCGGGTGCAGTCGGCGCAGTTGTTGGACCGGCCGGGCACCCCCACGCCGCCGTCGTTCTGCAGACCGGCCCAGTTTCCTTGCCGCGGGTCCGCGTACACCTGCGGGGTGCCATCGGGGTTCCTCGGGTGGGCGTTCTCGAGGTCCTGCTGATGGGCGGGGTCGGGTGTGGTCAGGCCTTCGAACGGGATGTTCAGGCCGTCACGGATGTCCGAGAGGTTGTCTGCCTGGGGCGCAGGCGGAGGTGCCGTGGGGTGCTTGGGCGCGCTGTCGTCAGCGGGGGGCTGGTTCTGATCGGTCGTCTGGTGGGTTGCGTCCGGCTGTTGGTTGTTCGGTGCCGGCATCCCCTGGTCGTTCGGGGTGGAAGTGGGGGACTCGGCCGGTGACTGCGGGCCCGTCGGACGGTTTGTCGGCTGCTCGCCGCGGGGCGGCGTGGTCGGGCGCCCAGGCGTCTCGGTGCGCGGTGTGTCGGTGCGCGGCCGCGCGGCCGGGCGGCTCGGTGTCTCGCTGCGCGGCGTCTCGGAGCGCGGCGGCGATGCGGGACGGTTCTGTCGGGTGTCCCGCGACGGTGTCGTGGGCCGGGTGCCCGGCTGTTCCGTACGCGGCGTCGTGGCGCTGGGCGTGGTGGCCCGCCGCGTCGTCGTGGGGCTGCCTGCCGCCGGCGCCTGCGTCGGGATGGGGCCGGCCGCCGGTGGTGGCATGGCACCCGGGGGCGGAGTTGAGGGCGTCGCGGACGACGGGGCCGCCTGCTGCGGGATGCCCGCCTCACCGGGCTGCGTACCGGGGGTCGGGGGCGCCGCCGTGGCGGTGGTGCTCATGAGGCCGACGTTTTCGTCGTCCGGGTCATGCGGGGTCGGTGTCGGCGCGTGGCCCTGGCCAGGGCTGGGGTGTGCGGTGGGCGGGTTGCCGGGCATGGCGCCGCTCGGCATGGAGACGCGGCCGCTGCCCTGGTTCTGGGTGTCGTTGTTGTTGCCGTCGGGGGAGTCGCCCGGCACGGGGCCCTGGGCGGGTGCGGGCATGGGGGTGCTCGCGTCGCGGTCGACCTGGTGCACGCCCGGCTCGGGGCGGGAGTTGTCGGGAGCCGGGGCCGGTGCGGCCTCGGGCCGGTCCGTCTCCGGCGGCGGGGACGGCATGGGCGCGGGCTCGGTGTTGCGCGGGTCCGGGATCGACGCGCCCTGCTCCGGGGTGTGGACGTCGACGCCTTCCGGGCGGCTCGGGCGAGCGCTGTCCGGAGTGGTGTCCGGCGCCGGGGAGCCATCGGCATCCGGCGTGGCGCCCGGGGCCTCGATGGGCGAGGAGTCGGCCGGCAGGGACGGCTCGTTGCCCGGTGCGGTGCTCGGCGGGGCGTCCGGTGTGCTGTCCGGACGGGCGGATTCAGGGGTGGTGTCGGGTGCCGGTCCGCCCTCGACGTCCGGCGTCGCAGTGGACGGCGGGGTGGATGGCGTGGACGAGTCCGGAGACGAGCCGGGGGTGGACGAGCCGTCGCCCGGAGGACGACCCATGCTGTCGTTGTAGGCCTGGGTGCCCACGTCGAAGGGGCTGGGCGCGTCGGTGCCACGGCTTGGTGGGGACGAGGACGACGAGGGGTTCGATGAGTCCGGGCTGCCGGTGCTGTCCGTGCTGCTGTGGGACGGCGCACTCGAGGAAGCGGAGGGTGAACTCGAAGCCCCCGACGGGCCGTCGGACGACGAGGACGGGCTCGACGAAGAGCTGTCCGAACCGCTGGACGGAGACGAGGACGACGGACCGCCGATATCCGGTGCCCTGCGCCCGGAGTCGCCGCTGCTCGAACTCGGCGAATTACTGGTACTCGGCGAACTGCTGGAATCCGAGGAGTTGCTGGACGAACTGCTGCCGTCCGACGACGAGTTGGACGAGCTCGACGAGTTCGACGAATTGGCGGAGTTGTCGGACGAACTACTGTCGCCGGAGGCCGAGTTGTTGTTCGACGACGAATCGTTGGAGTCCGACGAGCCGTCGCCGTCGCCGCCGTCGTGTCCGCTGTTGGTCAGGCCGTGGCGGGCGCCATGCCCCGCTCGGGAGCCGGCGCCGTCGCGCAGGGACTCGCCGAAGGTGGAACCGGAGTTCTTCAGGGCATCCTTGCCCTCTTCGTAACCCTTCTTGGCGGTGCGTCCCAGGTCGTATCCCGACTGCTTGCCGAAGTTCTGCTCGACGGTCTGGGCGACCACGTCGGAGATCATGGCTTCCAGAGCGGAGACAAAGGGTTCCTTGGCGGTCTCCAGCACCGCCTGCAAGATTTGTTGGGCTATCTCCTTGAGGAGTTTGCGCAGGATCAACCGGGTGGCGGCGGCCGCGCCCATCGCGCCGAGCTCGGACAGACCCAGGGTGAAGGGAGCGGCGGCCTGGGCCGCGATGATCTCGATCGCCAGGATGATCAACTGGGCGATCACCGCCACTTTCAGCCCGATGATGAGCATCGCCGCGGCGTCCATGCAGATGGCGATCAGCTCGGCGCCCTGGCGGGCGTCGTCGAAGTAGCCCGAGCCGCCGCCGAACTTCTCCCAGGTCTTGTTGAAGCCCTCGATGGAGTCGCCGGCGTTCTCGGCGAGGACGTTGCCTGCGGCGCTTACGCCACGGGCCTGGAGGCTCTCCACATCAGCGGCGAACTGGCGCCAGGTGTTGGCGCACTCCATCATCTTGTCTTCGTCGCCTGTGGGCCACTCGAAGCCACACATCTCGAGAACCCACTCAAGTGCGTTCGGCAGCATCAAAGCCATGACGAAGTCCCCCGTTGTCGCCCATGTAGTTCGTGTCGTCCCGGCCCTGTGGGCCGACCGACCCCTTCCGCCTCACCGCCGGCGGAAGGGCCCTGCTTCTCTGCTGCTGCCGGAGGCGCCCATCGGAGCCTCGTGAGTGCTCAACCGGCTTTGCGCCGGCGCAGAGCCATCCCCATGCCAGGGCCTGACCAACGGCCCTTCTGATCTCTCAACGCTGTTGATTCACAATGCTGTAGCCGACATCCGGTCCAAGACGTCCAGCCCTCAGGCGGCAGCCCTAGCTGTTGGACCGGCGCAGGCTGCGGTACAGCTCGATCGCGGAGTCCGGCGGAAAGTTGGGGACATAGGTGACGGCTCCGTCGCTTTTGGAGATCACCATGTGACTGCCACCCAACGGCGCCTGAGTGCCGGGCGGCGGTGG
>Ga0207426_1001264_pt1 | contig 22084 bp, 10 predicted proteins | sample AraplaMF_Cvi_mMS_FD_184265 | JGI IMG/M metagenome (GOLD analysis project Ga0207426, IMG submission 184265) | Arabidopsis root microbial communities from the University of North Carolina, USA - plate scrape MF_Cvi_mMS (SPAdes) (version 2) | ecosystem: Host-associated > Plants > Roots > Endosphere... | reverse complement strand
GGCGGGAACCCCCTGCTGCTGGGCGAACTCGGCATGGCCCTGACCGAGCGTCACCTCACCGGCAGGGAAGCCCTGCCCCGTCCGCTCCCCCTGGAGCCCGGGGTCCTCGGGGCGTTCCTCGGGCCGGTGCGCGAACTGCCCTCCGCGGTCCGGCTCGCGTTGCTGGTGACGGCCGCGGAGGAGAGCGGCGATCTGCCGGCGGTGGCCGCCGCGGTCGGGCACCTCGGGGCGGAGCCGTCGAGCGTGGACGCGGCGGAGGCGTCCGGGCTGGTGCGCGTCACCGGAGGGCGGATCGCGTTCCGCAGCCCGGCCCTGCGCACCGCCGTCTACGGCGCGGCCCCTCCGTCCCGGCGCCGGCTGGTGCACCGGGCGCTGGCCGAGGTGCTGCGTGCCCGGGCCGGGGACGGCCGCCGGGCCCGGCAGCTCGCGGCGGCCGCGCTCGGCCCGGACGAAGCCGTGGCGGCCGAGCTGCAGGAGGCCGGCGAACTCGCGCACCGGCGCGGGGAGTACGCCGGCTGTGCCGTGTTGCTGGACCGCGCCGCGCAGCTCACCGCCGACGCGGACCGGCGCGCCGAGCGGCTCCACGACGCCGCCCGCGCCGCCTGGCAGGCGGGGCAGGCCGCACGCACCGAGGACCTGGTCCGCGAAGCGCTGACCCTCACGGACCGGCCCGGGACGACGGGCCGGCTGCTGCGGCTGCGCGGTGCCGTCGAACTGCGCGGCGGGGTGCTCACCGACGCCTACCTGACCCTGGTCAGGGCGGCCCGGCTGCTGGCCGCCGACGCGCCCGACGACGCGGCCCGGAGCCTGATACAGGCCGCGGAGGCCGCCTCCCACATCGGCGACCTCGCCCGGTACGGCGAACTCGGCCGGGCCGCGGGCCGGTTGCCGGGCCGCTCCCCCGTCGTCGACTGCACCCGGCTGCTGCTCACCGGCATCGGGCACGTCGTGGCGGTGGACACGGACCGGGGTGCGCAGCTCATTCATGCCGGGGTCGCCGCGGCACACACCGCGGGTGATCCGCTGCTGGTCGCCTGGGCCGGCGTCGGCACGTTCTACCTCGGGGAGGCGGCCGCGGCGCTGGAGCTGCTCGCCCGGGTCGCCGACGAGGCCCGGGCGTCGGGCCATGCGGGGGTGCTCTCCAGCAATCTGGAGTTCACCGCCCAGCTGGAGATGTTCAGCGGACGCATGTCCGGTGCGGAGGCCCTCAACGACGAGGGACTGCGACTGGCCCGGGAGTCCGGACAGGAGAACCTGGCCGCCATCCACCTGGCGCGGCGCGCCTTCATGTGCGCGCTGCGCGGGGACGAACGCCGGTGCCGGGAGGCGGCCGAGGCCGCCCTCGCCACGGCCCTCGCGCGCCGGATCGGCATCGCCGCCGCCACCGCCCGGCACGCGCTGGCCTGCGTGGCACTGATGCACGGCGCGTACGGCGAGGCGCTGCGGCTGCTGGACCTGGTGGCGGTGCCCGAGCCCGGCTCCGGGCATCCGCTCGTGGCGTTCTTCTCGCTGCCGGACCGGATCGAGGCGGCCGTCAGGGCCGGGGAGCGGCAGGCCGCCGAGGAGGCGCTGGAGTCGTTCGAGCGGTGGCAGGGCCGGTCGACGCACGGCGAGGCCAGGGCGCTGCTGGCCCGGTCGCGGGCCCTGCTGGCGTCCGACGACGCCACGGCGGCCGGGCTCTTCGCCGAGGCGCTGGAGCTGCACAGCGGCAGCGTGCCGATCGAGAAGGCGCGCACCGAGCTGTACTTCGGCGAGTCCCTGCGGCGCGCCCGCAGGCGGCGGGACGCCCGTACGCATCTGCGCTCGGCCGCCGCGACGTTCGCCCGGGTGGGTGCCGGGCCCTGGGCCGAGCGGGCCCGGCAGGAGCTGCGGGCCGCCGGCGAGAGCCCGCAGGACGGCGGGGAGGGCGTGGCGCGGGGCGGCGAAGGGCGGTTCACCCCGCAGGAGTTGCGGATCGCGCGGCTCGCGGCGGAGGGAAGCACCAACAAGGAGATCGCCGCGCGGCTCTTCCTCAGCTCCCGGACCGTCGAGTACCACCTGTACAAGATCTTTCCCCGGCTGGGGATCACGTCCCGCAGGGAGCTGGTGCGGCTCTTCCACGAGGACCCGGACCTGTTCGGCTGACGGCTCCCTTCCGCCGCTTTCGGGCCGTACGCGGCGCGAACGGGCCGTGCCCGTACCGCACGGGCGCGGCACGGGCACGGTCGGTCGTCCGCCGTCGTGGCCGGTCTCAGACGCCGGGCGCCGGCAGGTCCACCAGGTGGGCCAGCGCGGCGCGGTGCCGGTCGGCGGTGCCGAGCGCCAGGGCGCTGCTCTTGGCCCGCTTCAGATACAGGTGCACCGGGTGCTCCCAGGTGAAGCCGATCCCGCCGTGCAACTGCAGCGCCGTCTCGGCGGCTTCGACGACGACCTCGGAGACGAACGCCTTGGCCAGGGCGGCCTCCAGCGCCAGGTCCGCGGCCCCGGAATCGAGGGCCGCCGCGGCGTGCCGGGCCACCGCGCGGGCCTGCATCACCAGCGCCCACAGGTCGGCCAGCCGGTGCTTGACCGCCTGGAACGAGCCGACGGGCCGGGCGAACTGGTGCCGCTCCTGCACATAGGCGACCGTCGTGGACAGGCACCACTGGGCGACGCCGAGCTGTTCGGAGGCCAGCAGGGCGGCCCCGGTGGTCAGCGCGCGGCGCAGCAGGCGGCCGGCCTCGTCGCCGGTGGCCAGGGCGGTGGCGGGCGGCGCATGCAGGGCGACGTCGGCCAGCGGCCGGGTCAGGTCCAGCGAACAGCGCGCGGTGCGGCGCACGGTGTGCCCCGCGGCGGCCGTGTCGACGGCGTACAGTCCGGGGCCGTCGCCGCCGGACGCCGGGACCAGCAGCAGATCCGCCGACCGCGCTCCGGCGACGCTGGTGACGGTGCCGCTGAGCCCGCCGTCGGCGTACGTCACCGCGTCCGGGAAGGGCAGGTCCGGCGGGCTGGAGAACGGCACCGCGAGCGCCGCGATCCGGCCCCCGGAGGCGATCTCGGGCAGCAGCCGGTCGTCCCCCGCGGCGAGCAGCGCCGCGGTCGCGAGGACGCTGCTGGCCAGGTAGGGCACGGGGGCGGCGGCCCGGCCCAGCTCCTCCAGCACCACGGCGGTCTCCCGCCAGCCGGCGCCCGCGCCGCCGCGCTCCATCGGTACGGGCAGCCCGGTCACGCCGAGTTCCGCGGCGAGAGCGGTCCACAGGCCGGTGTCGTGCGGCTGCTCGGTCTCCACCCGTGCCGGGAGGTCCGCGGAGGGGCAGCGGTCGGTCAGCAGGGTCCGCAGCTCCTTGCGGAGGTCGTCCTCGACGTCGCTGTACAGAAGGCCGGTGTCGGCGGAGCCGAGGCCGGCTGCGGTACGGGGTGAGGTGGTCACCTGGGGAGGTCCTTCCACGGGGTCTTCTTGTCGGTCCGGGTCTCCTGCGGCAGGCCCAGCACCCGCTCGGCGATGACATTGCGCAGGATCTCCGTCGTGCCGCCCTCGATCGAGTTGCCCTTGGCCCGCAGATAGAGGAAGCCGAAGGAGCGCCCGGACAGGTCCTCGTCCGGGTCGGGGCGCCGGAAGGTCCAGTCGTCGTACGCCAGGCCCTCCTCGCCGAGGAGTTCCAGGGCCAGCCCGGAGAGTCGCTGGTTGAGGCGGGCGAAGGCGATCTTGGCGGCCGATCCCTCGGGCCCTGGCTGTCCGGCGGCGAGCTGCTGGCGCAGCCGCTCCGCGGTCAGCCGCAGCGCCTCCGCCTCCACCCAGGACCGCAGCACGTCCGCGTGCAGCCCGGGGGTGCGCAGTTCGGGCCGCTCGCGCCAGGTGCGGGCCAGGGCCCCGACCATGCCGCCCTCGCGGGGCAGCGCGCCCGCGCCGATGGCGACCCGCTCGTTCATCAGGGTGCCGTTGGCGACCTTCCAGCCGTCCCCCACCGCCCCGACCCGCCGGCTGTCGGGGATCCGTACGTCGGTCAGGAACACCTCGTTGAACTCGGCCTCGCCGGTGGCCTGGCGCAGGGGACGCACCTCGACGCCGGGGGCGGTCATGTCGACGAGGAAGTACGTCAGGCCCTGGTGCTTGGGCAGAGCGGGATCGGTCCGGGCGACGAGGAGCCCCCAATGGGCCTCGTGCGCGACCGAGGTCCACACCTTCTGCCCGTTGACGATCCAGTCCCCCGAGGCCTCGTCCCGGACGGCCCGGGTGGCGAGCGCCGCCAGGTCGGAACCGGCGCCGGGCTCGCTGAACAGCTGGCACCACACCTCCTGCCGGGTGAACAGCGGCCGCAGGAAACGCTGTTTCTGCGCCTCGTCGCCGAAGGCCAGCAGCACGGGTGCGGCCATGCCGAGGGCGATGGTGTGCAGGCCGGGTGCGGCCGGCGGGAAGCCGGCGGCCTCCAGTTCCCCGTCCACGACGGCCTGGAGGGCGCGCGGGGCGCCCAGCCCTCCGTAGCCCGGCGGGAAGTGGACCCAGGCGAGGCCCGCGTCGAAGAGGGCGCTCAGGAAGTCGGTCGGGTCGGTGGCCTGCGGGTCGTGGTCGGCGAGTCGGTCCCGGACGGCGGTCCGGATCCGGTCGGCCGTCCAGGGGGTGGCGGCGTGCCTGCCGCGCCCTGGTTGTGCTGGTGCCATGCGGATTTCCTCTCGGGATTGCGGGGTGTCTCCCGCGGCTCGTGGGAGGTCGCGGGGTGCGGCACGGCCCGGCCGGACCGGGGTGCCGGCCGGCGGATGCGGCGTGCCGTCGGGGGCGGGCCGGAGGAGGGTGTCCGTCCAGGTCCTCCGGTGTCCCGGAAGCCGGTCCGCCCGGTGGGTGCGCGCGGCGGAACGCAAGGCCGCGGGCGTGGGGTTCGACGGGTCCTTCCTCCGCCCCCGTGGGCTTCCGCTCTTCGCTCACGAGGGCGGAGTAGGAACGGCCCGGGCAGCCCAGGGAGGAGGCGTCCGGAGCCTGCGGCCGGCGGGACGTCCCCACGTCCCTGCCGCTGCTCTCCAGTGGACCATCGGCCGGACGGCACCGGGTGGGTGATCGTTACTCCTTCGCGGGAGGGGATGGCGGGGGCGGCCGACTCCCCGGCCGGGGGCGCCGGGGCGTGGAGGTGGTTCGACCGGGGTGGGAGGGACGGGCGGGGGTCGGGGTGTGGGCGAGGTCAGAAGGCCGCCGGGCGGACAGCTGAGGTCCCGGCCGTGGCCCAGCAGGCACCAGCCGTACGGCTGGAGTCGCCGGCGCGGCCCACCAGGCGCCGGCCGGCTGTCAGGCGGACAGCATTCGCCGCAGGTCGCGCCGGTCGCCGACGCCGAGTTTGCGGTAGACGCGGTAGAGCGTGTTGCTGACGGTGCGCGGGGAGACGACCAGTCGTGCGGCGATCTCCTTGTCGGCCATGCCGCGGGCGGCGAGCGCGGCAACGGTGCGCTCCCGCAAGGAAAGCGACGGGCCGTCACCCAGAAAGTGCAGCGGCGGGGTGATCACGTCGCCGCACCGCCGGAGCAGGCCGCGGGCCTGCGCGGTCGCGGCGGTGGCGGCGCGCTCCCGGCCGGCGTCCCGCTGCAGCCGGGCGAGTTCCGCATAGCCCTCGGCGGCGTACAGGCTCGCCCCGCAGTCGGCCAGGGCATGGCACGTCCGGCCCAGCAGCTTGGCGTCGCCGGTCGCCAGGGCACGGGCGTAGTGCAGCCGGGCGCGCAGGAACGGCCCCTGGACCGGCAGATCGGCGAGGGCGCCGGGGTGGGGCGGCAGGCCGAGCCTGGCGTGCTCGTGCAGCGCCGTCACGGCGTCGCCGTACGCCTCGTCGTCGAGGGCGGTGTCCGCGGCGGCGCCCAGGAGGCGGGCGGCGGTGTCCTGATCGCCGTCCCGGTGGGCGAGCCGCGCCCGGGCCAGTGCGAGTGCGGTGGCATGGCGCCCGCCGGACAGGCCGCGCAAGGTGTCGTCGTCGGCCGGCAGTCCGTGCGGCGGCAGGCAGCCGGCTATCAGTGCGGCGTAGATGCGGGCCTTGGTCTGCCACGGTGGCCAGCCGACGCGGTAGGCCGGAGTGAAGGTGACGTACGGGAGCGCTTCGCGCAGCCGGCCGCGTTCGTAGAGGGCGCAGCCGAGCGCCAGCCCGCGCTGGGCGTCCACCCTGACCCGGTGCCCCTCGGCGGCGGACCGGTAGGCGCGGGTGAGCAGGTTCTCGGCGGCTTCGAGCCGCCCCGCGCAGAGCAGCGCGAGGGCATGCGCCTCCGCCAGCCAGTCCGCGTCGCACAGCCCGCCCGCACCCGGCTCCCCGGCTCCCTGCTGCTGCAGGTGGCGGTGGACCTCCAACGCGTCCAACGGCCGTCCCTGGCGGCACAGGGCCGCCATGGCGAGCAGCGCGGACTCGGTGCGGTGGGCGGCGCCGGGCCGGGCGACCGGTGGGACGGCTTCGGTGAGTTCGCGGTCGGCACGGCCGCGGAAGCAGGCGGACACGGCCCGGGCGGCCTCCTGCTCGTCGCCGTGCAGCCGCTCGATGAGCCGGTCCGCCTCGGCGTGCCGGCCCTGGAGGGCCAGGGCGCGGGCGGCGAGGGGGTCGAGGCGGGAGGCGACGTCCGGGCGGTCGGCGCCCGCCTCGGCGGCGAAGCCGATCAGTTCGTCGAGGTCCGCGCCGGCGAGCAGGACCCGGCCGAGGAGCTCGGCCGCGAGCGCGGTGCCGTGGGTGCGCCAGGCGGCCGTCGCCAGCCGTGCCGCGGCGGGCAGTTCGTGTCCGTGCAGGGCGTGCCGGGCGGCGTCGAGGAGCGACGGCTCGTCGGGGACCAGCCCGGTGTCCAACTGCCACTGGGCCACCCGGACCCGCTCGGCGGGCAGTTGGTCGCCGCGGGCGTCGAGCGCCGCGGCCCAGGTCCGCACCCACTCCCTGCTGCGCAGCGGCGCGGCGTCCTGTCGCAGCACCTGTCCCAGATAGGGGTGGGCGATGCCGAGCGCCCCGACGGGTCGCGGTCCGGAACCCCCGCCGTGGCCCCGCCCCCGCACCAGCCCCCGGTCCTCCAGGCGCAGCAGCGTGGCCGACCCGACCACGGTCTCCAGTACCGCCAGGCGCGCCGGTTCGGCCAGCGCGATCAGTTGGAGAGCGGTGCGTTCGGTGTCCGGCAGCGCCGCGATGCCGGGGGCCACCAGGTCCCGCAGGGCGCTGGACGTGGGGGTCCCGTCGCCGAGGTGCCACTGGTCGCCGTCCCGTGTCAGCAGCCCCTGGCCGAGGGCGGCGCGCAGCAGTTCGCGCAGCAGCATCGGGTTGCCGGCCGACATCTCGGCGAGCCGGACGGCACCGGACCGGTTCAGCCGGCCCTCCAGCAGGGCGGCGGCCAGCCGGCGTGCGGACACGGCGTCCAGCGGGGCGAGGTCGAGGCGGGCCAGGTACTGGTCCTTCCAGAGCGTGTGCAGCCGGGGAGCGGCCTGGTCGGCGTTCGCGGTGATCAGGAGTTTGTGCGTCCCGCGGTGGGCGATCCGCATCACCACCGCGACCCCCTGGGCATCCAGCAGGTGGGCGTCCTCGATCCACAGCGTCCTGGGGCGACGCGCATCGGTCCGCAGCAACGGCCCCGCCGCGTCCAGGACCTCGACCGCCGTCAGACACTCGATCCCCGCCGACGCACCCCCGTCCGCCTCCGGCTCGTACGGCAGACCACCGACGCCCGGGCCCTTTCGCGGGTCCACGGCGAGCGGCGGACGGGCGGCGCGCGGGGCCGGCTGCGACGCCGCCACGACCTCCTGGGCCAGCCGGGTCTTGCCGACCCCGGGCTCCCCGGTGATCCAGATCCCGCCGCCCTTGGCCTGCCGGCTCAAGCAGTGCAGCACGACGGCGAGTTCCCGCTCCCGCCCGACCAGCGGTGTCCGCCCGACGAGCACCGGTCCTTCCGCTCCCGGCACGGAGCACGACGGGGCGTACGGCGCGGTCTGCACGGCGGTGGCCATGGTGTCCTTCCCAGACGTCGAGCGGGCGACGGGGTGTGGCGGCACGGACGGGCCGCTCCGCCACCGGACCGCCCCACCGGGCCGTTCCGCTTCCTCGCGCCACCCACCGGGCCCCGAGCACCCCGGGTTCCCTGACAGAGGTCCAGCTCAGCGGGCGTGGGTGGGGGTGCGCATCCGTAGAAGCACTGGTGCCGGCAAGGGGGTGCCGGCCGTCCGCGATGGGGGCTTCGGGGGGGCGGGGGCCACAGCGCCGGCGGGCCGCCGCGGTCGCTCCCGTACGGCCGGGAGGGGCTGGGGGATCGCAGGGTCAGGGACGTCTGCCCGGCGCGCCCCGGCAGGCGTGGAGGCAAGCACTCCGCTGCCGTCCGGGGGCCCTGCCCCCGGACGGCAGCGGACTCACGCGTCGCGGTGCCGGCTCCGCCCCGTCTCGCTCATCGCTCAGGTCGTCTGCGCCGGGATGCCCGCGAGCAGGAGCAGTGCGTCGACGAGGTCGTCGGTGCCGGTGCCGGTGGCGAGGCGGCGCAGTTGGAGGCCGACGACGAGGGCGACGGCGGGGCCGGCGAGGCGGTCCGGATCGGGGGCGCCGATCGCACCCAAGAGGGAGGCGGCCAGACGGTCGTAGGCCGCGAAGCACTCCTGTGCGGCGGCGCGGAGCTGGGGGTCGCGGCCGGCCTGGAGGTAGAGCTCGAAGGGGGCGATGTGCTCGCTGTCGAAGGCGGTGTCGGCGGCGACCTGGCCGATCACCGCGGCGGCGTCCTGCGGGGTGGTCGGGCCGTCGCAGTAGCGCGCGGCCAGGTCGGTGAAACGGCAGGTCTCCTGATCGACGAAGGACCGCAGGCTCTCGCGCAGCAGGTCGTGTTGGGTCGCGAAGTGGTAGGTGACCGAGCCGAGTGAGACGCCGGCCTCCTTGGCGATACGACGGTTGGTGACCGCGGCGATCCCGTCGTCGCCGATGATCCGTAGCGTGGCCGCGATGATGCGCGCGCGGGCCGGGGAGGTGTTCGGCATGACGTCATCGTCCCATGGCAGGCCGGGACATCATCCGGGACGGTGCCCCGCCCTCCGCGCCGGATCGTCGCGGACCGGGCGCGGATCGAGAGCGGGGGCCGCGGATCGGCCACGGAACCAACGGGCGTGGGACGGGCCCGGAACGGGCGCAGATCAGATACGGACCGGACGCGGATCGGGTCTCGCGGAATCCGCCGCCCTCCCTTATTGTTCGTTCGAACGAACAATAAGGGAGGGCGATGTGCTGACCGTCAAGGGATCGACCGTCTTGCTGACCGGTGCCAGCGGAGGCATCGGCCACGCGCTGGCCAGGGCGTTCGCGGCCAGAGGTGCCCATCTGGTGGTCACCGGTCGGCGTGCCGACGCGCTCGAACGGCTCGAAACGTCGTTGGGCGCCCGGCCCCTGGTCGCGGACCTGAGCGACCCCGAGGCGGTCGAGGATCTCGCCGAACGCGCCGGGCCCGTGGACATCCTGGTCGCCAACGCGGCCCTGCCCTCCAGTGGGCCGCTGCTCGACTACACGCCCCGTGAGCTCGACCGGGCGCTGGATGTGAACCTGCGCGCGCCGCTCATGCTCGCCCGGCTCCTGGCACCGCGCATGGTGGCCGCCGGCCGCGGCCACCTGGTCATGATCGGCTCCATCTCGGGCCGGACGTCCTCCCCTTCCACCTCCCTCTACAGCGCCGCGAAGTTCGGTCTGCGCGGCTTCGCGCACGGCCTGCGGCAGGACCTGCACGGCACGGGCGTCGGGGTGTCCCTCGTGCAGCCGGGCTTCGTGCGTGACGCGGGGATGTTCGCCGACTCCGGTGCCACACCACCCGCCGGGATCCGTACCGTCAGCCCCGCACAGGTCGTGGCCGGCACCCTCAAGGCGATCGAACGCGACCGGGCCGAAGTCAATGTGGCCCCGCTCGAACTGCGCCTGGGCAGCGCCATCGGCGGGCTCTTCCCCACCCTGGCGGCCGTCGTCCAGCGCAGGGCCGCGCCGGCTTCCCTCGTCCAGCAGATCGCCCAGGCCCAGCGCCACCAACGCTGACCGTCGCGTCCTGCCCCGCATGGCCGGTGCACGTCGCCTGGGCGGCGCAGAGCGAGGTGCACCGGGCGGGGTCACGGGCGCGGCGGCCGCGAGGGCGGTCACGTAGGGTCGCGGCATGGACCTGAGCGGGAAAGTCTGGGGCGCCACCCGGCCGGAGCGGGCCGCGCCCTACCCCTGCGACCCGCTGGTGGCGGGGCCTGCCGAGGGGTGGTTCCGGGCCGTGGACGTGGCGGCGCCGCCGGACCTGGTCTTCCGTTGGCTGCGGCAGTTGACGATCGCGCCGTACAGCTACGACCGGATCGACTTCCGCGGACAGAAGAGCCCGCGCACGCTGGTCCCGGAACTGCCGGAACTGGCCCTGGGGCAGCCCTTCCTGGTGTTCGAGATCGCGGGCTTCGAGACCGGCACCCACATCACCGGTGTGCTCCCGGCGCGGCTCGCCGAGCGGCACGGGCAGATGGCGGTGAGCTACACCCTGAACCCGCGCGAAGCAGGCTGCCGCCTGGTGGTGAAGGTCGTCACCGAGGCCGGGGGGCCGCTTCCCCGCCGGCTGCGCCGCGGGCTTCTCGCCCGGGGCGACCTCGTCATGATGCGCAAGCAGCTCCTGACCCTCAAGGAGCTGGCCGAACGGGACGCACGGCGTCAGCCCGGGAGCGCCGGTGCCGGACCGGGCGGGGCTTCCTCCCCTTCGTAGGCAGCCAGCGCGGCTTGGCGGCTCTCCAGCACCTCGCCGAGGTCCTCGGGCAGCACTCGCTCCTTCGCCAGCTTCATCCGGGCCCTGGCCTCGACGAAAGCCCAGGCCTGCCGGGCGCGTTTGTTGGCCAGGCGCCTGCTGTCGCTCCGGAGGAAGCCCGCCCCCGCCGCGAACCCGGCGGCCACCAGGGCCACCAGCGCCGCGGGCACCCGGGCGTCCGCCGACGCCAGCCCCGCGGCCCCGGACACGCCGGCCAGGAGCGCCGCGGGGAAGCCCAGCGCGATATCGACCTTGACCCAGAATTCGGCCCGGCGGTGTGCGAGGTCCTTCTGCCGCGTCGCTTCGTCGCGTAACCGCTCGACCTCGGCCCGCGGCCGGCTCGAGGGCTCGTTCCGGGAAACCGACACGGGGCCGGGAGGAGTAGTGGCCATGTCTGATTCCAACACAGGCGAAACGCACGGGACTTGTGCGTGCAGGGACAGACTTGCGGGACGCGGGTGGTGGGCTCTGGACAGATCGACTGTCTACTGTGGGCAAGGACGGCGGCATGGCCGGCCGGCGGACGGGCGGCCCTCCCTGCGTCGCCCCCGGACCCGACGAAAGGCGCGGACATGACGAGCGTGCACGGTGGCTCCCTGGACCTCCCCACTCCGGACGGCGTCGCCGACGCGTATCTCGCCCATCCCGACGACGGCGCGCCGCACCCCGGCGTCCTGCTGTACATGGACGCCTTCGGCCTGCGGCCCTCGCTGGAGGAGATGGCCGAGCGCCTGGCCGGGCACGGCTACACGGTGCTGGTGCCCAACGTCCTCCACCGCTCCGGCCGGGCCCCGCTGGTGGAGCTGCCCGAGTTGATCGACCCGTCCCAGCGGCCGGAGATCTTCGAGCAGCTCTTCCCGATCATGCAGACCCTCACCCCCGACCTGGCGATGCGGGACGCCGGGGCCTACCTCGACTGGCTGGCCGCCTCTCCGCTGGTCACCGACGGACCCGTGGGCGCCACCGGCTACTGCATGGGCGGCGTCCTCGCGGTCCGCACCGCCGCGGCCCACCCCGACCGGATCGCCGCCGCGGCCTCCTTCCACGCCGGACGCCTGGCCACCGACGCCGAGGACAGCCCGCACCGGCTCGCCGACCGCATCACCGCGCAGCTGTACTTCGGGCACGCCGACCAGGACCAGTCCATGACGCCCGAGCAGATCGAGCGCCTGGAGCAGGCACTGGACGCCGCGGGCGTGCGCTACCGCAGCGAGCTCTACGAAGGCGCCCACCACGGCTACACCCAGGCCGACACCGCCGCGTACAACGCCGAGGCGGACGCCCGCCATTGGCGCAACCTGCTGGACCTCTTCGGGCAGTGCCTCTGACTGCCCGACGGGGCATCCGGGGCGCTCAGCCCACCGACACGGCGGAAGGGCCGGCGCCCGGTGAAGGGCTGTTGTCCTGGGAGGGGCTGTGGCCCTGGGAGGGGACGCCGTCCAGGGAAGGGACGGTGCTCGGAGACGGGCTGGCGCCCGGGGACCGGCTGCTGCCGGTGGGGAGGACCAGCATCTTCGTCACCGTGCCGTCGTCCCCGACGACATCGCGGACGTGGGTGAATCCCAGTTTCTTGCCCAGGGCCAGGCTGGCGGCGTTCTCGGCGCCCACCATTCCGTAGACCTCGTCGAGTTGCAGGGTGTCGGCGGCGTAGCGCAGCAGACCGCGCACCAATTCGTTGCCCACGCCCCTCCCCCGGCTCTCCTTGATCAGGGCGGCGACCATCTCGTAGCCGTCGACATTGCCCGTCTTCTTGATCTCCGCGTGTCCCACATAGACACCGTCGGACCACACGGCCCACACGTCGAACAGGTTCTTTCCATAGATCTCGTGGAGAATCGCTTGGAAAATGCCCCGGATCTCTTCTTCGGGTACGCGGTCCTGGCCCATCCAGCGGCAGACCTCTTCATCGCCGAGCAGGGTCACGAAGACATCCTCGTCCTCGGGCCGGTAGGGCGAAAGAACCAGTCGCTCGGTACGCAAGATCGGGGTCATTCCAAGGTCCCTTCTCATGGGAAAGCACAAGTGATCCAGGTGGGGTGAAAGGCAATGCGGGCGCGCAAACAGAAGGGGTCGACTTCCGGGAATGCGCCGGTCATGAGTCGGGCGCGGCGCAGGCCGTGTCCGGGCATGTGGGAAAGTGCGTGATCTCGTGCGAACTCCGCACTGCGCGGCGGCAGTTACCCCGTCATGCCGTCGACCGCCGCCGCGGCCCGATGACGGAACGGAGCGGTCCCCGGCGCTCCGGCCAGGCGAAACAGGCCCGGGTCACGGACCGGCCACTGAGAAAATCCCCCGCGATCCGCAGTTCCCTCACCCCGTAAAAGTCTTGAACTCCGCTCCCAGGCATCCGGCCTGTGCGGCGCATGTCACTGGTATAGCGTAATAACGCCCTATCGTCACTACCTGGCGCCAAATCCGATATGCCAGGTAATTAAGGCGTACCCTGCCATTTTCCGTGGACAACGGGACGCATGCCGCGGGGCTGCGCCGGCGATGGCCGGGCGGGAAAGGGGAAGCGGCGACGGGACGACGTTCACGGCGGCGGTGAGCAGCGAGAACTCACCGGCGGCCGGGCCACGTCACCAAGGGGCGCCAGGCGGCCGGGCGGCGCGGAGAGGGTTCGGCGGCGGGCCGGGGCACACGGCCGGGCGGGGCAGCGCGGTGCACGGCGCGGCGACCGCTGGGCGGGGCACGGCGGCTCCACGCCCGGGAAGGGTACGGCGCCAAGAGACAGGCGGTGAACGGGCCGTGCGGGCCGCGCCGGCCGGTGGCCGTGTCGCGGCCCGCACGGTGGTGGTGCGGGAGGGGGCAGGGCGCGGCGGCGGCCGCGGCCCTGCGGGGCGGACCGGTCAGGAGGCGGCGTGGTCCATGCGCTCGCGCAGGCTGCGGGGGCGCATGTCGGTCCAGACCTCGTCGACATAGGCGGAGCACTCGTCCTGGGTGCCCTCCTTGCCCACGGCGTGCCAGCCGTCGGGGACCTCCAGGTCGGCCAGCCACAGCGAGTACTGGTCCTCGTCGTTGCGCAGCACCTGGTAGCGGGCGTTCTCGTCCATGTCACGCTCTCCCATCGTGGGTTGACTTGTTGATCGGGCGGATCTGGTCGGTCGGGCGGGGCGGGTTCGTCGGGTGGCGGTGGGCCACGGCGTGCGGTCGGGGTGCGGGCTCGGGCCGGGCGGTCAGGTGGTGCGGCCGGGGGCGCCGGCCGGGCGGTTGATCTCCTTCAGGCTGCCGTCAACGGCCGGTGTACGGGGCGTTTTTCGGCAATCCGCCGTACGCGGTGCGAGGCCGGCGGCGGGCGGCCCGGCCGCCGGGCCCCTCATGCGCCGTCCCTGGCGTGCCGGGCGATCCGGCGCAGGGCCTCGGCGAAGTCGTCGGCCACCGCCCGTACGGTCGCCTCCTCGTGGATGTCGGGGCGGTAGTGCCAGGTGAAGGCGAGCCGGCCGTCCTGCACCGCGCCGACGGCCTCCAGCAGGTGGGAGCCGCCGTCGCGGGGGTCGTGGTCCTGGCCGAAGGAACCGTGCTCGGCACGGACGAGCGTGCCGTCCGAGCCGCCGGGCCGCGCGTCCCACTGGCCCAGGTAGTTGAACACGACCTGCCCGCGGCCGGTGCGGTCCAGGCGCTCGCGCACCTCGGCGGGGCCGTGGGTGCGCAGGGCGCCGAAGCCGAGCCCGTTGCCGGGGACGGCGCGCAGCTGGCGCCGGACCGATTTGACCAGGGCCCGCCAGTCCCGGGAGGGACCGAGGTCCGCGGGGTCGGGGACCTGGAGGCCGACCGGGTAGACGGTGGTGAACCAGCCGACGGTGCGCGAGAGGTCCACGCCCTCCAGGACGTCCTCACGGCCGTGTCCTTCGAGGTCGACGCAGACCCGCTCCTGGCCGGTCCAGCGCGCCAGCGCCAGGGCCAGGGCGGCCAGCAGGACGTCGTTGATGCGGGTGCGGTAGGCGGTGGGGGCGGCGCGCAGCAGCGCCGTGGTGTCCGCCTCGTCGAGGGTCACGGAGACCGTGCGGGACGCGCCCGACGGGGTGTCGGTGTCATGGTCGACGGGCAGCGGGGCGGAGGTCACCGCCTCTTCCCAGTACGGGAGTTCGTGGTCCAGCCCGCCTTCGGCGACATGGGCGGCCAGGCCCCTGGCCCAGTCCCGGAAGGCGGTGGTGCGCTCGTCGAGCGTGACGGCGCTCCCCGCCGCGGCCTGCTGGTAGGCGGTCTCCAGGTCGTCCAGCAGGATGCGCCAGGACACCGCGTCGACGACCAGGTGGTGGGCCACCAGGAGCAGGAAGGCCGGGCGGTCCGGGTCGCCGGTGAACAGCGCCGCGCGCAGCAGCGGGCCCTGGCCGATGTCGAAGCCGGAGTGCAGGTCGTCGGCGGCCTTCTCCATGGCCGTGTCGGCCTCGTCGGACGGCAGACCGGTCAGGTCGTGCCGGACGAGGAGGCCGTCCGGCTCCGCGGGCGGCGGGTTCTGCTGGCGCCAGCCGCCGCCGTCCTCGGTGAACCGCATGCGCAGTGCGTCATGGTGCTCCAGCAGGGCGGCCAGCGCCGCGTGGAGGGCGGCCGGGTCGGGGGCACCGTCGAGTTCGAGCAGCGCCGACTGGTTGAAGTGGTGGTGGTTGGCTCGGGGAGTGGCGAGGAACCACTGCTGGATGGGGGTGAGCGGCAGGTCGCCGGTCACCGGGCCGCTGTCGGTCCGGTCCGCTCCGGTGGTGACGACGGTGGCCAGTTCCGCCACCGTCTGGTGGGTGAACAGGTCCTTGGTGGCCAGGTGCAGGCCGGCCCGGCGCAGCCGGGACACCACCTGCATGCTCAGGATGGAGTCGCCGCCGAGGTCGAAGAAGTTGTCGTCGGCGCCGACGGTGTCGAGGCCGAGGACGTCGGCCCAGATCTGGGCGATCCGGCGTTCGGTGTCGGTGCGCGGCGCGATGTGCGGGCCGGTGGTGCCGGATGATGCCGGGTCGGGGTCGGGCAGGGCGCGCCGGTCGGTCTTGCCGTTCGGGGTGAGCGGCAGCCGGTCCAGGGGGACGAACACCGACGGGACCATGTGCGCGGGCAGGAGCCGGGCCAGGTGGTCGCGCACCTCCGGGACGGGCAGCGGCTGCGGGGTGCCGTCGGCGGGGACCACGTAGGCGACCAACCGTGCGGGGCCGGTGGGGTGTTGACCGGCCGCGGCGCGTACCGCGACCACCGCGTCCCGTACGTGCGGGCTGCGCCGCAGCGCGCTCTCGATCTCGCCGGGCTCGATGCGGAAGCCGCGCACCTTGACCTGGTCGTCGGCGCGTCCGGCGTAGCGCAGGTCGCCGTCGGCGCCCCAGCGCACCAGGTCGCCGGTGCGGTACATCCGCTCGCCGGGGGCGCCGAACGGGTCGGCGACGAACCGGCCCGCGGTCAGTCCGGGGCGTGCCAGGTAGCCGCGGGCGAGTCCGGGCCCGGCGACGTACAGCTCACCGGTCACCCCGACCGGTACGGGGCGCAGGGCGGCGTCCAGGACGTAGGCCCGGCTGGTGCCGAGGGGGCGGCCGATGGGCGGGGCGCCGGCTTCCGGGGCCAGCGGGCCGGTCCAGGTGGACACCACCGTCGCCTCGGTCGGGCCATAGGAGTTGATCATCCGGCGGCCGGGGGCCCAGCGCTCCACCAGGTCGGCGGGGCAGGCCTCGGCGCCGACGATCAGGGTGCGCAGGTGCGGCAGGGCGCCGGCGGTCCCGGGCGGCACGGTGGCCAGGGCGGCGGGCGGGACGAGGGCGTGGGTGATCCGCCGCTCGTCGAGCACCTGGGCCAGCCGGTCGCCGACCAGCGGCCCCTCCTCGCCCGTGACCAGCGTCGCCCCGGCCAGCAGGGAGACGCACAGCTCCAGGACGGAGGCGTCGAAGCTGGGCGAGGCGAACTGGAGGACCCGGTCCCCCGCGCGCACCGCGTACCGGGCGGCGGCGGCCGCGGCGAACGGGGCGAGTCCGGTGTGTGCGACCACCACGGCCTTGGGGGTGCCGGTGGAGCCGGAGGTGTAGATGACGTAGGCGGGGTGGGCGTCCGTCAGCGGCACCCGCCGGTCCGCGTCGGTGGGCGCGGTGTCGGGTCCTTCCGTGCGCCAGATGCCGGCGGGGTCGTCGAGGACCATGGCGGCGCCCGCGTCGCGCACCATGAAGTCCCGCCGCTCGGCCGGATAGGCCGGGTCCACGGGCAGGAAGGCGCCGCCGGCCTTGGTGACGGCGAGTTGGGCCACCACCGTCTCCGCCGAGCGGGGCAGCGCCAGCGCCACCACGCTCTCGGGACCGACCCCGCGGCCGATCAGGTGGTGCGCCAGCCGGTTGGCCGCGCGCTCCAGTTCCGCGTACGTCAGCTCGCGGGTGCCGTCGGTCAGCGCCGGCGCATCGGGTGTACGGGCCGCCTGCCGCTGGAACAGCTCGGGCAGGGTGGCCGCGGGCACCGGACGGGCGGTGCCGCTGCCGTGGGCCAGCAGGCGGCGCAGCGCGTCGTCCGGGGCGAGCGGCAGGGCGCCGACGGGGCGGTGCGGGTCCTCGGCGATGCCGGTCAGCAGCGTGGTGAGCTGGTCGGCCATCCGCTGGGCGGTGGCGTCGTCGAACAGGTCGGTGTTGTAGGTGAGCAGCCCGTGCAGGGCGCCGGATTCGGTCTCGGCGAACTCCAGGGTGATGTCGAAGCCCGCGTGGTGGGTGTCCGGCTCGATGTCGCTCACGTCGAGGCCGGGCAGGTCCAGGGCCGCTCCGGGCGCGTTCTGGAGCACGACCATGGCCTGGAAGAGCGGGGTGCGGCTGGTGTCGCGTACGGGCTGGACCTCGTCCACCACCTGCTCGAACGGCACGTCCTGGTGGGCGAAGGCGTCGAGCACCGTCTCCCGCACCTGTGCCAGGAACGCGGGGAAGTCCGTGTCGGGGTCGACGGTCGAGCGCAGCACCAGCGTGTTGACGAAGAAGCCGATCAGGCGCTGGGTCTCGGCGCGGTCGCGGCCCGAGGTGACGGTTCCCACGGCGATGTCGCGCTGTCCGGACAGGCGGGCGAAGAGGGTCTGGGCGGCGGCGATCAGCGTGGTGAACAGGGTGGTCTGCCGGGCCCGGCCGAACTCCGCCAGCCGGCGGGCCGTTTCGGGCGGCAGGACGAGCGGGGCCGTCGCGCCGTTCCTGGTCTGTACGGCCGGGCGGGGCCGGTCGGTGGGCAGGTTCAGCGGTTCGACGCCGGTCAGGCGCTGCTGCCAGTACCGCAGTTGCTCCTCGGCGGCCGCGCCGTGCGCGGTGCGCTGCCAGTGGGCGACGTCGGCGTACTGCACGGGCAGCGGCGGCAGTTCGGCCGTGGTGGCGCCGAGCGCGGCCCGGTAGAGGTGGGCCAGGTCGCCGGTGAGGACCGCGGTCGACCAGCCGTCGGTGATGATGTGGTGCAAGGTCAGCGTCAGGACGTGTGCGTCGTCCGCCAGCCGGATCAGCTGGGCCCGCAGCAGGGGTCCTTGGCGCAGGTCGAAGGGGCGGGTGCGGTCCTCGGCCAGCAGCTGTTCGAGCCGCGCCGTGCGCTCGCCGGCGGGCAGTGCCGACAGGTCGTGCAGCGGCAGCGGCACGTCCTGGGGCGGGTGGACGACCTGGATGCCCTGGCCGTCCTCGGAGTCGAAGGTGGTGCGCAGCGACTCGTGCCGGGCCGCCAGCGCGGTCAGGGCGGCGCCGAGCGCGGCGGTGTCGAGGCGGCCGCGCAGGCGCAGTGCCAGCGGGGTGATGTACTCGGTGCTGCCGGGCGCGAACGCGTCGAGGAACCACAGGCGTTGCTGGGCGAAGGACAGCGGCGGTGCGGTGTCCCGGGGTGCCGGGAGGATGGCGCCCTGCCCCGCGGGGGCCTGCTCCCCTTGCGTCAGGAGGGCGGCGAGCCCGGCCGGGGTCGGGTGGGTGAAGACCGCCCGCGGGGTGAGGTCGGTCCCGAAGGCCTCCGCCAGTCGTGACGTGAGGCGGATGCTCAGGATCGAGTCGCCGCCGAGCGCGAAGAAGTCGTCCTCCACGCCGACGTCCGGCACGCCGAGCACCTCGGCCCAGATCGCGGCCGTGCGGCGTTCGGCCTCGGTGCGCGGGGCGACCGGCGCGGGCCGGTCGGCGCCGGTGCCCGGTGCGGGCAGGGCCGCCCGGTCCACCTTGCCGTTGGTGCTGAGCGGCAGCGCCGTCAGCGGGACGAAGGCGGTGGGGACCAGGTAGTCGGGCAGCGTCTGCCGGGCGTGGGCGCGCAGCGCCTCGGTGTCGAGGCCGTCGTGCCCCACCACATAGGCGACCAGGCGCTTGGCCCCGGGCCGTTCCTCGCGGGCCACCACCGCCACGTCCGCGACGCCGGGGTGGGCGGCCAGCACGCCTTCCACCTCGCCGGGTTCGACCCGGAAGCCCCGGATCTTGACCTGGTCGTCGGCGCGGCCGAGGAACTCCACCGTGCCGTCGAGCCGTCGGCGGGCCAGGTCCCCGGTGCGGTACATCCGGCCGCCGGGCGGCCCGGAGGGATCGGCGACGAAGCGGTCCGCGGTCGCGCCGGGGCGGCCGAGGTAGCCGCGGGCCACGCCCTCGCCCGCCAGGAAGAGTTCGCCCGCGGTGCCCGGCGGCACGGGCCGCATCCGGGCGTCGAGGACATGGACGCGCATGTCGTCCAGCGGGTGGCCGATGGGGACGGTGTCCGGGACCGCGGCGGCGTCGGTCATGGCGAAGGAGGTCGCGAAGGTGGTGGTCTCGGTCGGTCCGTAGCCGTCCACCACGGTCAGGGCGGGGCAGGCGGCCAGTACCCGGCGCACGGCGGCGGCCGGGACCACGTCGCCGCCGGTCCACACCTGGTGCAGCCCGTCGAAGCAGCCGGGCGCGTCCTGGGCCAGCAGCCGGAAGAGGCCGGCCGTCAGCCACAGGGCCGTCACCTCTCCCCCGGCGGCCAGCCGCCGCAGCAGGGCCGCGTCCACGGCGCCCGGCGGGGCCACCACGACGCGTCCGCCGTTCAGCAGCGGCGCCCAGACCTCGAAGGTGGCGGCGTCGAAGGCCACCGGGGAGTGCAGCAGGACCCGTGCGCAGCCGGGGCCGGTGAAGCGGCTGTCGGTGGCGAGCGCCGCCACGTCGCGGTGGCGCACCCCCACGGCCTTGGGGGTGCCGGTCGACCCGGAGGTGAACATCACGTAGGCGAGCCGGTCGGGGTCGGCGGGCGGCAGAGCGGGCGCGGCGGCCGGTGCGGCGCTGCGGGCGGCGGTCACGTCCTCGGCGGTCAACCGGGCCGTGGCTCCCGCCTGGTCGAGCAGCATCCGCCGGCGCTCCTCGGGGGCGCGGCCGTCCACGGGCACATACGCACCGCCGGCCTTGAGCACCGCCAGCTGGGCCACCACGAGGGCGGCCGAGCGGTCCATCAGCAGGGCGACCCGGCTCTCGGGGGCCAGGCCGTCCGCCCGGAGCCGGGCGGCCACCCGGTCCGACCAGTCGGCCAGTTGGCGGTACGTCACCTCTTGGCCGTCCACCTCGGCGAGGGCGACCGCGTCCGGGGTGCGGCGCGCCTGGTCGGCGAACAGGTCCACCGGCGACCCGCCCACGGCGGGGCGTGCGGCGGTGTTCCACCGGTGCAGGACCGCGCGGTCGGCGGCGGTGAGCAGGCCCAGGTCGTCCAGGGAGCGGTCGGTACCGTCGGCGACCGCGGTCAGCAGGGCCTCCAGGTGGGCCGCGGCCCGCTCCACCGTCGTACGGTCGAACAGCGCCCCGTCATAGGCGAGGTCGAAGCCGAGGCGGTCGGCGAGGTAGGCGCGCAGGCACAGCGGGAAGTTGGTGGCGTCCTCGGCGCGTACGTCCCGGATGCGGATGCCCGCGTCGGCGGCGGCCGCCTCGTCGAAGGGGTAGTTCTCGAACACCACCATGCTGTCGAACAGCGCCTCGCCCGGCGGGAGTTCGCTCAGGGTCTGGATGCGGGCCAGGGAGACGAAGTCGAAGCGCCGCGATTCGCTCTGCTGGGCCTGGAGGTCGCGCAGCCAGGGCAGGACGCCCCGGCCGCCCTCGGCGTGGGCGCGGGTCGGCACGGTGTTGATGAACATGCCGATCATGGACTCCACGCCCGGCAGTTCGGCCGGGCGGCCCGAGACCGTGGTGCCGAACACCACGTCCTGACGGCCGCTGTAGCGCGCCAGCAGCAGCGCCCAGGCGCCCTGCACCACCGTGTTGACGGTCAGGCCGTTGCGCCCGGCGGTCTCGCGCAGCCGGTCGGAGACCTCGGGGGCGAGCTCCATGTGCACCAGCGCGTCCGACCGGGCGCGGTGCGCCTCGACGGGCGGCCGGTCGTAGGGCAGCGGGGTGCGGGCGGTGAACCCGGCGAGGGTGCCGGTCCAGTGCCGCTCGGCCTCCGCCTCGTCCTGCTGTGCCAGCCACTGCAGGAAGTCGCGGAACGGGCGGCGGGCCGGCGGGCGGACGGTGCGTTCGTCGACCGTCGCCGCGTACTGCGCACACACGTCGGCGAAGAGCGCTCCGGTGCTCCAGCCGTCGAGCATCAGGTGGTGCGAGGACCACACCAACAGGACCTCGTCGGCGGGCAGGGCGGCCACCGTGATCCGGCTCAGCGGGGCGGTGGTCACGTCCATCCCGGCCGCCCGGTCCTCGGCGAGCAGCCGGCCGAGGGCACGGTCGCGCTCGGCTGGGGTCAGGGTCCGCCAGTCGTGGTGGGCGACGGGCAGGGCGGCGCGGTGGTGCACGACCTGCACCGGTTGGGGCAGGCCCTGCCAGCGGACGCTGCTGCGGAGCGCCGGGGTGTGGTCGGCGACCCGCTGCCAGGCCGCGGCGAAGGCCCGCGGGTCGGCGACGCCGGCGATCCGGACCGCCATCTGGTCGAAGTAGGCGCCCGCCGAGTCGACCAGCCCGTGGAAGAGCATGCCGGCCTGCAGCGGGGTGAGCGGATGGATGTCCGCCACGTCCCGTCCGTCGCCCGCGATCAGGTCCACCTGGTGCTGGTCGAGCCCGGCGAGCGGGAAGTCGGACGGGGTGCGGCCGCCGGTCTCCGGCAGCGCGCAGTGCGCGACGATCTCGGTGAGCGCCGCGACGGTGTCCTCGGCGAGGCGGCGGACGGTGGCCTCGTCGTACCTCTCCGGCGGGTAGGTCCAGCCGAGTTCGAGCCGGCCGTCCTGGACCACGCCGGTCACGTCGAGCAGGTAGGTGCGGGTCTCGTCGGGGTCGGTGTCCTGGCCGGCGGGCGGCAGGGCGGCCCGGTAGAGACCGTCGTCGTCGGGGCGGCCGGCTGCCGCGATGTCCCACTGTCCGTGGTAGTTGAAGCCGATGCACGGCGCCGGTGCGTCGGGCAGCGGGCTCTGCGGCAGGACGTGGCGCAGCGCGCCGTAGCTCAGGCCGCGCAGCGGCACGGCGCGCAGCTGCTCCTTGACGGACCGGACGGTGTCGCGCCAGTCCGCGTCCGGGGTGACGGACAGCGCGAGCGGGAACTCGGCGGT
>Ga0207426_1001263_pt1 | contig 22089 bp, 25 predicted proteins | sample AraplaMF_Cvi_mMS_FD_184265 | JGI IMG/M metagenome (GOLD analysis project Ga0207426, IMG submission 184265) | Arabidopsis root microbial communities from the University of North Carolina, USA - plate scrape MF_Cvi_mMS (SPAdes) (version 2) | ecosystem: Host-associated > Plants > Roots > Endosphere... | reverse complement strand
GAGGGTGATGAGACCCAGGGACACGGCACCGATGGCGGCAGCGGCACGGCGGCCCTTGCCCCAGGAGATCAACGCAGCGGTCATACGGGCAGGCTATCTGGCGCCTCAGCTCACGCCACGCCCGGGTACGGCGTGCCGCGCCGCCCGTCGCCGGTCAGGCCACCCGGGCGCTGCGCGCACCGCCCCGCCGGGCCGCGCCCAGCAGTCCCCGTACGGCCAGCACCACGCCCAGCGCCACCAGCCCCGCGGCCACCGCCATCCCCAGCGTGCCGATCAGCGGCAGCGAGATCCCGATCGCGCCGCCCACCACCCACGACATCTGGAGCGCCGTCTCGGACCGGGCGAACGCGGAGGTACGCACCTCCTCCGGCACATCGCGCTGGATCATCGCGTCCAACGACAGCTTCGCCAGCGCCTGGCACAGCCCCGCGGCCGCCGCCGTGGCGGTCACCACGACCACCGCCACCGCCTCGTAGAACACCGCCGCGAGCACCGTCGCGCAGAGCGCCAGCCCCAGCATCGCGGCGATGATCCGCTCCGGCCCGCGGGCCTTCAGCCAGGCGCCCACCGCCGTCCCCAGCGCATTGCCGGTACCGGCCGCCGCCACCACCAGCCCGAGCGAGGCCGCCGGGCCCAGCCCGTCCAGCGGATGCTCCCGCAGCAGGAAGGCCAGGAAGAACGTCAGGAAACCGGAGAGCGCCCGCAGACAGGCATTGGCCTGAAGACCGTGCAGCACCGACGGGCCGACCGTGCGCAGTCCGGGCTTCCGCCCACCGCCCGCCGGGCGCGCCGCCGCGTCCCGGGACGCCAGCCGGGCCCGGCGCTCACCCTTCGCCGAATCGACCTTGTGCGGCAGCGAGAACGACAGGACCGTCCCGGCCACGAACACCACACATGCCCCGTACAGCGGCCAGCTCGGCCCGATCAGATGCAGCCCGGCCGCCGCCGGGGCCGCCGCCCCTGTCGCCAGCAGCCCCGCGAGAGTCACCCGGGAATTGGCCCTGACCAGCGAAATCCGCGGGGGCAGCAGCCGGGGCACCACCGCGCTGCGGACCACCCCGTACGCCTTCGACGACACCAGCACACCCAGCGCCGCCGGATACAGCTCCAGCCCCCCGGTGGTGACCGCGCCGGACATCGTCAGCGCCAGCACGGCCCGCGCCAGCATCGCGCCCGCCATCGCCGCCCGGCGGCCGTGCGGCACCCGGTCCAGCAGCGGCCCGACCACCGGTGCGAGCAGGGCGAACGGCGCCAGTGTGACCGCCAGATACAGCGCCACCCGGCCCCGCGCCTCATCCGTCGGCACCGAGAAGAACACCGTCGAGGCCAGCGCGACGGTGATCAGCATGTCGCCGGCGGAGTTCACCGCATGCAGCTCGATCAGTTTGCCCAGGCCCGACTCCCCGGCGCCGTGCGCATGCGTGGCGCGCCGCACCCCGCGCGCCGCGCCGGTGAACGGCCGGTGCAGTGCACGGCCGACGGCCCGGCCCGCCCGGCGGACCCGGTCGCGCCCGTCCCCGCCGCGCGTCGAGGCGCGCGAGACCCGTGACGATTTCCCTGCTGTCCTCGACACCTGAGACGCCTTCGACGCCCGTACGGCAGCCATCCGGTCATAGTGCCCCAACTCGCCCAGGAGGGGGCACTTTCTCCGTCCTGGCGCGCGAGGCGTACCCGTCCGCGGTCGTGGCCGTGGACATTTGCCGCTCCCACCGAGGGGTCGTCCACCGTTGAAGGGGTAGCGTGTGTAGCGCGCCACCGGCGGTCGTTCTTGGCCGCGTGCCTCCGCGCGATCCCGCAGAATGGGACGTAAGAGGTGCGCTCGACCGAAACGGCCGGGCGCGGACGTCGACGCGGTCCCCAGGTCCGCTCCGCCCGCCCCGGCACCGCCGGTCGTCCGGACAGGACAAGGACAGCTCCGGCTGGCGCACTCGTGAGACGGCGTGGAAGAGAGAATCGATTCTTGTGAGTGCTGCGATGCGAAGCCGTACCCCCGACCGCCTGTGCGCCGAGGCGGTTGACCTTGCGAGGGCGGCGGCGGAGGAAGCCGCACTGCCCGGCATGGTCGGCGAGTACATCGAGGCCGTTGCCGACGGAGACCGCGTCGTCACCCACCTCTTCGCCTGCAACGAGCCGGGCTACCGGGGCTGGCGCTGGGCCGCGACGGTCGCCCGGGCCTCCCGCGCCAAAATCGTCACGCTCGACGAGGTGGCGCTGCTGCCCGGCCCCGACGCCCTGCTCGCACCCGAGTGGGTGCCGTGGAGCGAGCGGCTGCGCCCCGGCGACATGGGCCCCGGCGATCTGCTGCCCACCGAGGCCGACGACCTGCGCCTGGAGCCCGGCTTCACCGGCGAGGACGTCCCGCCCCCGAACTCCCCGGTCGCCGAGGGCATGGCCGCCGACGTCGCCGACACCGAGGAGGCGGACGTCCTCCCGGGCTCGCCCGCCGTCCAGCCCGCCCCCCAGCGCGGCAGCATCGCGGCGGTCGCCGAGGAACTGGGCATGCGCCGCGCCCGGGTGCTCTCCCGCTACGGCCTGCATACCGCCGCCGACCGCTGGGAAGAGGCCTACGGCGCCCGCACCCCCATGGCCCAGGCGGCCCCCGCCACCTGCGTGACCTGCGGCTTCCTCACCACCCTGCCCGGCTCCCTGGGCCAGGCGTTCGGCGTCTGCGCCAACGAGTTCTCCCCGGCGGACGGCCGGGTCGTCTCCCTCGCCTACGGGTGCGGGGCGCATTCCGAGGCCGCCGTCATGCCGAAACCGCCGCGGCCTGCCGCGCCGGTTGTCGACGAGACGGTTGTCGAGCCGTTGTCGTTGCGTCCCGAGCGAGACGGGGGGTCCGTCGAGGAGACGGGGCCCGCCGAGGAGCTCGGCCACAGCTAGGGGCTTGTAGCCCGCTTCCCACGTTGTCGGGTGGCCCCGCCGCGGCTCTTCTGTTTTCGCCTTCGGCGGGGGTGGGGGTGTTTGGGCGGGGGCCGCGGTTGTTGGTGGTGGGTGCCGGTGGCGGCCCTCCGGGGTACGGATGGCGGCCTCCGTCCGGTTGGGGGAAATGTCAAAGACCAGTAGTGCGGCCGCGTCGTGGCGTGGCCGCACTACTGGTCTTTGACCACTCTTCCCACAGGGGTGGGGTTCCTTCTGCTTGCGGGAGGGTGTGGGGCCGGAGGGGTGGGTGTTCGGACGTAAAGCGAAGCAGTCCGAACACCCACCCCGGAGGCCCCGCACCCGCCACCCACCACACACCGGGGCCCACCCCAAACACCCCCCTCCCGCCGACAGGCGAAACAACAGACGAGGTACGGCGGCGCCACCCGCAACGTGGGGCGATACCGTCGGCCCACCGACACACGCTTAAAGGGAGACCGACAGTGACAGCTACGTCGTGGGTGCGAGGCGCAGCCGGAGACCCGTTCGGGACGGCCCGACTGCGGCGTGGTGTGCTGGATGCCTGGGCCGCCTCGCCGGCCCGGTTCCGGGAGGACGCGAACGCCGAGGAGGACCTGGCGCTCGGCGGCTACCGCGACCGGCTGGCCGTGGAGCTGGCGCAGAACGCGGCGGACGCGGCGGCCCGGTCCGGGGTGCCCGGCCGGCTCCGGCTGACCCTGCACGCGGCCAACGGTGACGCGCCCGCCGTACTCGTGGCGTCCAACACGGGTGCCCCGCTGGACGCCACCGGCGTGGAGTCGCTGTCGACGCTGCGGGCGTCCGCGAAGCGCGAGCCGAGCGTGGCGGCCGGTGCGGTCGGCCGGTTCGGTGTGGGCTTCGCCGCGGTGCTGTCGGTGAGTGATGAGCCGGCGCTGGTGGGCCGGACCGGCGGCGTCCGCTGGTCGCTGGCCGAGGCGCGGGCAATGGCCGAGGAGGTGGCGGCGCACAGCCCCGGGCTGGGTGGTGAGTTGCGCCGACGGGACGGGCATGTCCCGCTGCTGCGGCTGCCGCTGCCCGCGGAGGGCGGCGCGCCCGAGGGGTATGACACCGCCGTGGTGCTGCCGCTGCGGGACGTCGCGGCGCAGGATCTCGCCGAGCGGCTGCTGACCGGGATCGATGCGGCGCTGCTGCTGACGCTGCCGGGGCTGGCCGAGGTCGTGGTCGAGACCCCGGAGGGCGTACGGGAGTTGCGGCGCAGCCAGGACGGCCCGTACGTCCTGATCGAGGACAGTGAGCGGGGCGCGACCCGGTGGCGGGTGGCGAGCGACGGCGGTGCGCTGGATCCGGCGCTGCTGGCGGACCGGCCGGTCGAGGAGCGGCTGCGGCCGGTCTGGTCGGTGACCTGGGCGGTGCCGGTGGACGGCGAGGGCGCGCCGGTGCGGCCGGGGACGGCGGCGGTGGTGCACGCCCCGACGCCGACGGACGAGCCGCTGGGGCTGCCCGCGCTGCTGATCGCGTCGTTCCCGCTGGAGCCGACCCGGCGCCATGTCGCGCCGGGCGCGCTGACGGACTTCCTGGTGGGGCGGGTGGCCGCGACGTATGCGGCGCTGCTGGGCGACTGGCAGCCGGTGTCCGTCGGCACCCTCGATCTGGTGCCGGGCCCGCTGGGCAAGGGCGGGCTGGACGGGGAGCTGCGCCGCCAGGTGCTGGAACTGCTGCCGCGGGTGCGGTTCCTGCCGAGTGCGGGCGCGCCGGCCGGCGGGCGTACGGCCGAGCCCGAGGCGGCGCCGGCGGACGAGTGGGACGAGGGCGACGCCGGGGTGGACCGGTTCGTCCTGCGACCGGTGGACGCCGAGTTGGTGGAGGGCGCGGGCGCGGCGGCCGTGGGCGTATTGGCGGAGCTGTTCCCCAGCCTGCTGCCGGCCGGGCTCGAACGCCGTCCGGAGCTGCGGGCGTTGGGCGTGGCCCGGGTGCCGCTCGGCGAGATGATCGACCGGCTGGCCGGTGTCGAACGGTCGCCCGGCTGGTGGTGGCGGCTCTACGACGCGCTGGCCGGTACCGACCCGGACCGGCTCAGCGGGCTGCCGGTCCCGCTCGCGGGCACGGCCGGCCAGGCACCCGGCGGCGCGCAGGGCGGCGTACGGACCACGATCGGGCCGCGTCAGGTGCTCCTGCCGCTGCCCGGCGGCGGCCCCGACGAGGACGCCGCGGCCCGGCACCGTACGCTCGCCCGGCTCGGCCTGAAGGTCGCCCACCCCGACGCGGTGCACCCGCTGCTGGAGAAGCTGGGGGCCACCCCGGCCGCCCCGCGCGCCGTACTGACCACGCCCCAGGTGCGGGCGGCGGTGGCGAACTCCCTGGAGGCCGACGAGGACGCGTACGACGTCTTCGCCGACGAGCTGGGCGACGGGCCGGGCGCCCCGCTGGGCGCCGAGGAGCTGGCGGAGACGGTGCTCGGCCTGGTCCGGGACGCCAACCTCACGCCGGGCGACGAGCCCTGGCTCGGGGCGCTCGCGCTGCCCGACGAGGACGGCGAGCTGGCACCGGCGGGCGAGCTCGTCTACCCGGGCAGCGCCTTCGAGCGCGTCATCCGGGAAGGTGAAATCGCGGCCTGTGACGCGGAGTTGGCCGAACGCTGGGGCGAGCAGCCGCTGACGGCCGTGGGCGTCATGGCCGCCTTCGCGCTGGTCCGGGCCACCGATGTGGTGCTCGACCCGGACGAGATGGAGCCCAGGGAAGGCGACTTCGCCGAGCCCGACGACGTCGGACTCCTGGACGCGGTGGACGTCTGGTGCGAGGACATCCTCGACGCGCTGCCGGAGACCCCCGTCCCGCCGGTGGTGACCGAGCTGGTCGCCGTCCGCGACCTCGACCTGGTCGACGACGACGCCTGGCCGCAGGTGCTGGCGATGCTGTCCCAGCCGCCGCTGCGCGACGCTCTGACCGCACCCGTACGGGTCCTGCTCCCCGACGGCACCACCGAGTCCGTCCGCCCGTACACCGCCTGGTGGCTGCGCGGACACCCGGTGCTGGACGGGCGCCGGCCCGCCGGTCTGCGCTCGGCCGGCGGCGACCCGCTGCTCGCCGGGCTGTACGAGTCCGCCGACGCGGGCGACGTCGACGCCCAGGTGCTGCGGGCCCTCGGCGTCCGCACCTCCGTCGCCGCCCTCCTCGACGAGCCGGGCGGCGCGGCCGAACTGCTGGCCAGGCTCGCCGACCCGGACCTGACCGTCGGCGTCGCCCAACTGCACGCCCTCTACGGCCTGCTGGCGGACCTGGACCCCGACCAGGTGACCCTCCCCGACGAACTGCGGACCGTGCGCGACCAGGAAGTCCAGGTGGTCGACGCGGCCGACGCCGTGGTCGCCGACGCGCCTGACCTGGTGCCACTGGCGGCCGGCCACGCCCTGCTCCCGGTACGCCCGGCCCGCGCCGCCGCCCTGGCCGAGCTGCTCCAGGTACGGCGCCTGAGCGAGGCGGTCAGCGCCGAGGTGCGCTCCGAGGGCGTCCGCCACGAGGTCCCCGAGGCCGTCCGCGCCCTGCTCGGCCCCGCCACCCCCGACACCTACCTGGAACACGAGGAACTCCTCGTCGGCGACGGCCCCGACACCACTGCCGAACTCGACTGGCGCCACACCCCCGACGGCACCCTCCACGCCGCCACCCTGGAGGGCGTGGCAGCGGGCCTGGCCTGGGCAGCGGGCCAGTGGCCCCGCCGCTTCGAGGTCGCAGCCCTGCTGGAGGACCCGGAGCGGGGGGAGGAGCTGGCGCGGGCGCGGTGGTTCGACTGACCGAGGACGGTCATGGGTATCGGCCCTCGCTGCGTTGCGGCGGGGGCCGATACCGCCGGTCAAACCGCGAGCGGCAGAGTAGCTCGGAACTCTATGAAATCCACGAACTGGCCCCAGGGAAACTGCGGGAAGGTCAGGATTACACCGCCCGGGCGAGTCACGATTTTTCCCTTCGCTGGCGGTCGAAGTGCTCGATGGAATTAAGGATGAGGTCCCGGGCAGCCTGGCCATAGACGGCGGAGCACCGATGAAGTGCAAATGCCTTGCGGTACAGCTCGATTTCCCTCGGTTGTGTCACGGACAGCTCTGCGGAGAGTGTCTCCACCATGACGGACTTGTCGTCGAACATCGAGAAGCCGTGCCCGAGCCAGAGGGCGAGGCGTGCGGACCGTGGCACGATGCCCAGACTGAGCCGTGGAAGCGCCAACACGGCCAGAAGGCGAGGCGCTTGGCCACTGCTGCCTCTGTGTCGGCCGGGCTCTCGTGGAAGTTCGACGCCTCCTCGAAGATGGCCTTGGCGTAGTCGGCGGTCTGAATGGTGCCCCAGATGACATTGGGCTCCCAGATCCTGAACACCTTGGTCTTCTGGTAGAGCGGCAGGGACTTCCGCTGACGGTTCGCCGCCCCGTCCTGGAGCTGACGGCGCCACTCCATCCACATCTCGTCGATGTGGCGAACTGTGGCAATCAGGTCAGGGAAGTCGGCCTCGTGCCCCGTCGAGTGGCACCAGACGCGGATGTCCTCCTCGCTCGCGTTCTGCTTCCCGTTCTCGATACGAGAGACCTTGGATTCCTGCCAACCTGTGGCCGCGGCGAAGGCCCGGCCGCTGCTGTACCCCGCGTCCTTGCGGAATCCACGCAGCCGGGCGCCCAGCGCCTCGCGGGTCTCTTGTGCTTGGTCGCTCACGGAACTGTCAGGGCGTGTACTCGGAGTGCCGGATGGCGGAGGCCCAGAGCAGATCCCGCACGCGGACGCATTCGGCGACCGTCTCGGGATCATCGATCACTTCGGACCCGAGAACCCTCCCGGTGTCGTCGAAGTGCCCCACGGCCAGGAGCTTGTCATCGAAGAGCCACCAGTCATTGCCGTCCACAGGGAAAGCCAGATTCTCGGGCAGCCTGTGTCGCGCCAGCCATCGGATGGACTCGCCGGCCTCTACGTTGACGTGGGCAGTGGCGTACTCCCACTGGATGTAGGAGCTGTGCGGCTCGGTGACGACCCGCACCCGGCGCACGGTCTTCCCGGAGTCGGTGACGCGCTTCATGAGCTGAGTCCATGGCGCCATGAACGAGTTGTCGACTGTCCCTCGGAGCCAACTCTCGTACGGGCTGTTTTCTGCTGGACCGAGTAGTCGTCCCTCAGTTCCAGGTGGAAGGCGTCGTGCGCGAAGCTCTCAAAGAGCTGGTTGCGCTCGGCGCCGGAGATCAGCTCCACGTGGTTCCTCCAGTAGGGCGATGATCGCGGCCTTGGAGACCTCGACCACGGTCTCGTAGTCCGGAATCGACATCTGGGCCAGGGCCTCGGGGTCGGTTACCGCCCGGCCCTGGACAACGTACGTACCGCCGGGTGTGAGGACCATCAAGGGGCCCCACAGCGCTTGAAGTCGCCAGAGGGGAGGCCGTCCTTCTTCAGGTGTTCGAACAGTTCGGTGGGGACTTCCACGGCCGTCTCGCCCTCGGAAAGGGGGAGCCGCATCAGCAGGTGGTTCGCGAAGATCTTCCACCCCTGTACGAGGTAGGTGTCACGGTCGCTGGCGTAGAGGGTCGGGCAGTCGCCCACTTGGGAGTTCTTGCCAAGGAACCGTAGCTTCATGGCTGTTCTCCTGTCGTCTGCCTTGCATGAAATTGCGCGACACGCCGATGGTCGAGGAGTCGTTCGAGCCCGTCAAAGGACTTGCTGCAAACTTGCGCAATCTGTTTGGGAGTTGGCTGTTGGCCGCTCTACGTTCATTTCGTCCGAGCCGCAGCCAAGACAGTCGCAATCCATGCGGTACCGAGGGGCGTTCGACGCGACATCCGTCGGCTCCCCCCCCGGCACGGCCTTTGCTCTCGCGGGGCGGAATTCACATCTCACCCCGGCCGGCCAGTAACTCGAAGGACAGGTCCGGCCGGGGCGGGTGCAAGTGCACTACGGCGCGGAGAACGATTCTCCGCACAGCACATGCGCAAGGAGGACTACCCCGTGCAGAACCTCTACTCCCTCCCCGTCATTGACGACGGCGCGTTCGAGAATTTCTGCGGCGGCAACCTCAACGGCGAGCACGAGTCGTGCCTCGACGTGGCAGCCATCCCCGGCGCCGAGGAGTCGTTCGCGCTCCGTGACTCGAAGCCCGAGGGGGCCGGCCAGGAGTTGCGTGCCACCGCGACCGAGGTGGACGACTTCGTCATCGGCTGGGCCAAGAAGCGGGGTCTGGCGCTCTAGTCTGGCGCTTCCCCCATACAGGACAATACGGGCCGCCTGCTCCGGCGGGGCGGTCCCGCACCTCCAGAAGGGCGCAAATGAGCTGGTCAGGGCACTGGCACGGGTACGGACCGTGGATCGGATCATCGGCGGTGTACGGCAAGGAGGGAGGCCGTCGGCCCCCACATCCCAACGGCCCGCCCTCCGTCCTGGACTCCGAGGACAAGAGGCAGCAGACAGTCCTTGACCGGTACCGCGAGGCCGCCGCGGAGTTCCAGACCGGCAACGTGCCGCCCACGATGACCGGCTACTGGCTGATGAAGAAGAACCAGGTCTCGGCCGACCGCACCTGGGCTGATTTGGGAATCGCGCTCGCCTGGCTGACGAAGCACTACGAGGCGAACGCGCCGTTCGAACGTGCGGATGTCCTCCAGGCGTACAGCGGCCTCGACACCAAGCTGGAGTACGCCACCGACGTACTGCCCCGTGGCGTCGATGTGAGCTGGGTGTACTACACGCCCTCGAAGAGCCTGATCTCGTTCTCCGTCGTGTGCTGCCCGAACCGGTTCCACCAACAGATCCCCTGCCCGCTCCAGTCGTCGTAAGGAGTCGATGCCATGTCGCTGCGCCTCTTACTGCCCGAGGAAGGCGTGACCGAACTGCTTGCCACGTGGCCGGATGAGCCCCGCGTCTACGAGCGCGGCAAGTCGGCCCTTGACGAGACAGTCACTGCGGAGTCCATCCGTGGCTACCTCTACACCGGGTGCGTCCCGGCCAACGAGATCGCGGCCATCAAGGCCCCCAACCCGTCGTTGAGTCAGAACGCGTACATGACGAACGGCAGGACAGACCGCGCGAAGCTCGCCCGGCTGTACGAGCGTGGCTTCACCATCCGACTGGGCAACCTTCAGCGTGTCGTTCCGCCCCTGTCGCAGATTTCTGAAGCGATCCAGACGGAGACCAGCTACTCGAACTACATCCACGCCTTCCTGACCCCACCCGGCAATCAAGGGCTCCGGCACCACTGGGATCAGCAGATGGCCGTGATCGTCCAGATCGCTGGTACGAAGCGGTGGCAGCTCTGGCGGCCACCGGTCGAAGCGCCTATGCGCGAGTACAACGAGAGCTTCCGGGTGTGGCAGGAGCACTTCATTCCCGCGTGGGAGGCGACCGGGCCGGACATAGAGGTCGACCTCAAGACCGGCCAGTCACTCTTGCTCCCGCGGGGGTGGGTCCACAACCCTCACGTGGTCGACTCCGACGAGGGCAGCATCCATCTGACCTTCGCGATCCGGGAACGCACGCAACTGTGGCTCGCCGAAAAGCTGCTCGCAGGCGCCATCGCGCAAGAGGAGTTCCGGCGCATTGTCCTTCCTCGCCAGTTGGGCGGGGAGGGTCTGATGGAACAGCTCAGCGAAGCGCGTGACGCACTGGTCAAGCACGTGGAAGGTCTCGACCTGTCTGAGGTCGCTCCGACCGTCACCAAGGACGCTTTGACGGAGCTGGAGTACACGACCTGAGTGGATGAATGCTTGAAGACGGCTCCCTCCGGACCCAGAGGGGCCGTCTCGGCTTGTCCGGGGCAGCACCCTCCTGCACCGGAGGGAGGCGCCGTGGCAGGAGATGATGCCGCCCATGCCTCTCGCGATCACGCCCGCCCTCCCCGCCGGCACCCTCTCGGCCACCCCACAGCCCACCCTCCGTTCACCCGGCGGCGAGTTGCTGCTGCGCCCCTGGGAGATGACCGACGCCCCCGTCCTGCAAGCCGCCTTTGAGGACCAGGCGATCCGGCAATGGCACATGCATCACGTCACGTCCCCGGCGGAGGCGCAGGAGTGGATCGCCGCCTCCCACCGCTCCTGGCAGCAGGAACGGGACGCCCAGTGGGCCATCACCCGGGCCGACGGCGGCGAGATCCTCGGACGGGCGGGCCTGCGCCGGATGGATCTGGACCACGGCGAAGCCGAGTGCGCCTACTGGGTCCTGCCGCACGCCCGCGGCACCGGCGTCGCCCCACGCGCCCTCGCCACACTGGCCGCCTGGGCCCTGGACGAGACCGGCTTCCACCGCCTCGAACTCGCCCACTCGACCGCCAACGAGCCCTCCTGCCGAGTAGCCACCAAGTCCGGCTTCACCCTGGAGGGCACCCGCCGCAGCGCCCATCTACAACAGGACGGCTGGCATGACATGCACCTTCATGCCCGTGTGCAGGGCGATGGATGAGGGGTGTGGGGCGGCCCCCGTCGCGGGGGCGACGGGGGCCGGTCGTGCGTGGTGGGTGGCGTGGTCTCAGTTGCCGAACTTGCCGCTTTTGACGGCGTTGACGAAGGAAGACCAGTCGGCCTGGGGGAAGACGCAGCCCGGTCCGTGCGGGTTCTTGGAGTCACGTACCGGTACGGCGCCGGGGAAGCCGTCGGCCACCTCGATGCACTCGGCTCCCTGGCCGTTGCTGTAGCTGGATTTGCGCCAGTGGGTCAGCGTGGACGCGTCAGGAATCGTCTTCATTCTCGTACTTTCTCAGGTACTCGCGAATCAGGTCGAGGGTTTCCCCCTCGGGCAGCGCCTTGGAGCGGGCGACGTCAAACATGTGCGTGAGTTCAAGAACCTTTGCCGGCGCTTCCACCGACTCCCCGGAAAAGAAGCTCTCGACATATCCGGTCGTGGACCCGTTGCGGAAGGTCAGCAGGCTCAGACTGCCGCCCAGCATGGGGTGCTCTCCCTGCACGAAGGGCAGTACCTGAACCGCGACCTGTGAGGGCTCAACCGCCTTGAGCAGATGGCGGAGTTGACCGCACATACACGCTGCGCCCCCGATAGGCCGCCTTAACGCCGCTTCATCCATGATTGCCCAGTAGTAGGGCGCTTGTTCCTTCTCGAAGACGCGCTTACGGCGCATTCGCGTGGCGACCCGCCCGTTTCTCCGCTCCTCGGATTCGCCGGGAAGTGACTCGCGAAACAACGCGTGCGCGTAGTCCTCGGTCTGTAGAAGTCCGGGAATCAGGCTGCTGCCGAATACCTGAATGCGAGCCGCCTTGCGCTCGCTGTCGACGACGGCCCGGCCGTAATCGGGGATCGAGGCGTCCTGTGCCATGGCAAGCAGCTCGGCAAAGAGCCCATCCGTGGCGAAATACGTGTCCAGGCGCTCGGCGAGCGCCTCCGACGGCAACTGCTCGCCCCGCTCCACCCGGCTGAGGTACGTATGCGGGTAACCGACCTTGTCGGCGAGGGCCCGCTGTGAAAGGTCAGCGGCCTCCCGCAGGCGGCGTAAGCGCCGCCCGAGTACCGAGCGCGGAGTAGCCCTGTCGTCGTCCTCGTTGTTGAGCTCCATTGCTCGAACACACCTTCAACTCGCTGTCCACTGGCGGACTTTGGTGACACCTCTGGCGTGCACCCAGCGTATTTCGTCGGCAATGCTGAGTAATGACGGAAAGGCCCCCGCGACCGCTGCAACGGTCCGGGGGCGTGGTCATCAGCCCCGATGAGGTCGACGACATGAATCACGATATCGCGAAGCATTTCGAGCCTTCGTCCGAAGGCGACGGTGCGGAGGAACATCCCGACCCCGCCCGCCTCCTCCCCTGGACCAGCGCCGACGGCAACCCCTGCTATCTCCTCGGGGACGGCACGGGGCATGTCTCCCGTGTGGCCGATGACATCGAGGGGCTGCAACTCGGTATGGCCGATGACCTCATCGGTCATGCGGACGAGCTGCTCGCCTGCCAGGGGGCGAGCGACCGGGAACTGCGCTTTCTGGCGCGGGGGCTGACCGATTGTCTGCGGGATGTCCGGCGCGTCGCGAAGAGCAGGGGGGCGCGGCTGCGTGCCGTTGACCCCTCGCTGGACGACGAGGGCGGAGACGCTGGGGGCGGGAGTGAGAGCGGGAGCTAGGCCATTTCTCTTGGGTCATGGCGCTGGCCAGATGAGGATGGCCGCGACGTGGAGTCCGGCCAGGTTGATGGTGGCGGTCTTCTCGTAGCGGGTGGCGATGCCGCGCCACTGTGTGAGGCGGTTTACGCCTTGTCGGCAAGGACCACGTCCGGCCGGGTCCGGGGGCGTCCGACACGGCGGGGGATGCGCAGTCGTGCCATTACGTCAGTGAAGGCGGGCGCGTCGCCGGCGTGTCCTGCCGTGAGTACGAAGGCCAGAGGCCGCCTGCGCCAGTCGACGTTTCCATAAACTATGAATATAAAGATGCTATGCTTCGAGCATGAGTCGTCAAGACACCGCTCCTGGCGCGTCCGCCGCCATCGGGGCAGCCCTCTATGGCCTGGCCACCAGGGCCGCGAGACGCCTGCCCCGGGACATGAGCCTGACGTCCGCCGCCACCCTGGCCACCCTGGACCGGACCGGCCCGCGGCGCATCACCGATCTGGCCGCGGTCGAGGGAGTCACCCAGCCCGCGATGACCGCCCTGGTCCGGGTGATGGAGGAGTCCGGCCTGGTCGAGCGGCGGGGCGACGCGTCCGACAAGCGGGTCACGCTGGTGTGCCTGACCGAGGCCGGCGCCTCCTATGTCCGGACGCGGCGCCAGGCGGGCGTCCACGCGTTCGAGCGGTTGATCGGCGAGCTCACCGGCGACGAGGTCGAGGCGCTGGTGGCGGCTCTTCCGGCGCTGAAGCATCTGGCAGAGCTCGAAAGCCAGGACCGGGAAGGGCCGAAGCAGTGACCGGGCAGCCGGTCGGCGGGGTCGCGGTGAAGGCGTTCCCGGTGGCGCGTTCCGAGGCGCGGCTGCTGGTCCCCGCCCTGATGTTCATCGCTCTGGTCGTGGCGGCGGTCGCCAGTCTCGGGACGCCGCTCATCACCAGCGTGGCGACCTCGTTCCACGTCTCGCTCGGCAGCGCGCAGTGGACGCTGACCGTCGCGCTGCTCAGCGGCGCCGTCGCCACGCCCGTCCTGGGCCGGCTCGGAGCCGGCCCGCACCGGCGGGCCACGATCCTCGCCACGCTGGCGGTCGTCGTCGCCGGCAGCGCGTTCACCGTGCTGCCGCTGCCGTTCGCGTGGCTGCTGGCCGGCAGGGCGGCCCAGGGAGTCGGGCTCGGGCTGACGGCGCTGATGATGGGCGTGGCCCGGGACCACCTCCCCGAGGAGCGCAGCGCGGCCGTGATCGCCCTGATCTCGGTGGTCTCGATCATCGGGGCCGGCGTCGGCTACCCGCTGGCCGCACTGCTCGCCGAGCTCGGCGGGGTACGGGCCGCCTACGGCCTCGGCCTGGTGGTCACCGCCGCCGCCCTCCTGACCGCGTGGCGCTCCATGCCCGAAGCCCCCGAAGGCCGCTCCGCCCACGTGGACGTGGCAGGCGCGGTCGTCCTGGCCGCTGCGCTGCTCCTGGTGCTGTTCCTCGCCGGCGAACGGAATCTGTGGAGCCGGCACCTCGCCGTGGCGGCGGGCCTCGCCGTCGTCGCGGTGGTGCTGCTCTGCGTCTGGGCCGTCATCGAGCTGCGCAGCACGACGCCCCTGGTCGATGTGCGGGCGGTGCGGCACCCGGCGGTCGCCGGGGCGAACCTCGCCATGTTCGTCGGCGGGATCGGCATGTACCTCCTGCTCACGCTCATCACCCGGTACGCGCAGACGCCGCACGGCGCCGGCTACGGCTTCGGGCTGACGACCTTCGTCGCCGGGCTGGTCCTCATCCCGTTCTCGGTGCTGGGGTTCGTCGCCGGCAAGCTCACGCCGCGGGTCCGGACGCGGATCACCGGCCCCCTGCTCCTGGCCGGCAGCGCCGTCGTGGTCGGCGGCGGGTTCGCCCTGTTCGCGGCGGCCCGGTCGGACCTGACCGAACTGTTCGCGGCGATGGGCGTGCTCGGCTTCGGCGTCGGCGGCTTCTCGGCCGCGATGCCCGGCGTCATCCTGGCCGTCACCCCCAAGAGCGAGACGTCGAGCGCCATGAGCTTCAACTACGTCGTCCGCAGCGTCGGGTACTCCCTGGGCAGCGCCATCGGCGGCCTGATCCTCGCCGCGGGCACCGGCCCCGGCCACCTCTTCCCCGACGACAGCGCCTACACCACCGCGGCGCTGGTCGGCATCGGCGCCATGGCGATCACGACGCTGACAAGCCTCGCTCTCGCCCGCCGACGCTCGTCCGAGACCAACCCGTAAGTCAGATGCACTCATCCCAACACTGGAGGTTCCATGCCCAAGGGCTACTGGGTCAGCGTCTACCGCACCATTTCAGATCCTGAGAAGCTGGCTGCTTACAACAAGCTGGCCCGCCTGGCCGTCGAGCCCGCGGGCGGCCGGACCATCGTCCGTGGCGGTCGGGTCGTGGCGCATGACGCCGGAATCGCCGAGCGCACCGTCCTGGTCGAGTTCGACAGCTTCGAGCAGGCCGTCGCGGCGCGCGAGAGTGCGGCCTACCAGGAGGCGCTGGTCGCCCTCTCCGACGGCGTCGAGCGCGACTTCCGCATCGTCGAAGGCATCGACTGACCGAGGTCCAGTCGGATCTTCACTGAAGGCTCTCTGCGGCGCAGCCCGAACCCCACGACGAACGACAATGCGAAGAGCCCACCGAGAACCATCGCCGCGACCGGGTGGTAGGCGAAGTACGCGAAGCACGCGACGCCGGTCCAGAGCAGGATCGGCAGGTCACTGCCGCCTCAGTCCGAGCTGAACTTCTTCACCAGGGACCAGATCACCGCGACCGCGCCGACGACCAGGATCAGCCACTCCCACCAGTCGATGACGCCGTCGCCGCCGGAGTGGTAGTGGTGGGAGTGATGGCTGCGGGCCAGGACCTCGTAGGTGAGGTCGGCCGGGTGGAAGGTCATGGGGCGGAGAGTAGGCGGCGGGCGCGGGGTGTGGCCATCCCGGCACGGGTTCTGTGACCGGGACGATACGGCGCCGGGGTGGTGGTCCCCCGTTCAGGCGGGGAAGCGCCGGCCCACCCAGCGCCAGGCCAGCTCCAGCAGGACGGCCGCCAGTACGGCGATGGCGACGGCCACCCAGGGCATCGTCGTGCCGACCAGGCGCAGCGCGAAGAAGGTCTGGAGCCAGGGGGTGGCCAGGACGATGAGGAAGGCCAGGCCCATGGCCAGGACGAGGGCGATCCGCCACCAGGTGTAGGGGCGGGCGATGATCGCCAGGACCCAGATCGCGGTGAGGAAGAGGGTCAGGGTCGCGGCACTTGTCTCGGCGGGCAGGGCGTCGGGGCCGGTGTAGTAGCCGCGGGCGAGCAGGTAGGTGGCGAAGGCGGCGGCGCCGGCGATGAGGCCGGACGGGATCGCGTAGCGCATCACCCGGCGGACGAAGTGCGGGCGGGCGCGTTCCTTGTTGGGTGCCAGGGCGAGGAAGAACGCGGGGACGCCGATGGTGAGGGTGGAGAGCAGGGTCAGATGGCGGGGCAGATAGGGGTAGGGGATCTGCCAGCAGGCGACCAGGATCGCGAGGAGGACGGAGTAGACGGTCTTGGTGAGGAAGAGGGTGGCGACGCGGGTGATGTTGCCGATGACCCGGCGGCCCTCGGCGACCACCGACGGCAGCGCGGCGAAGCTGTTGTTGAGCAGCACGATCTGGGCGACGGCGCGGGTCGCCTCGGAGCCGGAGCCCATCGCGACGCCGATGTCGGCATCCTTGAGGGCCAGCACGTCATTGACGCCGTCGCCGGTCATCGCGACGGTGTGACGGCGTGCCTGGAGCGCGGCGACCATGTCCCGCTTCTGCTGCGGGGTGACCCGGCCGAACACCGCGCCCGCCTCGATCTCGGCGGCCATCGCGTCCCGTTCGCCGGGTAGTGCGCGCGCGTCCACCGGGTCGTCCGCGCCCGGCAGCCCCAGCTTGCCGGCCACCGCGCCCACCGACACCGCGTTGTCGCCGGAGAGCACCTTGGCCCGGACGCCCTGCTCCTCGAAGTAGCGCAGGGTGTCGGGGGCGTCCGGGCGCAGCCGCTGCTCCAGGACGACCAGCGCGGCGGGCCGTACGTCCCGGGCGATGTCGGGGTCGTCCAGCTCCCGTGCGGCGCGGGCCAGCAGCAGGACGCGGAGGCCCTGTGCGTTGAGCGCGTCGGTCTCGGTGAGCCGCTGGTCACCGGCCGGAAGCAGCACGTCCGGGGCACCGAGCAGCCAGGTGCTGCTCTCGCCGTCCGGGCCGTTGAAGGACGCGCCGCTGTATTTACGGGCGGAGGAGAACGGCAGTGACTGGACGCAGCGCCAGCCGCCGTCCGCCGGATACGCCTCGATGACGGCCTGGAGAGAGGCGTTGGGCCGGGGGTCGGACTCGCCAAGTGCGCCCAGCACCTGCCGGAGGTAGTCCTCGTCGCCGTCGAGCGTCCGCAGCCCCTGGACGTCCATGCCGCCCTCGGTGAGGGTGCCGGTCTTGTCCAGGCAGACCACATCGACCCGAGCCAGGCCCTCGATCGCGGGCAGCTCCTGGACCAGGCACTTCTTGCGGCCGAGCCGGATGACGCCGATCGCGAAGGCGACGGAGGTGAGCAGCACCAGGCCCTCCGGGATCATCGGCACGATCCCGGCGACCATCCGGCGGATCGCCTCGTCGCCCGGCAGCCCGAGGGTGAGCAGATGGCTGAGGATCAGACCGATCGCGGTCGGGATCATCATCCAGGTCACGTACTTGAGGATCTGGCTGATGCCGGTCCGCAGTTCGGAGTGAACCAGGGTGAAGCGGCTGGCCTCCTCGGCGAGCTGGGCCGCGTACGCCTGCCGGCCGACCTTGGTCGCGGTGAACGCGCCGCCGCCCGCGACCACGAAGCTGCCGGACATCACCTGCTCGCCGGGCTTCTTGACGACCGGGTCGGCCTCGCCGGTCAGCAGCGACTCATCGATCTCCAGGCTGTCGCTCTCCAGCACCTCGCCGTCGACGATGACCTTGTCGCCGGGCCCGAGTTCGAGGACGTCGTCGAGCACCACCGCGGAGGTGGGGATCTCCTCGGTGACGCCGTCGCGCCGGACGGTCGGCCGGGCCTCGCCGATGACCGCCAGCTTGTCCAGGGTGTGTTTGGCGCGCAGCTCCTGGACGATGCCGATACCGGTGTTGGCGACGATCACAAAGCCGAACAGGCCGTCCTGGATCGGGCCGACGATCAGGATGATCACAAAGAGGACGCCGATGATGGCGTTGAAGCGGGTGAAGACATTGGCCCGGACGATCTCGGCGACCGAGCGGGAGGACCGTACGGGGACGTCGTTGACCTCGCCCCGGGCGACCCGCTCCGCGACCTCGGCGGCGGTCAGTCCGGGGTTGACCGGTTCCCTCGCGGTCCGTCGGGCGGGCTCGCCACCCGGCCCGGACTGCTCGACGTCGGTCCTCGCCCGCTCCGTCATGCCCTCGACGTTACGGGCGGAATGCGCACTTCACCCGCTGACCGGGCGGAGGTGGCGAGGGGCGGCTGCCGGGAGGGCGCCGCGGGGTTCAGGAGCGGTCGGCTGCCGGGAGGGCGTCCCGGGGTCAGGAGTGGTCGGCCGCCGCGGCGCGCCTGAGGGCGGCGTCCCGTCCGCGGACGTACCAGATGCCGATCAGGCCCAGGCCGCCGCCGGCCAGACAGGTCCACACCCACCAGGCGTGGCCGTTGTCGGCGAACCAGCCGTAGAACGGGAGCTGAGCCAGGAAGAGGACGAACCAGATGATGGTGCCGCCGATGATCGTGCCGACGACAGGACCTTCGAGAGGCGCCGGGGCCTCGCGCAGTTCGGACTTCTTCCACATGGTGCTCAGCTTACGGGGAGCGCGTGACGGCTCCGCGGGCGGCGGTGGGCAGAGGGCCGGTGGCCTTGCGCGGAGGTGCCGGAGGCGTGGGGCGCGGGGCCAGGGCCATGTGCCGCAAGGGTCTACGCGCGGAGATAGCGATCACCGCATTGTTTATTCATACTGAACCTTTCTGGATGCGGCTGGATTGGTTCGTTCATTTCTCCAACCTGATCCAGTGAGTTCCGCTCTTGTTCATGTTCCGGGCCCTCGGGCCCCCGCGCCTGCCCAGGCCCGTCCGACTGAGGTCCCCGCATGTCCCCCTCGGCCACCACGCCGGTCGACGCCCTCAAAGACCCAGGTCCGAAGCCTCCCAAGAATGGCTTCGACGCCTTCTTCAAGATCTCCGAGCGGGGGTCGACGGTCGGCCGCGAACTGCGCGGCGGGCTGGCGACGTTCTTCGCGATGGCCTACATCATCGTGCTGAACCCGATCATTCTCGGTTCCGGCGTCGATAAGTTCGGCCACCATCTCGACAACGCCCAGCTGGTCACCGCCACCGCGCTGATGGCCGGACTGAGCACGGTCCTGATGGGCGTCATCGGCAATGTCCCGATCGCCATCGCCGCCGGCCTCGGCATCAACGCCGTGGTCGCGCTGCAGCTCGCCCCCAAGATGAGCTGGCCGGACGCCATGGGCATGGTCGTGCTCGCGGGTCTGGTGCTGATGCTGCTGGTCGCCTCGGGTCTGCGGCAGCGGGTGATGGACGCGATCCCCAACGGGTTGCGGCGGGCCATCGCCATCGGCATCGGCCTGTTCATCTCGCTGATCGGCCTGGTCGACGCGGGCTTCGTGACCCGTAACCCGGACGCCGCGCACACCACCGTCCCGATGGGCCTGGGCCAGGGCGGACAGCTCAAGGGCTGGCCGGTGGTGGTCTTCGTCATCGGGCTGGCGCTGATGTTCGTGCTGATCGTGCGCAAGGTCCGGGGCGCGATCCTGATCGGCATGGTCTCGATGGCCCTGCTCGCGATCGGCATCAACGCCGTGGTCAAGATCCCGGACGCGGCCTGGGGCCTGGCGGTCCCCAACGTGCCGGAAAAGATCATCGACACCCCGGACTTCGGACTGATCGGTCAGATCAGCCTCTTCGGCGGCTTCAAGGAAGTCGGCATCCTGACCGGCTGCCTGTTCGTCTTCACCGTGCTGCTCTCCGGCTTCTTCGACGCGATGGGCACCATCATCGGCGTCGGCGAGGAGGCCGGCCTGCTGAACAACGAGACCGGCCAGCTGCCGAACATGGGCCGGATCCTGATGGTCGACGGCATCGCGGTCGCGGGCGGCGGCTTCGGTTCCGCCTCCGCCAACACCTGCTTCGTGGAGTCCACCGCCGGGGTCGGCGAGGGCGCCCGCACCGGTCTCGCGAACCTGATGACCGGCGGCCTCTTCCTGCTCGCGCTGATCTTCACGCCACTGGCGACCGTCGTCCCGGCGCAGGCCGCGACGCCCGCGCTGGTGGTCGTCGGCTTCCTGATCATGGCCTCGAACGTCCGGGACATCGACTGGGGCGACTTCACCATCGGCATCCCGGCGTTCCTGACGCTCGTCTCGATGCCGTTCACCTACAGCATCACCAACGGCATCGGCCTCGGTGTGCTGGCCTTCATCCTGCTGCGCGCGGCGACCGGCCGGGTCAAGGAGATCCCCTGGCTGCTGAACGCGGTCGGCCTCTGCTTCCTGGTCTACTTCCTGCTCGACCCGATCGAGCAGGCCCTCGGGGTCAAGTAACCGGCCAGCTGCCTCCGGGGGCGTGTCGCTTGGATCATGGCGGGCTCGCGGGGTCTGGCACGCCCGCTCGCCGCGTTGTCGTCACTCGCCGACGCTCCGCGTCGACTCCCTCCTCCGCCTTGCGATCGCACGCACCAGACCCCGCTCCCTGATCCGCCCTGATCCAAGCGACACGCCCCAGCTTCTCCGTCTCGTCGACGGAGGACTGGAACCGCTCGTCGAAGTCTTCGCGAATGAGCGTCCGGACCACATAGTCCTGGACGCTCATTCCGCGTTTTGCGGCGTGCTGCCGAATGCGGTCCAGCAGTTCCCCGTCCACACGCAGGCTGAGCACCTTCGATCCCATCCGGACACGGTCCCGTCCGTACACGGTCAGGCGGGTCACTTTCGGCGGCGTCCTCACTCATATGGGTGACTCCTGGCGGACGGCTCCCCGCGGCTTTCCTTAGAAAGGGTAATGAGTTATGCTAAAGACCATGCCGGAACTGTCCTCCCTCCAGCCCGACGGGCCGGAGGTGCCCCCTGACGACGCGGCCGCGGTGAACGCCCTGCGGTCCGCCGTGATGCGCCTGTCGCGCCGACTCAAGCACCAGCGGGTCGACGAATCGCTGAGCCCCACCGAGATGTCGGTGCTCGGCACTCTCGCCCGGTGCGGCCACGCCACCCCGGGCGAGCTGGCCCGCAAGGAGCATGTGCAGCCGCCGTCGATGACCCGCATCGTGGCCATGCTGGAGGCCAAGGGACTGGTCCGGCTCGAACCGCACCCCGACGATCGCCGCCAGAAGGTTGTCACGCAGACCGAGCAGGCCGAGGCGATGCTCGAAGAGAGCCGCCGTAAGCGCAACGCCTGGCTCGCCGAGCTGGCCTCCGGGCTGGACGAGGACGAGTGGGCGAAGGTGCGGGCCGCCGCGCCCGTGCTGGAGAAGCTCGCACAGCTGTAGAACCCGAGGCCGAGGAGGCGAACCGACTTTGAGTACGGGATCCGGAGCAGACTCCGCCCCCGCACCGAACTCCCACGACGACACGGTTTCCGACGACGCGACCGCGACCGCTCCGGGCACCGCCCCGGCTGTCGCCGCCGGCCCCGCCGCCACACCGCGCACGGGCACGTTCAGCTCCCTACGCATCCGCAACTACCGCCTCTTCGCCACCGGCCAGATGGTGTCCAACACGGGCACCTGGATGCAGCGCATCGCCCAGGACTGGCTGGTGCTGAGCCTCACCGGCTCGTCCACCGCGGTCGGTATCACCACCGCGCTGCAATTCCTGCCGATGCTGCTCTTCGGCCTCTACGGCGGCGTCATCGCCGACCGCTTCGCCAAGCGGAAGCTGCTGCTCTTCACCCAGACCGCCATGGGCGTCACCGGCCTGGCCCTCGCGGCGCTCACGCTGAGCGGGCAGGTGCAGGTCTGGCACGTCTACCTGACCGCCTTCGTGCTCGGCCTGGTCACGGTCCTCGACAACCCCGCCCGGCAGGCCTTCGTCTCCGAAATGGTCGGCCAGGACGAGCTGCGCAACGCCGTCAGCCTCAACTCCGCCAACTTCCAGTCCGCGCGGCTGATCGGACCCGCCGTCGCCGGTGTCCTGATCACCGCCTTCGGCAGCGGCTGGGCCTTCC
>Ga0207426_1001260_pt1 | contig 22101 bp, 21 predicted proteins | sample AraplaMF_Cvi_mMS_FD_184265 | JGI IMG/M metagenome (GOLD analysis project Ga0207426, IMG submission 184265) | Arabidopsis root microbial communities from the University of North Carolina, USA - plate scrape MF_Cvi_mMS (SPAdes) (version 2) | ecosystem: Host-associated > Plants > Roots > Endosphere... | reverse complement strand
AGCAGGACCGCGTACTCGAAGACCAGCAGCCACATCTGCAGCCGGGTCGCGGACCGCACGCCCGTGATCGCGGTGATCGTGACGATGACCAGCGCGACCAGCCCGACGACGGTGCTGATGCCGGTCGAGCCCGGATCCAGCCGGAGCCCTCCTACGCTGCGCAGGCCCATCTTGTTGAGGAACTGCAGGACGACGGAGCCGGTCACCGCGCCCGTGTACGCCATGAAGATCACGTTCCCGACCAGCACCACCCACCCGGTCAGGAACCCGGGCCAGGGCCCGATGGACCGGCCCACCCAGGTGTAGCCGCTGCCGCAGTTGGGCTCGGTGCGGTTGAGCCGGGCGTACGACAGCGCGATGCCGAGGATGGGCAGGAAGGCCAGCAGCAACAGCGCGGGCGTCTGCCGCCCGGTGTACGCGGCCAGGGTGCCCATTCCGATGCCGATGCTGGTGGTCGCCGCGGTGCTCGACGCGGCGATCGCCACCCCGTCCTTCACCCCCAGCGAGCGGCGCATTCTCGCCGGGCCGGGGTCCTGCTGCACTGCGGAAGGCATGGCACTCACTCCTTGGACGGCGGGCCGGACCGTCTCGGCCGGGCCAGGGGGACGGGAGGTGCGGGGAGGGGCGGCGGGGCAGGACGGCGCGCGCCGGGACCGGGGTCGCGGACCGGCTGCGTCGTACGGAAGGGGGGTGGTGCGGGATGGGGCACCGCGGTGATCCGTGTGTGTCCGCCGATGAAACCGCCCCGTCCATCTTGTGTCAACGGTGTTGACGTAACCTCGTGGTTAACCTGACTCCGACAGGGCCCGCGGGCCCTGTCGGAGTGGAGCGGAGGGGATTCGGCGTGGCGGAGAGCGAGCGCGTCCCGGCCGAGCGCAAGCGGCGCCGGCCGACGAGTTCAGGGGTGGTCCTGTCGGCCGATCTCATCGTCGACGCCGCCTGCGAACTGATCGACGCGCAGGGGGCGCAGGCCTTCACGGTGCGCAGACTCGGCGCGGCCCTCGGCGCCGACCCGTCCGCCGTCTACCGCTACTTCCGCAACACCGAGGACCTGCTGCTCGCCTTGGCCGACCGCCTCATCGGCGAGTCCATGACCGGCTTCACGTCCACCGGCGACTGGGCCGCCGACCTGCGCGACTTCGGCCTGCGGGCCTACCGCTCCGCGCTGCGCCACCCACAGATCGCCGTGTTCAGCACCGTCCGGGTCACGGGCCGGCCGCACGAGCAGCACGCGGTCGACACGGGCATCGGCCTGCTGCTCCAGGCCGGTTTCGACGAGGCCGCCGCCGTCCGCCACTACCACGCACTCGTCGACACCGCCCTCGGCCACGCGGCCCTGGACGCCGGCGCACTGCGGCTGACCCCCGCCCAGCGCGTGGCGGACGAGCAGGCCTGGCGGAACGGGTACGCCGGTCTGCCCGCGGACGAGTTCCCCAGCCTGCACCGCGTACGGGAGCACCTTCCCGCCATGGCCGGCTCGGCCGTCGAGCCCGCCCTCGACCTGCTCATCGCGGCCCTGCGGCGGGCGGTGGAGCAGCCCGGGGCATGACGGCGGCGAACCGGGCATGTCGTACGCCCGGGTGCAAACATGAGGCATGCCCTTTGCACGGCGGACGGAGCTGCGCGGCCGACGGGAACTGAGCCGTGCCCTGGTGCTGATCCCGGTCGGGCTGATCGCGGCGGTCTGCGTGATCGACGTGCTCGCACCGCCCGACATCCACCTGGGGCCGCTGCTCGTCGCGGCGCCCGCGATCACCGCGGCCTTCGCCGGACCCCGCCCGACCGCGGCGATCGGCGCGCTGGCGGTGGCCGCCCAGGTGTTCATCGGCATCGCCCGCCAGGTGCTGTTCACCGCGAACCTGCAGGCCCAGATCGCCGCACTGGTGGTCGTCTCCGGGCTCGTCGTGCTCTTCACCGTCGTACGGGACCGCAACGAGCGACGGCTCACCCAGAGCCGCTCGGTGGCCGCGGTCGCCCAGCAGGTGCTGCTCCGGCCGCTGCCCGCGCGCAGCGGCGCCCTGGAGATCGCCTCCTTCTACCTGGCGGCCGAGGAGGAGGCGGAGATGGGCGGCGACCTGTTCGCGGCGGCGCGCACCACCAGCAGCACCCGGCTGATCATCGGCGACGTCCGCGGCAAAGGGCTGCCCGCCTACGGTCACGCCGCCCTCATCCTCGGCGCCTTCCGGGCGGCCGCCCACCGCCAGGCCACCCTGCCCCGGCTTGCCGTCCACCTCGACGGCGCCGTCCGCTGGGACAGCAGCCAGTGGTACGACGCACCGGGCGCCGGGGCCGGGGCGCAGCCGGCGGCCGGCCCGAACCCCGGCCCCGGCGCCGCCGCCCTGCCGGGCGCTGCGGTCCCCGGCTCGGCCGGCGACCCCGACAGCGAGGAGACCTTCGCGACCGTCGTGCTGCTGGACGTCCCCGACCGCTGGTCCGTGCTGCGCCTGATCAACTGCGGCCACCCGCCCCCGCTGCTGCTGCGCGACGGGCGGGCCACCCCCTTGTACGGCGCCCGGACCGCGCTCCCGATCGGCCTGGGCGGTCTGGCCGGGGACCCGGACTACGAGGTCGAGACATTCCCCTTCGAACCGGGCGACCTCCTGCTGCTCCACACGGACGGGGTGAGCGAGGCCCGCGACGACAAGGGCGCCTTCTACCCCCTGGCCGAGCGCGCCGGTGCCTGGAGCGAGGGCAGCCCGCAGCAGGTGCTGCGCCGACTGCGCGCGGATCTCCTGGCCCACACCAACGGCAGACTCGGCGACGACGCCGCCGCGGTCGCGGTGCGGCGCCTGCCCGGCGTTCCGCCGGCTTCCGCGGCCCCCGCCGATCCGGAACGGCCGGCTTAGGGCGGGGCGAGGGGGCGGGGCAGGGGCCGAGGCCCGAAGCCGGGCGCGAGTGGGGGCCGGGGTGGAGACCGGGGCCGGGCGACCTGGACGATCCGATCTCACGGGGATGAAGTACATCACGCCTTAAATTCCCGACAATCTCGAGCATATCTCAGGCCGACCGTGCCCGAAGTGCCGGATTTGAAGAACTTCGTCCCCGTGTTTGGTGTCACGCTGAGCGATCGACCGGCCCGAATCCCGTGACCCCGGCCCGGCCCCCTCCCTCTGACGCTTCCTCAGTGCCGTCCCGCTTGATAAACACGTCCGCATCATCCGCAAGTGGCACAGGACGCGCACCATGAACGACCGCAACACCTCTGACCACCAGATATTCGAGCTGGACCTCGCCGCTCACGAAGCGCAGCGGCGGGCCGAGGTCCTCGCGGCGCTGGGCGAGGGCTGGGACCCCGTCGCGGTGATGGAGGGCGAGGACGAGGCGTACCGGCTCCTCTACTCGGGCCTGGACGCGGAGCAGCAGGCCACCTACGACATGCTGGTCGCCGCCGAGGTGCTGCCGGGCCCCGGGCAGGCCTGAGCATGCGGCTGCCCCTCGATCCCACCGCCGATATCGGCCGCCGGGCCTGGGTCCCCTGCCCCGGCTGCGCGGACCACCTGGACTGCGGGACCTGCCTCGACGGCCGCACCTGCGGTGATCACTGGCGCTATCTCCTGTCGAACCAGGGCAGTGTGCTGCATCTCCAGTGCCCCAACTGCACCCACCTGTGGACCTGGGAGTCGGGCTTCGGAGCCGGCGGCCGCACCGCGGGCTGACACCGGACCGCCGCCGCGCCGACGGCCGCCCCCCGGCCGACGGCGGCCCGCGTCCTCCGGTCGGTGCGCCGGACGCCCGCCGGCGGTAGCGTGCCGTTCATGGAGCTGCACGCGCGATCGCTTTGGCTGCTGACCGAGCCGCTGCACGCGGTCTGCTACTTCGACGACGGGTGCCGGGCCCTGGGCAAGGACCTCGGCCTCAAGGGCTTCTGGATGGGGTATTTCGCCTCGCGCACGGCCCCCTTGGGTGCGGTGGAGCCCGCGGCGGCGACGGCCGTACTGGGGGTGTTCGCCCCGGGGATGGTGGCCCGTGCGCTGCCCGCGGCCTGGAGCGTCGTCAGCCCGGCGCACGCCCTCGACGAGCGCGGCAGCCGTGCGGCCCACGCGCTGCGCGAGATCGCCCCCGAGCTGGAACGCACGGCGGTCGAACTGCTGCCCCCGCTCCAGACGATCGTCGACGAGGCGCCGGCCGTCGCCCGCCCCTTGTTCGCCGCCAACCGCGCGCTGTGCGATCACGCCGACCCCGTCGAGCGCCTGTGGCAACTGGCCACGACGGTGCGGGAGTTCAGGGGGGACGCGCATCTCGCCGTGCTCGCCGACGAGGGGCTCGACGGCTGCGAGGCCCTGGTCCTGGCCGCCGCATCGGGTCGCGTCCCCTGCGACACCATGCGGCAGGACCGCGGCTGGAGCGAGGAGGAGTGGGCCGCCGCCGCGGACCGGCTGCGCGCCCGCGGGCTCGTGGACGCACGGGGCGAGGCGACCGATCACGGCCGGCAGGAGCGGGAGCGCATCGAGACGGCGACCGACCGGCTGGCCGGACGCCTGCTGCGCCCGCTGCCCGAGGCGGCGGCCGAGGAGATGCTGCACACGCTCGAACCCCTGGTCCGGCGCCTCCTGGCCGCCGACGTGCTGCCGTTCCCCAACCCGATCGGCCTGCCGCACCTCGATGACCCCGCGCCCGGCGGCGGCAACCCCCGCTGACCGCTAACCCAGGCGCTTCCCGGCCTCCTTGAGCTTCTGCTCCAGGTCCACCGTGTCGGAGGCGGGCGGCGCCTGCACCCTGACCGGCTTGTCGACGTCGAAGAACCGTATGGTCAGGTCCAGGGGCCCCTGGGCCGCCTGCGCCCGCTCACGGAACTTCACGGTGCGGTCGCCGGGACCGACCCACATGTCGAGGTGCAGCTTGCTCACCCCGAGCTGCTGGTACTGCTCCAGCACCTTCTTGCGGCGCTCGGTGTCCAGCGCGCTCTTGGGGGCCCGCTTGTCGAGCAGGTCCGCCACCTCGACCACACCGGCGTAGTGCGTTGTCCGCACCCCGTCGACGGTCTCCTCGCCGACCTTCTTGACGTCGTCGGACTGGGGGAGCAGGGACGCCTGCGCCGCCGGGTCCTGGTCGGCCTGCCGCTGCATCCCCGCGAGGCCGGCGGCTTCCTTGCCCTTCATGGCGAACTTGATCCAGTGCTTGCCGTCCATCTCGGCCGCCGCTTTGCCGCCCCCGCCGAGGTACACCGCGTCCCCGACGAGCCGCACCGAGAACTCGCCCTCCTCCTTGCCCCCGGAGGCCTTCATCCGCATGTCGATGGCGCGCGGGCTGACACTGAACGCCACCTTGCCGTCGATCGTCCCCTGGCCCGGGACCTTGCCGGAGAGCTGATACGAGACGGACTTGAGCTTGGCCCCCTTGTTCACGGCCTTCTGCACCGCGGCGACCGGCGTCGCGCGGAGGTTCCCCGACGCGGCGGTGCGGCCGCCGGACGCGGTGCAGGCTGCCGTGCCGCACAGCACGGCACCGGTGAGCAGCGTCGCTGCGACGCGGGACGAAAAACGGGAAAAATGAGTCACGGCCCCCCCATGAGCACATGGAACGATGAAAGTGTCATCGATCATGACAGTAGCCCACGGCACCGACAATCCGCGTTGAGTAGGTACGCGAGTGCGTGACCAGGGAATATGACATCCCGATCAGGTCGGGGGTGATCGGGGGCGGTGCACCGGGGTGATTGTCATCTGGTGGTTCGATGGGTGCTTTGGAGTGCTTTGCTGAATCAGATCGGGACACCTCTGCCCAAGAGCCGTTGAGTGGGTATGGATCCTAGAGAGTTGTGGGACCGCAACGCCGTGCTGGCAGAAGCGTTTTGTCTGGGCGATGAGCGGGTGCGCGAGGCGCAGGCCAGACTGGACGAGGCGCAGGCGGACCGGTCAAGGGTTTTGGCGGCATTTGCGGTGACGGTGGGCAGTACCGGCGCGGTGGCCGGGCTGTTCGGCTTGAACGAGCGGGAAGTGCGGATCGCCCGGCGTACGGTCGGCAAGGAGGATGCCCGCGCCGTCGCCGACGAGCTGCTGGCGACCGCCACTCCCGCCGCCGCGCCGCCGCGTGAGCCGGAGGAAGCCGCGCCGGCGCCCGATCCCGCCGCCGATTACTCTCACCAGAATCCCCCTGCCGGAACCCGCGCCACCGGCCTGCCCCGTGAGGGAGTCGGCGCGACGGCGGAACAGAGCTGGTCCCCGGCCATGGACGCGGTTCTCATCGGCAGTTGGCAGACCGGGGTGGATCTGCGCGAACTCGCCACCGAATTCGGGCTCGACCTCACCCGCCTGGTCACCCGCGCCCAACAACTCTCGGCGCAGGGGCGGTTCTACCCCGGCCCTGCGGAAACCCATGCGGGACGGCACCGGCGCGGCCCCGGCGAGGTGCACGAGTCCGAATACAGCATCCCCGCACAGCAGACGGCTGCCTGGAACGCGACCGCGCACGCGGGGCACCCGATGGCGTCCGGCTGGCACACCGGAACGATGCCGTCCGCGGAGCCCGTCCCGGACATGGCCGCCCTGGCCTCGGAATGGGACAACGCTCTCGCTCCCTGGGGAACGCTCGCGCCCTCCCACGAGGATGCCGCACCGGCCCATCAGCCCTGGGCCCAATATCACCTCAGTTCCTGACGCCACACACTCACTTGCGATCCGTACGAACCCGCCCCGCGGCCCTCACCGGTCCTGCCGGGGCGACGCTTCCCCGCCGGAACTCCTGAGCGGGGACGAGGGAAAGGGAGCAGCCCGGGGCCATGGCGACGGACGAGACGAGGGGCGGTGCGCTCGACGGGAAGGTCGCGCTGGTGGCCGGTGCCACGCGGGGCGCCGGGCGCGCGATCGCGGTGGAACTCGCCCGCGCCGGAGCCGTCGTGTACGCCACCGGACGCAGCAGCCGCACGGCGGGCCGCTCGGAGATCAACCGGCCCGAGACGATCGAGCAGACCGGTGAACTGATCACCGGGGCCGGGGGCACCGGCACGGCCCTGCGGGTGGACCACCTCGACGGCGATCAGGTCCGCGCCCTCGTCCAGCGCATCGACCACGACCACGGCCGCCTCGACATCCTCGTCAACGACATCTTCGGCGGCGACACATACGCCCAGTTCGGCACCACCCTCTGGGAGCACGACCTCCCCGGCGGGCTGCGGATGCTGCGCATGGGCATCGACACCCATGCGATCACCAGCCACCACGCGCTGCCGCTGCTCATCCGCCGCCCCGGCGGACTGGTGATCGAGATGACCGACGGCACCGCGGAGTACAACGCCGCCTACCGCCATCACGAGGGCTTCTACTACGACCTGGTCAAGGCCGCCGTAGCGCGGATGACGCTGGCCCAGAGCCAGGAACTCGCCCCGCACCGGGGCTACGCCGTCGCCGTGACGCCCGGCTGGCTGCGCTCGGAGAAGATGCTGGAGGCCTTCGGCGTGACCGAGGACAACTGGCGCGAGGCGACCGCCGCCGTGCCGCACTTCTGCATCGCCGAGTCCCCGACCTATGTCGCCCGGGCGGTGGTCGCCCTCGCCGCCGACCCGGACGTCGCGCGTTGGACGGGCACGGTCGTCTCCAGCGGCCAACTCGCCCCCCTCTACGGGTTCACCGACGCCGACGGCACCCGACCCGACTGCTGGCGCTACGTCGTCGAGGTCCAGGACCGGGGGCTCCCGGCGGATGACACCGGTTACCGCTGACGGCGGTCACTTCGGTTCCGGCGGGGCACACGCTCAGCGGCCGACGGCGCGTGAAGGCCCGGTTCTCGCACGGACCGGCTCTCGTACGGCTGTCACCACCGGGCGGAGCGTAGCGCTCCGTGATCTTGCCGCTACTTGCCGGATCCGTTCGGGTCCGCGACAGTGTGCGGAGTGATGCAGTCGGCCGGCACAGGCAGTCAAGGGGGGCTCGTGATGTACGCACACCGGGAGAGGGTTCGGGCGGTGGCAGCCGCGCGGCGGCGATCGGCGACGGTCGCGGCCGCGCTCGCCGCGGTCAGCGCGGTGGGGCTGGCGACCGCGGCGCCGGCGAGCGCCGAGGTCAAGTCCACGTGCGGCACCTACATCTGCGTGGCCACCGCCTATCAGGGGCGCGACTACGTCCAGGACATCACCGTCACGACGAAGGACGGACTGCCGGGGACGTTGCGCGCCTTCGTGGGCGACTACCGGAACAGCAAGGCCGGGGTGTCGCGGTGGCGGTTCGTCGTCAACCGCGAAATCAGGGCCTATCCGCGCTTGGCCGTCTGCGGTGGTCTGGATCGCAGCGGCAGGGTCATCGAGAACCACTGCGTACTGATCCCCTGACCACCTCGGCTTCGCCGCCGGCGGCTGCCTTCCCCGAGGGGTGAAGGTGCCTGCTCAGCCCGCCGTTTCGCCCGCATGCGGTGCCAGGGTTCCCGCTGCCACCAGGGCGAACAGGGCTATGCCCAGGAGGATGCGGTAGACGACGAAGGGCATGAAGGACTTCTGGGAGATGAACTTCATGAACCATGCGATGACGGCGTAGCCGACGACGAAGGCGATGAGGGTGGCGAAGACGGTGGGGCCCCAGGCGACATGGCCCTCGCCCGCGTCCTTGAGTTCGAAGACCCCGGAGGCCAGTACGGCCGGAATGGCGAGCAGGAAGGAGTAGCGGGCGGCGGATTCGCGGGTGTAACCCATCAGCAGGCCGCCGCTGATGGTGGCGCCGGAGCGCGAGACACCGGGAATGAGCGCCATGGCCTGGCAGACGCCGTACACCAGACCGTCCTTGACGCTGAGGTCCGTGAGGCTCTTGCGCTGCTTGGCGGCCCGGTGCCGGCCGCCGGTCTCGTCGCGGGCGGCCAGCCGGTCGGCGATGCCGAGGACCACACCCATGACGATCAAGGTGGTGGCGATCAGCCGCAGATCGCGGAACGGCCCCTCGATGGCGTCCTTGAGCGTGATGCCCAGCACGCCGATCGGGATCGAGCCGACGATCACCAGCCAGCCCATCTGGGCGTCGTGATCGTGCCGCAGCTCCCGGTTGGCGAGGGAGCGGGCCCACGTCGAGATGATCCGCCCGATGTCCTTGCGGAAGTAGATGATGACGGCCGCTTCGGTGCCGATCTGGGTGATGGCGGTGAACGCCGCACCGGGGTCGTGCCAGCCGGCGAACGCCGCGGTCAGCCGGAGATGCGCACTGGAGGAGATCGGGAGGAACTCGGTCAGCCCTTGGACGAGTCCGAGGACGAAGGATTCAAACCAAGACATGGAAACTACGCAATCCAAGGGTGGTCAAGCGCTGACCTGCGCAAGAGGGGAGAAAACGGACGGTGGCGGCGGATGCGGATCATCGCCGACAGGGGGCAGCGTAACGTTCGAAGGTGTACGGACGGCCAAAGGGTCCGTGCTCGGCTACCACGCTCGCCCGGCTCGTTCCTGCCCTCGCCCGACGCGGCCCCGAACCGCTGTCAGCGTCCGCGCAGCGCCTTGCGCTTGCACCACGCCACCACCAGCGCCCCCAGCGCGCTGACCGCGATGAAGCCCATGGCCAGGAGGAACACCGGTGAGGTGGGCGTCGAGGCCCGGGCGCCGGCCACGGCGTAGGCCGCGGTGTTCGGGATGCTGCCGAGGGCCGTCGCGGCGAGGTAGGGGGACCAGCCCATGCGGGAGAGAGCGGCGCAGTAGTTCATGGCGCAGAACGGCAGACCGGGCAGGAGCCGGATCACCACCATCGACCGGAAGCCGTGCTCGCTCAACTGCCGGTCGGCGGCCGCAAGCCAGCGGGCGCGCAGCAACGGGCGCAGGGCGTCCTGCCCGAGCAGCCGGCCGAGCCCGAACGTCAGCGCGGCGCCCAGCATCGTGCCGGCGAGCGCCGTGGCCAGCCCGGCCTGGCTGCCGAAGAGAGCGCCCGCCGCCAGATTGAGGACCGGGCGCGGAACGAAGAAGGCGGTGCACGCTCCGTACGCCAGCGCGAAGACCACCAGGGCGATGGGGCCGGACACCTGGGCGGGCCGGGCGTCGGTCAGCAGATGCTGCGGCTGCCACCACAGCGTCACGGCCGCGCCGCAGGCCAGCAGGGCCAGCAACAGGCCCAGCCGGGAGCGGGGAGCGAGCAGGACGCGCGAGCAGTGGGCGGCGGCGCCGGCGGGCGCCGCGGCGGGCGGGAGCATTCAGGGAGCGTAACCGACCGGGGTGCCGGGGAGCCGCAAGGCTGCGCACATGGCTCGTGCCCGTGCGGGCACCACGACGGCAGCCGGTGCCAAGCTCAGGAACGTGCGCCCGACGGAGCCCCGGACAAGGCGCCGGATAATTCAGTCGACGCCGCGGCGGGCGCCCGGCACCATAAGGCGCATGTTCCGGTACGCCTTCCTCCCGCTCCCGTCCGCAGTCGCGGACGAGCCGAAGGCTGCCGTCGATCTCCTCGCGGCCCTCGCCGCCTGCGTTCCCGCAGACGCCGCCGCGGTCGCCGTCCCGGCCGCCGCAGTGGCCGACGGCGCACGAAGCTGACCCTCTCCGGATCGTCCGGCGGACCCCGCAGGGGGAGGGTCGGCCGGGCTCAGGGGTCCCCACGGCGCCAAGTCGCCGTTCTCACCGCACTGTTGCGAGGAAGAAAACCACATGCCCAAGACGGCATACGTGCGCACCAAGCCGCACCTGAACATCGGCACCATGGGCCACGTCGACCACGGCAAGACCACCCTGACCGCGGCCATCACCAAGGTCCTCAGCGACCGGGGGAGCGGGGCGTTCGTGCCCTTCGACCGGATCGACCGGGCCCCGGAGGAGGCCGCCCGCGGCATCACCATCAACATCTCGCACGTCGAGTACGAGACCGGCACCCGGCACTACGCGCACGTCGACATGCCCGGCCACGCCGACTTCATCAAGAACATGGTGACCGGCGCGGCGCAGCTCGACGGCGCGATCCTCGTCGTCTCGGCCCTCGACGGGATCATGCCGCAGACCGCCGAACATGTGCTGCTCGCCAAGCAGGTGGGCGTCCGGCACATCGTCGTGGCCCTCAACAAGGCCGACGCCGGCGACCCGGAGCTCACCGACCTGGTGGAGCTGGAGGTGCGCGAGTTGCTGGGCGCGCACGGATACGACGGGGAGCACGTACCCGTCGTACGGGTCTCGGGGCTGCGCGCCCTGGAGGGCGACCCGCTCTGGACGGGGGCGATCGACGCGCTGCTGGACGCCGTCGACACCTATGTCCCGATGCCCGAGCGGTATGTCGACGCGCCCTTCCTGCTCCCGGTGGAGAACGTGCTGACCATCACCGGTCGCGGCACGGTCGTCACCGGAGCCGTCGAGCGCGGCACGGTGCGGGTCGGCGACCGGGTCGCGGTGCTCGGCGCGGAGGTGGAGACGACGGTCACCGGGCTGGAGACGTTCGGCAAGCCCATGGAGTCCGCCGAGGCCGGTGACAACGTGGCGCTGCTGCTGCGGGGCCTGCACCGCGACCAGGTGCGCCGCGGGCATGTGGTCGCCGCGCCGGGCAGTGTCACACCGCGGCGCCGCTTCACCGCCGAGGTGTATGTGCTCTCCACCGAGGAGGGCGGCCGCCGTACGCCGCTGTCCACCGGCTACCGGCCGCAGTTCTACATCCGCACCGCGGACGTGGTCGGCGACCTCGACCTCGGCGAGCGGGGCGTGGCCCGGCCCGGCGAGACGGTGACGGTGTCGGTCGAACTGGGCCGGGACGTGCCGCTGGAGCGGGGCCTGGGCTTCGCCATCCGGGAGGGCGGCCGCACCGTCGGCGCGGGCACGGTCCGCACCGTCGAGGAGTAGAAACCGCGGGCCGTCGCGGCTGCGTGCGGTACCTCTCGGGGTGCCGCACACAGCCGCCCGCTGTCGCGGCGGGCGCGCGGGTGCGAGACTGCTCGCCCGGATGGACGGGTACGAGGCCCCGACCGCCCCGCGACGGCGGGCGGTCGGCCGGACACGGAAGGAGGCCCGATGGCGGGCACGGCACTGGTCCTGGGCGGCGGGGGCCTCACCGGCATCGGCTGGGAGATCGGGGTACTCGCCGGTCTCGCCGAGGCGGGCCTCGACCTCGCCGACGCCGATGTCGTCATCGGCACCTCCGCCGGGTCGATCGTCGGCGCCCACCTCACCTCCCGGCACCACACCGTGGAGGAGCTGTACGAGCACCAGCTCGCCGCGCCCGGGAAGAGCCGCTCGGCCGCCCGTATGGGCCCGGCCGCGCTGGCCCGTTTCGCGGCCATCGCGTTGCGTTCCCGGGACACGGCCTCCTTCGGGGCACGGATGGGGAAGCTGGCGCTCGGGGCCCGTACCGTCACCGAGGCGGAACAGCGCACGGTGCTCGCCCGGACCCTGAACCTGACGGACTGGCCGGCCCGCCGCCTGCTGATCACTGCGGTGGATGCCGCGACGGGGGAGCGGACCGCCTTCGACGACACCAGCGGGGTGCGGCTGCTGGACGCGGTGGGCGCGAGCTGCGCGGTCCCCGGCATCTATCCGCCGGTCACCATCGACGGCACCCGGTGGATCGACGGTGGCGTGCACTCCAGCGCCAACGCCGACCTGGCCGCCGGATACGGCCGGGTGGTGGTCGTCGCGCCGATGGCGGCCAGTGGCGGGCCGATCGCCGGTCCGCGGGCGCAGGGGGAGCAACTGGCCCGCCGGGGCGCCCGGGTGTGCGTGCTCACCCCCGACCGCGCGGCCCGCTCGGCGTTCGGCCGCAACGTCCTGGACCCCGCCAAGCGCGCGGACGCGGCCCGGGCGGGGCGCCGCCAGGCGGCAGCCCACGTGGCGCGGATCCGGCAGGTCTGGTCGGACTGACCGGACCGGCCGACGGGCCCGGTGCGGCCGGGTCCGGGCCCCGCGGCCGCACCGGCACAATGGGACGGTGGACGAAGCACCCGAGCCGATACCCGTCACCCGGACCGTGGACTGCGGCACCGCCAAGCTGTTGCCGGACGTCGACCGGCCGCGCGCCTGGCTGCTCACGGTGGACGGCGCACCCCAGTCGTACGTGGACCTCGACGTGCCCACCCATCTCGAATTCGAGTATGTGCGCCGGCTGGCCCACGCCCTGGACGAGGTCGCCGCCCCGGGGCGGCCGCTCGACGCGCTGCACCTGGGCGGCGGGGCACTGACCCTGCCGCGCTATCTCGCCGCGCTGCGCCCGCACTCCCGGCAGGACGTCGTCGAGGCCGACCGCGGACTGCTCGCGCTGGTGGCGGAACATCTGCCGCTGCCCGGCGACTGCGGGATCACGGTGCACGCCGAGGACGCCCGGACGGCCCTGGAGGCGGCGCCGGAGGGCAGCGCCGATGTCATCGTGGCGGACGTCTTCGGCGGCTCGCGGGTGCCGGCGCACCTCACCTCGGTCGAGTACGCGCGGGCCGCGGCCCGGGTGCTGCGGCCGGACGGCTGCTACGCCGCGAACCTCGCGGACGGCGCCCCGTTCGGCTTCCTGCGCGGCCAACTCGCCAACTTCGCCGCCGTCTTCGAGCACCTCGCGCTGATCGCCGAGCCCTCGGTGCTGCGCGGCCGCCGGTTCGGCAATGCCGTGCTGCTCGCCTCGCGCGCACCGCTCCCGATCGCCGCACTGGCCCGGCGGACGGCCGGTGACGCGTTCCCGGCCCGCGTCGAGCACGGTGCGGCGCTGCGGCGGCTGATCGCGGACGCGGTCCCGGTACGCGATGCCGAGGCGGTGGCGTCCCCCATGCCACCCGACGGCGCGTTCAGCGTCGGCTGAGCACGGCCCGCCGCGGCTGCGCACCGGGGCCGCGGCGACCGGTCATTCCGCCTCCGCGGTATGCGGTTCCCCCGCCCCGGCCGGGCGGGGGAGGGCCCCTGCGGCCGCGGGCTCCGGACTCGCACGCCGGGTCAGCCGCCGCACATCGGGCACGCACAGCACCGACGCCGTCAGCAGCACGATCACGGCGGAGCAGCCCCACAGCGCGGCCGGCCGGCCGATGAGGTCCTGTACGGGGCCGGCCAGCGCGGTGGCGAGCGGGACCATGGCCAGGGACCCGAGCCAGTCGTAGGACGAGACCCGGGAGAACTTCTCCTCGGGGATCTCCTGGTGCAGCGCCATCATCCACATCACCGCGAAGACCTCGACCGCGACCCCGGTGCCGAACATGATCGCGCCGAGTCCGGTCGCGGGCAGGGGCACGGCGAGCGCGGCGGACGGGAGCGCGAGCGGGAAGACGCACAGCGAACCGGTGAGCAGCAGACGGTGCGGTCTGACCCTGGTCATCATGAGGGCGCCGGCCACCGTGCCCGCTCCGAAGGCGGCCAGTGCCAGTCCCCAGGGCCCGGGGCCGCCCAGGTGCTGCTCGGCGACCAGCGGCCCGTAGACCGCCTCGGCGGCCGACACCACCGCGTTGACGAGGGAGAACTGCACCACCACCGCCCACAGCCACGGCCGGGAGACGACCTCGCGCCAGCCGTCCCGCAGATCGTGCAGCACACCGCCGCCGGGGGCCCGCGCGGCCACCTCGCCGACGTCGAGGAACGTGCGCAGCAGGCCCGCGACGGCGAAGGAGGCGGAATCGACGGCCAGCACCCAACCGGGGCCGACCGCGGCGACCAGGGCGCCGCCGAGCGCCGTTCCGCCGATGTTCGCGCCGTTCATGCCCATGCGGAACACCGCGAAGGCGCGCCCCGCCTGGTCGCCGGAGACGCTGGCGAGCACCATGCCCTCGGCGGCCGGCGCGAAGAACGCCTGTCCCGTGCCGCCGAGGGCCGCCAGCACCGCCATCTGCCACAGCCGCGGCTCACCGGTCAGGACGAGCAGCGCGAACAGGCCCTGGGAGACGCAGCTCAGGGCGTTCGCGGCGACCATCACACGGTGCCGGGGCAGCCGGTCGGCGACCGCGCCGCCGAGCAGCAGGAAGAGGACCAGCGCGACCGTCCGCGCGGTCGCCACCAGGCCGACGTCGGTCGCGGAGCCGCCGGCCGCGAGCACCGCGAAGGCGGTGGCGATCAGCGCGCCGGAGCTGCCGAGGTTCGCGATGACCGTGGCGCTCGTGAGCAGCAGGTAGTTGCGCCCCGCCCATACGGGGCGGGCGCCTACCAAGAGGGCACCGGCACGGAGGGTGCCGCGGGGAAGCGCGCCCGGTCCGGGGCGCCCGCCACCCGGCGCACGAGGTGCGCGGGGGCCCGCACCCCTCCGTCTTCGCTGTGCTGTTGTCCTGGCCGCATGGGCGCCAACGATAGGCAAGGCGCTGCGTGGGCCGCACACGGATATCCCCGCAGGGCGCTGCCGTGGGGCCGCGGTGTCCGAGACGGTCCCGGCGGCCGGAGCGCGCCCGCCCCTTCACACCTAAGCTACCGCTAGGTAACATGACGCCCATGTCCTCCGAGACCCTGCCGTCGATCGGCGAAATGATGGCGGCCTCCGTGCCGATGGCCCGCACCCTGAACCTCGAGTTCGCCGAGACCACCGCCGAGCGCGCCGTGGTCCGCATGCCCGACCAGGCCGACTTCCACAACCACGTCGGCGGACCGCACGCCGGCGCGATGTTCACCCTCGCCGAGTCGGCGAGCGGCGCCATCGTGATGGCGGCCTTCGGCGATCAGCTCGGCCGGGCGGTGCCGCTGGCCGTGCGCGCCGAGATCGGCTACAAGAAGCTCGCCATGGGACCGGTCACCGCCACCGCGGAGCTGGGCCGGCCGGTGGCCGACGTCGTCGCCGAGCTCGACGCCGGCGAGCGCCCGGAGTTCCCCGTGAACATCGCCATCACCCGCGAGGACGGCGCGGTCACCGGCGAGATGAGCATCGTGTGGACCCTGCGCCCCAACAAGTGAGCTGATTCACAGCGGGGTTTCCCCGGCCCGTCGTGCCCCGCACGGCGGGCCGTCGCCGTTTCCGAGGGGCCGCTCGGCACCCGGGCCGGGCCGCGGGGACAGGTGTTGCGCACCGTCCGCGGATCCGGCCCTCCGCCGGCGCCATCGAGTACGCTTCCCGGGCGTGCCGAGGCGCGCCAGGGGATCGACCGGCACCGTTGTCATGGCTGCCGGCGCACGGCCCACGGGGGCCCTACACCAGCGGAGGAAGCGGCGTTGCACATCCAGGAGTGGCTCGAGACCGTACCGGCCGTGAGCGTCTACCTCCTGGTGGGGGTGGTCATCGGACTGGAGAGCGTGGGCATTCCGCTGCCCGGCGAGATCGTCCTCGTCAGCGCGGCGATCCTCGCGGCGACCCAGGACCACATCAATCCGTTCGTGCTGGGTGCCTGCGCGTCCGCGGGCGCGATCTTCGGTGACTCCATCGGGTACCTGATCGGACGCAAGGGGGGCCAGCCCCTGCTGCAGTGGGCGGGCCGGAAGTTCCCCAAGCACTTCGGCCCGGACCATGTCGCCATGGCCGAGGCGAAGTTCGACAAGTGGGGCATGTGGGCGGTCTTCTTCGGCCGCTTCGTCGCGCTGCTGCGCATCTTCGCGGGACCGCTCGCCGGCGTGCTGAAGATGCCGTACTGGAAGTTCCTGATCGCCAACGTCCTCGGCGGCATCGTCTGGGCCGGCGGCACCACCGCGCTGATCTACAGCGTGGGCATCGTCGCCGAGTCGTGGCTCAAGCGCTTCTCCTGGCTCGGACTGGTCGCCGCCCTGCTCTTCGGCGTCGGGTCCTTCCTCCTCATGAAGTACCGCGCGAAGAAGGCCGCCGCCGCGCGCGAGGCGGCGGAGACGCCGGTCACCGTGACCGTCGACTGACCCTCGCCGAGCCGCCACGCGGTCCGTACGGCAGTCCGCGGCTCACCCGGCACAACTCAGGTGACGCCGCGGTCCCGTTGGCGGCCCGTACGTCAGGTCATCAGCCAGACATCGGGCCCGCCGTCGCGCCATTCGAAGACCCCGGTGTCGTCCCAGACGAAATTCGCGGTGCCGAAACCGGCCCGGCGCAGTATCGCGGCCACATCACCGGGCCGCAGCGCCCGGCCCAGATCCTGTCCGTTGAGCGACACACGGCGACCGCCGGTACAGGGCGGATGCACGATCACGGGGGCACGCTTCATGCCTCCCAGCATGCGACCGGCCCCCCGCTCCCGCATCCCGAACGCGATCGGCGTGTCACCCAGCGTGTTCCCCGGCGGCCCGCCGAGGGTGGCCCGGCCCTCACGAGCCGGCCCGCAGCCGTGAGAAGAACGGCCGCGCCCGTACGCCGGTCCCGCCGCGCTGCCACCACGGGGTCTCCTCGCCGGCGTCCGGTGCCGCCGGCCCCTTGCGCACCGTCCGCCGCAGCTCCGCCAGCGTGTGGCGGACCCCCGCGATGAACAGCGGGTCGCCGATGAGCTTCTTGGCCTCCAGCGCCTTGTGGCACGCGCGCAGCGCCGCCGTCGGTTTCCCGTGGGCGCTCTCGGTCAGGGCGCGGGCGTAGAGGACCGTCGAGTACAGCCAGAAATCGCCGTCGGAGTGCCGGGTCTCCCAGGCGCGGCCGGCCGCCGCCCGCGCCCGCTCTCCGTCCAGCGGCGCCAGGGCGATGGCGAGCAGCGCCCAGCTGTGCGCGGGCCCGGGACCGAACCACGGATCCCTGGCCTGGTGCCGGGTCGCCTCCTCCAGGCAGGACACGGCCGCCGCGGTGTCCCCGCCGTACAGCTCCCGTACGGCATGCGCATGCGCGATACGGGCCAGTCCGTCGGTGTCCGCATGCAGCACGGCCGCCGTCCACGCCTCGTCGAGCAGGGCCTGTGCGGCGGCCGGCGACTGTTCCTGCGCGGCGAGGTAGCCGGCCAGCCACAGTGCCCGGGCCCGCAGCGCGGTGTCCTCCCGGCAGAGCAGCAGCAGCCGGTCGAGATGGGCCCGCCCCTCGCGGCGGAATCCGCAGGCGGCCCAGTGGAACCACAGGGACACCGCGATCTCCAGTGCGCCGAGGGCGTCCTCCGCGTCCTGCGGCGGCCGGGTCAGCGCCGCGTCGAGATTGGCCTGTTCGTCCTCCACCAGCCGCACGGCCACCTGTTGGTTCGGGCCCTGCCAGGCGATCTGCGCCTCGGCCGCGAGCGCCGCGCAGGCCTGCCGGAAGCGCCGCAGGGCCGCGGACTCCTCGCCCGCCTCGCGCAGCTGGGCGCGCCCGAAGTCGCGGGCGGCGCGCGGCAGTCGGTAGCGCGGCGGGAGCGCGGCCCCGGTGTCCTCGTGCACGCCGCCCGCCTCCCGTACCCGCTCGACGACCGAGACCGTACGGAGCCGTTCCAGCGCGCCGTCGACCGCCGCCGCCGGGACGTCGCTGCCGGCACAGACGCATCCGGCGAGCCAGGGGTCGAAATCGCCGGGCAGCACCGAGAGCCTCGCCCACACCCGGCGGTCGGTGGGCGAGCAGAGGGCGTAGCCCGCGGCCTGCGCGGCGTGCAGCGAGGTGTGGCGCACGGTGGCCGCGGGGCCCGCGTAGAAGAGCGGACCGTCCGAGTCCACCTGTGCCGCCAGCTGCGGCAAGGACATCCGGTCCAACTGGTGCGCGGCCAGCGCGATCGCCAGCGGGGAGCCCTCCAGCGCCTGGCACACGGCGACCAGGAGCTCGGGCGCCGCGGTTCCGGTCCGCGTGGCCAGCAGCTCGACCGCCGGTCCGGCGATCCCCTCGCCCAGCGTCACCGCCAGCGGGGCGAGTTCGACGACCCGTTCCTCGGCCAGACCCAGCGGGCCGCGCGCGGTCACCACGATGCGCAGCGACGGGTCGGCGCGCAGCAGCCGCCGCACGAGCCGGGCGCACTCGGCGCGTACCGGGTCGCAGTCGTCGAGCAGAACGGTCGCGCGCTGCCGCCGGCAGTACGCGGCCAGCGCCGCGAGGGCCGTGCCGCCCGCGGGAGGGCTCGCCGCGGGGGTGCCCGTACGGCCCGCCCGGCCGGGCAGCGTGGGGCCGATGCCGGGTTCGGCCGTCTGCCGGGCGAGGGGCCGCGCGGAGTCCCGGCACGTGGTGTCCGCCTGGCCCGCCGCCCGGAGCAGCGCCTCGGCCGGGCCGCCCCCGGACAGGCCGTCCCAGCAGCCGACCCGGAGGACCGTGCCGCCGTGCCGGGCGGTGTGCTCCGCGAGGACGGCACGGGCCAGCACGCTCTTGCCCACCCCGGCGGCCCCGGTGAGCGTCACCAGCGGAAAACCGCTCAGCAGTCCGGACACCTGCTCATGCTCAACGGCCCGCCCCACTACGCCGGGCGGAGGCCGGTGATCGGCCCACGCGGTCATCGGTCATCCCCAACCACGGCACAGCGCCGCGCCCTTCCGAACTGGGAACCCACCTTGCCAGAACCGACCGACCGGTTAAGAACGAGCGGGCTCATCGAACGAGGGAAACGCGGCCGCCGCATTTGACGTGCCGCGCGGCCACCTGGCGACGCCGGGAGGACGGACTGCCAGGTCAGGTGGCCGGGGTCGGCGTCGAGGTCCGTTCTGCCGATCTTAAAGTGGTGTCTTTCGACCGGCGTCGCAGTGGCAGCGTGGCTGCCCGCGGTCGGCCCGAGTATCCGAGGAGAACGTCCCGATGAAGTGCCTGCGCGTCCGTGCTGCGGTGAGTGTGGTGGCCCTGGGGCTGCTGGCCGGGTGCGGCGGCGGCAGGGACCTCGTGGACGCCTCCGGCGTGCCGCGGCTGCACGCGCATGCCGCGGACGCCCGCAACGGCGCGCCCCGGGTGGCCGCGCCGCGCGGCCCGCGCTCCTCCTTCACCCCGTTCCGCACCACCGGGGACGGCACCGCGGTCGTCCGGACGAAGTGGCACGGGCGGAAGTCCGGTTTCACCGGGGACATCTGGGCCTGGGTGCCGCCGGAGTACCACCAGCCGCAGTACGCCACGAGCGGCTTCCCGGTACTGATCGCCCTGCCGGGCGCCTACGGCTATCCGTTCAACTACTGGGCCGGGGACGCCTTTGCGCTGGAGGAGCGGATCGCCGAGTGGTCGCGGCAGGGCAAGACGCTGCCGTTCATCGTCGTGATGCCGGTGCTCAACCCCGGCCGGAAGTACTACGACGGCAGCGACATCCCGGGGCAACCGAAGATGGGCACCTGGCTGACCGAGGACGTCCCGGACTTCGCGCGGGCCAACTTCCGTACGTACGACAGCCGTGACGGCTGGGCCTTCATGGGCTCCTCGTCCGGGGGGTTCGCCGCGCTGAAGGCCGTGCTCAAGGAGCCGCGGAAGTTCAAGGCGGCCATCGTCAACGGCCCCGACACGGCGCCGGATTCGCCGATGTGGCAGGGGCATCCCGCCGAGATGCGCGCCAACGACCCGCGCCACCTGGCACGTCGGCTTGCCGCGCGGCGCGGCCTGTCCGTCTACCTGGCCTTCGAACTCGGCAGCAAAGAGGCGGCGGTGCCCGATGTGAAGCGCTTCATCAAGGACTACACCGGCGGGCCGGTCCACTCCACGCTCTTCGAAATACCGGACGGTGAGCACAGCGGCCACACCTACATCCGGCGGATGGCCGACTCGCTGCACTGGATCAGCGAGCAGATGCAGGGGCCTGTGCCGTCCGCCTGACGCACTTTTGACGCACTGTCGCCCAGGTGGTCGCACGGGCGTGCCCTCCTGTTGCCGACGCCGGAGCGGCCGTGAGAATGGTCCGTGAACCCGGCCGGTGGGCACGGCCGGCGCCGGACGTGTGTGCCCGCGGGAAGGAGAGCCGTGCGGAAACTGCGAGTCGTCGGCCTGGCGCTGGCCGGCACGGCTCTGCTGGCGGGCAGCCTCACGGCGGGCAACCAGTGGCTGGGGGACCGGCACGCGACCAGCGAGGTGCACGGGACGACCGACGCCGTCCCGCGCGACGAGGTCGCCCGCTCCATCTCGGGTCATCTGTCGCTTCCGGTGATCCCCCGGGGGCCGCGCTCGGTGGACTGCGCCAGGGACCTGCGCGCGGTCAAGGGTGCCTGGACCCATTGCACGGCGCACTACCTGCGGGGGACCGACCGCGGCATGACCGTCCGCGTCGTCCGGGTCCGCGGCGGCGAGATCACCTACGTCCACGACACCCCGCATCGCTGACCAGCGGCGGTCACGGCCGGACCGGTCCGGGACCGGGCGGCGCGAGGGGTTGGCGGCCTCCCCTGCTGCGTGGTCCAGGTCACACCGGATCGCGCTAACAACCCGTCAGAAATAGCCGGGCGCGCTTGCGCTGGGCTCCGCCTGGCGCTCAATGGCCCCAAAACAGGGCTTTGTTGAATCTCCTTCAGGTCTGTCCGGTGTTCAGATCGCCGTTGGACGGAGGGTGTTGCGGTGATGCTAAGATCATCGCACTTGCCAACGGGTCAGTCACCTGATATGGCGGGAAAGAGATTCCGCGCATTGGCCTATGAAAACCGCCACCCCGGGGAGAACTATGCCATTAGCCGGCCCTTCGATGGCTTTCTGGCAGGCGACTGTGTGTGGCCGTTCACGTATGTCCGGAAGCGCGATTGATTCCGTACGTCGTGGCCAGACATGCGCCACCTGGTGGCTCCGTCGTCCAAAGAGAGTCCTATGACGCAATACTTCCAGGATCCAGCGTTCTGGGGTTTGATCGCTGGCACCCCTGTCGCCGCAACCGCGATTGTTCGCGGCAGAAAAAAGATCACGGAACTTCGACAAGAAAAGGCCGAGCTCAAGCAGCAGTACGCCACTCTTGAAGACCACTACACGGAGGCCGTGGAAGAAGCCAAGGACCGGGCGGAGGAGGCCACCAAGACCACGCTGAAGGCCGCCATGCGGACGCTGCAGGGTCTGGCCGGTGAACAGCAACTGGCGATTTCCAAGCTGCAGGAATCCTATGGCGAGCACAAGATCCTCCAGGATCTGCTCGACATCGACCACATGAACTCGCAGTTCGCGCGGCGCGCCCAGTCCATCGCCGTCCTCTGCGACGGCTGGCTCGGCCGGCGTCGGCACAACGCCTCGCTCTACGATGTGGTGCGCAGTGCGAAGGGCCGTATCCGCCATTTCACCCGTGTCGAGATCCGGTCGCAGAGCAATTTCGCCATCGTGAGCCGCGCCGTGGAGCCGGTTGCGCTGGTGCTCGCCGAGCTGCTGGACAACGCCACCAGCTATTCGGCGCCGGAAACGATGATCGAGATCAATATCCGGCCGGTGCCCAAGGGCGTGTGCATCGTCGTCGACGACGCCGGTGTCGGAATGAACGAGGAGGAGAAGGCGCGGGCCGCCCAGCTGCTGTCGAGCGAGAATTCGGCCAGCGTCTCCAGCCTCGGAAACCCGCCGCAGTTCGGATTCACCGTCATCGGTGTGCTCGCCG
>Ga0207426_1001257_pt1 | contig 22136 bp, 17 predicted proteins | sample AraplaMF_Cvi_mMS_FD_184265 | JGI IMG/M metagenome (GOLD analysis project Ga0207426, IMG submission 184265) | Arabidopsis root microbial communities from the University of North Carolina, USA - plate scrape MF_Cvi_mMS (SPAdes) (version 2) | ecosystem: Host-associated > Plants > Roots > Endosphere... | reverse complement strand
CAAGCGCGCGCACACTGTTTGAGTAGCGCGATAGCGTCTTTAGGTTTGAGGGATTGGCCGGGGAAGTGCCCCCGAATTGCGCGCAATTTGCGGCGCCGCACCAAACAAACCCTTAACCGGATATAGGCTCCCGGGCAATAGATTGCCCAAAATTTGAACTAAGCTACTGAATGTATTAGTTAATTCTCCAGGTCGATTTCGCGCTTTTTCTGCATTCCCCGTAACCTTCCGGTGCCCAATATGCGGCGCCTGGACCACCCTTTTCTGTGACCATCATCACATTTGTTTTTCCCGCGAATCCGGGTAGCTTTTTCAAAGACTTGCTTGGGGGTGGCGCGGATGGGACTGCGCCGGCCGGCTCCCCGGGCAAGGCCCCGCGACCAGGTATTTCATGAGCTTTCATTATTTTGCCGGCGCCGCCTGCCGGGCGCTGACGGCGCGGAAGGACGGTCCCTCTCTTTATGAGGTCTGCGATCCCGTGCTGGCGGCCAGCGCCAGCGGCGATCTGCATCTGGCCAAGTTCTACAAGACCGCACTGGGCAATCCCGCATTGCGGATCCTGCTCCGCCGGGCCGGGCTGCCCGAGCTGCGCGACGATGCGAAGCTCGCCCGGCTGCGCGAGGCGCTGGTGCGGGCCCGCGACGAAGCCGAGCCGGACTGGGCCGCGGTCGGTCAGCCCGTCGCCGATCTCGTCGACAGCATCGCGCTCGACCATCCGAAGCCGCCGCCGGCGATGTTCACCGGCTCCGCGCCGCCGCAGGCGCAGATCGACGGCGTGATCCGCGACTGCGCCCAGCACCTGCTCGGCTCGTACCGCAAGAACGGCTTCCTGCCGACCTATGCCGCTTTCAACCTGATCGGCGATCCCGATTTCCGCGGCCGCGAACTGATCATGGCGCTCACAGGACTGAACGCGCGCGGCTACAAGAATTCCTCGCTGCTGTTCAACCTCGCGCGCGTCTTCATCGCGCGCTCGCCCGCGCGCGCCGTGGTCAATCCGCCCTGGACAGGCATTGCCGAGCCGATGTGGGAGCCGGTGCAGATCCGCCACCGCTCGGCCTATTACGATGCGTTCTTCATCGAGGCGCTGCTGAGCTATGTCGAGACCGGGCTCGCCTCGGCAGCGGACAAGACGCAAGCGGAGCGCGCCATCGCCGACATGGTCGATTTCTGCGTCAATATCAGCCGCGAAGAGGTCGAGGGCATCGACGGGGCGCGCTTCAACGTCATCACCGCGCTCGCGCCCGCGCCGCATCCGCGCTTTTCGCGCTACTTCGCACAGATCAAGCAGGATCTCGGCTTCGGCGTCTATGTGCCGGACTGTGACACCACGGCGTGCTCGATCTCCGCCGCGACACAAGCCGGCTGCACCGATCCGATCATCGACCAGCCGCTGCTCGACTTCTACAGCGGCTATCAGGTGCGCGCCGGCATCAACGAGCCGCGCGTCACCGTGCCGCTCAACGACAACATCGACTACGAGGGCGGCGTCGCGACCTGGATCGACAACCTCAAAGGCGAACGGCCCTACGGCAACGACCTCGATCCGACGCTCAATCTCGACATTCTCGAGGTGAGTTTTCGCAATCTGACGCGCTGGAGAATATTGGAAACACCGGCGCGGCTCGCGACCGTGCACCGGATCATCGGCTTCCAGAAGCGGCTCGCTGCGAGCGGTGCCTTCGCCAATCCGCGCTCGCACATCTATTATCTGCCGGAGCTCTACAGCGCCTATTTCGGCCGCTGCTATGCAGCGTTCCTGGCACTGCCGCTGGCGGCGCAGGCCTTGATCGATCCCGACGGCGATTTCGATTTCATCCGCCACCGCGTGCTCTCCTACGTCAAGGGCGAGCTGATGGCCGCGGAGATGAACGTGTTCGACGCGGCGCTGGCGCTGATCGCGCTCGGCCATCTCGGCGCCGACCCGCGCGCCTTCGCGCCGGCGCTGAACGTGATCGTCGCCGGGCTTGGCGAAGGCGGCCGCCGCGGTCCGTTCCGCGCCTATGAGTGGAACAAGATGAAGACCCCGACGCGGATCCTGGTGGGTGGGCCCGAGGTGACGTCGGCCTTCGTGCTGATGGGGCTGGCAGTGGCGAAACGCGCGATGGCGCGGGGGTGACGTGTCGTCTTACCCTCCCCTGGAGGGGGAGGGTCGGCACGTGATCGAGCGAAGCGAGATTGCGTGGCGGGGTGGGGTGATCTCTCCACACGGGCACTGTTCGTTGCGGAGAGACCGTCACCCCACCCCGCTCGCGCTGCGCGCGATCGACCCTCCCCCTCCAGGGGAGGGTAAGAGAGAGACCGTCGCGAGATGACAGGAAGTTGAAAGCTCAATCGTTAGGCATAAGCTGGCCCGAAAGACAAAAGCCGACCACAATTGCGCGGCTTATCGAGATTTTCCCGAGCACCCGGACCGGCATGTTGCGAAAATTCCTGATTGCGCTGTCCATTCTCACCCTGCCGTCACTGGCTGAGGCCGCCGACATCACCGGCACGGCAAAGGTCCGCGCCGGCGACTCCGTCGTGATCGGCAACACGCGGATCCGGCTCGGCGGCATCGACGCTCCGGCCGTCGACCAGCTCTGCCTCAACACCAAGACCGAGCGCTGGACCTGCGGCGTCGCGGCGCGCGACGAGCTCGCCAAATATGCCGAGGGCAAGAATTGGGTCTGCCATACCCGCGCGATCGACCGCCGCGGCCGCACCGTGGCGCGCTGCGAGGTCGGCGGCGAGGACATCCAGAAATGGCTGGTGCGCAACGGCTGGGCACTTGCCTACACCCGCGTCTCCAAAGACTACGAACCCGACGAGGCTGCCGCGCGTGAGGCCAAGGCCGGGATGTGGCAGGGTGCCTTCATCGCACCCTGGGACTGGCGCGTGCGCAACAAGAAGACGGCGATCCTGGGCGCCACCAAGCCGCCGGAGGGCGCGCATGCCGTGCTGCTCGCCTCGGCCTCGGGGCCGGTCGCGCCATCGCCGGACTGCACCATCAAGGGCAATGTGAACAGCGCCGGCGAATGCATCTATCACCAGCCGACCAGCCGCTGGTACACCCAGATCAAGATGAAGATCAGCAAGGGCACCCGCTGGTTCTGCTCGGTCGAGGAGGCGGAGGCCGCCGGCTGCCGCGAGACGAAGCGATGACCCAGCCCTGCGTTTTGGGCGCTTTTCTAAGGCTCCCGCGCCATTTAAAAGTGTGATTCAGCGACCCACCGCCTGTCCATCAGCAACAAGGACCAATAGCAATGACCGTTCGCGCGGGCCGGGAATTTCTGGCCATCCCCGGGCCCACCACGATGCCCGACGAAGTGCTGCGGGCGATGCATCGTCCGGCAATCGACATCTACTCCAAGGAGATGCTCGAGCTGACCGAGAGCCTGCTCGGCGACATCTCGAAGCTGTTCGCCACCAAAGGCAAGTCCTACATCTACATCGCCAACGGTCATGGCGCCTGGGAAGCCGCTTTGAGCAACGTTTTGTCGCGCGGCGACAAGGTGCTGGTGCTGGAGAGCGGACGCTTCGCGATCGGCTGGGGCAATGCGGCGGCGCTGATGGGCGCCGAGGTCGAGGTGCTCAAGGGCGACTGGCGCCGCGCGGTGCGGCCGCACGAGGTCGAGGAACGCCTGCGCCGCGACACCGAGCACAAGATCAAGGCCGTCGTCGTCGTCCAGGTCGACACGGCCTCAGGCGTGCAGAACGACATCGAGGCGATCGGCAAGGCGATCAAGGCCAGCGGCCATCCCGCGCTCTACATGGTCGACACCGTCGCCTCGCTCGGCTGCATGCCGTTCGAGATGGACAAATGGGGCATCGACGTCGCGATGTCCGGCTCGCAGAAGGGCCTGATGACGCCGCCTGGCCTCGGCTTCGTCGCCGCCAATGCACGCGCGCTCGAGGTGCACAAGAAGGCGAACATGTCGACGCCCTATTGGAGCTGGAGCGAGCGCGAGGGCACCGAGAACTATCGCAAATATGCCGGCACCGCGCCGGTGCATCTGCTGTTTGCGTTGCGCAAGGCCATCGACTTGCTGCACGAGGAGGGGCTCGAGAACGCCTTCCGCCGCCACAGCCTGCTCGGCGAAGCCGCGCGGCGCGCGGTTGCGATGTGGTCGGAAGGCCAGGTGCTCGGCTTCAACGTCGCCGAAGCCAGCGAGCGCTCCAACACCGTGACCACGGTGACCATGAGCAACGGCCACGACCCGGCGGTGCTGCAACGCTATTGCAAGGACAAATGCGGCGTCGTGCTCGGCACCGGCATCGGCGACCTCTCCGGCCAGGCCTTCCGCATCGCCCATATGGGCCATGTCAACGCGCCGATGCTGCTCGGCACGCTGGGCGTGGTCGAGATTGCCCTCAACGCGCTGAAGATCCCGCACGGCAAGGGCGGGCTGGAAGCGGCAGTGTCGTATCTCGGGGAAGAGGTGGCGGCGTAGGCGCGGCCCAGCACATCGGTGTCGTCCCGGCGAAGGCCGGGACCCATACCGCGTGATTTATCGGTGGAGCGCGGTCGCAGTACAGAAGGCCTTTTAACTACGAGTCGTAGCCAAACTTCTCCCTGGGGTTATGGGTCCCGGCCTTCGCCGGGACGACAGTGGAGGGTTTAGCTACGGCTGGCGCACCCGATACGCCTCGATCTGCGCCTTCAGCTCATCCAGCGACGCGGTCGGCCGCTTCGGATCGACGCGATATTCCCCGCTCGCCAGCCATCCCAGCACCTTCGCGTCAATCACCGGCGAATGGTGAATGACGTCGCTGTAATTGTTCAGATCGTGCGTGACCGACTTGATCGCGCGGAAATCATGCAGGCGTACGTTGGGAAGCTGCGTCAATCGCTGCGCGACATGCGCCGTGAGATCCGTCACGATCTTCAGCGTCTGCGGCGAAGCATCGCGCATCGCGACGAATTGCAGGATCGAGTAAGGCGGGAAGTAGATGTCGAAGGTCACGTCCGGATGGCGCGTGATCAGGCCGACGGCATCCTGCTCGAAATGCCGGACCATGGCGTCATAGCCATAGCCTTCGCCGAGAAAGCGGCTGCGCACCGGGCTCGTGATATAGGCGAAGGCGGCAAGCGTCTTGCCCGCATTGTAGTCGCGCACAATGTCGAAATCGCGCGGCAGCGCGTAGATGTCGTCGACGTCGTCCAGCGCGAACTTGACGGGAAGATACGGCGCCGCGCGCGCCAGCGGCTGCTGCAGCGGTGGAACGGACCGCAGCAACGAGAACAGGGATTCCTTCGCCATCGCCGCGCTGAACAGATAGGACGCGATCCCCTTGGCCGTGCCGCGATAGAGATCGACGGACAGATAAGGATCGGCCTCGATGTCGGCGGCATCGACAAAAATGAAGTCGTCCATGGCCCAGATCACGCGCCGCGCGCCGCGGCCGATCGCCTGATCCAGCACGAAGGCCTGCTGGCGCGAATTGGAGCCGGTCATCGCCAGCTTCAGCGACTGGACACGAAGCGCGCGGTCGATGTCGCTCTGGCGGAAATGGATCGCGAGCGAGGTGCCCATGAAGGCGGTATCGAACGACTGGCTGCGGATCAGCCCGGCATTCTGCACGCGCGTGTCGTCGGAATAGAACGCCTGTGGCGAAGGGCGAAACAGTTGCAGGGGATCGACCGTATAGGTGAGCACCGCTGCGCCCAGCAGGCACAGCCCGCTGGCGAGGAGAAGACGCTTCAGGCTGGTGAATGATCCGCGCATCAGAACCGGAAATAGATGAATTCGCTGTGGCTCTGGATGCCCAGAATGCCGAACGCGAGCACCAGCGAGGCCGCGGAGAGCACCAGCGGCCGCATGCGCCCTGCCGGCAAGCTCTCGCCGACGCGGCGGCTCGCGTGATCGTAGCCCATGATCTTCTGCGTGTTCGGCGCCAGCCACACCAGCGCGGCATAGATCGCGACCTGCACCAGCGCTGCGATCTCCTCGCGGCCGAACACGATATTCGTCGGATCCGCCATGGCATGGAGCACCCGCAGCGCCCAGGTGACGCTCTCGGCGCGGAAGAACACCCAGGCGATGACGACGGCGAGGAAGGTCAGCCCGGCTCCGATCATGCGACCCGGGCGCGCCAGTAGCGGAGGAACGTTCGGCATCAGCGCGTTGAAGGCGTGGTTGACGCAGAGATAGGCGCCGTGCAGCGCGCCCCACGCGACGAAGGTCCAGGCGGCGCCGTGCCAGAGCCCGCCGAGCAGCATCGTGAGCATCAGATTGACATAGCGCAGCACGCGGCCGCGCCTGTTGCCGCCGAGCGGGATGTAGAGATAGTCGCGCAGGAACTGCGACAAGGTCATGTGCCAGCGCCGCCAGAACTCGACAATGCTGGTGGCCTTGTAGGGCGAGTTGAAGTTGACGGGCAGGAAGATGCCGAACATCAGCGAGATCCCGATCGCCATGTCGGAATAGCCGGAGAAGTCGAAATAGAGCTGGAACGTATAGGCGAGCGCACCGAGCCAGGCCTGGTCGAAGCTCGGCGAGCGCGCCTCGAAGGCGAGCGCCACCAGCGGCTGGATGCCGTCGGCGAGGCAGGTCTTCTTGAACAGGCCGATCGCGAAGATGATGATCCCGCACAGGATCAGATGCGCGTGCGGACGTTTGGATTCTTCCCACTCGAATTGCGGGATCATGTCCTTGTGGTGGAGGATCGGCCCCGCGATCAGATGCGGGAAGTACGTCACGAACAGCGCATAGTGCGGCAACGCATAGGCCGCGACCTGGCCGCGATAGGCATCCATCAAAAACGCGATCTGCGTGAAAGTGTAGAAGGAGATGCCGACCGGCAGCAGGATGTGGACCGCGAGATGCGTGCCGAAGAGCGCGTTGACGTTCTCGGTAGCGAAGCCGGCATATTTGAAGATGCCGAGCACGAGGAGATCGCCGGCGACGCCGAGAATGAGCGCGGTCTTGCGCTGCGACGGGACGAGTTCCGCCACGATCAGCAGATGACCGACGCCATAGTTGAAGGCGATCGAGAGCAGCAGCAAGGCCACGAACTGCCAGTTGCCGATCGCGTAAAAGGTCAGCGAGGCCAGCGCCAGCCAGATCACCGGCGTCAGATTGCTGCGCCGCCCAAGCCAGAAATAGCCGGCGAGTGCGGCCGGCAGGAACAGCAGGATGAACGGGTAGGAATTGAACAGCATCAGGCTGGACCGGCGGCGGGGGTATTGCCCCTAAAGCATACAAGGGGCAGTTCAACAACCCGGCGACTTGGCGCAGTCCTCGGAACTGCCGCGCTGGCAATTCGTGGAATCGGGACGATATAAGACGGTGCGTCCTCCCCCTCTCCCCGTTCTTACGGGGCCGGGACGAGCTACGCTCGCCCTGAGAGGGTTGGGGTGAGGGGCCTCTCTCCACGGATGAGCACGTAGAGAGACCTGTACCCCCTCACCCGGAATTTGCTTCCGCAAATTCCGACCTCTCCCCGCAGGCGGGGAGAGGTAAGGAACAGGCGCTGCGCGAATACGAGATGATGAGGACCGAGTGACCCAAGCCAAGACGCCTTCGAAGCCCCCCGTCGCCCCGCGCCGGCCGCATTCCTTCACGCGGCACGGCATCACCGTGACCGACGACTATGCCTGGCTGAAGGACGAGAAATGGCAGGAGGTGCTGCGCGACCCCGCCGTGCTCGACCCCGATATCCGCAAATATCTGGACGAGGAGAACGTCTACACCGAGAGCCTGCTCGGCCATACCTCAGGCTTGCAGAAGACGCTGGTGCGCGAGATGCGCGGGCGGATCAAGGAGGACGATTCCAGCGTGCCGTCGCCGGACGGGCCCTTCGCCTATTTCCGTCGGTTCCGCGAGGGCGGGCAGCACGAATTGTTCGGCCGCATGCCGCGCGACGGCGGCAACGAGCAGATCGTGCTCGACGGCGATGCGCTCGCCAAGAACCACAAATATTTCAAGTTCGGCGGCAGCCGGCACTCCTACGATCACAGGCTGGAGGCCTGGAGCGCGGACACCAAGGGCTCGGAATATTTCTCCATCCGCGTGCGCGACTGGGCGACGAGGAAGGATCTCGACGATCTCGTCGAGGAGACCGACGGCGGCGTGGTCTGGGCCGCGGACTGCAAGAGCTTTTTCTATGTGAAGCTCGACGACAACCACCGGCCGATGCAGGTGTGGCGCCACAAGCTCGGCACCAAACAGGCCGACGACACGCTCATCTACGAGGAGCAGGATGCCGGCTGGTTCACCCATCTGCACGAGAGCACCAGCGGCCGCTTCTGCGTGATCGCGGGCGGTGACCACGAGACGAGCGAGCAGCGGCTGATCGATCTCGCCCATCCCGAAGCGCCGCCGCGCCTCGTCGCAGCGCGCGAGGAAGGCGTGCAATATTCGCTCGCCGATCGCGGCGACGAGCTGTTCATCCTCACCAATGCCAATGATGCCATCGACTTCAAGATCGTCACCGCGCCGCTTTCTTCGCCCGAGCGGGCGAACTGGCGCGACCTGATTCCCTATCGTCCCGGCATCTACATCATCGACCTCGATCTCTATGCCGGCCATCTGGTGCGGCTGGAGCGCGCCAATGCGCTGCCGTCGATCGTGATCCGCGATCTCAAGACCAGCGAAGAGCACGCCATTGCTTTCGACGAGGCCGCCTACTCGCTGGATACGATGGGCTCCTACGAATTCGAGACGACCAATCTGCGTTTCGCCTATTCGTCGATGACGACGCCCTCGGAAGTCTATGACTACGACATGGTCAAGCGCACGCGCACCTTGCGCAAGCGCCAGGAGATTCCGTCGGGTCACAATGCGGCTGACTACGTCACCACGCGCATCATGGCGAAGGCGCAGGACGGCGCCGAAGTGCCGGTGTCGATCCTCCATCGCCGCGGGCTGACGCTCGACGGCGCGGCGCCGCTGCTGCTCTACGGCTACGGCTCCTATGGCATGGCGATGCCGGCCTCGTTCAACGCCAACCGCCTGTCGCTGGTCGACCGCGGCTTCGTCTACGCCATCGCCCATATCCGCGGCGGCGCCGACAAGGGCTGGGGCTGGTATCTCGACGGCAAGCGCGAGAAGAAGACCAACTCGTTCGACGATTTCGCCGCCAGTGCCCGCGCGCTGATCGCTGCGAAATACACCAGCGCGAAGCGCATCGTCGGCCATGGCGGCTCAGCCGGCGGCATGCTGATGGGCGCGGTGGCCAACCGCGCCGGCGAGCTGTTCGCCGGCATTGTCGCCGAGGTGCCGTTCGTCGATGTGCTCAACACCATGCTCGACGACACGCTGCCGCTGACGCCGCCGGAATGGCCCGAATGGGGCAACCCGATAGAGAGCGAGAAGGATTTTCGCACGATCCTCTCTTACTCGCCCTACGACAATGTCGCGGCCAAGGACTATCCGGCGATCCTGGCGATGGGCGGGTTGACCGATCCGCGCGTGACCTATTGGGAGCCGGCGAAATGGATCGCACGCCTGCGCGCGACGATGACCGGCGGCGGGCCGGTCCTGCTGCGCACCAATATGGGCGCGGGCCACGGTGGCGCCTCGGGCCGGTTCGACCGGCTCGATGAAGTCGCGATCGTCTATGCGTTCGCGCTGTGGGCGGCGGGGATGGCGGAGGCCTGACGTCGTAGCCCGGATGGAGCGCAGCGAAATCCGGGATTGGTGCCGCACGCAAGACCGCCCCGGATTATGCTGCGCTCCATCCGGGCTACGAGCATCGCGCTAGCTTGCGCGTATCTTTCCGCAACAGCGGAGAATGTAGCTTCAGACTTGACTCACCGCCCGTTCTTCTTCCGCCACGCCGCGAAATCAGTCAGCGTCTGCGGGTCGGTCGCCGGGTAGAGGCCGAAGATGCCGCGGCCCTTGCCGACCTCCTCGGTGACGAAGTCTTCGAACGCGGTCATCTCGAAGGTCTCGTTGGCGATCTCGTCGGCGAGATGCGCGGGGATCACGATCACGCCGTCGCTGTCGCCGAGGATGACATCGCCCGGGAAGACCGGCGCATCGCCGCAGCCGATCGGCACGTTGATCTCGATCGCCTGGTGCAGCGTGAGGTTGGTCGGCGCGCTCGGGCGGTGATGATAGGCCGGGATGCCGAGCTTCGCGATCTCGGCCGAGTCGCGAAAGCCGCCGTCGGTGACGACCCCGGCGACGCCGCGCTTCATCAGCCGCGTCACCAGGATCGCGCCGGCCGACGCCGCGCGCGCGTCCTTGCGGCTGTCCATCACCAGCACGGCGCCGGGCGGGCAGTCCTCGATCGCCTTGCGCTGCGGATGCGAGCGATCCCTGAACACGTCGATGGTGTTGAGGTCCTCGCGCGCCGGTATGTAGCGCAGCGTGAAGGCCTCGCCGACCATGGTCGGCTGGTCAGCGCCGAGCGGATGCACATCCTGGATCATCTGGATGCGCAGGCCGCGCTTGAACAGCGCGGTCGCGACAGTGGCCGTGGAGACGGATTTGAGTTTATTGCGGGTGGCTTCGGAAAGTTTGGACATGGGTACGCTCTCTCTGGTCGTCATTCCGGGATGCGCCGTGTAGCGGTGCAGGCCCGGAATCCATAACCACGATCGGGAGTATGGATTCTCAGGTGCGCAATTGCGCACCATAGCTCATCGCTTCGCGATGCCCCGGAATGACAGGGTCACTAATAAATCGACGGCTCGCCGATCGGCGCGCCGAAATCGGTCTCGAGGAAGTCGAAATCGCAGCCGTCATTGGCCTGCTTGATGTGCTTGGTGAACATCCAGCCATAGCCGCGCTCGAAGCGGCGCTCGGGCGCCTTCCAGGCGGCACGGCGTTTTTCCAGTTCGGCTTCGCTGACATCGAGATTGATGGTGCGCGCGGCAACGTCGAGAGTGATGCGATCGCCGTTCTGCACCAGTGCCAGCGGACCGCCGATATAGGATTCCGGCGAGACGTGCAGGATGCAGGCGCCGTAGCTGGTGCCGCTCATACGCGCGTCGGAGATGCGCACCATGTCGCGCACGCCCTGCTTCACCAGCTTGGTCGGGATCGGCAGCATGCCCCATTCCGGCATGCCCGGCCCACCCTGCGGCCCCGCATTGCGCAGGATGAGGATATGATCCTCGGTGACGTCCAAGTTGGGATCGTCGACCGCCTTCTTCATCGACGGATAGTCGTCGAACACCAGTGCGGGGCCGGTGTGCTTGAGGAAACGCGGCGCGCAGGCGGAGGGCTTGATGACGCAGCCGTCGGGCGCGAGATTGCCCTTCAGCACGGCGAGCGCGCCTTCCTTGTAGATGGGATTGTCGACACCGCGGATGACGTCGGCATTGTGCACTTCGGCACCGTCGATGTTTTCGCCGAGGCTCTTGCCCGTCACCGTGATGGAATCGAGATGCAGATGGTCCTTGATCTGGCCCATCAGCGCCGGAAGGCCGCCGGCATAGAAGAAATCCTCCATCAGATAGGCATCGCCGCTCGGACGGACATTGGCGATCACGGGCACCTTGCGGCTCGCGATCTCGAAATCGTCGAGCCCGATGTCCTGTCCGGCGCGGCGCGCCTGCGCGATCAGATGGATGATCGCGTTGGTCGAGCAGCCCATCGCCATCGCCACCGCAATGGCGTTCTCGAAAGCTTTGCGGGTCTGGATCGTCTTCGGCGTCAGGTCCTCCCACACCATCTCGACGATGCGGCGGCCGCATTCGCTGGCCATGCGGATGTGATTGGCGTCAGCCGCCGGAATCGAGGAGGCGCCGGGCAGCGTCATGCCGATCGCTTCGGCGATCGCGGTCATGGTCGAGGCGGTGCCCATGGTCATGCAGGTGCCATAGCTCCGCGCGATGCCCGCCTCGATGTCGAGCCAATCCTTGTCGGAGATCTTGCCGGCGCGGCGCTCGTCCCAATATTTCCAGCCGTCGGAGCCGGAGCCGAGCGTCTTGCCCTTCCAGTTGCCGCGCAGCATCGGGCCTGCCGGCAGATAGATCGCCGGAATGTTCATCGAGGTGGCACCGAGCAGCAGCGCCGGCGTGGTCTTGTCGCAGCCGCCCATCAGCACCACGCCATCGACCGGATGGCTGCGCAGAAGCTCCTCGGCCTCCATGGCGAGCAGGTTGCGGTAGAGCATCGTGGTGGGCTTGAGCAGCGATTCCGACAGCGACAGCGCGGGTAGCTCGACCGGCAGGCCGCCGGCCATCAGGATGCCGCGCTTGACGTCATCGACACGCGATTTGAAGTGCATGTGGCAGGGCTGCGCTTCCGACCAGGTGTTGATGATCGCGATGCACGGCCGGTCCTTCCACTCCTCGGGCGCGTAGCCCATCTGCATGGCGCGGGAGCGATGGCCGAACGAGCGGAGATCGTCGGGTGCGAACCAGCGCGCGCTGCGGAGCTGGTCGGGCGTTATTTTCTTCTTGGTCATGATTGGTGCCCCATTTCTGGACGGTGTTCCGCTCGAACGCGCGGAAGATCAGGTTCCCGACAAAGGGCCCAATGATGGATCACGGTCAAGAGGCCTGCGAACAGCACCGGTATGTCGAGCAGATCGCGTTCTCGAACATGAGCCGGCCGATCCAGTCCGGGTCCAAACAGGATCACGCACGCGATCGCAACTAGCGACCCCGCCGCCGTGCAGCAGCATCCCTGCAAGCGCCTGCCGGTGGCACGGCTCCGCGAGGTTGCCAAGGTCCAGCACGGCAACGCGATATTTCCGGCCGATTGGTGCACAGCACAACCAGAGAGCCGGCCGACTTTTATGTGCCCTGAAACAGGCACATAGCTCGTGATTGCCGAATTCCAGGCAAACGAGCGCAGTCTCGAATCAATCCGCGAAGTGCTTGCAGGAAAGGCACAATCCGCGCAACAATTTCGCATTTGAAGCTTTGATTTGGGTCGCAGGGAACTTCCTATCCGACCCGGAGGATTTTCGACGTGGCTCACATCCTCATCGTGGATGACGACACAGCCGTGCAGATCACGATCCGGCTGATCCTGGAGAGGGCTGGTCATCAGGTCACCGTTGCCGGCGACGGCCGCAAGGGCCTCGCGCTGTTCGAGGCGGACGAATTCGACCTGCTGTTCCTCGACATCTTCATGCCCGGCATGGACGGGCTGGAAACGATGCGCCACATCCGCGCGCTGCGGCCGGCCGTTCCGATCATCGTCATCTCCGGCCGCTCGGCCGCGCCGGATGCCTATGCGGAGCCGGACTTCCTGAAAATGGCGACCAAGCTCGGCGCGGTCGCGAGCCTGCAGAAGCCGTTCCGGCCCGCCGCGCTGCTTGCCGCTGTCGACAGCTGCCTGACCTCGACACCACAAAACAAAGTCGGCTCCGGTTGCCGATGATCGAAAGCTCTATGTTGCAGCGTAGCAGGACATCCGGGATCGCTCCCGGCGCGGTGCGAAGGCGAACATGAGCCTCGCAACCCGGCTGGCCATCGCAATGATCCTGCTGGTCGCGGTTGCGGTCTCCGCGGTCGGATGGCTGAGCCATTACAGCCTGGAGCAGGCTTTCCTGCCGCGCGTGCTCGACCGCATCGAGACCCAATCGCGGCTGCTGGCCTCCCAGCTCGAACTCCAGACCGTCGGCGCGCGCGCCGATATCGCCACGTTCCGCACCCGGGCGGCCGTGCGCGGCCTGATCGATGCGCATTTCAACGAAGGCCCCGATTCCGTCGACCACCTCTCCGAGAAGACCTGGCGCGAGCGGCTGCTGACGCAACTCGTGGCCAATGTCGGCGCCAACCCGACCTACGCGAAGTTTCGCATCATTGCCGCCGACGGCAGCGAATATCTGCGCGTCGACCGGTCCGGCCCGACCGGATCGGTCCGCGTCGTTCCCGACGTTGCCCTGCAGAACAAGGACGAGCGTCCTTTCTTCCAGGACGTGGTCAAGATGTCAGAGGATCAGACCTACGTCGCGCCGGTGGATCTGAACGTCGACAACGGCGCGATCCAGATGCCCTATGTCCCGACGCTGCGCGTGGCGGCACCGTTGTTCGGATCGGAGCACCGGCTGTTCGGCATCGTCGTCATCAACGTCGACATGCGCCAGGTTTTCGACCGGATCAGGATATCGAACCGGCGCGGCGAGTCGGTCTATGTCGTCGGCCGCAACGGCGACTATCTCGTGCATCCGGATCGCACCCGCGAATTCGGCTCGCAACTGGGGACGCCGACGCGCTGGCAGGACGACTTTCCCTATTTCGCTGCCATCACCGGATCGACGCTGGGCGCGACGCAAGTCGTGACGGGCAGCGACGGCAAGCCGAGCGGGACCGCGATCTCACCCGCGATCCTGGCCGAGGGCCAGTGGGTCGGCATCATCCGCGTCGTGCCCAACGCCGTCTTCATGGCGCCGGCCGTGACCATCGAGCGAACCACCATCACCATCGGCCTCGTCGCCGTGATGGTCGCCGCCGTGCTTGCCGTGCTGCTGGCGCGGTCGCTGACGCGGCCGATCGGCCGGCTCACCACGGCCGTCGATGCGATCGGGCGCGGCCAACCCGCCGTGATCCCGGTCGACGCCGGCGGCGAAACCGGCCTGCTGGCCCGGGCCTTCGCGCGCATGGTCGAGGAGACCAAGGCGAAGACGTCGGCGCTGGAACACGAGGTCATGGAGCGGCGCCGCACCGAGGCCGCACGCGACCAACTCGCGGTTCGCGAGCGCCTGTTCAGCGCCGCCGTCGAGTCCTCCGACGATTCGATCGTGATGCAGACGCTCGACGGCATCATCATCGGATGGAACGCGGCGGCCGAACGTCTCTATGGCTATTCGGCCGAGGAAGCCGTGGGTCAGCCGACCTCGATCATCCTGCCTGCCGACCGCGGCGACGAGCGCACCGACTATCTCAAGCGAATCGCGCGAGGCGAGCGGATCGAGCATTTCGAGACCATGCGGATGCGCCGCGACGGCAGCCTGGTCGAGATCTCCGTGAGCCTCTCGCCGATCAGGGGGCCGACGGGCGAGATCATCGGCGCCTCCGGCTCGGCACGCCGGCTCACCGATGCGCGAAAGACCGAACGTGCCCTGCAGCAGCAGCTGGAAGAGCGGCGTCAGTTGTTCGACGCCTCGCAGGACCTGATCCTGATCATGGATTCGCGCGGTCATATCGCGCAGATCAGCCCGAGCAGCGAGACCATACTCGGCTATCGGCCGGAGGAGATGATCGGACGCAGCGGCGTCGATTTCGTTCATTCCGACCATCTCGAGCAATCCCGCGCGGAGATTCGCGCGCTCCGGCAGGGCGGACACCCGAAGCTCGCCGACACCCGCTGCATCCACAAGGACGGGCGCGAGGTCTGGCTGTCCTGGCTCGGCAACTGGTCGGATCAGGCCCGGAGGTACTTCTTCGTCGGGCGCGACATGACGGAGGAGAGGCTGGCGGAGGAGTCGCTGCGCGAGAGCGAGCAGCTCGCCCGCAACATCGTCGAGACCGCGCTCGATGCCTTCGTCCAGACCGATGACCGCAGCACCATCCTGAACTGGAGCTCGCGTGCGGAGGAGCTGTTCGGCTGGCGGCGCGACGAGGTGCTCGGCAGGAATGCGATCGACCTCATCGTCGCCGGGAGCGAGCGCGACAGGATCAAGACCGGCCTTGCACGCTTCCTCGAAGCCCGGGACGGCCAGACACTCAACCGCCGCCGCGAACTGATGGTCCGTCATCGCGACGGCAAGGAATTCAGGGCCGAGCTGAGCGTCACGGCGCTGCGGCGCCGCGAAGGCGTTCTGTTCAACGTTTTCTACCGCGACCTCACCGACAAGATCGCGTCGGAGGAACGCATTCGCCACGCCGAGAAGATGGAGGCGGTCGGCCAGCTCACCGGCGGCGTGGCGCATGATTTCAACAACATCCTCACGGTCATCACCGGGACGATCGAGATCCTGGCCGTCGCGGTGGCCAAGGAGCCGGAGCTCGCGGCGATCACCAGGATGATCGACGAGGCCGCCGGACGCGGCGCCGAACTGACCCAGCACCTGCTCGCCTTCGCACGCAAGCAGCCGCTGCAGCCGCGCGAGATCGACATCAACTCGCTGATCATCGACACCGCGAAGCTGCTCAGGCCGACGCTGGGCGAGCAGATCCAGATCGAGTCGGTGTTCGAGGACGAGACCTGCGTCGCCACCGTCGATCCCAACCAGCTCACCACCGCGATCCTCAACTTGGCGCTCAATGCCCGCGACGCCATGACGGGCGGCGGGAAGCTGATCATGGAAACGAGCTCGGCCTATCTCGACGAGATCTATGCCAGCGCCAACGACGTCCAGCCCGGCCGCTACGTGCTGATCGCCGTGAGCGACACCGGCACCGGAATCCCCGCGAACATCCTGGCCAGGGTGTTCGATCCCTTCTTCACCTCGAAGGGCCCGGGCAAGGGCACCGGGCTCGGCCTATCGATGGTCTACGGCTTCATCAAGCAGTCCGCCGGCCACATCAAGATCTACAGCGAGGAAGGCCACGGCACCACGATCAAGATGTACCTGCCGCCGGGCAAAACGCCCAGCGCGGTCGGCGATGGAGCGCCGACGGTAACGGCCGAGGGCGGACACGAGACCATCCTCGTGGTCGAGGACGACCGCCTGGTGCGGGAATACGTGCTCGCGCAGTTGCATTCACTCGGCTACGTCACGCTGCAGGCGGCGAACGCCGCGGAGGCGCTTGCGATCGTCACGAGCGGAAAGCCGTTCGACCTGCTGTTCACCGACGTCATCATGCCCGGCAAGATGAACGGAAGGCAGCTTGCCGACGAGGTGCTGAAAACGCGTCCCGATCTCAGGGTGGTCTACACTTCAGGCTATACCGAGAACGCGATCATCCATCACGGCCGGCTGGATTCGGGGGTAATGCTGCTGGCGAAACCGTATCGCAAATCCGACCTGGCGCGGATCATCCGCAAGGCGCTGAGCAGCTGATATCGAGCTCTCGTGTCCCGGACGCACTGCAGCGCGGGAGCGCTGCTGTGCAGAGCCGGGACCCAGACCTTGTCACGGGAGAAATTGGAGAGATGGGCCCCGGCTCTGCAGCGCACCACTATGATACGTCGAAGACGCGCGTGAACGCGCTTTCGGTGATGCGCCGCGTCCGGGGCACGAGACCGTCTACGACGCGCGCTGGGCCGCGGTCATCACAATGCGGATCAGATCGGCGGCATTACGCGCACCGAGCTTCTTCATGATGTTGGCGCGGTGGTCCTCGATGGTGCGCGGGCTGATGCCGAGGGTGCGGCCGGCTTCCTTGTTGGAGGCACCGGAGGCGAACTGCTCGAGCACCTCGCGCTCGCGCCGCGTCAGCGGCTCACGGCCGGGGAAATGCAGAGTCGAGAATTTCGGCGATGCACTCTCTGCCTGCCTGCGTGCATAGGCGCCGATCGCCTCATCGAGCCGGCCGACGATTTCGCTGCCGCGGAACGGCTTCTCGATGAAGTCGAGCGCGCCGCTCTTGATCGCGCCCACCGCCATCGCGATGTCGCCTTGCCCGGAGATCATGAAGATCGGCGCGGGATAATCCTCGCCCTGCAGCTCCTTCAGGATGTCGAGGCCTGACTTTCCGGGAATGTGCACGTCGAGCAGGATCGCAGCCGGTGTGCGGCTTCGGGCGACGGAGAGCAGCGCCGCACCGTCGGCGAAGCAGATCACTTCATAACCCGCTGCCTTCAACACCATCGACAAGGTGTCGCGCACGGCAGCGTCGTCATCGACCACGAAGATCTCACCACGGGAGGTTTGTTCGACCATGTGCCACGTCCATTCGCCACGAGCGTTCGGCATTCCAGGACTCGCGTCCGCGCCTCTTGTTATGGCTTTCGGCGCAGATTCGGCCCACCCGTATTTGTACGGGACATGCGTTTAACGCACAAGTAGCGGCGAGGTGCCTTATTGCGGGGGACGGAGAATATCCATGTTAAATTACGCCGGCACACCCCCGCTCGGCGCGATGGCCGACGCCGACAGCCGTCAGTTGATTGCAGCCGAACTTCGCTCCCTGATCGCGCGCATCGAGATCAGCATGCGTCTGATCGACGCGGCGATGAGCCCTGAAGATATGGCCGCGGACGATATGGACGTGGAAGACGATAGCGCTATCGCGGGTTCCAGCGAGCTCGTTGTGCTGGACGACGTCACGCCCCGTTATGCCAGGGTGAGCGCGGCCCTCAACACCTGCCGGGCTGAGCTCGGCCACGCCCTGCAGCAACTGTCGGAATCTGGCAGCGCAGCGTAAGGACAACCGGCGCGGCCCTATGGCCGCAGCCGATTGCATGGCAGTTCCACGCCTCAGGCGCGATGCCGTTCCACGATCGCGTCGGTGGCGACGCCCCCCCAGGTGTGGATCGCAGGCAGGCCCATCGCGGTCTTGCCGAGATTGGCCAGGCTGATGCGCAGGGCCGCGAGGTCGAGCGGCTTGGGCAGGCTCTGCAGCTCGATGCCGACCGAGCGGGCGAAGCTGCGCGCGGCACTGCGGCGCTTGCCGTCCATGCCGCTGATCACGATCACCGCACCCGTGAATTTCGCCTTCGCCATCTCGCGCAGCACGTCGATGCCGTCACCGTCCTCGAGCATGAGATCGAGCGTCACGCAGTCGAAGCGCGCGGCGCGGAGCTTGTCGATCGCCTCCGCCACCGACGGCGCTACGGTGACTTCGTGACCGGCCTGCTTGGCGGCGACCGTGATGAGGCTGCGCTGCGTGGCGTCGTCGTCGACCACCAGGAGCTGAAGCGCGCGCCGTTCGGCGACGTCGGGCAGATTCGAGGGGATGGGGGAGAGAGAACTTCTTGGCATTGCCTGACCCTATATTGAGACGGGCAATTGCTACACGGTTCGCGCTTATGCCACGTAAAGCCGACGCGACGGATTCGTTCGGATGTTTCAGCAAATGTGAACCAAGGTCACAGAAAGCTGCGACAAGGCTCACATGCGGATCAGGCCGCCTCGTCGTGGCCGCCGGCTGCGCGCTTCTTCCGGTTCTTGCCGCGCAGGAACTGGATGTCCATCTCGGCACCGTTGACGCGCACGAGCTCGCAGCGGCGATAGGCAAGCCCCGTCGACGACAGCAGCAGGAAGAACTCCTTCAGGTTCAGGCCCTGGATCGAGCCCTCCACCGTGAGGATCGCGTCGGTGTCGGAAATCGCATTGAGCGTGCAGTCACGCCGCCACGTGCCGTCGATGGCCATGATGCAGACATCATAGCCGCGACTGAACGTGACGCGCTCGGCGCCTTTGCCATCCTCGGCCATGCTTATCGTCCTGCTACGGCCGCCATGCGCGGCGGCGCGCTGGCGAGACCGGCCGGCCTGGCCGCAGCCGCGCGCGGATCGTTCGGCTTGTAGAGGCCGCGCTTCTCCGGGATCGGCCGAAACGTATCGGTCAGTCCGACCACGGTTTCCGCCGCACCGAGCACCAGGAAGCCGTCGGGCTCGATCTGGCGCGCCAGGCGGTTGAAGATGTTGATCTTGGTGTCCTGGTCGAAATAGATCAGCACGTTGCGGCAGAAGATGACGTCGAAGGTCCCGAGCTGGGCAAAGTCGTGCAGCAGGTTGAGCTGGCGGTGCTGGATCATCGCACGCAATTCGGGATTGACCTGCCAGGTCTCGCCGTTCTGCTTGAAGTATTTCATCAGCATCTGGATCGGCAGGCCGCGCTGAACCTCGAACTGGCTGTAGATGCCGGACTTGGCCTTCTCCAGCACTTCCTGCGACAGGTCCGTCGCGATGATCTCGACGCGCCAGCCGGTCAGGGCCGCCCCCATCTCCTTCAGGCACATCGCCAGCGAGTAGGGCTCCTGCCCGGTCGAACCGGCGGCGCACCAGATCCGCACGCTGCGCTTGCCGGCGCGCGCCTTGATGATTTCCGGCATGATGGTTTCGCGGAAATGATCGAACGGGACCTTGTCACGGAAGAAGAAGGTCTCGTTCGTGGTCATGGCTTCGACCACGCTGGTGACGATCGCGCTCGAGCCGCTCTGCAGCTTCTGCACGAGTTCGCCGATGCTGGCGAGCCCCGCCTTGCGTGCCAGCGGCAGCAGGCGGCTCTCGATCAAATATTGTTTGTCTGCGGACAGGTCGAGACCGGAATGATCCTTCAGGAACTTACGCAGATACTCGTACTCGGTCGGATTCACGGAAGACCTCTCGTCGTTGGCGAATGAGCGTCAGGCAGCAGTCTCTTCTTCGCGCTCGATCAGTCCGACTTCCTGGAATTTCGCCATCACGATGTCCTTGTCGAACGGCTTCATGATGTACTCGTTGGCACCGCCGCCCATGGCGCGGGTGATGTGGTCGATGCCGGTCTCGGTGGTGCAGAACACGACCTTGGGCTCTTCGCCGCCGGGCATGCGGCGCAGCGTGCCGAGAAACTGGAAGCCGTCCATGACAGGCATGTTCCAGTCGAGCAGGATTGCTTCGGGCATGGCCTTCTTGCAGTGGACCAGCGCTTCGACGCCGTCTTCCGCCTCGATCACCTGAAAGCCCAGCGCTTCGACAATACGGCGCGCGACCTTGCGCACGATGCTGGAATCGTCAACCACCAAACACGTCTTCATCCTGGATCTCCCGCTAAAATGTCTTTTGTTAAAGTTCAGGCAGCCATTTGCACTTCGGTCTTGAGCTCAAGCACGCGATCGACGTCGAGGACGACCATCAGCTGGCCCTCGAGGCGGTGGACGCCACCGGCGAACCTGGCCATGCCGGGGTCGAGGTTGACGGGGTTCTCTTCCATGCCGGCCTCGGGCAGACGCAGCACTTCGCCGATCTGGTCGATCAGCAGGCCGTAGGATTCACCGCGCAGGTCGACGCCGACCGCCATCGGGGTCTTGCCGTCCTCGTCCCTGGGCAGGCCGAGGCGCGAGCGCATGTCGACCACGGTGACGATGCGGCCGCGCAGGTTCAGCACGCCCGCGATCTCGCGCGAGGACAGCGGCACGCGCGTGACGCGCTCCGGCATGAACACGTCCTGGACGCGGGAGATCGGCAGGCCGAACAGCTGGCCACCGATCATCGCGGTCACGTACTCGACCATGGCGCCTTCGGTGGACTGGGTCTTGTTGGTCATGTGGATGTCTCCTGATCCCGTCGGTTACGCCGCTGCCCGGTTCAGCTCGGAGGCGCCGGCGGCACCTGCGGTCTGTTCCTTCAGCGCCGCGATCAGACCGGGACGGTCGAACTTGGCGACATAATCGTGGAAGCCGGCCTGACGGCCCCGCTCGATCGCTGCCGGCGACACCAGCGCGGAGAGACCGATGATCGGCATCGAACCCAGATTGTTGTCCGAGCGGATGGTCTCGGCGAACTCGAACCCGTTCATGTCGGGCATCTCGATGTCGGTCAGGACCACGTCGAAGGTCTGGGCACGCAGGGCAGCCAGGCCTTCCTGCGCGGTCGGCGCGGTGCGGACGCGGTAGCCCGCAGCCTTGAGCACCGGCGCCAGCATGTTGCGGAAGAATGCGCTGTCGTCGACCAGCAGCACCGACTGCGAGTGCATCGACGGCTTCATCTCCTTGCGGGTGAACCAGTCGGAGAACGCCATCGGCAGGAAGTGGCCGACGTCGATCACTTCGGTGGCCTGGCCCTTGATCACGGCCGAGCCGAGAATGCCCTGGCTGGCACCGCCGACCTCGATGTTGAGGCGCTCCTCGACGATGTCGATGATCTCGTCGACGACCAGGCCCATCGAGCGGCCGTCATCGGCGAACACCAGGATCGGCTGCGCGCCCTGGCTTGCGATGGTGACGCCGTCCATGGCGACGAGCGGCATCAGCTGCTCGCGGTACTGCACCATGTAGCGGCCGTTGGAGAACTCGATCTTGTCGGCCGGAAGCTCTTCGAGGCGCGTGACGAGCCCGAGCGGGACCGCCTTGGGCTGGCTGGAGCCGGCGCGGAACACCAGGAGCGAGGTGGTCTGCTCGCCGGAGCCGATGTGGTGCGCGCCGTTCTCGTCGCCCATGTCATGGGCCGAGGAGCCGGCGGCGCCGAGCGCCTTGGCGATGCCGTTGGGGTCGATGATCATGATGACGGCGCCATCGCCCAGGATGGTGTTGCCGGAGAACATGTCGATGTGACGCAGCTTGGTCGACATCGGCTTGACCACGATTTCTTCGGTGTGGAACACGCCGTCGACGACGATGCCGAAGGTCTGGCTGCCGACCTGGGTCACCACGATGAAGCCGTTCTCGGGATCGGAGGCCGCGCCGTCGTCGATCTTGAGGAGCTTCTTCAGATGGA
>Ga0207426_1001253_pt1 | contig 22226 bp, 11 predicted proteins | sample AraplaMF_Cvi_mMS_FD_184265 | JGI IMG/M metagenome (GOLD analysis project Ga0207426, IMG submission 184265) | Arabidopsis root microbial communities from the University of North Carolina, USA - plate scrape MF_Cvi_mMS (SPAdes) (version 2) | ecosystem: Host-associated > Plants > Roots > Endosphere... | reverse complement strand
GGCGCTCGATGAAGAGAACGCGCAGCCGCAGCCCGAAACGATCGTGGAGAACGGCATCGAAGTGCATGTCTGTCATAGCCTGTCGCGCCAGCTGGAAGTGCTGCACGATCGTCTGCTCGACTGGTTCGACGACATCGAAGGCCTGGAGCCGTCTGATGTGCTCGTCGCGTTTCCGGACCTCGCGGTGGCGGGGCCGCTCATCGACGGCATCTTCGGCACCGCGCCCGCGGGCGCGAGCAACGAGCGGCGGCGCATTCCGTATCGCATCACGGGCCTGCCGCCGTCGCAGGCGAATCCCGTCGCGCGTGCGCTCATCGGCTGGCTCGCGCTTACCGAGCGCGGCGTCGGCGCGCCCGAACTCGTGGAATGGCTGCGTGTGGATGCGATCGCGGCGCGTTACGGCATCGACGCCATCGCGCTCGAAACGGCGCAGGCATGGCTCGCCGCCGCGGGCGCGCGTCGTGGGTTACGGCCGGACGAAGTCACCGCCGCGGACGTGCCCGCCGCGCGCCACACATTCGCCGATGCGCTCACGCGTCTTTATCTCGGCTACGCGTTGCCCGAGGGCGGGTCACCGGTAGGCGAGTGGCTGCCCATACAAGGCGCGAACGGCTCCGATGCCGAATTGCTCGGCCGTCTGACGCGCTTCGTCGACGATATCGACGCGTTCGCCGAGCGCATCGCGACGCCGCGCACCGCGCGCGCGTGGGGCGCTTTGCTGCTCGATGCGCTCGAGCGTTTCTTCGACGCGGGCATCGCATTCACCGACGCCATCGGCGACGTGCGCCGCGCGGTCGATTCGCTCGTCGCCGCGATGGACGAAGGCGCGGGCGATACCGACGTATCGGCCGCCGTGATCCGCACCGCGCTCACCGATACGCTCGACGATCCCGCGCGCGGCGGCGTGCCGTGGGGCGGTGTCACGTTCTCGTCGTTGACGAGCCTGCGTGGCCTGCCTTATCGCGTGGTGTGCCTGCTCGGCATGGACGACGGCATGCTTCCGAGCCTCACGCGCGCCGACGAGTTCGATCTGATGGCGTGTTTCGGCAAGCTCGGCGACCGCCAGCGCCGCGATGACGAGCGCAACCTGTTCCTCGATCTCATGCTCGCCGCGCGCGATCGGTTAATGATCGCGTACACGGGGCGCAGTATCCGCGACAACGCGGTGCTGCCGCCCGCCGCGCTCATCGACGAGCTGCTCGACTATCTCGCGCGGTCCGTCGCGGGCAGGCATGCCGGACCTGATGAACTCGCAAAGGCCCGCGCGCGTTTCGTGTTCGAGCACCCGTTGCAGCCCTATGCGCCGGACTATTTTCACGCGCACGGCAGGCTCTTCACCTACGAGCCCGAGCGCGCCGAACTCGCTCGCGCACTGGAGTCGGGCAAATCGCAGCCCGTCGCGCGGTTTTTCTCCGCGCCCTTGCCGCAGGAGGACGACGTCGCAATTGTCGCGTTCGACGACTTCGTGCGCTTCTGGCGTCATCCCGCGCGCGCGCTGTTGCGTGACCGTCTCGGCATCGCGCTCGTCGATGCCGAAGCCGAGCTCGACGAGACCGAGCCGTTCGAACTGGGCTTCGCGGGCCGCGATGCGCTCGCCGCGCGCGTGCTGCCCGCGCTGCTCGAAGCCGCCGACGAGGGCGACCGTGCCGCACGCGAACGCGCGAGACGCGTCGCGCGCGCGAGTCCTGAAATGCCCGGCGGCGCGACGGGCGGCGTGTGGCAGGCGCGCGAGCTTCACGCGCTCGGTCAACTGGCCGAACGCGTGCGCGCTTCGACGTCCGCGGGTGTCGAGCGTCTGCCGTTCTCGCTCGATCTCGCGCCGCGCTGGCCCGACACCGCCGGCATCGCGCTCTTCGGCGCGCACGACGACGCACTCATCGACATTCGTCCGATGACGCTCGTCGGCACGCTCAATGCGCTCACGCCGCAAGGCCAGGTGATCTATCGCTACGACACGCCGCGCGCGCGGGATTACTTGTCCGCGTGGCTCGCGCATCTCACGTATTGCGCGGCGCTCCCCGATGGCCCGCGCCGCACGATCTGGCACGGTCGCGGGGCGCAATCGGCGGATTTCGCGCTGATGCCCGTCGCCGATCCGCTCGCGCATCTCGCCGCGCTGGCGGCGCTCTATCGCGCGGGACGACGCATGCCGCTCAGGTTCTTTCCGAAAAGCGCGTGGCTCAAGGTGAAAGAGGGCGATTCGAAAGCGCAGGCCGCGTGGGAGTCCGAACGCACACACGCCGAATCCGACGACCCGGTGTTTCGCATCGCGTTTCGCGGCGCGGATCTCACGCTCGACGATGCCTTCGCCGCGCTCGCGCGCATCGTGTTCGAGCCGCTCGTACAACATCTGGGAAGCGCCGCATGACGAATCTCACGGCATCCGTCGATGACATCGGCGTGCAGGAACTCGATGTCTTCGCTTGCGCGCTCGATGGCGTGAACCAGATCGAGGCTTCCGCCGGCACGGGAAAGACCTGGAACATCTGCGCGCTATACGTGCGGCTGCTGCTCGAAAAGCGCCTGTCGGTCGAGCAGATTCTCGTCGTGACTTTCACGAAGGCCGCGACCGCCGAGTTGCACGAACGCATCCGCTCGCGGCTCGCGGGCGTCGCGCATGCGATCGAAAACGGCGATGCGGCCGGCGATCCGTTCATCGAGCAACTCTTCGAAACGACGCTCGCCGCAATCGACGCAAACGAGGCCGCGAAGCGCTTGCGCATCGCCGTGTCGACGTTCGATCAGGCCGCGATCCACACGATTCACGCGTTCTGCCAGCGCGCGCTGCAGGAAGCGCCGTTCGCCGCCGCGATGCCGTTCGCGTTCGACATGGAAGCCGACGACAGCGCGCTGCGTTTCGAGCTCGCGGCGGATTTCTGGCGCGAGCGCGTGGAGCCGGTCGCGGCGCGCACGCCGTCGTTCGCGTCGTGGCTCGTCGCGAAGGGCGCGGCGCCGGCATCGCTCGATGCGCAGCTCGCCCGGCGTCTGAAAAAGCCGCTCGCTGCGCTGCGCTTCGGTGATACGGACGCCGCCGAATCGGCGGACATGCAGGCGCTGTTCGATGAGGCCTGCGCGTTGTGGCACGCCGAGCGCGACACGATCGCGAAGCTGCTCTTCGACGCCGAGGCCATCCTCAACAAGACGACGCACAAGCGCACGATCATCGATGCGGCCATCGACGCGTGGGCCGACTATTTCGCCAGCGCCGACTGTCATGCGCCGCCGCCGAAGGAAGCGCTCAAGCTCACCGCCACCGCGCTCGCGAAGGGCACCAAGGGCAAGCACCCGCCGCCGGTGCACGCGTTCTTCGATCAAGCCGATGCGCTCGCCGTGACCGCCGCCGCTGCCGAGGCGTCGCAGCGCGCGATGTGGCTCGGCATCGTGCGCGAATGGCTCGATCACGCGCCCGCGGAACTCGCCGCACGAAAGCGCGCGCGCCGCGTCGTATCGTTCGACGATCTGCTGTCGAACCTGCATCACGCGCTCGTCAGGCACGCGTGGCTCGCCGAGGCGTTGCGCGCGCGCTATCCGGCGGCGCTCATCGACGAATTCCAGGATACCGATCCGCTGCAATACGCCATCTTCAACCGCGTGTTCGCGCCGCACGGGCCGCTTTTTCTCGTCGGCGATCCGAAGCAGGCGATCTACAGCTTCCGCGCCGCCGACCTGCACACCTATCTCGCCGCGCGCGAAGGCGCGAGCGCGCGTTATACGCTCGCGGTCAACCAGCGCTCGACGCCGCAGATCATCGAGGCGTGCAATCGCGTGTTCGAAGCGAATCCGGCGGCGTTCATTCTCGACGGGCTCGACTATCAGCCGGTGCGTGCCGGCACCCGCAAACGCGGGCCGTTCGTCGACGCCACGCCGGCCGCAGCTTATTCCGACATCGCCGATTTCTGTGTGTGGATGCTGCCGGACGGCGAATCGGCGCTATTGAAAACCAGCGCGCAGCGCGACGCTGCCGAAGCCTGCGCCGCCGAGATCGCGCGGCTCCTGCGCGGCGCGCAGCGCGGCGAGGTGACGATCGGCCGCGCGCCGCTTTCGGCGGGCGATATCGCGGTGCTCGTGCAGACGCATCGGCAGGGGAGCCTCGTGAAGCGCGTGCTTGCCGCATGGGGCATCGGCAGCGTCGAGCTCGCGCAGGCGTCGGTGTTCGGCTCGCCCGATGCAGAGCAGATCGAGCGCGTGCTCGCCGCCATCGACACGCCGGGCGACTTGCGCCGTCTGCGCGCGGCGCTCGCGACCGACTGGTTCGGGCTCGACGCCGCTGCGCTCTGGCGGCTGGAGCACGCGGACGCGGCCGATCCGCACGGCGCGCCGATCGATTCCACGAGCTGGGTCGAGCGCTTCTCGCGTTATCGCACGATCTGGCACGAGCGCGGCTTCGCGGTGATGTGGCGCACGCTCGCGCGCGAGTTGTCGATCGCGACGCGTCTCGTCGCGCGGCCCGACGGCGAGCGCAGGCTCACGAACGTGAATCATCTGGCGGAGTTGCTGCAGGCGCGTTCGGCCGAACAGCCCGGGATCGCGCCGACGCTGCGCTGGCTTGCCGCGCAACGCGAGCAGCAGGGCGGCGGCGAGGAAGCGCAGTTGCGTCTCGAATCCGATCGCAATCTCGTGCAGATCGTGACCGTTCACAAGTCGAAAGGACTGGAATATGCGGTCGTGTTCTGCCCGTTTTTGAACGACGGCGCGTCACGAGATTCGTCGAAATCGGGCTTGCCCGACGCGCGCGAGTATCACGACGACACGGGCGAAGCCGTGCTCCATTACGGCATCGAAGGCGAGCATGACGATCGCGTGAGCGCGCTGATCGCGCGCGAGCAGGCGGCCGAGCGCGCGCGTCTCGTCTACGTCGGGTTGACGCGCGCGGTGTTCCGCTGTTACGTCGTCGCGGGTTTCTATGTGTCGAACCGTTCGACGAAGGAATCGCGCCGCAGCGTGCTCAACTGGCTCGTCGCGGGCAACGGGAAAGACTTCGATGCGTTCTGCGAGGCGCCGCCCGAGGAAGCGGACATCGTCGCGGCCTGGCATGCGGTCGCCGCGCGCTCGGGCGGCGCGATCGGCGTCGCGCCTCTGCCCGTGATCGACATGCGCGAGCCGCTCGTCGCGGATGCCGCCCATCGCCACGAAATCGCCGCGCGCGTGAATCAGCGCATCCTGCGCGATCGCTGGCGGATGGCGAGTTTCAGCGCGCTGATCGCGGCCGGCGCACGCGACGAGGCGAATCAGGCGCAGCCCGTCGAAGCGCGTCCCGATCACGACGAACTCGCCGCGCTCGATGATGCCGCGCGAATAGCGGCGTCCCCACGCGACGATTCGCAACTCGCCCCCGACGACATTCTCGCGTTCCCGCGCGGCGCGGCGGCGGGCGAGTGCCTGCATCGCATGTTCGAGCTTGCGGATTTCACCGAGCCATCCGGCTGGCCCGCTGCCGTCGAGCGCGCGCTGCACGAGCATCCGACCCCCGCGCCGGAAGCGCTCGCTTCGCGCCTGCGTCCGATGATGCTGCGCCTGCTCGCCGATACGGTCGCCGCCGAGATCGCGCCCGCCATGCGGCTGCAAACCATCGCGATGACGCGCCGCATGAACGAGCTGGAGTTTCTGTTTCCGGCGCAAGCACTCGATTTCACCGCGTTGCGGCGTTTGCTGGCCGCGCACGGCTTTCCCGACGTCGCGCTCGAAAACGGCGCGCTGCGCGGGTTCATCAAGGGATTCATCGACATGATCGTCGAGCATGAAGGCCGCTACTGGATCATCGACTGGAAGTCGAATCATCTGGGCGATGCCGCATCCGACTACGCCGCCGCGCCGCTCGCCGCGGCGATGGCGGACCATGCGTATCACCTTCAGGCGCTCATCTACGTGGTGGCGCTGCATCGCTACTTGCGCGCGCGTCTGGCGGACTATGCATACGACACGCATATCGGCGGGTACCTGTATCTCTTCGTGCGCGGCGTTCGTCCCGGCTGGCGTGACGGCGAATCGGCAAGCGGCGTGCATTGCGGACGCCCGTCGCTGGAACTCGTCGAAGCGCTCGATCGCCTGATGTCGGGAGGCGCGGCATGAGCACGCTCGATGAAATTGAAGCGGCGCGCCCCGTGCCCGCGCTTGCGGACGAAAGCGCGGCCCTCGCCGAAGGCTTCGCGCGACGCCTGAGCGCGCTCGCGGCGCGGCTGGGCGCAAACGAGCGCGGCGTGCTGTGGGCCGAGCGCGCCGCGCTCGCGATGAGCCGCGCGACCGCGCAAGGCCACGTGTGCCTGTCGCTCGCCGCGCTCGCCCGGCGTCACGACGCACGCTTCGCCGAAGCCCGCGACGCGCTGCTCGCGAGCGGCGTCGCGTGCCTCGCGCGCAGTGACGCACGCGCGGACGCCGCCGATCTGCTGCCGCTCGTCATCGACGAGGATGGGCGGCTTTACCTCGCGCGCTATTTCGATTACGAGCGGCGGCTGGCCCGGGCGCTCGTCGAACGCTCGCGCGATGCGCGCGCGCCCGTCTCGCGGGAGGACATCGCGCAACAAGCCGGGCGCATTGCGCGTTATTTTGGTCCGGGCAAGGACGACGACATCGACTGGCAGCGCGTCGCCGCGCTCTCGGCGCTGGCCGGACGGCTCACGATCGTGAGCGGCGGGCCGGGCACCGGCAAGACGACGACGGTGGTCGGCGTGCTCGCGTGCCTGCTCGATGCCGATCCGGAACTGCGCATCGCGCTCGCCGCGCCGACCGGCAAAGCCGCGCAGCGCATGCAGGAGGCGCTCATCGAACGCGCGGACAAACTCCCGCCGGAACTCGCGGGGCGCCTGCCGCGGACGTCGTTCACCTTGCAGCGGCTGCTCGGCGTGCAGTCGGACGGGCGCTTCCGGCATCATCGCGACAATCCTTTGCCGTATGACGTCATCGTCGTCGACGAAGCCTCGATGATCGACGTCGCGCTCGCGGCGCATCTGCTCGAAGCGGTCGCGCCGGCGAGCCGTCTCGTGATGCTCGGCGACAAGGATCAGTTGTCGGCCGTGGAAGCCGGCGCGGTGTTCGCCGAGTTGAGCGCGCAGCCATCGTTCAGCGCCGCGGGTGTGGCGCGCATCGCCTCGGCACTCTCGATCGATGCGAAGCGGCTCGAAGCCGCGTTGCCGCATGCGGAAATGCCGAAGCGCCAGCCGCAACTGGGACTTTTCGACGCCGCGCCCGTCGACGATTCCGAAGGCTACGGCGCGCTCTTCGATACGCTGCCCGGTGACTGGGGCGACGCCGGCAAGGAAGGGGAAGCCGCGCTCACCGATTGCGTCGTCTGGCTGCAGAAGAATTATCGCTTCGGGCTGGACTCGGACATCGGGCGTCTTTCGATCGCGATTCGCAACGGCGACGAACAGGCCGCGCTGGATGCGCTCGATCCATCCGGCGCGCGCGCGGCCGTGCTTTTCGACGACGGCGACGCTGCGCTGTCCGAGCGCACGCTCACCCGTCTCGCCAACGGCTTCGCGCCGTATGCCGATGCGCTCTGCGCCGTGCTCGACGGCACACAAGCGGATCACACGCGGCTCTTCGACGCGCTCAATCGCTTCCGCGTGCTGTGCGCGACACGCAAGGGGCCGCGCGGCGTCGATGAAGTGAACGCGCGCATCGCGGCGAAAGTGCGCGAGCAGGCCGGCATTGCGCTTGCGCTCGGTGCACAGTGGTTCGCCGGACGGCCGGTGATCGTCACGCGCAACGACTATGCGCTCGGACTTTTCAACGGCGATATCGGCATCGCTTTGCCGGGCGCGGACGGCTCGTTGCGGGTCGCGTTCCGCATGGCCGATGGCGCGCTGCGCTACGTGTCGCCCGCCGCGCTGCCGCCGCACGACACCGCGTTCGCGCTCACGGTGCACAAATCGCAAGGCTCGGAATTCGAGCACGCGGCGCTGGTGCTGCCCGGCACGTTCGTGCGCGTGCTGTCGCGCGAGCTGGTGTACACGGCGATCACGCGTGCGAAGCGCAGGGTCGAAGTGATCGGCTCGGCGGCGATCTTCGCGCAGGCCGTCCGGGAGCCGACGCGGCGCGATTCCGGGCTCGCCGCGAGAATGCGGCGTCTCACATGAACGCAGGACGACAAGGAGCCGACCGATGACGATGACCGACAGCTTCGCCGTGCCGCCGAACGAAATCGAGCTGACGGCCGTGCGCGCGCAAGGCGCGGGCGGTCAGAACGTCAACAAGGTGTCGAGCGCGATCCATCTGCGCTTCGACATTCGCGCGTCGTCGCTGCCGGAGCACATCAAGGATCGCCTGCTCGCGCTCACCGACAGCCGCGTCACGCGCGAGGGCGTGATCGTCATCAAGGCGCAGGAGCATCGCACGCAGGACATGAATCGCGCGGCGGCGCTCGCGCGGCTGGATGAGCTCATTCGGAGTGTCGCCGTCACGCGGCGCAAGCGGATCGCGACGAAGCCGACGCGCGCATCGCAACGGCGTCGCGTGGAGAGCAAGGTGAAGCGCGGTGCGATCAAGGCGGGAAGGGGGCCGGTGCGGGGGGATTGAGTTGGACTTGATCGGAAGCAGAAGGACAAGCGGCGAGCGTCTTTCTAGTAACGATCAACGATCGTAAGTTCGTCGTTATTTTTTAGCGATGCCAGGCGGCGGTCCGGGTTTTCACTGGCGTATCGGTTGACTGCGCAAACATGTTGCCGCATTGCATTCGGGGTCGTGCTGATTGCAGCGGCTGTAATGCTGTCCGCTTGTACCATCGTTAATATCAACGTATGCGACAGAGGCGGGCATGGCCTTCCAACGCTCAACCGCCCGCCGCGCTTATCCCCGCGCACGCTCGTAGAACTCTCGCGACACGCCCCGAAGCCTGAATACCCTCCCTGCTGGAATCCCTACAAGAAAAAGCAGAAGGCCCACGCCTAAAACGCTACATGTCCAGACGGCGCCGGCATCCGATGCGATCATCGCGACTTCTATCAGGGGCAGTAGAGACCCGAACACCGCTGCATACGAAACCGGCCAAAATTCGGGTTCGGGCCTTTTGGCCTCTGCAATCTCGGCGTAGCCGTTCCCCACGAGATTCAAGCGTAAGCCTTCAGCGTCCGGCATCGCGACCAGTTGCGGCCCCTGTCCGAATTGAACCGTCTGTGCGGCCAGCGCTTGCAACAGCAGCGGACTAGCCGGTCCCGGCACGCCTAGCGCCTCATCGAGGTCAATCAAGGTCAGAGCCGGTTCGCTATCCTTCGCAATGGCCCGCACGATATGACCGTCCCGTTTCGCCAGGTTGCTGACCCATAGATTGCGCAGCCGTTTAAGGGGCGTCGCTCGGCCGTCTGCAATGTCTTGAGGGCAGCGGCGATTTCGTCGGTCGTCGTGGGAATTGAGCGGAACAGCCGCGCCTTGACTTTAAGCTTCGTATCTTCAAGCATCTGCCACGAGCCGAACAGAAGCCCGAGCGCCGCCTCGGATACCGTGGGGGCGCCGTCCTCGTTGAACTGACACGCTAGCATCAGGCATAGGTCCGGCATGATCTTTCGCTCTCGATAGCCGTAGTCATAGCGCACCTTCTGGTTTTCCATCCATTCGTCAAGAATGCTCGGCATGTCCTTCATCGTGTAGCGAGACAGGGCGATGTGCTCATGCGCGATTTCCAGCCTTTGAAGCACGGTGCGCAAGACTGCCAAATGGGCATCCTGCGTTGACTGAAGGGCAATATGCACCGTTCGCTTTCCGGTGAAGCGCTGAAGCGTTCCGACAAAGGGCGTAACGAGTTGCGTCAGAACGTCCTCAAGCTTCGTATCAACGATGACATCCCCTTCGGCTTGCAAGCTCAGCACCTTGCCTTTGTTCGTCGGTGCGCTTCCCTCCAGCCCGAGGACGCGCTCGGCAAGCTCAACCTCGGGCGTAAGCGTCACGGTATCGAGAATGCACAGGTTCCACTGTGACCACGCGCGCCAATTGTTGAAGTTGTCTGTACAAAGAAAATTCCACAGGTCTGCGCGGTCGTTCCAGTCTTCGGATGGCAGATAGAGCAAGCCGCAGAGCGCGCCCCAGACCAGAAGCGGCAGGCCCAGCGCAAAGCCAAAAAACTTCGCCGATACGATCGAGGCGCCTTGTTTCCAGTTCAGAATCGTGATGATGAAGCCCGCTATGAGCAGCACGACAAAGGCAAACACCGCTATCCAGATGGACGGCGGTTCGATGTGCTTTTCCTCGGGAACGTTTGGAACGCGCCATGTCCTCATGCGATGTCCATTCCCTTGGTAGTAGCGTGGACAACGCTGCCGCATCGGGTCAGACATCCATCGGCGACCCACTTGCGACCGTCTTCCTCATAACCTTCGCCGCTTTCAATGATGGGGTTGTCTCCGTGTTGAGGGCACGTAACGATGTCATGCAGCAGCGCGACCATGCGCCCATCAATGTCGAAGCTGGAAGAGGCGGTTTTGACGACGCCGCCATGTGAGGTCGGATCGCCTTTGCATACTGGGTTTTTCATGTTCAATCTTTAGGAACAGATAGGACGCCGGGGCGCAATGCCCCGGCTTGGACAGGATCGGCGGCGCGTTACGCGCTCAACCATTCCCAGAAGAGTCTCGACCCATCGACGTTGGCAACATCAATGGAGCGACTCTGCTCGCCCATCCGGAAAAGTTGCTGATGCTGTGGGTAAGTGAGATCGCCCTTGCTGCCGTAGGAGTAGTCTTTCGCGCGCAGTATCCAGCGACCCTCGCGCGGGCACGTCTCGCCGGGTTTGCAGACGGTCGCGCGAGCTAGATCCGCCTCCCATTCCCAACGGTCCCAGCGTTGGAAATCAAGGTCGGGCGCAGCGGTGCCTTGCTCGAACTTCCTCACGAACTGATCGCGGGTTCCGGCAATCGACGCAGCGCGGTAGTAGCCGGATTCGGCCACCGTCGCGCCGGGCATTAGGAAAGACACTTCCTTAGCCTTACGCGCTTCGAAATCCTTCCACTCTTGCGGTGTCGAGGGGTAGTCGCGATCGAATGTCGTTCGAGTTGGGTTACTCCAGTCCGAGTGAAAATTTACACGCCCCATATTCGCTGAACCCACGACATTGGCGTACATATTTATCGAGGCGGATAAATCATAGGTACCTTTCGTTATCTTCTTATTCGGCGTCACTATAAAGTCAAGCGTCATCGAGCTTCTGGACGGTATCGTCATATACTTGATGACGTCGCCGTCGGGTGACGTTCGCTCTTGCCATGCAAGCTTACCGGCATTGGAAGGGATTAATCCTGTTAAATCCATCGCCCAGATATCATCACTGCTCAAGCGCTTTGCACTTATGTTCAGGTGATAAAAATTCTTATTCCACTGCGCCGGACTGTCCACTTTGATAGGAAACAAGCCGTTGTTGATAAATTTTACTGACACGGAAAAACTATTTCCTTCTCGCGTTAGCTTTTCGACGGTCGCGTCAATTTTTGAAATAATGCGCCCATCTTTGAGATAAGTTTTTTCGGCCCTTTCATAAAAATCGTCGATAAGAAGTGCCAGTTTTCGGGATAATTCATAGGTTTTGCCTTGACGATTTTCAATCCGTCCTTCTTCCATGCAGTCAACAGAAAAAAGCTCGGCAGGTTCGATCATCGAAAGTTCATTTTTGGGGCTTTCTTTCGCCGCCTTGCATAGGCTTTGATGAATCTGTTGTGCTTGTAGGAGTTCATCCTTGGACAGCCTACCCTCATAGATTCCAGCACCGCTGATGTCTGATCGGGCGCTAGCCTCCATTAACCCAACGTAAATTTTTCCAATTGGCAATCTAACGCCGATGTAATTTGTTGAAAACGCTTGATCGCCTAAGCGTGTAACGGAAAAACCCTCTGCGTCGCTCTCAGCAGCATTAGATCCCATTGCCAAAATGCTCATACTCAATATCCCAATACGAAGTAGAATTAAAGCGCGTGTATAGCTCGATGAGTATTTTTTTCTATGCATCATAGCCAATTTTCCAAATAACTCCGCTAATCTCCGAAAAGTGCTTTCTCACGTATTCGAGATAATAAGGCGAGATCTTTCCTGCGGCGTCCCACGCACCGCCGCCCATCAGGTTTGGTACTGATTTCATTTGCCACACTTGAGTGCCTGCAAGTGCCTTGCCGGCTTCGAAGTCAAGCTCGTTATTTTTTATGTAACGAGTATGCACCCACCCACCAAATTCCCAGTATTCGTCGGGAAAATTGAATAAATGTCCACATTCATGTGCAACGACGCTTCCTTCGGCGGAGGGAACGAAGACATCGTTCACAGCGACGCCATTGCGTTCCCCCCACGATGAAGAGTCCGCGCGAACTGCTTCCGGAAATAGTTTGATCTCTTTATGTATTTCCTTTCCGTCATCCGCGAACTTTCCGTTGATCGGAAGTCTGAAGTCCACCCTGAAACTAACACGCACCCGCTTCCCGCAGGTTGCCCCTCTTGAGCAACCTTCGAGAATTAGCTGGCTTTTGTGACCATTAAGAATTGCTTCGATTTGACGTTTTTTAGCTTCGACGTTGAAATGTTCGCCAATATTTTCTCTGTACTCCATTACGAGTCCACCGGCGATAGGTGTTCCTGCTTCAGCGGCCACTCCCTTCCAATGACGATTAGTGTGGTACGGAACAGATTGCTTCTTGCCATCAACGAGGATAGGTTTTCCAGAAGCATCGGCTTTTACGAGATCGACCGGAGTGATATTTATGCGTACGGTCGCAAATAATGTCTTTGTTTCTGCCTCGTAAGATAGCTCGAATTTTGTGGAAAGGACGCCGCCTCCAAACGAACGCGGCGACCCCGGAGCACTTACCGGCCACGGTTCATTTTGTTCATCCACGCTGTAATATCGCTGGGTTTTGGTAGTCTCCTTAATCTCGGAAGTGAGATTAGGTAACGTCCAACCACACCAAACCTGTTTGTCCAGTTTGATCGGCTTAGGCTCTTCCTCTCCTGAGGTGGCCGGGAGTTTCGGCTCATTCGCCGAATCGTGGTCCGCATTCGGTGAGTCTGGCGAGTCGTCCGGGATCGTTGGCGTAGTGTCTGGTGCCTTGGCTTTAACCGCCTTCGATGTTGCCTTTCGAGTTGACGCCGATGACGTCTTAGGTGCCGGCGCGGCAGGTTCTGCCCCCGTATTGGCAGGCGATTCCCAATTCACCAACTTTGATCCGGGCGGCGTGGTCTTTTCGGCGAAGCTTTCCGAACCCATCCACGCGTCGCACCCCGTTTTGAATGGAACGACTGTAGGCGCGAACGCTGGACCGGCAAGATGCATGATTTCCGCCGCAGACTTCTTCATGCCCGGAAGCTTGAGTTGCAGTGGCTTGGCGCTACCAAGCGTGATAGTCCCGTCCTTCAGTTCGACATACGCGCCGCCGCATTCGAGCACAAGCTCCTTGTCGGCGCGCACATGTACCGCGCCGTTGGCGCTCGTTACGATCACGTCTTTCTGCGCTGCAAGCGCCAGCACATCGGATTGCGCTTGAATCTCAACTGGCCCCTTGGCGGCCAACATGCGAATACCCATCGTGTTCGCGAACAGCGACAGCACTTCACGCGCGGCAATGGTCACGTTCTTGAACGCACTAACATTGAACCCGCGAGAGGTCGCGACGCTCACGTCCTTGCCCGCACCGATCATTACGCGATCCGGCGTAGCCAGTCCGATGCCGTGCGGCGCTGAAAGCGCAATGACCTGCTTCTTGATGTCGGCGAGTTCGTCCTTGAGCCATTGATTCTCGGCCTTCAAATCCGCGACTTCGGCCTTCGATGCAACCGCACCTTGCGCCAACGCATCGGCCTGCGCTTGCGTGCGCTCGAACAGCGCCGTTGCGCCGCTCGTGTCCGTGATCTGTCCTTGCGCCTTGCTCTGCGGTTCGGTCGAGATCAACAGACCCTGACCGGCTCTGAGTGCCCCTTTTTCATCGCTCCGCAGCTCAAAACCGAAACCTCTGGGTTGGTCTCCACTGCTGACCGCATGACCGAGATTCAATTGCGACTTACCCGGCTCAGTCGCGATCTTGATATGCTCCTGATTCTCGCGGTCCTCGACCTGAATCGTGTTATTGCGGATCGTATGGATGACGACGTTGCGCGTGCGCCACTTGTGTTCCTGATGAACCGGGTCGGTATCCTGCGAGTTATTCAGCGCATGGAGTATGTAAGGGAGGTCCGGATTACCCGCAAAGAATGCGACGGCAACCTCCGAACCCGGGACATAGGGCATGTGAAAGCCGGTCTGCCACTTTCCCGCAAAGGGCTTGGCAAGCCGCAGCAAGCAGCTATTCAGACCCGCTACACGCTGCTCCCGGTCATCGTGAAACTGGACGATGTACTCGCCATGTCCATCGATATATGGACCGCTAAATCCCGGCGTCGACGCGATCGTTCCGGTAATCGTGCCTTCGATGCATGGCCATTCCGACTCGCGCAAAGGCATCCGATACAGCCGGTCGGAAGGAACCGCGGTGAACTCGACCTTGTACCCTTGCTTGCGTGAAGCGCTGCATTTCATGCTCACGATCAGCAGCCCATACTTCGCATCGGCGAGCGTGTGGTTAGTGAACGCGATGACGGTGCCGGGCGTCACATCCAACGCATCGCTAGTGCCCCGGTATTCGATTTGCGCGGCCTCTGCCGCCTCACGGCGCAACAATGCTTCGCGCTGCGCGTCCTCCTTGGTTTCGATCGCCAGACTAGCTTTCGACGCTTCGCCGTAAGTGCTGGTGTCGTCATCCTTGGCGAAAATCTGTTCGGTCGCCTCAATCGGATATGGAGCCTGCCGGTAGTTGTAGCTGCGCACGTGATAGGACGTAGGAATGCTGACCGCGTGCATTTCCAGCGACATCACCGACTCCGAGCCCTGCGTTTCCATTCCGGCCTCGGGGCGGAACGGCAGTTCGAACGGACGATTCTCATGTTCGGCGTCGCGCCGATAATGCGTGAGGTCATCGCCGAAGCGAACGACTTCGCAATCTTCGCCTTCCTCGCAGACGAACCAGATACCGGTGCGTTCGCAGAGGCGCTTCAAAAACGACAGGTCGGATTCGTGCCACTGCGTGATGATGCGACGCTTTCGATACGTCCGATACAGATTCATCTCCACGCGCGCCCAAATCTTGTTGAAGCCATGCTCCTTCAGGAGTTGTTGCATGACCTCCGGCTCGCTCTTGTCGAAGAAGAAGCGCACTTTCGGCGTGTTGCGAAGCAGCGCGAGGCGCGATTCCAGTACGACTTCGTAGACGCTCTGGTTCTTTGAAGTCGAGAGTTTGGAGAAGCCTGTGATTACGCCAAATTTGTGACGTGCCGGATCGGGCTTGAGTTGGCGAGTCGGGTCATGCGGCGGCTGCACGAGAAGCGAACCCCGCTTGCCCAGATACTCGCGCTGGGACAAGTCGTGCGATGCGTGCGTGAACTGAATCGTGTAGCGGCTCTCCTGCCCGATGGCTTCCTCGCCCTCAATGCTGAAGACATCCGCCGTGGCCGAACTCGGCGCGCTCCTTATCTCAAGAAAGTAGGGCTGATGCTGTCCTTGAAAAGCGCGCTCACGTCTTTCAAAGTATTCGTCTCTGCGATTCAACTAATCCTCCTTTTTGGCTAAAAGCGCGTAGCCAAAACAAAAAAGACCCGCCGCAGCGAGTCCAAAGCAATGCTCAACTTCAGGAAACCTGCCGATCATTTTGAATGGGTTTGTGCACCAGCTCGGTATTCCGGAATCCGAAGTGGCCGACGACTCGGAGCGCGAGCCGTCAGCGATACGGAGGCTAACGCGCGGCCGAGAGAATTTGTGTATCAATTCGTGGTGAAAGATGCCTGACTTCGGGCAATCGAAAATAGGAACTGCCCAAATCGAATGGCCGGCGGAGCTAGCAATCGGGGGCCGCTGCGCGCCGCTCCACCTGTTCCAGGTCGAAGCCGAAGCACCCGCGCAGCGAAGCGAGCGTCTCGCCGGTCAAGTCCTTATTCATCAGCACGCACGCGGGGATATCGAACCGACGCGCCGGTCGAACTACAAGAACGGACCGCCGCTGTTTGCGGTACTCGACGCTATTCACGAGCGCATGGAGCGCTTTCGTTCCTTGGCGATCCGATTACCGGGATGGAAGTCGGCAGCGCGCCGCCGGTGCCTTTGACCATCAGAGCGCGAACGATGTCGACGGTATGCAGAAGCAAGAAAACGAAGAAATCGCCGCGGCGTCCAGCGTTCCTGGCAGAAGCCTGGCTCACGGCGCAAGCTTACGCCGCCCAATGAACGGCACACGCTTCACAACGCCGGTAGCAAGCGAAGTCCCCGCAAGCACGATCCCACACCCCGCGATCATCGCAATCGACACATGTTCGCCGAGAAACACCGCGCCCCACAGAATGCCGAAGAGCGGAATGACGAAGGTGACGGTCATCGCGCGGGCCGGACCCGCGACCGCGACCAGATGGAAATAGATGAAGTACGCGATGCCCGTGCAGCCAATGCCGAGCGCGAGCACCGCGCCCCACGCGTGGGCGGAAACCGGCGCGGCGGGCCACGTGAGGAACGCAATGGGCGCAAGCGTGAGCGTTGCGCCGATCATGCTGCCGGCGGCGTTGGTCATCGCGTCGACGTCCATCAGATACTTCTTCGCGAAGTTGCCCGCGACGCCGTAGAGCGCGGACGCCGCGAGCGCCGCGGCCGCCGCGAGGATGCCCTGCACCGGCAGCGCCGCGTCATGCCCCGCGTGCCCGGGCGCGATCTGGTTCCACACCAGCACGAGCACGCCCGCGAAGCCGATTGCCATGCCGATCGTGCGTGCCGTCGTCAGGCGATCGCGCAGCCACAGGAAGGCGACGAGCGCGCCGAAGAGCGGCGTCGTCGCGTTGATGACGGACGTCGCGCCCGCCGACAGCGTCAGTTCGGCATAGGCGAAGAGACAGAAGGGCGCGGCGGAGTTGAGAATGCCGACGGCCAGCAACTGAAGCCAGCGCGCGCGCAGTGTCGCGACAGTGGCGGCGAACGGGCGGCGCGCCAGCAGCATCGCGATCAGAAACACGGCGCCGATTCCGACGCGCAGGGCCATCAGCGGCGCTACGCCGAATTCGACGACGCCGACGCGGATAAAGAGAAACGATGCGCCCCACAAGGCGGCGAGCACGATCAGTTGCAACAGATTGGCGGGTGACATAACAGGGCGGACTTCGGGATGCTCATCAAAAGTCCGCGCATGTTAGCACCGCGCTCATACCGATAAAACGCCCGCCGAACGAAAGCGCAAGAAGCGGGAGAAAGGCGCCGCGATTTCAATGCGGCGGAATCATCCACGTCAGCACGTTCTGCTGCAGCCACACGAGCACGCCGAGCACGATCGTGAGCAGGATCGAATGCTTGAATGTGCGCGCGAAGACGAGACCTTCCTTGCCTTTGAGTTCGGTCGTCGCCACGCCGGTCGAGATGTTTTGCGGCGAGATCATCTTGCCCATCACGCCGCCCGACGAGTTGGTCGCCGCCATCAGCACTGGGTTCAGATTCAGCTGGTTCGCCGCGACCACCTGCAGATTGCCGAAGAGCGCATTGCCCGACGTGTCGCTGCCCGAGAGGAACACCGCCACCCAGCCGAGGAACGCGGACACGAGCGGGAAGAACGGCCCGACAGACGCCACGCCCAGACCCAGCGTGTAGTTCATGCCCGAGTAGTTCATCAGATAAGCGAGGCCGACGATCGTCGCGACCGTCAGAATGGCGATGCGCGTCTGCACCCACGTATCCACGATCGCCGCGCCGTACTCGCGCGCGGGCAACTTGACGAGGAGCGCCGTGATGATCGACGCCACCAGAATCGCGGTGCCGGTCGCGAGCGGCTGGAAGTCCCAGATCGCGCCATACGGCTGCTTATAGAGCGTGATATAGACGGCCTTGTCGAGTCCGGGCCACGCGACCTTGACGTCGCCGATCAGGAAAATCTTGAGCACCGTCCACACGATCACGACCGCCGACACGACGATCCACGGCACCCAGCCGTGGCCGCCCGAAAGCGCCGCGCGCTTGTCGTCTTTATCGCCGAGGCGCTCGACGTTTACGGCGAAGCGCTCGTCGGCGACGGGCTTCCACACGCGCAGGAACGCGATCGTCAGAATCAGCGAGACGAGCGAGGAGAGCACGTCGGTCAGCGCATAGCTGATGTAGTTCGACGTCACGAACTGCGTGAGCGCGAACGCGCCCCCGGAGACGAGCAGCACGGGCCAGACGCGCGTCATGTTGCGAAAGCCTGCGTAGATGCCGATCACGTAGAACGGCAGGAAGAACGCGAAGAACGGCAACTGGCGGCCGACCATTTTCGCGAGGGCGTCGGTCGGCAGGTGCGTGACCGCGCCGAGCACGGTGATCGGCACGCCGAGCGCGCCGAACGCGACCGGCGCCGTGTTGAAGATCAGCGTGAAGGTGAGCGCTTCCAGCGTCGGGAAGCCGAGCAGAATCAGCAGCGAGCTCGTGATGGCGATCGGCGTGCCGAAGCCCGAGATGCCTTCGAGCAGCGCGCCGAACGAGAAGCCGATCACCACCAGCACGATGCGCCGGTCGTTCGGGAGGTTGTCGACCATCCACAGACGAAACGCTTCGAAACGCCCCGAGCGTTGCGCGACGTTGTAGAGCAGGATCGCGGCGAAGACGATCCACATGACGGGCCACAGCGCAAAGACGGCGCCGGCCGCGACCGAATCGAGCGCGAGCCCGGCCGGGAAACGCCAGCCCGCCACGGCGATCACGAACGCGAGAATCAATCCGGCGAGCGATGCCTGCCACGCGGGGCGGCGCGCCCAGCCCAGCAGCACGAGCACGAGGATGATCGGCAGCGCGGCGACGATAAAGGACGCGAACAGCGAATTGGCGATCGGGGTGAGTAGCTGGTGAAACATCAGGGTCTCCTTCTCTTTGTCATGAGCCGAAGCGGCGCGAAGCAAAGCCGCGATGCGCGTGGAGTTTGATGTTCAGCAGGAGTCGGCCGCCGACTTAAGCAAACGCATAAACGCGCCCACTAAGAATAGGGCGCGAACGGCCTGCGTCAAGTCGTGAATGCCGGTTATTGCGGCGTGGCGTAGGGCGCGGGCGTGACGAAGCGCGCCGCTTGGGGCGCGTCGTCGATGCGCGAGTGGCGCGGGAGCGTGCGTAAGTGGCGGGCGTCAGCCTTTGGCGACCGCATCGGGCGCGCGATCGTCAGGGCCGGCAGGAGGCGTCTGGCGGAACACCCACACGGTTAACAGGCCGAGCGAGGCAAGCATCCACAGCAAAAAAAACATAAAGGCCATCATGTCCGATCCCCCGATACGGAAAGTGCGCCGATGATGCGCGCGAAGTTTTGCTGCTAGGTGCTTGGATCGCCATTGCGGCGTGGCGAATAGGGGACCTATGTAGCCAGAACTGTGCCAATCGTCTGGCGAAATGTGCCGAAGCCTTGTCGGATAAGGAAAGTGTCCGGGCGCACAGTCGCGCGATCCGCGCGCGAAGGCGTGTGCGCGTCAGAAAATGTTGCAGCCCTGTTACGGGGCGACGGAAAAAACGATTTTCCGTCGCATGTCGCGCGCGCCGACGCGCGGCACCGCGCTCAGTGGCCGTGGCCGCCGCTACCATGCCAGCTGCCGCCGCCGCCGTGCCATCCGCCTCCGCCATGCCCGCCGTGGCCGCCGTGGCCGTGCCAACCGCCGCCGTGCCCGCCGTGGCCCCAGCAGCAACCGCCGCCGCCCCAATAACCGAATCCAAACGAGACCGCCGGATAGCCGTAGCCATAGCGGTAATAAGCCGGGTAAGCGGCGTACGGCGGATAGTACGGATAAGGGTACGGATAGGTCTGGTAGTAGTCGGAATAGGGCGAGCCGACTGCGTACTCGTATTGCGGCGGAAGGGTGGCAGGCGACGAAGCGACGGCCGCACCCGACGCCGGCACCGTGAATTCGCGCTGCGTGTAGATCGCGCTGGTCACGGGATAGGATGGATAAGCCGGATAGCCGTAAGGGTAATAACACCCGCTCAGAAGAAGCCCGACGGCGAGCGCGGCGGCGGCCGTTACGGGTCCGGGAATGCTGCGGGCGGAAATCATGATGCTGCTCCTTGCACTACGGCTGGCCGGACTCCGGGATCGATGAAAATCGAACGGTCCGTCAAGAAACAGCTTAGGCCAACGATGAGGGGCAAGCGTGCGGCGTCATGTGACAAAGCATTACCGCAGCGTTTTTCTGTAACAAATTTGAAACGGCGGACTCTTTTATGGCGGCGAAGCGGAACACTTCGCCGCACAGGCAACGGTTTCGCTACTTGCCGACCTGATTCCCGATGATGCCCCCAACGGCGGCGCCGCCCAGCGTCGAAAGTGCGCTGCCGCCGATCACCGCTCCGCCGGCCGCGCCGACGCCAGCGCCGATGGCGGTATCCCGTTGACGCGTGGTCATGTCGCTACAAGCGGTCAATCCTCCCAGAAACGCAACGACCACTGCAGCGGCGCCGATCTGTTTGATGTTTTTCATGTCGACTCTCCAATTCGATGATGAGATGAATCGGCTCCGGTTCGCCCGCGACTACGCGCGACGCGGTGCAACCGTTTCGGCGTCGGCCCAAAGGGGGGCCGCCATGTTTTCGCCGGTTCGTGCACATCTTCAGCAGAAAAGGTGCCTGAATCATCAGATCAATCTTTCCTCCAGGCGCGACAAGACATTGCGCCCGGTCCCCATAAAAAAACGGCCTTTCGCACGCGCTGTGCGAAAGGCCGTTGTCAGCCAAAAACGAGCATCAGGTCGGCTGATAGATTTCCGAGCCCTTTCTCACGAATTCGATCGCCTTCGTCTCCATGCCTTTGGCGAGCGCCTCGTTTTCGCTCAAGCCCTGCTTCGCGGCGAAATCGCGTACGTCCTGCGTGATCTTCATCGAGCAGAAATGCGGGCCGCACATCGAGCAGAAGTGCGCGACTTTGGCCGAATCCTTCGGCAGGGTTTCGTCGTGGAATTCGCGCGCCTTGTCCGGATCGAGGCCAAGGTTGAACTGGTCTTCCCAACGGAACTCGAAACGCGCCTTGGACAGCGCGTTATCGCGAACTTGCGCGCCCGGATGACCCTTCGCCAGATCCGCCGCGTGCGCCGCGAGCTTGTAGGTGATGATGCCTTCCTTGACGTCGTCCTTGTTCGGCAGGCCGAGGTGTTCCTTCGGCGTGACGTAGCAGAGCATCGCCGTGCCGAACCAGCCGATCATCGCCGCGCCGATGCCCGACGTGATGTGGTCGTATCCCGGCGCGATGTCCGTGGTCAGCGGCCCGAGCGTGTAGAAGGGCGCCTCGTCGCACCATTCCAGTTGCAGGTCCATGTTCTCCTTGATGAGCTGCATCGGCACATGGCCGGGGCCTTCGATCATCACCTGCACGTCGTGCTTCCAGGCGACCTGCGTCAGTTCGCCGAGGGTCTTGAGCTCGCCGAGCTGCGCTTCGTCGTTGGCGTCGTAGATCGAGCCGGGGCGCAGGCCGTCGCCGAGCGAGAACGAGACATCGTATTGCTTCATGATTTCGCAGATGTCTTCGAAGTGCTCGTAGATGAAGCTTTCCTTGTGATGCGCGAGGCACCACTTCGCCATGATCGAGCCGCCGCGCGACACGATGCCCGTCATGCGGTTGGCCGTCAGCGGCACGTATTGGAGGCGCACGCCCGCATGAATCGTGAAGTAATCGACGCCTTGTTCCGCCTGCTCGATCAGCGTGTCGCGGAAGATTTCCCACGTCAGGTCCTCGGCCTTGCCGTTGACCTTTTCGAGCGCCTGATAGATCGGCACGGTGCCGATCGGCACCGGCGAATTGCGGATGATCCACTCGCGCGTTTCGTGAATGTGCTTGCCCGTCGAGAGATCCATGACCGTGTCGCCGCCCCAGCGGATCGCCCACGTCATCTTGTCGACTTCCTCGCCGATGGAGGAGGTCACCGCCGAATTGCCGATGTTCGCGTTGATCTTCACGAGGAAGTTGCGTCCGATGATCATCGGCTCGCTTTCCGGGTGATTGATGTTCGCCGGGATGATCGCGCGGCCGCGCGCCACTTCCTCGCGCACGAATTCGGGTGTGATTGCCTGGAGCCCGTCCTTGCCGAACGCCGCCGCGCCGAACGCCTGGCCGGGGTGCTGGCGGCCCATCATGGCCGCGAGCTTTTCGCCGTTCGGGCCGCTCTTCTTCAGGCTTTCGAGATATTCGGCGCGCCGCTGGTTCTCGCGGATCGCGATGTACTCCATCTCCGGCGTGATGATGCCCTGCCGTGCGTAGTGCATCTGCGAG
>Ga0207426_1001252_pt1 | contig 22232 bp, 16 predicted proteins | sample AraplaMF_Cvi_mMS_FD_184265 | JGI IMG/M metagenome (GOLD analysis project Ga0207426, IMG submission 184265) | Arabidopsis root microbial communities from the University of North Carolina, USA - plate scrape MF_Cvi_mMS (SPAdes) (version 2) | ecosystem: Host-associated > Plants > Roots > Endosphere... | reverse complement strand
CGGGCCCTGGACCGGCGGCGGCGCGGTCACCAAGACCACCGGCCGGGTGTTCTTCACCTACCAGGGCCGTACCGCGTCCTGCTCCGGCGACGCGGTGACCAGCAGCAACAAGAGCACCGTGCTCACCGCGGGGCACTGTGTGAAGCTGGGCGGCGCCTGGCACACCAACTGGGTCTTCGTCCCCGGCTACCACGACGGCGAGGCCCCGTACGGCAAGTGGTCCGCGGCCAAGACGCTCTCCACCCCCCAGTGGACGGCGAGTGAGGACATCAACTACGACGTCGGTGCCGCGGTCGTCGCCCCGCTCGACGGCAAGAAGCTCACCGATGTCGTCGGCGGTCAGGGCCTGTCCTTCAACTCCGGCTACAGCCAGCCGATGTACGCCTTCGGCTTCCCCGCGGCCGCCCCGTACGACGGCAGCAAGCTCATCTACTGCAGCGGCACCACCTTCAAGGACCCGTTGTTCTCCGGCGACCACGGCCTGGCCTGCAACATGACCGGCGGCTCCAGCGGCGGCCCCTGGTTCACCTCGTTCGACGAGAAGACCGGCACCGGCCTGCAGTCCTCGGTGAACAGCTTCGGCTACCAGTTCTGGCCCAACACCATGTTCGGCCCGTACTTCGGCGACGACGCCAAGAACCTCTACACCACCGCCCAGTCGACCTGACCTCCCCGCCCGCGCCCCGGGGGCCGTACGGACACACTCGTGCGGCCCCCGCGGCGTCCCTCGGCAGCCGTACCATCACTCCGGCTGAGACCGGTACGTCCACCCGCCCGGCACCCGGGCCTCCGGGAGCCGGCCGGGTGCGGAGTCCGCCCGGGCGCCGTACTGTTCCGTCCTCACCCCGAGCGCAGCAAGAGCCGTAGGAGTACACGTTCATGTGGTGGCCCCGCCGTCATGGTCCAGCGCAGCAGGAGAAGCTGCCGCAGCCCGCCCACCGGCCCCCCAGCTCCCCGTGGACCTCGCTCCGGGAACAGTTGGCGGTCCTCCTCGCCACCTGGTCCGTCACCCGGCTCGTCCACCGCGACCTCGGGCTGTCCGGGGTACGGGACATGCAGGGCCTCGTGGACGCCGTGGCCGTACGGCGCAACAAGCCGATCACCCTCACCGAAGTGCCGCTCCCGCAGCAGGTGTCCGGATTCTGCGCCCGGGGCCGGGACCGCGACTTCATCGTCGTGGACTCCACCGCGAACGAACTGACCCGCCTGCACGTCGGCCTGCACGAGCTGTTCCACCTGTGGGAGGAGCACCCGGCCGAGGACGGCTCCGCCGGGGGGCTGATGACGGAGGAGACCGTGCGGCAGCTGCTTCCCGGGCTCAGGACCGGCCCGGTGCTGCAGATACTGAACCGGTCGCACTACGACAGCGCCCATGAGCGGCGGGCGGAGGCGTTCGCCACCGTGATGCTCCAGCGCCACCTCGAACTGCGGCGGGACCAGCGCACCAACGGGTTCCTCTCCTCGGCGCTCTCCCACCGGAGGTCCGGTGTCTGAGAGCGCCTCGAACGTCGTCTACCTGGCCATCGCGCTCATCGACTTCGTGATCGCCGGGTGGAAGTGCCTGGCCCTCCTGCGCGACCGCACGCCGACGCTCTCCCTGATCACGGTGAACTTCGTCGCGTCCGGCCTGGTGTTCGCGATGGCCGCTCCCGCGGGCTACCGGATGCTGGGAGAACTCACCGGTGTCCCCAGCTTCGCCACCCTTCCCGTGTACATCGGCATCCTGAGCTGCTTCTCCCTCCTCCACGTCCTCACGATGCTGTGGGACCCCCGGCTGCGGCAGAGCCCGGCGGTGCTGCGCCGGCAGGTCACGGTGTGGTCGGCGGCGTACGTCGCGGCGCCCGCCGCCATGGTCGCCGCCTTCTGCTCCGCCGACCTGTCCGGGCCGGCGGACCCGCTGAAGTTCAACACCGACTTCGCGGACGAGCCGCCGATCCAGGTGTTCCTGGGGATCTTCCTCGCCACCCTGGCCTGCGCGACCCTGAGCACCTACCGGCAGTGCCGCACGCTGCGGCCCGAGGGCGCCCGGTTCCAGCGCGCGCTGCGCTCCTTCGGGACGGCCATGCTGTTCGTCTTCGGCTATGTGGTGTGCTCCGTCCCGGCGATCGTCCTGGCCGCCTCCGGCAACCACGCCCTGGACACCGTGGGCGTGCTCGGCTCCACCTTCGGCTCGATCGGCGCCCTGATCACCAGTTACGGCCTCTCGGGTGCCGCGGTCGGCGCGTGGCTGCGCGAACGCCGTGACATCAAGGCCCTGCAGCCGCTGTGGGACCTCGTCGTCGAAGGGGTCGACGAGGAGCTCGCCTTCAGCGTGGACAGCGCCCGCAGCCACCGCCTGGCCTGGAACGTCGGGTTCAACCTCCATCGCCGCGTGATCGAGATCCTCGACGGCATGCGGGCGCTGCGCCCCTGGGTGTCGCCCCTGCCCGCGGCCGCCGTGCGCGCCGCCCACACACAGGAGACGGCACGGGGCTCCGCGGACGCGCGGCGCCGCTCGGAGCGGGAACTGCAGGCGGCCGCCACCGCCGCCGCCCTGCGGGACGCGGCACAGCGCCTGCAGGCCGCCCGGCGCGAGGCGGCGCTTCGGGGGCAGGCCGGCCCGCAGCCGCCCGCGGGCCCGCCGGTGGCACTGCCCGGCGAGGACACCCCGGCCTCCGGCGAACGCCAACGGCTGCTGCGCGTCGCCCAGGCGCTCACCGACCCACTGGTCTCCACGGCGCTGCGGGCGGTGCGCACCCAGCGTTCGGCCCACGAGGCGGCAAAGACGGCAGCGCCGGCGCAGACGGACGAGGGGGCGGAGGCGGACGAGGGCTCCCCGGGGGCCGAAGAGGCCGAAGCAGCGGAGCGCGCCGAGCGCTCCGGGAGGGCCGACCGGCAGTAGCCGGCGGGACATCGGCACTCCGGGCCGGGCCCTCCGCACCCACCCGTGCCGCCGGCCCGCTACGGCAGAATTGGCCGCCCCCGTGCCGGCCCCGGGCGCCTCGACCCCGCCCGGCGCCCCGTGGCGCGGGGCGTCATCGAACCTATGGGGGATTCCTGTGAGACGAGCTGTTGTCCTCGGCGGGAGCATCGCGGGCCTGTACGCCGCACGGGTGCTGAGCGACCATGCCGACGAGGTCGTCGTGATCGAAGCGGACGACCCGGGGGAGGACGGCACCGGCCGCGGCGCTCCGCAACGACAGCAACTGCACGCCCTGCTGTCCATGGGCCACACCCACCTCGAACGCTGGTTCCCGGGCATCACCGCCGAACTCGTCGCCGGCGGGGCACGCGCGGGAGTCGGCCGCGAGGTGCAGTTCTACGTGGACGGCACGCTCAAGGCGCCCGTCCCCGACCTGCGGATGCTGGGCGCCACCCGGCCGTTCATCGAGACCCGGGTCCGCCGGCGGGTCGCGGCCCTCCCCCGGGTCCGCATCGTGCGGGGGCGGGCCCATGATCTGCTGTTCGGCGCGGACCGGGTCCGCGGCGTGCGCCACACCACCGCCGACGAAGCGTCAGGCCGGCCCGGCCCCGGCGAAGAACTCGACGCCGACCTGGTCGTCGACGCCATGGGGCGCTCCAGCCGTCTCGGCACCTGGCTGCTCCGCGCCGGGTGGGACCAGGCTCCGCTGCACCGGATGAGGATCGACCTGGGCTATGCCACGGCCGTCTTCCGGCGCGGCGACGAACTCCCCGGTACGGTCGTCGCACACGCGTCCCCGGGCCCTGCCAGCGGGTACCAGCCCACGCTCAGCGAGCCCGGGGCGATGGTGGCGGTGGAGGGCGACCGCTGGATGGTGGTACTGGCCGGCTACACCGACCACCGCCCGGGACGCGACCCGGCCGACTTCCTGGCCCGGATGCGGCGTTGTGTCCCGCCGCTGCACGAGGTGGCCGACCGCTGCGCCATGCTCGGCGAGGTGCGGACCTACCACTTCCCGGAGAGCCGGCGCCGCGACTTCACCCGGCTGCGGCGGTTCCCCGGGGGGCTGGTGGCCGTGGGGGACGCCGTCGCCTCGGTCAACCCGATCTACGGGCAGGGCCTGACCCTTGCCGCGCTGCAGGCCACGTGCCTCTCGGCGTATCTGCGCACCGGGGCCCGGCCGCACGCGCCGGCCCTGGACTACTTCCGGCGGGCCGCCGTGGTGGTCGACGCGGCCTGGCAGCTGTCGGCGACCGCGGACCTCGCCCAGCCCCATGTGACGGGCCCCTACCCCCGTGGCTACCGGCTCGCCCGCTGGGCCGTCGACAAGATCACGGAAGCCTCCGTCCTCGACTCCGAGGTCAACCGGGCCTTCATGGACGTGGCGCACATGCGCCGCCATCCCAAGTCGCTGACCCGCCCGGCCGTACTGGCCAGAACGGCCCGGGTGCTCGCGGCCGCCCGCTGACGCCCGCCGCGCACCGCACCGCCCCGCACCGCCCTTCTCCTTCCGGCCCGCGGTGCGGTGTGCCGGGCCGTGAGACGGCCCGGGCCCCCTCACGGGCCATCACCTAAGGTGAAGCCGCACCGCCAAGCGGGGCCGTCACGACGGGTCTGTCACGACCGGCCAGTCACGACGAGCGCTCATGAAGGACCGTACGAAGGAGGGGAGCCGGCGATGCCCACATGGCCGAAGACGCTCGACCGGGCAGGGATCACCGACCCCTCGCTGCGCCGGGACCACAGCGAACAGCGTGCGCTGGTGGCGCGCTACGCCCGCGCCGAGTACACCGCCGTACGCCTGCTGCTCCCCGCACCGCTCGTGCCCGACGTCCTCGCCGCGACCGCGTTCATGCACCACAGCGACGACCTCATCGACCAGGGGCCGGCCGGCGAGCGCAGCGCCGCGCTCGCCGACTGGGAGAGCCGGGTGCACGCCGCCCTCAAGACCGGCGAGGCCGACCGGCCCGTGCTGCGCACCCTCCTCGACACCGCCGCCAGGCGGCCGCAACTGCGCGAGCGCGTCGAGGACTTCCTCGCCGGGGCACCGCTGGAGGTGCGGACGACCGGCTTCGCCACGGAGCGCGACTTCCAGCAGTACATCGACGGCTACTCGCTGCCCGCGTTCCTGCTCATCGCCTGCCTGCTCGTCGACGGAGCGCCCACGGACCGGTTCGTCGCCGGCTGCCGGACCTTCATCGAGGCGAGTCAGCGCCTGGACTTCCTCAACGACCTGTCCGAGGACCTGGCCGGCGGCCGCCTCGGCCTCCCCGAGGAACTCCTCGCCCGGCACGGCCTGTCCCGCACCGGCCTGGCCGGCAAGGGCGGCGCCCCGGACCGGTTCCGGGCGCTGCTCGGCGACCAGGCCCGGCAGATCCGCACGGGGCTGAGGGCGTCGTACGGACTGGTGGACCTGGTGCCCGCCCCCAACCGCCCGTTCGTCCGGGCGCTCATCAGCATCCAGGGCCTCACACTGCGCGCGGCGGCCCGCAAGGGGACCGCGCTGCTCGACGACTCCGCCCGGCCGAACGTGGCGGCCGCCCTGCGGGTCCTGGCCCGGGAGTACGCGGCGGCTCGGCGGCGGCCCGCGCCCGGTGGCGGCGCGCCGGGGACGGGCGACACCGACTGACCTCCGAGGCGGCCCGCGCAGACCGGGCGGCCCGGGCAGACCGGCGGCGTACGGTCCCGTTCAGTCGCTGCGGCGCCCGGAGGCCGGACGGTCCTCGTTCTCCGGCCTCGCCAGCCCCAACAGGCCCTGGATCAGCGGAAAGACCCGGCGTCTGCTCCTGGAGGGCAGGGAGCGCATGCGGTCGGTGAGCTCACGCACCTCGGGATCCTCGCCCTCCGGCCGGCTCAGCGCCTCCGAGAGCGCGTCCCGCAACTCCCGGTCGATCCTGCTGTCGCCGCAGGTGCCGCTGCGCATCGCCAGCCGGTTGATGCCCTTGCCCCGGAGCAACGCCAGGTGGGTCAGCTGCTCGTGCGTCGACTGCAGTGCCCGGTAGAGGGCCTGGCGCTCGGTGGCGGTGAAGAAGCCGGGCTCGACCTCGAAGAACTTCTCCAGTTTCCGGGTGACGTCCAGCCCGGGGCTCTTCCGCTTCCCGTTCAGCAGGTAGCCGACCTGACCGTGGGAGATGCCGGCCCCCGCGCCGATCTCGTCGAGGGTGTACATCCTCCCGTCGGGCTTGCGGCGGGTCTCCCGCAGGAAGACGAGGCGGTCCTGGAAGGAGTCCTGTACGTTCCCGGACTCCTCGCCGGTGTGGTCGAGCAGCGCCTGTACGCGGGGGACCGTGAGGCCCGTGCGGTGCGAGAGGTGGTCGAGGTCGATGACGTCGCGCCCCAGGTCGAGATCCCGGAGAAGCTCGTCGATCGCTGCGACGACGGCTTGCAGCCCATCCGCCGGGTCCACGTCCGAGGCATCCATGGCGATGGGCGGTCTCCTGGTCGGTGGGCAGACGGGGCGGCGGCGCACTCGCGGCCGCTCTGAGACTAACGGTCAGCAAGCACCGTACGCCATGAGTGGCACCACAATTGTGTCGGGGAGCTTCCTCGCGGCCCCACTGTACCGCTTCCAACACTGACGAATTAAACGATTGTTGACAACGCCGTGCGGTTGAAGGATCCTCGCCAAGGCGGTGCCACCGAACGACCGGTGAGCACCTTGCGCGGGAGGCCGCTCACATGGTTCCCGTGCCGCGCAACTGCCGCCCCACTCGGCGGTGGTGCCGGGCTCCACAGGGGAGAGCCCGGCACCACAACCTCCCGTGCGAGGCCGCGGTGCGCGCCGCCGCGCGGGACCGGCGTCTGCCGGCGCAAGGGGCAGACCCGGTCCTGCAACCGGGGCAGTTGCGGCGCCCCCGGACGCCAGGGAGCGCTCCACGGCAGTCGAAGGGGGCCGACCAAGGCCGGGACCCCGTCGGGCCACCAGGCATGCGGCAGAGGAACGGGCCCGGGAAGAGGAACGGGCCCGGGGGCGTAGCCTGCCCCCGAGCCCTCAGATGCCACCCCATTGCGCACGCCGGCACGGTGAAGAGCGCGGGTCAGTCATCATGTCGTCGTGTTCTGCCTTTGAACTACCGCGCATCGGAAAGAGAGCTGCACGGGCCGGACTTGAACCGGCATCCGACGACCAGGCCCGGCCCGGTCGATCCGGCGATCGGTGGCGAATACTGAGACTGGAGCAAGAGTCTGAGATTGATTGCGGTCCGCCTCTGCCGAGTTGGGCCACCGCGGCCCGGAAGTGCCGCGGGGAGGACTTGAACCTCCACTGGAAACCGCATTCGTCACGACAAGCTTCAGTTTCAGCTTGCGCTCCTCGCGCACCCCGAACGCCTCGTGACGCCCGGGGAGTTGTTGACGCTACCCGAACAGGTAGCCGAAGACGGCCTCACCCACCCGCTCGTCGGTGACCTCGGCCCCGTTCGCCTCCTCGCGGGCGAACTTCACCGCCTGCTGCAGCTTCTCCACCCTGTCCAGCAGTTCGTTCACCCGTCGCGCGGGCAGCGCGCCGGAGAACTTGACGGTCGTCCAGTAACCGACCGGGACGTCCTCGTAATAGACATCGACCTGCGCCGGATGCTTGTCGGTGGCCTCCGCCTTCACATGGTTGCGGGGCACCTTCTTGGTCCGTACGGTCCGGACCGGCTCGGTCTTCCAGGCATCCGTCGAGGGGTCCTGCACCCAGGACTCGGACGCGTCGAGCACCGGCAGCTTCCGGATGAAGGTCTGCACATCGGCGAGCTGCTTCTCCAGGAAGAGCAGGTACGACACCGGGACCTGGCTGAGCAGCGTCCGCCCCTCGACCTTCACATCGGCCCGCGCCGTGCAGTTGGCCCAGTCCTTGGTGGCGGTCACATCGAACAGCCGCGTCAGCGTGGCGGCCGTCTCCCGCAGCACGTCCTCGGCCTTCACCTGGACCCGCGTCGACTCGGGCGGCAGTTGCTCGCCCTCCTCGTCCTTGGGCTGGTACGTACGGGAGATCCCGGCCAGCAGCGCCGGCTTCTGCAGCCCGTGATGAGCCGCCGTCAGGTCCTGGTGGGACTTGGACTTGACGCCCTTCTCCACGGCAATGATCTGGTTGAGTTTCGCCACACCGGCAACGTAGCAGGGGCGTTGATCCACCATCGAATGATTTTTCGAGACACCGCCACGATGCCCCGCTCCCCCGCGCGAAGAGGCACCCCCGCCGCTGCAACCACTGCTGCTGCCACCGCTGCACTGCCTATCGGCGCCGAAGGGCCGAAAACATCAGCCCGGTTTCGACGGACGGGAAGCCCAAGTCCTCCGTGAGGGTCATACTCCCCCTCCCCGACTGCGCCGCGTACGTGTAACGGAGCGATTTCTTCAGCGTCTTGAGGATCTCGGCCTCCTCCACCATGACCTGCCTGCCGCACCTGCGGTCCGTCGTGAGCACCGGTTCGCGGAAGAACATATGAAGCCCGGAGAACGTGGCTTCGGCGGTGAAGTCGTTGCACCCGAGTTTGCCGGTCACCTCGCCGTTCTCGTGGAAGTCGAAGTACAGCTGCTCGCCGGCCGCGAGATCGGGCCCCACCCCGTCGTAGACGGTGACGGCCTGGAGGTTCCACCTCCGCTTGAAGAAATCATCACCTCGGGCCTGCACGAAGGTGAGGTCGTCGCCCAGCGGATTCCGCAGATGCAGCAAGGTCTCGCCATGGGGGCGCTCCTGGGAAAGCGAAAGCTTCCCCTGGAAGACCTTCTCCACCTTCTTCTCGAAGTCCGTCAGCTCCTTCTCGCCGGCCGCGCTGTCCGGCTGACACGGCCCCGGCCCCTCCACCGGCGCTGCGGGCGACGCCGTGGGCGGGGGAAGGGGGGCGAGCTCCTCGCCCAGCCGGAGCCGGGCAGCCGCCACCGCGGCCTTCTTCCGGAACGGCCTGCAGCCGTAATCGCCCGTTGCCGTGCCGTCGTCGTGCAGCGCGACCCACGCCCTCGCCTCGGGCGGCAGGCTCTCCTCACGGCCTCGTACCGTGACGCCCCGTAACTTCCACACACCGTCCGACAGCAGCCCACCCGCCCCCGGCGGCCGCTTCTTCACGGGCGAGGCGGCAGCCGAGGCACCCGCCGACCCACCGCCCTCCGTCCCCCCGCCCGGGTCCGGCTCACCACCGCACCCCGCAAGCACGACGAGCGCCGTCACAGCAGCGACAACGGACACGGGAGCGAACCTTCGAGACGTCTGCATACCGAGCAAGATGCCCGAGCCGCGGGTCTGGTTGCCGGGCTCAAGGCCGGGCCGGTGGTGGTGCGGGAGCCCGCACCACCGGGGTACGGTCCGATGCCTCGGCCGGGCGGGCGAGTTCCGACAGGCGCGTACCTGCCCTGGAGGGCCCGTGTCTGCGCTCCGTCGGAGGCCGGGCCAGGCTGCTCATCGGTGATGCCCTGCCCTGCCGCGGGGGGGGGACCGCCGGCATGCGGTGCGGCCCGCACGTGCCGGGTACCGCGAGGATGGCGCGGAAACGCGGATCCCGGGCGGACCACAGCCTCCGGATCTCCGCCTTGGCTCCGCGCCCGTGCGGCGGCTACGCGCGCTCGCCCCGGGACATCCGCATACAGCCCCATGTACCGAACGCCACGAACAGCGTCGCCAGAGCGGCGATCACGCCTGCCTGGGACCCCGGCTCCCAGGACTCGCCCTCCGGGGCGGCCACCCCCTGGGGGTCGTACCGAACTCTCAACACCTCGCCTCGGTCGACCCCGTCCTCGCAGCCGTGAGTCTCCTTGAGGTCCGGCCTTATCTCCTGGCCATTGAGCTTCCGCACGGCGCACTGACGGGTCTTGTTGGAATGGTCATGCGCCACCGCCACGACCTTGGCGTCGGCCCAACGGCCGCGCTCCTTCAACGCCGCGTCCTCGCCCGCTCCTTGTGACACAAATGCCAGCACGGAGCCGGTGACAAGTGGCAGCACGAGCTGCCACGCCAACTTCCGCTTCATGTGGGGGACACGCCGGATCCCGAAGACCGGCACCATGAGCGAAGCGAGCGGCAAGAGGAGCCATCCCACCACAGGAACCGCACCCCTGATCCACGGATCCAGCGGGACCGCAGGTGCCGACCACGCAAGTCCGATGATTCCGGCCAAACACACGAGGTAGAACAACAGCCATCGCAGAAATACTGATCGGCGTTCCCGGGCTTGCCCCTCGGAAGCAACCCCGTCGCCGACGGCGAACTCGCCCTCCTCGCGCGCCATTTACTACCCTAACTTTCTGTGTGCCGCTTATAGTTCAAATAAAATTCGCGCGCCATTTCTCCGACACTCCGAAGCTGCCAGCACACGAGCCGAAACCGGGATCGCCCCGCTCTTGAGGCCTCATCACCTCGCCGTCAATCGACTGCGACGTCTTCCGGGTGCACCACCTTCAGGCTGCGAGCGAATGCGTCGAACGCGTCGATATTCGCGGACACCCAGCCGAGGTCGTCACTGACGGTGCGCATGGACAGATCGATGCCGTAGGACTCGACGCGCCAGCCGTAGTTGACCGACATGCAGAGCGCTTCGCCGCCCTTCGGCACGAAGTGGCGGATGGAGCGCCGCCCCTTGCCGAGGTTGTCCGTGGTGAAATCCACGATCTGGGGGTCCTGCGCGGCCCCCGGCTCGTTGCGCTGCACCAGTACGTCCAGGGCCTGCTCCAGCGGCCCGTCCGACCCGGCGGCGTAGAAGAAGAACGGCACAAGGCCCCTGCCGAGGTCCGGAGCGTAAACGAACATGTGCTGCATGGGGATCTGCTGCGGAAACTGTTCGGAGAAGCCCTCAAGCATGCGCGCGAACTCCTTCACCTGCGACTTGTCACGAGGCCCCTCGGGCTCGAGCTCCCATCGCAGCTCCGCGCACTTCTTGGCCCACTTCCGCCGTTGCCGGCCGGCCCCCCTCCCCTCAAGGATGGGGATGGCCAGCCATGCTTCCGAGGCCGGCTCTTCGGTGAAGTCGAGTGCGTACGGAATGCTCATGCTGTGCTCCAACGGAAGGTGGTCATGACGGCGTCGAAAAGCTCGGTGAGGATTTCCAGAAATTCCTGCGGGGTGCCCTCGGGCGTGAGTGTGGTGAACGAGACGATGAGCCATTCGCTCACCTCCCCGGAGTCCGGTACCGGCACCACGTAGTTGACTTGCCGACTGGGAATCGAGTCCGCTTCCTTCGGGTTGGCGGGGACGGAACGCTGACAACGAACGCCGGGCACGTCGTCCAGCTCGATGTCCTCCGACGGCCCGAAGTCCTTGGTCAGATGGCGCATGATCTCGCTCGGCGATGCCTGCGCGGCGAAACCTGGGAAAACCTTGGAGACCAGGAATGACGCGGGCGCGACGAATCCGTGGATCGGCTCCACGGGAAGGTAGACGTCGACACCGTTCCGGCGCCTGGCGTCGGCCACGGCCCGGTTGAGTCGATGGTGCAGCTCAAGCCGGGCTTGCGTCACCTTCTCCTTTGGGGTCGCCGGGTCCAGGTATGTGACAGCGTGATCCACTATCCCCTTGATCGCGTCCTGTGTCTCGGACTTCGATCGCAGTGGGATGCGGTCCCATCCCGGCGGCATCAGGAGCGTGTAGCCACCGACCGCCATCCTAGGGATTTCCAAGGTGCTCATTCCTCGCGTTTCTCAGGGGGGCCGATTACCAGGCCGAGCTGGCAGGTACCTTCCAGTTCTCGCCCTTGAAATCGTTGTAGGAATCCCAACTGGGCTTCTGCCAGCCGCCGGTCAGCTCGCCAACAGCGTTCAACGTGTCGTTGTCGCCGAGAGCCTTGTCGCCGACGTCCGCGGCGAAACCGGTCCACTGCATGCCGGCCGCTCCACCGTATGCCAGGTGCCCACCGTGGACGGCCGCTGATGAAACGGCATCCCCGTGCGCGGCGGCGTTCGACCGGATCCCCTGGAGGATGCCGATGGCTTCGTCGTCACCCTGGTTCAGGATCTTGCCCAACGTACTGATATCGGCGGTGTCGCCCGCAACCTTTCCGGCGTCGCGGGATATCAGCTTCCGCAGGGTGTTCATCTCCGACCTGATCGCCACCTTCGAGGCGTCGTCCCCGGCGTTGGCAAGTGCGTTGGCGAACTGATTGCGCATGCCCTTGGTGGCGGCCAGCCCCTCCTTGAGGCCCGCGGTACGACTCGCGGTGGCCGCGGTACGCACGCTGGAACCCGCTGCCTTCAGACCCTTCACAGCGAGCCCACCAGCGGCGAACGTCACCAGACCAATGCAGTCGAACGCCACGTCCATCCAGGTTGCCTGTCCGGCGGCCACCAACGTCATTCGACCGGCGACAACCGCGAGGCCGATCGCGAGGCCGATCGCGACCAGGACGTTCAGTCCGGGGATGAACATCGACACGATGGCGAGTGCCGTCCCGATCCAGCCGAGGATGTCGAGGAACAACTTGAATCCCTCGGAATGCTCCTTCACCCAACCGACCGTGTCATCCCAGAGGCTGTCCTCGACGCTGTCATCGAGCGCGTCCTCGATCTGGCCACCGATTTTCGCGCCGAAGCTCACATAGTGGTCCACGGCCTCGTCCATACGGGACTGGGCCGCCTCCACTGCGTCCTCGTCCTTCTCGTTCTGCTGCGCCTGACTACGCGCCTTCAGGGTCTCTCCCTGGGCGTGTTCCAGCTCCTTCGCCCATTCCCGGAGCAGGCCGGCGACCTTCTCGTACCGGCCCTCGACCTTGCTGAGCTTTCCCGCGAGATCCTCCGATCCCTCGGTGAGCTTCTCCGTGTACTTTCCCTTGAGGTTCTCGGACTTACCGACCTCACGAAGGGCCCGTGACTGCTCCCTGATGGTCTCTGCGATGTTGTCGAGCCGCCGGGCTTCTTCCCGGACCTCGTAGGGGTCACCGGGAGTCGGGTCACTCTCGGCGATAGGAGACCAATCGACCGGACGCTTACCCATGATTCCTTACTCCCCCCTCTCGCCGTCGGCCTCTTTGAACTTCTTGATGACTTCCTTGACCCGCTTTTCGGCGTCCTCCATCTGTTGCACGAGCTCTTTTCGGTGGTCATCCCAGTTGTCGACGAACTCCTGCATGGCCCCGATGATGTTGCCATTGCCGTAGGCATCCGCCATGGCGTCCTGGTTGGCCCCGCATGAATTGAACTCGCGATTGAGCCTGGCGAAGTTCTTCTTGATCTCCAACAGCTCGTCGTACGAAACTCGCAGGTCGCTCAATGCGCCCGACCTCCCCCTTGGTTGATCCTGTATGAGACCGCCTGCCGGCCCGGCCACCCGGGGACCGGCAGGCGTAAAGCTCGATCGAGCGTCATCAGCCCATCGGCACGGCCACCGTGAACGCCTCCCCGCTCCCCAGGTGCAGCAGGCCCTTGCCCGGGGTCACCGGGCCGCCCACCGCGCTCCGGCTCAGGCGCACGCCGATCAGTTCGCCGCTCGACGTGTCCTGCGGGGACAGCAACAGGCCGCGCTTGGACTTCTTCAGGTCGACCTGCCAGCCGCTGAAGCCCGAGCAGACGTCGTCCTCGTCGCCGGCGATGACGATGCCGATGCCGCGGTCGGCGCCGGTCGCGATCAGCCTCTTGAACTCGTCCTCCGCATCGCAGTCCTCAAGGAGTTCGCCGTCGTCGATCAGGACCACGATCGGACGCTCCAAAGACGCCGTGGCCAGGGCCTCCTTCAGCTCGTCCTCCTCGATGTCACTGCCCGTGAAGACCGCCAAGACGCCCTTATATCCCTCCAGTTGACGCAACGGAGAGGTCCGCGGTGCGGCAATGACCAAGCGGGCGCCGCGGCGGCCCACGAACGTGGCCGCCAGGTTCATCAGCACGGTCGAGCGACCCGACTTCGCCGGGCCCGCGATCACGAAGCCCGGCAAGCCCTGTGCCAGGTCCGGGCCGAAGGCCGTCAGGTCGTCACCGCCGACACCCACCAGGCCCCACAGCCGCGAGGCGGACACCGCCGGATCGACGTGCTGCCACGCCTGGTTCAAGGTGATGCGGCTGGGCAGCGAGTCCACCCGGAAGGGCCGCATGGCCCGCGGCACTGCCGCGTCCCGGTGGGCCGTCCCCTCTCCGATGGTCGCAATCGCCGCGTTCTGTCCCTGCCCGGTGGCGTCCTCGCTCAGCAGCGCGAACTGGATCTCCGTACCCGTCTCGTTGCGGAACGCTCGGCCCGGCGCGATCTCGTCCGGCACCTTGCGGCTGTTGAGGCCCAGCATCGAGAAGTCGGTACGGTCCGAAAGGCGCAGGGCGAGCTTGTCCTCCGTCAGCGAGGAGATCCGGCCCGTGAGGAGCTGCCGGTCGCCCGTGATCACCAGGTGGATGCCGACGCTCGCGCCCTCGCGCATCAGGGTCAGCAACTCGTCGGTCAGCTCGCCGTGTTCCAGCTCGCCCAGGGACGAGACCCAGCCCTCCCAGCGGTCGAGCAGCAGCACGATGTGCGGCAGCCGCTGGTCCTGCGGCGCCCCGGCGCGCTGCTCGCCGATGTCCGCGAAGCCGTACTGCGCGAGCAACTCCTGCCGCCTGCTCGCCTCCGCCGACAGGCGGCGGACCAGGCGAGCGGCCCGCTCGCTCTGGTTGCGGCCCACCACCGCGCCGCAGTGCGGCAGCTTGGCCAGCGCGTTGAGTGCGCCGTTGCCGCAGTCGATGCCGTAGAGGTGGACGTCTGCGCAGGAGAGAGTGCGGGCCAGGGAGCCCGCGATCGTTCGCAGCACCTGGGAGCGGCCGCTGCGCGGCGCACCCGCGACGAGCAGGTGGCCGAAGGTGGCGAAGTCGATCGTGGCCGCGCGGCGGGACTGGCTCGCCGGCAGGTCCTCGATGCCGTACGGCGCCGGAGGCAGCGCACCCTGGCCCTGAACGGGCGGCAGGTCCTCCGGCAGCACGGTCTCCGCGAGGGCCGGCAGCCACGGGCTGTGCTGCTGCGGGATCTGCAGGTGGGCGTTGGCCTCCCGGATGGCGTCGACCAGGACCTTCAGGTCGGTGATCTCCTCTTCCTCGCTCTTGGCAGCCGCGGGCTTCACCAGCGCCTGGCGGCCCAGACCGGCCCAGTCCAGCTCCCCGGTCCACGGGGCGAGGGCCATCGGGTCCACGGTGCCGGGACGGCGGCCGCCGACACGGCCGGACTGGAAGGGAATGAGGGAGGCCGCGCCGGTGCGCACGTAGGCGCGGCCCGGGTTGTTCTTGGAGATGTTGCCGGCCTCGGGCGAGTCGATGACGTCCGTCGACTCGCCGCCGTCGGTGACCCGCAGGGCGATCCGGAGGTTGGTGTTGGCCCGGATCTCCGGCGAGACCACTCCGGACGGCCGCTGGGTGGCCAGCATCAGGTGGATGCCGAGGGAGCGGCCCCGCTGGGCGATGTTGACCAGGCCGGTGACGAAGTCCGGCATGTCGCGGACCATGGACGCGAACTCATCGATGACCAGGAGCAATCGGGGCAGCGGCGCCATACCCGGACTCCGGCGCACCTGGTCCTGGTAGTCCTCGATGTCCTTCGCGCCGACCTGGGCCAGGATGCGCTCACGGCGGTGCAGTTCGGCGCCGAGCGACTCGAGGGCGCGCTCGACGAGGTGGGCGTCGAGGTCGGTGACCATGCCGACGGTGTGCGGCAGGTGGACGCAGTCCTTGAACGCGCTGCCACCCTTGTAGTCGACGAGCACGAAGGTCATGTTCTCCGGCGTGTTCGCCACCGCGAGCGCGGCGACGATCGTCTGCAGCAGCTCGGACTTGCCGGAACCCGTCGTACCCGCGATGAGGCCGTGCGGCCCGTCCTTGCGGATGTCGATGCCGAAGGGACCGTCGTACGACTCGCCGACCATCGCCAGCGTGGACTGCCCGCCGGTCTGCCAGCGGCCGACCACCGCGCCGGCCGTCGGCGGCTCCATCCCGATCACGTCAAGAAACCGGCTGGCGTCCGGCAGCGCGCTGTCCGTCGCCTCACCGCTGATGTCGCGCAGCGGAGCGAGGGCCCGGGCCGCCCGGGCGCACCAGGCCGGCGAGACGAAGTCGGGCCGTACGCCCAGGACCTTGGCACTGCCCTCCTGCTGCACGCGCAGCCGCATCACGGAGGGGTCGATCTGCTCGCCGGCGGTCGGCGTCGCGGGCGCGGGGGCGCCGCCCTGGTTGTTGAAAGCGAGCATCACAGCGGCGGTGTTGGTCATCTCCGGCGAGGCGGCCGCAGGCGACTTCTTCTGCTTCTTCTTGCGGCGCGACTTGCCGGCCTCGGCCTCCTTCTTGCGCCGCTCCTCCTCGGCGGCCTGCCGCAGCACCTCCATGGCGTCGGTCGCGCCGCCACCGGCCTGCTTCTCGTGCCGGGCGTGCCGGGAATTGCGCGGCTCCGCGATCACGATGCCCTTGCACTCGCCCGGCAGGAAGCGCTCCTCCTCGTCCAGGCAGATCGCGTACATCGATACGGCCGGGCCTTCCTGGAGCAGCCGTACGACGCCGGGCATCGAGCGCAGCCGGCGCGAGCCGTCCCAGACGACGACGATGTCGGGGTCGGCGAAGCCCGCCTGACCGCGGTTCTCCTGGGCGGCCTTCTGCCGGGCCTCAAGGATCTGGGTGAGTTCACCGATACGGGCGCCGACGGTCTCGGCGTCGTTGCCGATGAGGACGTTGGCGTCCTGCGCCGTCGGACGGGCATGCGGCAGCCAGCGGACCCAGTTCCAACTTCCCTCCCCGAGCGCCTCGGTGAGCACGTAGAACTGCACGTCCAGCGGGCTGTGGAGGACGGCCGCCTGCGTCACCGTCCACCGCGCCAGGCTGCGTGCGGTGTCGCCGGGGCCCGCGAAGCCGATCACGCCGAGCCGGCCCAGGTGCAGGGCGACGGGGGTGTCCGCGATGTCCCAGGTGACCTGGCGGCGGTGGTCGTCCTGCTCGGGGTCGTCGAGGACGACGGCGGAGGACAGCCGGCCGGTGCCCACCCGCAGCAGCAGGTGGTCGGCGTCGCCGCGGCGACGCTCCCACAGACGGGTGCGGGGGCCGGTGGCGTGGGCCCAGACGGTGCCGGGGTCCGGGTGGTCGAGGTTGCGGTCGCCGCGCTCCAGGACCAGCGCCTCCTGCGCGTCGCGCTCGATCCGGGCCTTGTGCTCCTCGTACTCCTGGACCTGTTTGGCATGGGACTTGCGGCCGTGCTTCTTGTCCCAGAAGTAGTTGCCGAGCATGATCAGCGGGCTGAAGACCGCCATCACCAGGTACGTCGCGCGCCCCATCACCATCGCCATGGTGACGGCCATGACGAGCGGGGACAGCGCCATCAGCCAGGGCAGCGGCCGGGCCTCGTGCTCCTTCGGGGGCGACGGCAGGCGGAACTTGGTGGTGCGCTCCGGCAGGCGCAGCCGCGGCGGGCGGTTGTAGTCGAGCCCGGAGCCGTCGTCGGACCACTTCAGGGCCGCGTCCGGGGGCGTGTAACGGGCCACGTCGAGCAGGGTGTTGCCGATGGCCAGCTGGGAGCCGACGCGCAGTTGCTGCCCTTCGAGCGGCTTGCCGTCGACCCGCACCTCGAACTTGGGCCCCTTGTTCTCGGGCGCCGCGCCGGGCCGGCCGGGCTCTCCGCCTTGACCGGCGTGCACGGCCAGGCGGAGGTCGTCCGGGGCCACCACGTAGAGCGTCAGGGCGCGCTGGGGCAACTCCGGGTCATTGACGATCAGTTGGCAGCCCTGGCCGGAGCCTATGTCGTACCGGCCGATGCCGAACCGGTACACGGCACCGGCGTCGGGCCCGCCGGCGACCCGGATCTCGATGACGCCGCCCTGCTCGCCGGGCAGCGTGCCGGAGGGGTCGTCCAGGCTCACGACCGCGCCGTCGCGCAGCGGGGAGGTGGCGACGGTGTGGTGGGGGTCCACTTGGGAGTTGTCGAGGTAGAGCACGGGCCCGGGCTGTCCGGCCGCGGCCCCGCCCCGCACGCGGACCGCCAACTCCCGGGCAACAGCGTCGATTCGGGCCTCGGGGTCGGCGTCGAGGACGAGGTCTTTGCTGGCGTTCGTATAGGGATCGACGACAGTCAGCTTCAAACGCACACTTAGCTCCTCCTCGAAATGCCTCTCTACGAAAGAGAGAATATCCCTCCCGGCGACTCAGTCGTGCGCCCGCGATATGTCTCAACAACGCCCGACTTTCGCGGAGTTAACGGACTCGGCGTCTGCGCTTATGTGCGCCTGGCGCGGGTTAGCGATTAGGGTGCCCAACGGCGTGCGCCCAACCCGGTGCACGCCACGCGTATGCCGAGAGGGGGAACCTCGCGGTTGTCGAACGGAGGGAAGGGGAGCGTCATGGCCAAGGACCTTGATGTCACATATGAGGACATGCGGGCCGCCGCGAAGAAGATGAACCGCGAGAAGGAGCGCATCGAGGAGAAGCTTCACGACCTGAAGTCCTACATCGACGGCCTGCTCGAGAACGGCTTCGTCACCCGGTCGGCCTCGAAGAAGTTCGGCCACGACTTCGACGAGTTCAAGCAGGGCATGTCGAAGACCAACGAGGGTCTCGACGGCCTGGCCCAGTACCTGGAGAAGGCCGCGGACTCCTTCGAGAACCTCGACCAGGAGCTCGGCAAGTAAGTCGGCGACTGCCGCGGCTGAGCCTTCCTGCGCACACGGCTCCGGGGTGAGGGCGGTGCCGGCCTGATTCGGCCGGCACCGCCCTCACCCCTTTGCTGCTTTCTGCGGCATGGCGCTGGGCGTGTAATGAGCGGCCGGGCGGCGCCGAATCCGCACCCGCATGTTCTCCACTTCGGTTACATCCCTTACAGCGCGTCCACAAAGTATTCACAGGCACCCGCTATCGGCGGCCTTGTCCATTTGGCGGCCGTCGCCCTTGCCCTGGCGATGTGGCGCCGGAATTTCGTGATTCTTTCCCTCGTGAGGCCGATGACGGTCATGGCGAATTGCGCCATGGACAAGGGCATGGCGGTACGCCGCATATGGCGGGAGGGGGGAAAGGCGGACGAGTCGGCCTGTACGCCGGGTTCTGTCGCCCCCGGTCCTTGCGGGCCGGGGGGAGACGGCCATCCATCTAGGGCTGCCGTTGCCGGCAGCCTCGTGCGGTCTACCCGCGGACTCGGGCGGGCAGCCCTCGGTCGTCCGCGCAGAGGCATCAGCCGATGCCTCCTCTTGACCTTGCTCCAGGTGGGGTTTACCTAGCCCTCCGAGTCACCTCGGAGGCTGGTGGTCTCTTACACCACCGTTTCACCCTTACCGGAGACCGAAGCCTCCGGCGGTCTGTTTTCTGTGGCACTGTCCCGCGGGTCACCCCGGGTGGGCGTTACCCACCACCTTGCCCTGTGGAGCCCGGACGTTCCTCGGGGGGATCGTCGATCCCCACGCGGCCGTCCGGCCGGCTCGTCCGCCGTGGCGACCATGCTACCCGTAGGGGGCACCGGCCCTCGCCAGGCTTCCCCGTACGCCGCCGGGGCCCGCTCTTGACCTTGTCGCAGCGGCAACGTTTGTACTGGGCACATGAGAATCGGTGAACTCGCAGGTCTGGTCGGCGTCAGTACCCGTGCCGTACGCCACTACCACCACCTGGGGCTGCTGCCCGAGCCGGAACGCCGGGCCAACGGCTACCGGGAGTACGGGCTGCGGGACGCCGTCGCGCTCGCCCGGGTGCGGCGGCTGACGGAGCTGGGGCTCGGGCTGGACGAGGTGCGGGACGTGCTCGCCGACGACGCCGGGCGGGAGCTGCACGAGGTGCTGGCCGAGCTGGACGCGGACCTGGCCCGTCAGGAGGAGCAGATCCGGGCGCGGCGGGCCCGGCTGGCGGCGGTGCGGCGGCAGGCGGAGCAGCACGGCGGGCTGCCCGCGGAGGGACCCGTGTCGGACGAACTGGCGGCGCTCTTCGCGGAGATGGCGCGGGCCTCGGCCGGGCGCCCCGGCCCGGAGCCCGCGATGGCGGCGAAGGAGCGGGAGGTGCTGGCGCTGCTCGAATCGACCGGCGGGGAGGAGGGGCAGAAGCGGATGGTGGAGCTGCTCGGGGAGATGGCCGCGGCGCCGGGGGCGATGGACCGGACCTACGAGGTGTACGGGCTGCTCGACGCGCTGGTGGACGCCTCGGTGGACGATCCGCGGGTGGAACCGGCCGCGCGGGCGCTCGCGGACTGCATTCCGGCGGCGCTGGTCGCCGAGGTCGGGGCGGAGCACTGGGAACGGGCCGCCGGGACGGGCCCGGAGGGGGACGAGGGCTTCATGGCGGCGTACTACGCACACTTCGCGCCCGCGCAGGCGCAGGCCCTGCGCCGGGCCATCCAGCTGGTCGCGGAGCGTGCGCGGTGAGCCGGGAGAGCGCGCTGCGGCGGCTGGCCGCCCACGAGGCGCGGTGGCTGGTCAGCCTGGGCTGGTGGGCGGCACGGCGGCGGATCGGGGTGGCGCCGGGCGAGCGGGCCCTGGGGTACGCGGGGGCGCAGGCCGCGTTCGTGTACGGGCTGACCTTCGTGTGCGTGGTGGAGACGGTCGCGGTCGGAGTGCTGCTCGCGGACCATCCGGTGGCGCACGCGGTGATGCTGGTCCTGGACCTGTACACGGTGCTGATGATGCTGGGGTTCCAGGCGGCGGCGGTCACCCGGCCGCATGTGGTGGGCACGGACACGCTGTGGGTGCGGGACGGTGCGCGCCGGGACATACGGATTCCGCTGGAGCGGATCGCCGCCGTACGCCATGACCTCCGGTTCGTCAGGGAGCCGGAGAAGGACGGCAGCGAGGTGGTGGAGCTGGCGGTCGGCGGTCAGACCTCGCTCACCGTCGAGCTGACCGAACCGGTCGTGGCCGTCCGGCTGTTGGGGCGGCGGGAGTCCGTGCGTACGGTGCGGTTCCATGCCGATGACGCGCGGGCGGCGGTGGCGGTGCTGCGGGAGCAGGTGGCGGCGGTGGCAGCCCTGCGGGCGGACGGGGCGGCGAGCGGCGCGGGCGCGACGGCTGAGGACGGACCGCCGGGTGAGGGGGACCGCCGGGCGAACGGGACCCCCGGGTGAACGGGACCCCCGGGTGAGCGGGGCGGCCCGGTGACCGAGAGCGGCCCGGTGAGCGAGAGCGGCCGTAGCACCGTGTACGGGACCGGCGGCGTCACGGCGCCCGAGGCGGCGGGTGCGGTCAGGCGGCGGTGAAGCGGACCGCATGATGGCCCGGGTCGGCTTCGGCGAGGCGGACCGGGATGCGGTGGCCGAGGGGCAGGGCGGGGCCTTCCGGGGCGGCTTCGACGGTGCCGACGACGGCCGGGTCGTAGAGGTGGACGGTGCCGTGGGTGGGGTCCTTCTCCTGGATGTCGACGACCAGCGCCTCGAAGATCTCGCCGACCCGGTCCCGCAGCAGGGCCGCCTCCACGAGGTCGACGCAGGACCGCTCCACCTGGTTGGCGCGCTGGGTGCCGGTCTCCATCTCGCGGGGCAGGGCGGGCAGCGCGCTGCGCACCCAGCCGGGCGGCTCGGCGCCGGCCGAGGCGGCCAGGCACAGTTCGGAGGTGTAGCGGTCGGCCAGCCGCCGCAGCGGTGCGGTGGCGTGCGCGTAGGGGGCGGCGACCGCGGCGTGCAGCGCCTCGGAGGCCCGGGGCGCGGTGCCGTCGAAGGCGGTGTAGCCGGCGCCGCGCAGCAGGGCGGTGCACTCCTGGAGGAACGCGGCGTGGGCGGGGCACCGCGGGTCGAGGGTCCGGATCAGCGCCGCGTACGAGGTGTGGTGCGGCCAGTCGACGCCGAGCGCGCGGGCGGTCAGCCGGAGCCGGGCGACCGAGCCGTCGGGGGCGGAGGGCAGCGTACGGAGGATGCCGGTGCCGGAGGCCAGCATCAGGTCGGCCGCCGCCATGCCGGTGAGCAGGGAGATCTGCGCGTTCCAGCCGTAGGCGGGGAGCGGGGCGCGGTATTCGAGGGTGTAGCGGCCGTCGTGCTCGACGATCTCCTGGTCGGGGACGTTCAGCGAGATCGCGCCCCGGGCGACCTCCCGCTCCTCCCGCAGCAGGCCGATCTCGCGGAGCAGGGCGAGCGGCTCCTCGGCCGTCCCGTCGTCGAGGATCCGCTGGACGCCGGTGTAGTCCAGCTGGGCACGGGAGCGGACCAGGGCGCGGCGTGCGGACGCGGCCGTCAGCGCGCCGTCGGCGTCGAGGTCGAGCTGCCACAGCACGGCCGGGCGGTCCCGGTCGGGCAGCAGGCTGGCGGCGCCCTCGCTCAGCACGTGCGGGTGCAGCGGGACGCGCTCGTCGGGGAAGTAGAGGGTCGTCACCCGGTGGTGGGCCTCGGCGTCCAGGGCGCCGCCGGGGGTCACGAAGGAGGCGACATCGGCGATGGCGTAGTGGACGCGATAGCCGCCGCCGGGCCGCCGGGACAGGAACATGGCCTGGTCGAGGTCGAGGGAGCCGGGCGGGTCGAGGGTGAAGAGCGGGAGGTCGGTGGCGTCCTCCA
>Ga0207426_1001251_pt1 | contig 22241 bp, 25 predicted proteins | sample AraplaMF_Cvi_mMS_FD_184265 | JGI IMG/M metagenome (GOLD analysis project Ga0207426, IMG submission 184265) | Arabidopsis root microbial communities from the University of North Carolina, USA - plate scrape MF_Cvi_mMS (SPAdes) (version 2) | ecosystem: Host-associated > Plants > Roots > Endosphere... | reverse complement strand
AACAGGGCCCCGGAACACGGGATATGGCATGCAGTCACGCGCCATCAAAATTCAACCGACCCCCATATCCCGCCGGTACGCACCCCACGTAAAAGGGTGCCTTCAGCCTGTCAATTGCAGGCTGAAGGCACCCGGAATGCCTTGCTCTTGTCAGTGACTCAAAAGGGCAGCTACGGCGATTGCCACGGTGGCGACGAAGGCCGCGTCACCGGCGAGCCGCTGAATGAGCATCTTGCGGACGGTGATCCGGCTCAGGACCTGCACCCGGGCAAGGCGGCGGTCCTCGCGCATCCCCTCTTTGATCTCCTCCTGGGTGGCGGTGGCCCAGTAGATGAAGCTGGCCCGGTCGTGGTTGCCACCGGGAGCGCGGAGGCGCGGCCGGATGACCAGGAGCGCCAGGAGCACGGAGACGGTCAGGGCCAGCACGCCGACTGCCTCCGCGATGAGGGCGGCGGCGGAGCCGCTCTTGCCCATGAGGCTCAGCGCGGCAACCAGCAGGCCGTCGAGGGTGAGGATTTGGCCCGATTTGGTGTCGGCCTTGGTGATTTCGCCCGTGATGTGGGCCAGTCCGTCGCTGAGGTTCCGTTCGGTGTGTTCCATGGGTGCCTGCTCTCCGGTCGGACAGAAAAGTGGCTTGCCACTAATTTACGCACGCCACGCCTGTAAGTGGCAAGCCACTTGTGCGAAGATCCGGCCATGAGTAGCCAGCACAGGGATCCCCCCCTGACTGTCCGACCGCCGGCCGCCCTGAAGGGGCAGGCTCAGGCGGCGTTGACCGCCCGCGATCTCGAAGTGCAAGCGTTCGTCGTCGCCTGCTTGACCGCTTTGACCGCCGACCCTGACGGTTTCCTCGAAGGGCTGGGCGAGCACTGGCCCGAGAAGAAACCGCGCGGCCGTCCACCGCGAGCGTCAAGTAACTGAAGTGGGGCCCCTGCCCGGGATGGGCAGGGGCCCCACTTCTTGGCTCTGTGTGGCTATCGCCGAGCAGCCCTGGCACTGGTGCGGCGGCCGACCACCGTCACCACCGCAGCGCCGGCGCTGGCGAGACCGGCAACCGTGCTCGCCACTTGGCACACCACCGCCAGGGGCGGGTAGGCCAGCGCCAGCAGTCCGCAGCCCACCGCGGTCACGAACAGGGCCGTTGCCGCTACGGCCGCCGTACGCCAGGAACGCCGTGAGGACGGTGCGCCCGGCTGTACGGGCACCGGCCCGGTCGCGGGCACTGTAGCGACCGCGTAGGCCGTTGCGTCGCCTCCGTAGGCGACCGCGTAGGCGGTCACCCGGCCCGTGGGCGGCGGGCCGTCCACGGGCGGCTGGAGGGCCGCGGGCGGCGCGAACGGGGCAGGCACCGGGGCGGGTGTCGGCGGGCGCAGCAGGGTGGTCTGTGCGGGCGCCTGATGGTTCGTCGGGGTCGTCGTCATCGTTGGTTCTCTCTCGGTCTCGGGGTGCGCTGTGGGGTGCCACCTTCACCGCTGTCTCCCGCTCGATCCAGCTTTCGCGAATTTGCCAAAAGCCCACGTCCGGTGGGTGGTTGAGCAGGATTCGCGAGGAGTGGATGGCGGGGTGCAGCGGTGCTATCCGCGGTGGCAGCAGCACTTTGCAGGCGCGGCGAGTTAGCGGCGCAAGTGCGGTGTGCGGGGCGGGATGCCGAGAGATTCCCCCCGGGTCGGGCCCCATTCAATAGCTGTCGCGAATGGGGCCCGGCGTTCTACCGGAGGGTGACCAGGATCGGTGGCGCGCTCTCCCCGGTGACCGAGAGGACCGAGAGGACCGCGTGGCCGGCCTGAATGCTGGCCAGGTCGGATGCTGACCAGCGCTCCCGCTCGACATGGCGGACGGTGACGGCCTGAGCGGTGACCGGCTTGCCGGTGATGAGCTGCCGCGCGAGATGCGACGCCTTCTGGCCGGCGCCCTCGGCGACGATCTGCCGGTCGGTGACGTCCCGGCTCTCGACCCACTCCTTGCCCCAGGTGTCGGCGAACGGGGCGCCGTCCCATGTGGTCACCCCCGACAACGCCATCCGGCAGCCCACCGCGCCCAGAAGGCCGCTGCGCAGCGCCTCAGGAACGTCCTCCAGGGAACGCAGCGTCAGCACTGCGCCGGCGTTCGCCGAGCGCAGCCGCTGGAGGCCGCGTAGCGATTCGGCGGTGATGGTGTGCGCGGCGTCGTCGAGGACCAGGCAGGCGAACAGTGAGCGGTCGGTGCGGGCCGTCGCGCACTCGGTGAACTGGGCCAGGATCAGCCGCGCGAGGATGCGGGATGCCTCGGTGTGGCCGCGGTCGGGCAGGTCGATGCGGACGCGCAGCGGCCGGTCGATGGCGCGCAGTGAGACCTGCCGGGTGCGTCCCGTCGGGTCGAATCGGCCGGCGAACGCCGGGCGATCGAGCAGACCGAGACGGTCGGCCAGGAGCTCGGCAACGTCCCCGGAGCGCTCCGCCTGGCGGGCGCGGCCGTCCATCTCGCGCAGCGCCGCCCGGCCGGCTGCGTCCTCACGCGCCTTGAGGGTGGTGCGCAGGGCACCGGTGGCCTCCGGGTCGCCGTCCAGCAGCTCACGCAGTTCGGGGACGGTGGGGAAGCGATCGTGCGCGACGCGGAACGGGTCGAGGGTCTGCCGGAGCGCGGCGGTAGCGCGCTGGGTCTGCCCCAGGTCGCCGACGAGCCCTTCGGCAAGGATGCTTGCTGCTTCGTCGGGGTCGGTGGTGCCGCCGTAGAGGTCCAGATCGGCGCCGTCCTTCTGGCCGTCGCGGCCGAGTCGGACCACCACGTCGTAGGCGTCGGCGGGGCCGCGGTCGGCGGAGGCGGATCCGACCGCCACCACTGCGGCCTGGCCGGCCAGGGCCTGGAGACACATGGACTCTGCTACCGGCCGCACCACACGGCGGGTCTTGCCGCTTCCGGATGGGCCGACCGCCAGCAGCGACGTGCCCAGCAGGGCCGGGGACAGGGCGACGCCGGCGCCGCGGCGGCGGTGGGGGGTGCGCTCCTGGTCGGCTGCGGTGCCGATGCGTACCTGACGGGTCAGCAGGTCATGGGCGGTGGCGCGCTGCGGCACGTCGTGTGCGCCCGACGGGTGCGGATAGGCGGATGCGCCGGCTTGGCTGACCGCGGCCGCGAACTGCTGCACGGCTGCGGTCCCGGAGGCGCGGGCCGTGTTCCATGCGTGCGTGATGCGGGCTGCGTCTACGTCGGTCATGCGGCCGGCGCGGGCGTCCGCTGCCAGCCTGTCCGCGGCCTCCGGGGCGCCGGCTGCGCGTACCTCGGGCCACTGGACAGGGTCGGCGGCCGGTCGGGGCGCGGCTTGTGCCTGGGCGCGGGCGCTCTCCCGCAGTGGCTCGACGATGCGGCGGACGAGCGCCGGCCAGTGCCCCAGACGGGCGGCCCCCACCACCAGGCCGCCGGCGATCAGCGCGTAGTAGATGTAGGTCGCCACGACGAACCCCTCCTGGTCATCGGGCGCCATCGCGTCCAACGGCCAGAGCGCGTACGGGTTGAAGTAGCCGGCCCAGAAGAAGCTCCACAGCATCCAGGCGCCGAGGGCGGAGAGCAGGGCGCCGCCGACCAGGCGCCGCATCGGGGGGCGGTCAGGGTCCAGGTCAGCCCGAGGGCGGTACCCGTAGCGCCACACCCCCAGGTCCGCGTCCGGCCGCGGGGTCCGCAGCCAGCCCAGTACCGCAGGCTCTGCCGGCGGCGCGGCCGCCGGCGGAGGCACGGTCGGGCGGGGCGGTACGGCGGGCGGTGGCGTGCCGTGGGTTTCGTCGGCGGCGGTCATCGTGTCCCCCTTTACGTGACTGGGGTCCCATGGTGCCCCGTCATGACGTGCGGGTTTGCAGGTGATTCCAGAAAGGGGTGCGCCCCCTCCACCGGGGTCAGAGGGGGCGCACCAACGGCTGCGTCATGAGCCGGAATCCGACTTCGTGTCCTTCTGCCGGGGCGGACGCGGCTTGCGCTGGCTGTGTGCCGCCATTCCGCCCTGCGGGCCGGCCTGAGAGGCGGAGGACCGGCCGCTGCTACTGCTGCCCTTGCTGCCGCTGGAGCGGTCGCTGTGGGTGCTGATGCCGCGCATGACGCCGGCCGCAGCGCCGTCCGTACCGGCGCTGTTGGCCATGGCGCGCAGCGCGCCGCCGGCGACCTTGCCGGACATGCTCCGGGCGATCTTGAAGCTGTCGCCCATGCCGGGCACACGCGTGATCAGCATGACCGACGCGCCGATCGCAATCACGGTCACGGCGAGTCCGGTCACGACGCTGCCGTGCTGGCCGTCGCCCTGGAAAGCCGCGGCCATGCCCATCACGATCACGACGATGGGTTCTATGGCCACGATCGCCAGGATGCCGCCGGACCACTTCCGGACCTTCCCCCACCAATCGCGCTCCACCAGCCCGGAGTAGACGAGGATGCCCAGCACTTCCCCGACGAGGAGGGCCAGGCCCCGCAGGACCAGCAGCAGCCAGAGAGCGCCGCACAGCAGCAGCGCTCCGAGTCCCCGCAGCAGCCAGATGAGCGGCCCGCCGCCGCCGGCCCCTGATTCCAGGTCTTTGGCCATGGACTGGAAGAGGTCGCCGTGGGTGCCGATCGCCGACGCCAGGGCCTGCGTGACGGCGCTGACCGCCTGGATGACCACATACAGGATGGCGGGGCTGAAAGCCGTGACGGCCACCGCCACCCACAGCAACCCGATGGCCTCTCCCATCGCTTCGGTCATCTTGGCGCCACGGACGGCGCGCTTTGTCACGGCTTTGAGCCACAGGACCAGGACCAGGATGGAGGAGGCGGCGAAAACGACGGCGTAGGTCTTCACGAAACCGGCGCCGGCCAAGTCGATTTGGTGCGGCTCCTGGATCGCCTCAGCCAGCTGGCGCACCATCCAGGCCGCCGCCTTCCCCACACTCTTGGCCAGGCTGGTCATCGGATCCAGGGAATCCAGGGGGCTGTCGGGCACGCCCGCTCCCCCGCCTCCACCCCCGCCGCCCCGTCCGCGGCAGGTCTCCAGGGCGGGGCCCGAGAGGCCGTCACACGGATTGGGAGTGGGGCTAGGCATACGTCCTCCCCTGACTGGTGGTCTGCTGCTGCACTGCCCTCTCCCCCTTGTTGAGGTTCCTCTGGCGGACCGGGCCGGCGGGCCCGTGATCTGTGTACCCGTGAGCGCACACCCTCCGTGGGTCTGAGAGTGCACGGCGTGGCGCCCGCGCGTCCACCGCGCACGGCCGCACGTCCGGCCACACCCCCGCCCGCGCATCTATATAAGAGGCCCAGGGGCTGGTGGCCGGGGGTCTCATTTTGACGTGCCCGACGCGTCAACGCAGGTCAGCACGTGGATTGCTGACGTGCCGGTGGTGGCACGTCGGCACGTCCCGGCCAGCTCCGGGCACGTACGGACGGCGGGGTGGGACGTGCGGGCACGTGCCTGCCACGTCGCGTACGGCCGCGGGCACGTGCCGGGCACGTCACCGGCCGATGGCGGCCTGCACGTCGGCCCGGTGGTAGACGGTGGGCCGGTCGGGATCCGTCTCCGCGCTCAGCCGGGCCCGCGGGATGTCCAGGGCCGCCTTGCGTAGCTCCGCACGGAGCGTCCGGCCGACCATCACCAGCCGGTCCTCCCGGCCCTCCCACCGCGCCCACTTCGCAGCGTCCGCGGCCGCCAGGTGGTCCGCGATCTGCGTCATGCTCAGCCACTCCGGATCCCCGGCCGCGGTGAACGCATCGAGGAGGTGCCGCGCGATCTGCGGAACGTCCGTCGCCTCTACTGGTGCTGCTCCTGGTGCTGGCGCAGCACCGGCGGGGGCGGGGTCCGCGTCCGGCAGCGCACACAGCCCCGCCTCGATCCGCTCGTCGGCGATCTCGGCGGCGCGGGCGGGGTCCAGCAGGGGGACGTAGCGCAGGATCGGGTCCCGGTGGCGCGGGGTGACGCAGTAGAACTGGCCCGCGTCGGCCGGCTCCTCGGGACCCGGGGAGGGCACCAGGACGTGAGGGAGCCAGCCGCGGGCGATCGCGTCCGCCCGCCCGACCATGATGGGCACGTCCGCCGCGCGGCACGGCATCATGATCCGGACCCCGAGTCCGTCGGCGACCGCGTCGGACAGTGCGCCGGCGGTGGAGTCCGTGGTGCACAGCACGACGGACACCCGCGCTTTGCGGCTGATGTCGAGCATTTCGAGGGCCAGCTGTTTCCCCCGCGCGGTGAGCCTGCGGAACTCGTCGACGAACACCACGATCGCGGGCCGGTCCGGGCCGGTTACGAAGTTGTCGTCGACGCCTGCGCCGAGGGACGCGATGCGGGCGCGGGCACGCTGCAACTGCCGCTCCAGCTCTCGCTCGGCGCCCTGCGGGGTGTAGGCGCCGCGGGCGGCGCAGCGGCGCAGTGGTCCCAGACCCCGGCCGGTTGGGTCGATGTCCACCGCGACGGCGTCCACGCAGGCCGTGACGTGCTCGGCCAGGCGGCGCATCATGGCGCTCTTCCCGCCGCCGGTGCTCGCAGCGATGATCACGTGCTGCCCGAGGAGCACGACCGGGGTTTCGTCTGCCTCGATGGAGACGCCCAGTGACGCCGGATCAGCGATGCTGCGCGACCGGGGGGCCAGGGCGGCGTACGACGATGCGGACGCGAACGGATCGCGCAGCAGGACCCTCAGCGTCACGGATGCGGAGTTCTCGGGGTCTGCGCCCTGCGCCGCCAGTCTGTTCTCTCCCACTTCCAGCTTGGTGGCCAGGTCGGGCAGTGCACGGACCAGGTCACCCAGCGACTTTGTCAGGGTGAGCGGGGCGGACCAGCCCCAATCCGTCTCGCGCGGCGTGCCGACGGTGGCGACCGGCGCTCCGACCGCCTTCAGACACAGGCGCAGACTCTCCCTGGCTTCTCGCGGAGAACGGCCGGCTTCACGGATCGGAAACGGTTCGGGGTCGGCGTCCAGGTCGGCGACGGCCGGCGCCTTCGGCGGGACGAACAACAGCTTCGCCACGGGCGGGCGGCGGCGGGTGGGGTGGCGCCCCTGCGTCCAGGAGAGCGCCAGCAGCGCCGCGCCGGCCGCCGCCGTCAGGAGAGCGCCGGTCAGCGGAGCCAGCCACCACACCAGCAGCCACACCGCGCCGAGCACGAGCGTCCAGGCCGCCGCCGACCAGTGCCGGCGGGCGCGGATCTGCCCACGGCCGATGGCCAGCATCTGCGGGGTGATTTCGACGTGCTTGAACTCCTGCTGCCCCATCTGGATTTGGAGCTGCGCCCACTGCATCATGCGATAGGAGATGATCGGCGAGGCGCCCATACCGCCGCCGTACCCGCGATATCCGCCGTACCCGCCGTATCCGGCTTTCTTCTGCATGGCCATGCGCTGCATCTGCATCGCGGTCGCCTGACGCTGCTGTTTTTTCAACAGGCTCAGGTTCTGCTGGACTTCAGCTTTTCCGCCCTGCTGGTGCCGCTGCCACAGCCGGTACTGGTCATTGAGCAGCCGGTGCGCAATGTGCGTATCGGTCTGGTCTTCCGCGCGCCACCACCGCCCGGATTCGGCGCGCAGATGGCGCCACCCGACCGTGAGCGTTCCGCCGGCCGCCTTCTTTTCCGTCACGTCAGCTCCTACAGGGTGCTGACGAAGATCTGCCCGATGGTGTTTCCGCTGGTGCGGATGAGTCCCATGGACATACCGATCAGTCCGGCGGACGTGCCCAGCCAGATACCCGTCAGGGAGCCCCTGACCAGAGGGGAGATGAGGTCACGCCGCCCTGACTTGATCATCCCCAGGTAGAACGTCAGGAGCACGATTCCGGCGATTGCTCCACCTACGGCAACCTTTTCTCCGCCTGTCAGAGGGTTGCCCTTTCCGCCCGGCACCACGGTGCCGGTGGCGTGCTCCAGGGCGTACTTGCCGATTCCCTGGCCCAGCATGGCCGCATTTCCGCCCATCGCGCCGAGAATCCCACCGCCGAGGAAGAGAAGCGCGGCGAGTGCGACTCCCATGAAGAAGTGGACTTTCGGGGTGGGGTCGCCGCCCTTCCAGCGGCCGATTTGGTACGCGAGGATTCCCAGGCCGAGCGCGACCGCGCCCAGTCCCCCGCCAACTGCAATCCCCGTATTCACGTCAAACTCCTGTCAGCCACGTAAGGGTGAAGCGCCACGCCACACGCCCGATTCCGAGTACAACAACCCACACCAGAGTGACGAGCGTCAGGCGGAGCAGATAGCCGACGTAGCGCATGTGCCAGGCACGGGCCAGGGCGGAGCGCACCAGCCCGACCACGGCCATAACGAGATGCGCCACGGCGCTGGCGAGCACGCTCCCGATCGGCACCAGGGACAAGACACCCAGCACCCCGACCACGAGCACCACCCACCCAAGCGGCGCCAGCATCCCCTCCGTACGCACGGCGTCGACCACACCACCGGCCGGCCCCACGCCCCACACCCACGCCGCAATGGCAATTGCCAAAGCGGGGATATTCAGCCCGAGATGGAGCCAAGAAATGTCCAATCCCCGCTTTTGCGCGGCGGTATTGGGGTCTATCCGGTCCGCGATTGCGTCGCCGATCTGGGCGCCGATCTCCGCTGCCTGCCCAAGCTGAGTGCCGATCTCGTGCAGCGCGGCCTGCGCCTCCGGCCCGTGCTCCGCCCACGAGTCCCGGGCCGCCTCCGCCGGCCTGCTCCACCAGGGCCGCTCGTCGTCCGCATCCGCTGGCGAGTCCGCTGTCGGGGCGTCCGCGGCCGGTGGCTCAGCACCGGCTGGTTCTTCCTCGGCAGTGGCACCAAGTGGTGCTGCGGGGCCATCGTCGGCAGGACTACCGGCTGCTTCTGGTGCAGCCGCAGGGCCCGGGACGGCATCGAGGTCCGGGGCCGGGTCGGCGGCGCGCGGCGGTGGGAGCGGTGGGGGTTCGGCGGGCGGCCGGTCGGCGCCCGCCGGTCCGGCGTTGGTGCTGTCGTCCACGCGCCACCCCCTTGGCTCCAGCGGCGGACCGTGCCACGCCACTTGGTCCGTGCAGGGTAGCCCCTGGTCAGCGCACGGTCATTCCCTGGTCAGCGGGAACCGGGATCGGCCGGATCTGCCCCGGCTCAGCCCGTCAACTGGCAGTGTGAGGAGGGGTCCCGGGGCACCCCGGGGTGGAGAGGAGCAGGGGGAAATGGGCTACCGCTACGAATGCCGGGCCTGCCGGGGGGAGTCCACGAAGGTGGAGACCGTCGGAGAGGCCGAACAGGTCCGTGAACTGCACCGCGTGGTGGAGCACGGCGGCCTGGTCCCCGCACAGGGGGACTCGGTACGGCCAAGCGGCATCCCGATGCCCCAGGGGCCCCCGCCGGTATCTACAAGGCGCGCCTTGGCGCTCCTGGGCCTGCTGATGGCCGCGCTCCTGGTGGCCCGGCTGCTCAGCCAGTGACCGCGCCCCAGGCGCCAGCAGTTGCTGAACGCCGCCCCAACGCTCGTGACTTGCCGTGCGATCTGCCGTTGGCCAGGCCATGGATGATGTGGACGAGCGGCTGCTGGATCTGGTGGACAACGTGACCCGGGCCGACGAGGAGCGCCTGCCCGTGCTGACCCTCGGCGAAGCGCGTGCCGTTGTGGAGCTGCTTCAACTCCTCGCCGGCGGCCAGGTCGCGGGGGCCTTCGCGGCGCGTCATCTCGCAGGCACGCTGGCGCGCCGACTGCATGCGGACGGGTGAGTGCGCAGCCGCGTCGAGGACGCCGGACATGGAAAAGGCCCCTTTCGGGGCCTGCCCCTTTCGGGGCTGGGGGCGAGTCCATTCACCTGAGCCAGAGGGACCCATGGGCACAGTCAGAGCCTCAGGTGCTCTGCGAGAGATAGGAAATCAACCAGTAGAAACCATCGTGGATGGCATGAGCCGATAAGGCCACGACAACATCAATAAGAAGGATCTTCTTCAGCTAAAGCGCCCCCTCTCTTCGAAGGAAGAGACTGCCCTGCTCTTCCTCCGGGACTCCGGCCTTAGCACCGTGACCTCAGTGTCGCCCGAGATGCCCCTGATGTCCATAACTCCCTCCATGCATCAGATTGCGCACAGAGAGTGATTGCCCCGCTCCGTTGACGCCCTGCGGCACCACAGCAACCGGAGCTGGCCCAGGACCTCATGGCCGCGCTCGAAGCCTCCGTAGGTCGGCCGGCAGCTCCGCCTGAGAAGCCGCGACTCCTCGAAGACGCGGCACGGGGCATCTCCTGTGCCGCGTCCCGAAATCCCGCAGGTCGGATGCCCAATGACCGGTGGCCCGGGGGAGGATAGGCCCATGAGTACAAGCCGCCCCCTGCTGACCCAGCGCGAGGCTGCTGCCGCGTGCGGCGTGAGCCGGACTACCATCCGGCGCCGCCGGGAAGCCGGCGACCTCCCGGGGTGCACGCTGCACCCCGAGCAGGGGTGGCTGATCCCGGTGGAGGCACTGCTGGTCGCCGGCTTCCGCCTCAACGCACCGACGGACGCCCCGAACACCGGGGACTCCGTGGACACCGCGAAATCTCCGTGCACCGACCACGACGGAGCGCCGCCCCCGGTCGGGGACGACCAGGACGCGGCCGCGCTCCGGACCGAGATCGAGCGGCTGCGACACGAGCACGCCCTGGCCCTCAAGGACGCGGAACTCGCGCAGAAGCTCGCGGAGCAGAAGGCCAGTCACCTGGAGGTGCAGTTGGCCGAGCGCGGCGAGCACATCGAGAGCCTGCAACGGGCGCTGCTGGCGCTGACACCGGCGCCGGAGCGGGCGGCCATCCCCCCGGCGGCCGCCCCTACCGGGTCGGTGCCGGTCGTACCGGAGCAGCCCACCGCGCCAGAGGACGCCCAGGAAGCACCGGCCCGGCGTCGGTGGTGGCGCGGACGGCGCTGATTCTGGCGGATCCGCCATAGTCAGGTTGAGGATCCGGGCGGATCCGCCGAAACGACGAGCCGTTCGGGAAGGCACCTGTCGCCGAGCGGCGACAATCGTCAGGCCGCTACCTGCGGCGGCTGCGGCGGAGAGCCGGGGGCCGGTGCGCTGGTGGTGGGGAAGGCGTCACTGACCCGTAGGCACCGGCTTCTGCTGCCCCTGCCGGACAGCGGCCAGGCAGACGACGCACAGCGGATTCGCGCCGACGCCGTACCGGTGGCAGGGCTGCTGGCACCGCGCGCACCGTCCGACCTGATCAGGCGGACAAGCCAGGGGGGCAAGGGTGGTCATGCCGTTCCTCTCTCAGCGGTCCGGCGCGGACTGGCGGCCCCGGACCCTTCTAGAATAGAACGCGTGAACGACTTCCCGCCGGATCTGCAACGCCTCCGCGTTCTGGAGACGTGGCTCCAGCTCACTCTCAAGCGGGTCCAGCAGCAGATCGAACAGACCGAGAAGGAACAGAAGGCAACCGCCGCTCCCGCTCCCCCGCCGCCCCCTCCTGCCTGGGTCCTACAGCTCGGCATAGGCCGCGACAGCCTTCCTATCGCCCTCCACGTCGGCGGTTGCCCCAGCGCCGGCCGACGCGCCCGCCCCGTACCCCGAGAGCAAGCAACGCGGGCACTCACTGAGGGGCTGGAGGCATGCAGCCTGTGCCGCCCGGACACTGAACTCGGGATCCTCTGAGATTTCGCGGCCCCGCACGCAGGACGGCAACGCGGCGGCGGGCGGACCCCGTGAGGGTGTCCGCCCGCCGCCTGCTGCGCTCCGTCAGCCCTGCTGACCGCCGCCGGGCCGGTAGCCGCCCGCCAACAGGTCGGCGGCTTCCTGCCGGATCTCACCGGCCGTCGTCCGGGCAACGCCCAGCTCGGTCTCGATGTCCTGGAGCGGAACAGCATCCACGGCCCCGGCCGCGAGGATCATCCGCGCCACCCGGCGGGCCTTGCGCTCGCGCGGCGTCAGCCTGATGAGGTCTTCGGCCTCCAGCGCCGCAGCCTCCGCATCCGCGGCGTCCCTCCGGTGCCGCGCCGCACGCGCGTTGGCCGCCTCTGCGGCCTCCAGGTCCTCCGCCGCCTTCTTCTCCTCGGCTGCCCTCCGGGCCGCCTCCGCCTTCCGGTCCGCCGCCAGGCGGTCCGCCTCCAGCTTCTGCGCCTCCGCCTTCCGGCGCTCCGACTGTGCCTGGTGCGCCGCCTTGGCCGCCTTCTCCTCGTCCTCCGCCGCCTTCCGGCGGGCGGCGGCGGCCTCCGCCGACTCCAGCGCCTGCGTCTCCGTTTCTGCGGCGCGCTCCGCCCGGCGGCGGGTGTGCTCCGCCCGGATGCGGGCGGCCTCCGCCTCGGCCTCCGCCTCTGCCCGGGACTGCTCCGCCCGTGCCTGCGCGGTGTGGGTCTCCGCCGTCACTTGGTGCTCCGCCTGCTGGATGTCTGCGCGGTCCCGGATCGCCCGAAGCTGGGCCCGCTTCGCCTCTTCCGCCTGGCGCTCCGCCTCCCGCTGCTGGCGCTCCGCCTTCTGCCGTTCGCGCTCCGCCTGCTCCGCCGCCCACCGTTCCGGGAGCGCCAGTGCCTCCTCCACGGTGTAGCCGCGGGGCGCCATCGTCATGGGCAGCAACTCGATCTCCGACGCCTTCTTGAGGCTTCCTCCGTGCTTCTGGGTGAGCCACACGCGGTACCCGTTCAGGTCCTGCTCCCGCTGGATCATCTCGGGGTAGGAGCACACGCCGGCCAGCCTCATCCGCCGGTACAGGCGCGCCGTCGGCATCGGGGCGAGCACCCAGCGATGCACAGGAATCCGGTCGGTGGCAGTGCCTGCCTCAAGTTGCGCAACATGCACCACCAGGCGCCGACCGGCCTCCACACCAACGATGAAGAGGATCGGCATCAGGCCGTGCCAGAAAGCCCGTACCGGGTCGGCCGCGACGGGTCGGCCACCGCTCGTTGCGTTGAGGATGACGGTGGCCAGGGTCATGCCGTGCGCTGCGAACCGCAGGACCGGCCACGGGATCCGGCGGGCGATCAGCACCAGGTCCAGGGCCAGGAAAGCGATGATCGCGCCATCGATGCCGACCGGGATCCAGTAAGACAGCGTGGGCCCGAAACCGCGGTCGTAGGCCGCAGTGCGCAGCGTGCTGTAGGAAGCGGCGAACCCGATGCCAGCCACCAGCAGCATGCCGGCCACGGTGGCCCCGGCCAGGATTCGGGTTACCCACAGCGGCATTCGCCGTCGTGCCGGGGTGGCCTTGGGGGTGGCCACCGTGGCCGGGGCCACCCCGGCCGTGGCCGGGGCCGTGGACAGGGGGGTGGTGGCCTCCCCGGCCGCCCTCTGGCCACCCAGGCGCCCCATGGCCGGAGCGTCCTCGGAGGTGGCCGGAGTGGCCGCCTGGCCGGGCGGAGTGGCCCCGGCCGCGACCGGAGCGGCCGGGGCCACGGCCTCCCCCGTGGCCGAGGTCTGGCCGCCCGTCATCGTGTAATTCATGGCGGCATCCTCTCGTGCCCCGGGGGTGCCCGGAGCACCGGCCCGCCCAGCCGGAGCGGACGGCGGCGCGGCCGGAGCGCGGGACGGCTCGGCGGTGGTCGGCGGAACGGTGGTCGGTGGCGGGTAGGTTGCGCTGTGCGTCACGGGGTCCTCCGTGGTCGTGGGCAGGGCCGGGAGGTGGGCTCCCGGCCCTGCGTCAGCGGTTGAGTTCGAGGGCGGCCGCGACCTTCAGACAGGCGGCGGGCAGGTCGGTGCACTCGTCGAAATCGGCCAGCCGAACCCCGTGCTGGCGAGCGACGGCCACCAAGTCGTCCAACAGGTAGAAGGCGGCGATGCGCGCCGCCTTGCTGACCGGGACGACGGCGGCCGACGCTTCGATACGGCCGCGGATGTCGATGCGCTGGTCGCTCACCGCTGGCCCCTTCCCCGGGCGTCGTTGGTGGTGCGGGCGATCACGCCGCGGGTGGTCGTGGTGATCTGGCTGTGGTCCTGGTGCACGTCGGCGCCGGCGTAGTGGTGATGGTGGGTGTCCGGGGCGGCGGCCTTGGCGCGGCTGATGACCCGGGCCAGGGCGACGAGGAGGGCGACGGGGGCGGCGGCCCCGACGGCCAAGACGGCCGGGTCGACCTGGCCGAGGGTCCACAGCACGAGGGAGACGGATCCGCCGATCGGGACGGACGCCGCGCCGGCGGCGAGCATCAGGGCACTTGCGTCGGTCGCGCGCTGGCTCATCGGGGGCCGGCCAGGCTGAGCGACCGGGGCGGCCGTGCCGACGGCGGGCAGCGGCGAATCGTCGCGGTAGGCCGTCGGCGCCGGCCTGCGGTAGGCGTCCTCCACGGCCCGGATGAGCGCGGCGGCCTGGTCGGTGGGGTCGACGGCGGACGTGCGGTTGAGAGGCTGGTTCATCAGGGGTCCTAGCGTCAGGTCGGTCAGGCTCGGGCGGCCCAGCGGCCGTTGATGCGGCGGATTTCGAAGCTGGGGCCATCCAGGCGGCCGCGGGCCACCATGACCTCACCGGCTCCCAGCTCCTCGATGGCGGTCAGCAGTCGCGCCACCTCGGCCGCCAGCGCGGCAGCCTTCGACTCGGCGCGGCGGAGGTCTTCAGGGCGTCCCGTGTACATAAGGCACCGTCACTTTCCGTAGCTGTCAGGTGAATGTCAGGAGGGGTGTTTTTGACAGTCAGAGGCGGTGTCAGGGCCGAATTCCCGGGGGTTTCCGTGACTTCTCTATAGGCCCCGGGCGGGCCTGACAGTCAATGTCAGGCCCGGTCCGTGACTGTCACGCCGTCACGTTCTGTGATGGCTAGGCGGGGACGAGCGGGCTGTGGATGATCGTGTACGAGCCGTGGGAGTCGCGCCGCAGCACGCCGAGCTCGGTGAGTTTCTTCAGCTCGCCCTGCATCCAGGGCCGCTTGCGGCCGGCCGCCAGGGTGGCGGGGATCAGGTCGGCCGGCTCGAACTCCAGGCGGCCGGCGCTGCACCACCCATCGATCTCGCCGTAGAGGATGTCCCGGGCCTCCTCGGCGGCCGGCCGCTCGCGCGCCTCGAACTCGATGCCCGAGTCGGCGTCGGCGTCGGGCACTTCGTCCTCCAGGCCGAGGCCGGCGTAGTCGGCGTCCGGCTCGGGGTCGGACGGGATGGCGCCCAGCACCTCGTACGCGTCTTCCAGCTCCATCTCCTCGATGTCGGTCATCGCGTCGTCCTGGTCCTCGGAGTCGGTGGGGGCGTGTCCCGGAAGGGCGGCGGTGACCGGCGGAGCGGCCTCAAGTGGGGCCGGAGCGGCGGCCGGCGGAGCCGGAGGCACGCCCGGGGTGGTCCGGTTGGTGCCGCGGTGGGTCCGTTGGGCGTAGACCTGGCCCAGCGCAGCGGCGGTGGTCTCGTCCAGCGGATCCCGGTACGGCGCGCCGGCCGCCACGAGCGCGGCGAGCACATCGCGCTCGGTCAGGCCGGCGCGGGCCTCGATGTTCCAGCGGGCCTCCGGGATACCCATGCCGGTGGAGAAGGCATAGCCGGGCCGGTCCGATCCCCACGCGGGGACGGCGCCGGCCTCCACCACGCGGTCCGGCAGGCAGAAGCCCGCGTCGCCCGCGTCGTCGACACCGAAGCAGGCGGATGCCTGGAGGTTGGCGCGCACGTCGGTGGAGACGTTGGTCCATGTGGCGCGCTGGAGGCTGACCACCAGCCAGATACCGACCGACCGGGCCGCACGGGCGATCTTGTCCAGCTCTTCAAAGTCGGCCAGGTCGGCGGCCTCCTCCATCCACACGAGCATCGCGCTCAGGCTGGAGTCCGGCGTCCACTGGTCCAGGCCCTCATCGGCGAGCTTGTCGCCGCGGGCCTTGATGGCCGCCGGGAGGGACCGGATGTACCTCTTGGCCTCCTTCTGGTCCGTGATGAAGACATCCAGGCCCTCGGCGATGTGGCCCATGGACTGGCGGCCCTTGGAGCAGTCGATGAGGGCGATGGACATCTGGCGGCGGGTCATCAGGTGTGCCAGCACCCCGCGGGCGAACTCGGACTTTCCGGCGCCGGTGACGCCCATGATCAGCAGGTGCTGAAGGATGTCCGCGGCGAATGGGTTGATCATCCAGACTTCGCCGTCGGCGTACAGGCCCACGGGGATCGGTTCGGTGGGCAGCAGCCCCAGCTCACGCGGCGCGGCGAAGTCGACGCCGTCCTTGAGCAGGTCGGCGACCCGCAGCGACAGGGTCCCCCGCGCGGCGTTCTCCGCGTCGGGCGTGACGGTGATGCCGGACGGCGGAACCTGAAGGGCGGCGGCGACCTTGCCGACGGAGCCCTGGACATCCGCGATGGTCGCGCCGGCCTCGACCGCCATGTCAGCGCGGACGGTGCCCTTGCCGGACCCCTTGGCGTCCTTGACCCGGACCTTTTCCCAGCCGATCGCCTCAGCCAGCGCGGCCAGGCCACCGCCGGTGTTCTCCTCGGTGGTCTCGCCGTGCGCAGCGTTGCGCATCAGCTGACTGAGGTTGAAGGAGGCGGCGACAAGGCCGCCGCCCAGCAGCCACAGGTCCGTCATGGGGTGCCCGAACGGACCGGCTGACGTGGCGCAGGTCAGCCAGCCCATGCCGGCCGCCACCGACGCGGTGGCCTGCGCCCGGCGGAAGCGCCGCAGCTTGGTGTTGCTGCTGGACGCCTTCCATGTCACCGCGGCCAGGGCCGCGCCGCCGACCGCCAGGCCGGCCGACGCCAGCCCGGCGGACAGCGGCGCGCCGCCCCACATCGCGTTCGTCGCCAGGCCGGCCGCCGGGGGCAGGGCGGCCGCGCCGACCCACGGGCCGGCGTACGGCAACACTTTGCCGACCAGATGGCCGACGACGTGACCGATCACGCCGCCCTTGCCGACCGGGACGTGCACCATCTCAGCAGAGGCGGTGTTCACGCTCGCGGCGGTGGTGGTGGTGTTCTTCCGACGCGCCATCAGTCTTCCCCGATCGTGAACGTCGGGCGCGCGGTCTTGCCACGGCGCGCCTGCTTCGCCTCCTGCTCCGGCTTCACGAAGTGCCGGTCAAAGGCGTGCGCCATCTTCAGCGCGCCGACACCCAACGCCTTGGCCGCCTCGGCGGAGACCTTGAGGTGGGCGGAGACCAGGCGGGCCTTGACCCGCGAGGAGGCGCCGAACGTGTACCACTTGCCCTTGTAGGTGGCCAGGACGCCGTTCACCTCCTCGGCGCGCATGCCCAGGATGAGATGGAGCTCGCGGCCAAGGTGGTTGATGGCCTTGGCCAGGGCCAAGATGTCCTTGTCGGACCGGAACTCGATCCGCTCCACCTGGTAGATCAGCCCGTCGCCCTGGTGGCGGTCCGCCCCGCCGGCCGCCGCGCCACCGCCGCCGCCGTTGCCACCACCACCGTTGCCACCGCCGCCGAAGCTCGCGTTGACGTTCACCGGCGGGACGAACGAGCCGCCCATCGCGCCAACGAACCCGCCGGCCGCCGCGCCCATCGCACCGGCGACATCGGACGCGCGGGAAGACTCCGGGCGCGGTCGCGCGGTCGAACCGCCGTTGCGGCCACCCGGGACGCGGCCGGACGGCCGTCGCGGCGAGGAGAACCCTTCGTCCGCCGCCCAGTTGTACGGGCTCGATCCGAGGTTCTCCCTCGGGGACATTCGCGGCTCAGACATCGTGCGTCTCCTCGTGGATCGTCGCGCCGCCGAACCACAGCGGCTGGCAGATCTGGACCAGATCGGCGTCGGGGCCGGCTGCGGCGGCCTGGTCGTCGGCCTTGTTGATCAGCTCGTGCGCGGCCATGAAGCGGGCCGTCGCGAGCGCGGCGTACATGTCGGTCGGCCGCCACCGCGGGCGGGTGGCCAGCCGGATGAAGAGCCGCCCCGCGCGGGCGGCGTATGAGGCCATGTGCACCGCCCTGTCCACCAGGGCGACGCGGGTGGAGCCGTACATCTGTCTCCTCCAGCAGGACCGGGGTCGGTTGACCGGTCCCTCCACCGACGCCAGCCCGGGGAGGGCTGGCGACGATGGGGGCACCGGTTCCTCAGTCCCCGGTCGGGGCCGTGGCGTCCAGGCATCCGCGGCAGGTCACCGGGCGGTCCGGACGGGGCTCGATCCGGATGGCCGGCGGTGCCGGGTAGACGGCGCAGGCCGTGATGAAGGAGTGGCGGTCACCGGCGTACCGGCCCGCGTGGACAGTGCCGTTCGGCTCGATGACGCGGCGGTCGTAGCGCATCGTCGCGTTCACGCCGCCACCCCGCTCTTCCCGTACTTGTGGCCGGACCGGCGGTTGGCGTCCTTGACCTTGTCGGACAGCTCCTTGTTGTCCTCAGCCACGGCGATCACCCGGCCAGCGCGACAAGCGCGCGGGAATGGGGGCGGGCGGGCTGCGGGGAGTCCTGACGGCCGTCGCGCTCGTGCGGCGTCGGCCGCATCGGCAGCTGCGGCCGGCCATCGGCGGCCGCGGCGGCCTTGGGGTGGGTGGCGCGGCCGGAGTCCAGCCAGCTGGTGAGGGGGCCCGAGATGATCTCGGGCAGGGTGATGCCGTTACGATCCATGGCGGATCGCCTCCCTGGTTGAGTCAGGTAGGTGGTCAAGGCCCTGGGACGGTGTTGGAGCACCGTCCTGGGGCCGCCTGCGTTGGAGCGCAGGACAGCCAACTCCCCCGATTTCTGAGGGATCTGACTGTGAGAAGGACACTACCAGGGAAATGACCCGAGGAAACAATCCTTAATCCTTCGGGGCGTTTCGTGTACGCTCCCGCCCATGGTCACAATCCCCGAGGAAGCGCAGGCCGACGCGTTGCGTGCGCTGGCAGAGGCCAAGAGGCAGCGCGACGAAGTGGTGGCGCACCATGACGCCATCGTGCGCGCCGCTGCCATTGAGGCCGACCGATCCGGTGTGTCCCGCACTCGGATCAAAGAGCTGGCCGGTGTGAGCTCACGGACGCTCTACACCTGGCTTACCGAAGCCGGGGCCAGCATCAGGCCGAAGCGGAAGGGGGGCGGCTAGCTACTCCTGAGGTCTAGCCTCAGGCCCCCTAGACAGCAGAAGACCCCGCCGGGGGTTCTCGTGAGGTGCGAACTCACGTCCCGACAGGGCCTCTGATGACCAAGCACAGGTCTGTTGCGACTATAACCGGGGCTCCCCTCTCCAGCTATAGCGCACGGGCCGGAACGGATCAGTGACATATGAGCACCCGTACCACCCGTAAGGGATTTACCGGCCGTATCCACCGCGGGCCGATGGCCGCCGATGTGCTGGCACGGGACTTCACTCAGGTCTACAACCGCGCGGTGCGCGACCGCCGGCTGAGCCGCCGAGCACGGGGATTGTTGGTCGAGATCCTGAGCCATAGGGAGGGATTCGGTGTCTCGGAGGCGTCACTTGTCGCGGGCGGCCCAGAGGGCAGGGACGCGATCCGTACCGCGCTCCGGGAGTTGGAGCAGTACGGCTACTTGCGTCGGCGACAGGAGCGCGACGGAGGCCAGTTCGCAGAGGTGATCTTTGAGGTGACCGACATGCCGGAAGGACTGGTTATCGGTGCTCCGCCACCTTGGGAGGAGCCCACCCCACCACCTCGCAAAAGCCGCAGGTCAGAGCCGTTGCCTGAAAATCCGTCTGCGGTGGGCGAGGATCAAAACCGCAGGTCAGAGCCGTTGCCTGAAAATCCGGCGACGGCAAAACCGGCGACGGCAAAACCGCAGCATAAGAAGAACACCCCCGTAGGGGGTTCCTCCCCCTACGGGGAAGAAGACTCTCTCTCTGCATCGCATCCGTCGGATGACAGCCCGACGGATGCCGGAGAGAGAGAGGGCGCTTCGCCCGCGCAAAACGACGCTGACGCGGTGGTGGATGCGTACGTCGCCGCATCGGTACGGCCAGTGCTCACGCACCGTCGGACATCACTCCACACGCAAGCGTTGACCCTGCTCAAAGCTGGCTACCCGGTGAGCTGGCTGACCTCTCGCGCAGCAGAGATGCCGGAGCGTGGCTGGGTCGACCTGATTACACACGCGGAGCGGTCCACTGTGCCGATCCCTGGTCAGCAACAAGCCTCCTCTCAGCCCTCCCTGCCACCGTGGTGCGGCGCGTGCGGCGACATGGATCAGAACGGTGAGCCCCTGATGCCGTCGATCCGGCACAACTCCCGGTGGCGGGTTGTAGAGGGGGTGCCATGCAGCCAATGCCACCCTCACGCTCTCTCTGGTGCCTGAGCTCCGTGAGTGCCTGTCAGGCGCCTTATGGGCCACCCTCGGTGGAGGATTACCAATGATCGCGCGTTCGGCGCCCTGATGGCCGCACACGACCTCGGCTGCACATCCCGGTCGGTAGCCCGGCCGGCACCATCGACGGCCCCGACACCGCAGGGGGCGGGGTAGGAGACTGACATGGGCATCCTCGGCGACAGCATCGAAAGGGCTGCGGCCGCCACAACAACCCGCCCGATCCCAAAGGCGGCCGGCACACAGGTGCGGTACCTGGTCAAACAGCACAAAGGCTCCACCAAGGCCGTGGCGCAGTTGCTGGGCATCTCCCAGCGCACGGTGGAGCGGTACGTCAAAAACCAGATCCGCCGGCCCCGCCCGGACCTGGCCGCGCGCCTGGAGCGCGAGGTGCGCCAGCGCTGGCAGCCAAGGGTCCGTCAGAAGGCCCAGCAGCGCGCGGCCCAGCAAACCGGCATCACCATCGAGACCCGGGCGCGGTTCGGCTTCACTGCCGCGCCCGGCACGACCGATGACGGTCGGATCCGGCTGATCACCCAGCACCTGCCCCCGGCCTACGCCGCGCGGCTCTTCGACGCCCAAGCCGCCGGCGCCACCGAGCAGCAGTTGCAGAACATCGCTGCCGAGGGCCTTCAGGAGGTCTACTTCAAGGACGGCGGCCGCCGCGCCGACGGCCTCTCGGTGGAGTTCACGGACATCGACTACGTCGAACTCGACTTCTGACAGCCAGCATGCTTGAGGGCCTGGAACCGCTTGGTTCCAGGCCCTCAAGCTGCATCCGAGTGGTCAGTCGAACCGATGCGCTGCGGCGGTGACGAAGCGCTCAGCGGCCTTCACCGCTTCGTGCCGGCGGCTGGCCAACGTGTCGAGATCGGGCGCGCCGCGCAGCGCATACGCCGCCTGCACAGCCTCATCGGCGGCCGGGGTAAGAGCCGGCGTGAGGATCGACACCCGCACCCGCGGTGCCTCGATAGCGGACCGGGTGGCATGGGAGTCACTGCGTGCGGCGGCGATCAGGTCGGGGTCGGTGGCGGCCAGCCGGAGCTCCTCGCGGATGACCATCGCGCGGCGGTGACTGGCCAGGGCGGCCGCCAGTTCGGTGATCGCGTTCAGCTCCGCGTCGCGGCGGTGATCGTTACGGGCCGCATCGCGGGCCGCACGGGCGGAGTAGTGCTGAATGATCCCAGCCACCACGGCACCTAAGAGCGTGCCGACCACAGCAATCATGGCGCTGAGCATCAGAGCACCCCCAGCTCCGCCAGGACCGCCGCGCGGTCAGCCGGCAATTTCGCCCGGCGGCTGCGCTGGTTCGACAGCCACACCCCCAGCTTCACCGAGTGCTCCGCCCCCTGGTGCACGATCTCCTCCACATGCCCGCGCGGCACCCCGGCCAGCGCCCCCTCCCGCGCCAGGTAGGCCCGCGCCGCCGCAACTCCGCGCTCCCACGCAGCATTTCGTCCACCGCCTGCGGGGGCCGGCTTCACCTCCTCGGCCGGGGTGACCCCGAGGGCGGCCAGCCGCTCTTGCTGCTCCGCGGACAGCGCGTCCCACACCGGCCGCTGCCGCTGCTGCTCCAGCCACCTCCCCACGTCCGCGCCGTGCCACGTCACCCCCGGCAGGATCTCCTCCAGCGTCGCGCCAGCCTCCATCAGGCCCCGCACCCACGCGTAATGCCGCTGCCAATCCAGCGCCCACGCCGGGCACCAGTCCGGGTCAATCTCAGCAAGCTGAGCGGCCCTCTCCGGGCCCAGTGCCCCCGGGCGGCGGCAGTTGCTCAGCCACTGCCCGATAGGCCGCCCAGTAGCCCCTGAAGGCCCCTCCAGCGCCCGTGCAGCCTCTCCTCCGGGCTCAGCCACCACCGCGCTCCGCGGGGCCGCCAGCGTCCCGTACCGGCCGAAGTACAACCGCGCCGCCGCCACGTTGTCCTGCCAATCCGCCTCCGCCGGATCCCACACCATCCCCAACCGCTCCAGCCGGGCGACGCGCTGCCCGTCGAGCTGCCCGGAGGCGTACGCGGCCCGCTGCCGCCGCACCCACCGACCCAGCGGGTAAGGCCCCTCGGCCGCGCCCAGCGGCACCCGCAGATGCCCCTCCCGACCAGACCACCGCCGCGCTGCCCAGTAGCCCCTCGTCCAGTCGTGCCGCTCAGTGTCGATGACCCGCAGCGAAACGAAATCCGCGACAGCCGCCGGATCGCGCGGAGAAGAGAAACGCAGCAGCATACGGGACT
>Ga0207426_1001250_pt1 | contig 22267 bp, 20 predicted proteins | sample AraplaMF_Cvi_mMS_FD_184265 | JGI IMG/M metagenome (GOLD analysis project Ga0207426, IMG submission 184265) | Arabidopsis root microbial communities from the University of North Carolina, USA - plate scrape MF_Cvi_mMS (SPAdes) (version 2) | ecosystem: Host-associated > Plants > Roots > Endosphere... | reverse complement strand
CACGACCTGATCGAATGGCGGGGCGGCGGCCACAACGTCTGGATATGACGAAGGGCGGCACCTCCGCACAGGTGCCGCCCTCGTCGGGGTGCCGGAGCCGGCGTCAGGCCGGTGAGGGTGAGGTGCCATGGCACCGGGCTCCGGTGGGCTGTCCGGGGCGCCGCGGACGCGCCTGGCGCCCGCGGTGCTCCGGTGGGTCAGCGGCTGTCGCTGCCCTTGGACTCGGCGGCCGCCCGGCCCGCCTCCAGCCGTGCGACCGGGATGCGGAACGGGGAGCAGGAGACGTAGTCCAGTCCGGCCTCGTGGAAGAAGTGGACGGACTCCGGGTCACCGCCGTGCTCACCGCAGACCCCGAGCTTGAGGTCGGGGCGGGTGGCGCGGCCGGCCGCGGCGGCGTTGCGGACCAGGGAGCCCACGCCGTCCTTGTCGATGGTCTCGAACGGGCTGACGCCGAAGATGCCCTTCTCCAGGTAGGCGGTGAAGAAGCTGGCCTCGACGTCGTCGCGGCTGAAGCCCCAGACCGTCTGCGTGAGGTCGTTCGTACCGAAGGAGAAGAAGTCCGCCGACTCCGCGATCTGACCGGCCGTGAGGGCGGCGCGGGGCAGCTCGATCATCGTGCCGAGAGTGAGCTTGAGGCTGACGCCGTGGGCCTTCTCGACCTCGGCGATGACCTGCTCGGCCTCCTCGCGGACGATCTCCAGCTCCTGGACGGTGCCGACCAGCGGAATCATGATCTCCGCACGCGGGTCGCCCTTGGCGTTCTTGCGCTCGGCGGCCGCCTCGGCGATCGCGCGCACCTGCATCGCGAACAGACCGGGGATGACCAGGCCCAGGCGTACGCCGCGCAGACCCAGCATCGGGTTCTGCTCGTGCAGCTTGTGCACGGCCTGGAGGAGCCGCAGATCGTTCTCGTTGGCGTCCTTGCGGGCCTCGGCGAGCGCGACCCGCACCGACAGCTCGGTGATGTCGGGCAGGAACTCGTGCAGCGGCGGGTCCAGCAGCCGGACGGTCACCGGAAGCCCGTCCATCGACTCGAACAGCTCGATGAAGTCGGCCTTCTGGAGCGGCAGCAGCTGGCTGAGCGCGGCGTCCCGGTCGGTCTCGGTGTCGGCCAGGATGAGGCGCTCGACCATCTCGCGGCGCTCACCGAGGAACATGTGCTCGGTGCGGCACAGGCCGATGCCCTGGGCGCCGAACCGGCGGGCGCGGGCGGCGTCCTCGGCGTTGTCGGCGTTGGCCCGTACGCGCAGCCGGCGCACCCGGTCCGCGTACGCCATGATCCGGTGGACGGCCTTGACCAGCTCGTCGGCGTCCTCGGCACCGGCGTGCATCCGGCCCTCGAAGTACTCCACGACCGGGGACGGCACGACCGGCACCTGACCTGCGTAGACCTTGCCGGTGGAGCCGTCGATGGAGACGACGTCGCCCTCCTCGATGACGAACCCGTCCTGGGTCGTCATCCGGCGGGCCTTGGTGTCGACCTCCAGCTCCTCGGCGCCGCAGACACAGGTCTTGCCCATACCGCGGGCGACGACGGCGGCGTGCGAGGTCTTGCCGCCGCGGGAGGTGAGGATGCCCTCGGCGGCGATCATGCCGTTGAGGTCGTCGGGGTTGGTCTCCCGGCGGATCAGGATGACCTTCTCGCCGGAACGCGACCACTTGACGGCGGTGTACGAGTCGAAGACGGCCTTGCCGACCGCCGCGCCCGGGGAGGCGGCGATTCCGCGGCCGATCATCTCGGACTGCGCGCCGAGGTCGAAGCGGGGGAACATCAGCTGCGCCAGCTGCGCGCCGTTGACCCGCTGGAGGGCCTCGGCCTCGTCGATCAGGCCCTGGTCGACGAGCTGGGTGGCGATCCGGAAGGCGGCACCGGCGGTGCGCTTGCCGACCCGGGTCTGGAGCATCCACAGCTTGCCGCGCTCAATGGTGAACTCGATGTCGCACAGGTCCTTGTAGTGCGTTTCGAGCGTCTCCATGATCTGCATCAGCTCGTCGTACGACGCCTTGTCGATCTGCTCCAGGTCCGCGAGCGGGACCGTGTTGCGGATACCGGCGACGACGTCCTCGCCCTGGGCGTTCTGGAGGTAGTCGCCGTAGACGCCCTGGTGGCCGCTGGCGGGGTCGCGGGTGAAGGCGACACCGGTGCCGGAGTCGGGGCCGAGGTTGCCGAAGACCATGGAGCAGACGTTGACCGCGGTGCCGAGGTCGCCGGGGATGCGCTCCTGGCGGCGGTAGAGCTTGGCGCGGTCGGTGTTCCACGAGTCGAAGACCGCGCGCACCGCGAGGTCCATCTGCTCGCGGGGCTCCTGCGGGAAGTCGCGGCCGGTCTCCTTGGCGACGATGTCCTTGAAGTGCGCGACCAGGCTCTGGAGGTCGGCGGCGTCCAGGTCGATGTCGACGCGGATGCCCTTGGCCTGCTTGGCCTCCTCCAGCGCCTCCTCGAAGAGCTCGCCGTCGACGCCCAGCACGGTCTTGCCGAACATCTGGATGAGGCGGCGGTAGGAGTCCCACGCGAACCGCTCGTCGCCGGCCTGCGCGGCGAGGCCGGAAACCGACGCATCGGAGAGGCCGATGTTGAGGACGGTGTCCATCATGCCGGGCATGGAGAACTTCGCACCGGAACGCACCGATACGAGCAGCGGGTCATCGGCCTGGCCGAGCTTCTTGCCCATCTTCTGCTCAAGGGCGTCGAGGTGCTCGGAGACCTCGGCACGGAGTGCCGCGGGCTCGGTGCCGCTGTCGAGGTAGACCTTGCAGGCTTCAGTGGTGATCACGAAGCCTGGAGGGACCGGAAGTCCCAGGTTGGTCATCTCAGCGAGGTTCGCACCCTTGCCGCCGAGCAGGTCCTTGAGGTCCTTGTTGCCCTCGGTGAAGTCATAGACGAACTTCGCGGACGAACGCTGGGTTACGTGGGGATCTTGTGTTTCCGGCACGGCACTGTCTCCTCGCCGACGGGCTGCCCTGACGGCGAGGAACATACCCAGATCGAAGGCGTATGGGTACGTCCACTTGGTCGACATACCTGCGTAACCAGTCGTCCGCCACCAGATCGAAAGTGATCACGCGTTTGGGCCACAGTTCATTACCTGAATGCATCACTGCGCTACGTAGCAGAACAGGACTTATATGCTACGCACTGCAACGAATGGGTTAATGAGTCGAACACATGATGCATGGCACCCGGTGCCACCATTGGAGAGATGGAGTCCCGCTTCCACTGCTCATCTGAGCGCCACCCCTATCAGGGGTGGCGAGAATCACGCGCTCATGTGTGACCGGGTTCCATCATTTGGACCCGCTCGCGGCTATGTGATCAAGGAAAGCGTCCACCAGCGCGCGGGCTCGCGCGCGGACGGCAGGGAGATCTGCCCGCAATTCGGCCACCAGCCGCTCCGGGTCGACGCCCACCTCCGCCGCGATCGCCGCCCCGTCCTCGTCGAACCACGCCTGGAGCACCTCCGGCGTCACCTCCGGATGGAACTGCACGCCCCAGGAGCGGCCACAGACGAAGGCCTGCGAGGCGACGTCGTTGCGCGCCAGCTCCCGGGCGCCCGGCGGCAGCAGCCAGCGCTCCCCGTGGAACTGGAGCCAGGGGCCCGCCCCGACCAGCTCCGGTGCGTCGGTCGTCAGGCGGCTCCAGCCCAGTTCGAAGCGCGGGGCGGCCTCGACGCCCCCGCCGAGCGCGGTGGCCAGCGCCTGGCCGCCGAAGCAAATGCCGAGCACCGGGACCCCGGCCCGGTGCGCCGAGCGCAGCAGGGCCAGTTCCGCCTCGATCCAGGCGTTCCTCCGCGCCACCGACCACGGAGCACCCAGCGTCAGGATCAGGCCATAGTCCTCGGCCGCCGGGAACGCCATGTCGACGTCCGGAGTTGTATACCGCTCGGCCGGCACGACGAGCAGTTCGTCGAGCTCATAGCCCCGTTCGGCCAGCCGCTCGCCCACGTGACCCGCGGTGGACAGATGGTCGTGAACGATGACCAAGGCACGCATGCCGGTCACCCCCTCCCGTTGGCGGGGCCGCCGGGACCCCGGTACAGACACTCCGTTTGGGCTCAAACTTCAGTATCGCCCGGGAGGCCGCCCGGCGCGACGGCTCTGCCGTACCCCGGAACCGGCGGGGCGCCGCGCCACGCTCAGCGCCGGGTGCGCAGCAGCGGGAGCAGCGCCAGCGCCCCCAGCAGGGCGCCGGCCGCCACCGGCAGCGCGGTCGCGTACAGGGCCTGCGCCGAGGCGACGGCCGACGGCGTACCGGCGGAGCCCTCGGTCCCGGGCCGGTCCGCGAGGGCCAGGAATATGCTGCCGTACGCCGCGACCCCGACCACCTGCGCGAGCTGCGGGACGGTGGTGAGCACCCCGCTGGCGTCCGAGGCGTCCGCGGGGGCGATCCGGGACAGCGCGAGGGTCAGCAGCGGGCTGGTGGTGTACCCGAGGCCGAGGCCCCAGAGGAGCTGGAGCGCCGGCAGGACGGGACCGCCGTGGCCGCCGGTGCGCAGGGTCCACCCGATGCCGAGGTAGCCGGCCGCGGTCAGGGCGCAGGCGGCGGCGATCATCGGCAGATGCCATCGGGCGGGCAGCTTCTGCCAGGTGAGGCTGCCGGTGGCGACGCCGACGGCCAGCGGGGCGAAGGCCAGACCGGCGCGGGTCGCGGACTCGCCGAGCCCCGACTGAAGATGCTGGGAAAAGGAGAAGAGGAAGCCGGCGTACCCGGCCATGCCGAAGAACAGCGCAGCCGCACCGCACACCAGATCCTTCGAGCGCAGCACCCTGCCGGGCACCAGCGGAGCCCCGCCGCGCCGTGCGACCCGCCGCTCGACCAGCACGAACACCACGGCCATCGGAGCCGCCGCGCTCAGACTGAGCGTCGTCCACAACGGCCAGCGCCGCTCATGTCCCAGGACCAGCGGGACGACGAGCAGCAGCAGCGTGGCCGTCAGGGTGACCAGGCCGGGCAGGTCCAGGCCCTTGGCCGACGGGGGCGCCCCGGCGGGCAGCAGCCGTACCGCGGCGGCCAGCAGCGCCAGCCCGACCGGCACATTGATCAGAAAGACCGGGCGCCAGCCGGTGCCGAACAGATCGGCACTGACCAGCAGTCCGCCGGCGACCTGGCCGACGACCACGGCGACCGCGATCACCGCGGAGTACAGGCTCAACGCCCGTGCCCTGGCGGGGCCTTCGAAGGTCAGCTGGATCAGGCTGTAGATCTGCGGGACCATCAGCCCCGCCCCGATGCCCTGCACCACCCGGGCGGCGATCAGCGCCCCCGCCCCCGGCGCCAGCCCGCAGCCGAACGAGGCGAGGGTGAAGGTGGCGAGACCGGCCAGGAAGACGGTGCGGAAACCGTGCCGGGCACCGAGCCGGGCGCCGGTGATCAGCAGCGCCGCATAGGAAATCGTATAGCCGGAGACGATCAACTGGAGTGCGGAACCGGTGGTTTCGAAATCGGCCCGGATGGTCGGAGTGGCGACATTCACCACGGTGGCATCCAGCAGCGCCATGAAAACCGCGCCGAGAATGACCAGAAGAATTCCGGTGTGCCGCGGTCGTTTTCCCTCCGGGGCAACGGACTGTCCATCTGCTGTGCCGTCGTCCACGGATTCGGCGGCGGCGGATGTCCGGCCGGATCCGGGGCGGCGGTCCTGGGTCATCTCACTCATGGCAGCGATGATCACGGCCGGGGGATTCGGGTACCAGATATCCAGTGATCCTGGTACCGGCGGTATCTGGCACGGGGTCACGGCGTCCCGCATGATGGTGCGGTGTCCAGCACCAGCCCCCGTTCCCCAGCCTCCGCGGCCGCCCGGCGCGGTGAACTCGCCGCGTTTCTGCGGCTCCGCCGGGAGCGCATCACCCCGGCGGACGTCGGACTGCCCGGTGGCCCACGGCGGCGCACCCCGGGACTGCGCCGCGAGGAGGTCGCCCAGCGGGCCGGTGTCGGTGTCGCCTGGTACACCTGGCTCGAACAGGGCCGGGCCATCAACCCGAGTGTGCAGGTGCTCGATGCGATCGCCCGCGCGCTGCTGCTCGGCCCGGCCGAACGCGAGCATCTGCACCGGCTCGCCGGGGTTCCCGGGGCCGCGGCCGGTAGCCCGGCGCGGCAGCCGCTGCCGCCCGAGACGCAGACCATTCTGGATTCCCTGAATCCCCTGCCGGCCAGCATGGTGTCCGCCGGTTATGACGTGCTGGCATTCAATGACGCCTATGCGGCACTCGATCCCCGTATGGTGCTGCTCCCGCCGGCCGACCGCAATGTGCTGTGGCGCCTTTTCACCGCGGACGAGGAAAGCCAGCCGCTCGTCGACTGGGAGCGGGAAGTCTCCTTCATGGTCGGCCAGTTGCGCGCCGAATTCGGGCGCCGGCTCCATGACCCGCACTGGCGCGCGTATATCCGGAAACTCTCCGAGGCGAGCCCGCTTTTCGTGGACATGTGGGCCCGGCACGAAGTCACCGCACCGGTCACCCACCGCAAACGATTCCGGACGGTCGACGGCCGCGAGGTCACCATCACGGCGACCGGATTCACCACGACGGCCGTCCCGGACGCCAAGATGTGGATTTATACGCCGGCTGACGGGGCAGCCGTCCGGGTGCTCGATGAACTCCTGGGCCGCTACCGGGAGTCCGGGGCCGCCGGACTGGTGGCCGCCGGTGCGGGCGGTCCCGGGAGCTGACCGCCGCAAGGGCCTCTGCTACCTCTTTGCCCGGCGTCCGCTCCGCCGCGGGTGCGGGTCCTGGCCGTCCAGCAGCTCCAGGCGCCGCTCCTCGCCCCGGGTCTCGACCTGCGCCACGATCCGGCCCAGCAGCTCGGCCAGGTCCAGCGCCTCGTCGTCGTTCAGCCCCTCGGTGACGAAGACTTCTTCGGCGTGGAACTCCGGGAAGACCCGGGCCATCAGCCGCTCGCCCTCGGGCGTCAGCGCGAGCAGGGCAAGGCGCCCGTCGGTCGGATGGTCCTTGCGCTCCAGGAGACCGCGGCTCTGGAGGGTGCGGGCGACACCGGTGAGGGTGCCCTTGGAGATCCCGGCGTCCTCGGCGACCCGGCGGGTCTCCCGCTCGCCCCCGATCCACACCACCCACAGCACGACGAAGGAGGTCCAGGTCAGCTCGACACCGCGCAGTACGGAGTTCTCGAAGTGCTGCCGTACGGCCGCCGCGGCGCGGTAGAGGTGTGCGACCGCGGCCATCCGCTCGTGGCGCACGGGGGTGTCCCCGAGCTTGGCCTGTACGTCCTTCTCTGCGTCCCCGGTGGAACGATGCCCGTTCACCACAGCGACTCCCTCGGCCGGTCCGTCCGTCCCGCCCACCGTCTGTCGTCTGCCGGACCTCGTGGGCGGCCGTACGAGCTGCCGCAAACCGCCCGTACGGGATCAAACGATAGCTCGGTCCGATCCCGCCGGGCCTCGTTCACGCGCCGACACGCCCCACGGGTACCCGGGTGCCGCATACGCCGGACGGCGGCCTCCTGGCCAAGGGGGCCCGTGCGGGGAGCCACGCGCCGGAGCAGCCGGAGCAGATCCGGCGCCCGGCGGGCTCAGCCGCCCGAGGTGTCCAGCTCCGCGCCCGCGTCCACGCCCGCGCAGTCGTACGGGTCGTCCAGCCAGCCGTCCGGCAGCACGACCCGGTTGCGGCCCGACGTACGGCCGCGCGGGCCGTCCGCGCCCGCCGGCCACGGCTGGTCCAGGTCCAGCTCCGACAGCAGCGCGTCCAGCTCGTCGAGGGAGGAGGTCACCGCGAGGCCGCGGCGCATCTCGGAGCCGATCGAGAAGCCCTTGGTGTACCAGGCGACATGCTTACGGAAGTCGATCACGCCGCGCGCCTCGTCGCCGATCCACTCACCGAGGAGGGTGGCGTGCCGCAGCATCACCGCGGCGACCTCCTTGAGCGTGGGCTGCGCGTACCCCTCGGAGGCGTCGCCCCCGGTGCCCGTGCCCTCGAAGGCGGCGACCAGGTCCCCGAACAGCCACGGCCGCCCCAGGCAGCCGCGCCCCACGACCACCCCGTCGCAGCCGGTCTCCCGCATCATCCGCCGGGCGTCCTCGGCCGACCAGATGTCGCCGTTGCCGAGCACCGGGATCTCCGGGACATGCTCCTTGAGACGGGCGATGGCGTCCCAGTCGGCGGTGCCGCCGTAGTGCTGGGCCGCGGTGCGCCCGTGCAGCGCGATCGCCGTGATGCCCTCCTCGGCCGCGGTCCGCCCCGCGTCGAGGTAGGTGATGTGGTCGTCGTCGATGCCCTTGCGCATCTTCATCGTCACCGGCAGCGCGCCCGCGTTCGCGACCGCCTCCCGCAGGATCGAGCGCAGCAGATTCCGCTTGTACGGGAGCGCCGAGCCGCCGCCCTTGCGGGTCACCTTCGGGACCGGGCAGCCGAAGTTCAGATCGATGTGGTCGGCGAGGTCCTCGTCCGCGATCATCCGGACGGCCTTGCCGACGGTGTCCGGGTCGACGCCGTACAGCTGAATCGAGCGCGGCTTCTCGGTCGCGTCGAAGTGGATCAGCTGCATGGTCTTCTCATTGCGCTCGACCAGCGCCCGCGTCGTGATCATCTCGCTGACGAACAGGCCCTTGCCGCCGCTGAACTCCCGGCACAGCGTCCGGAACGGAGCATTGGTGATCCCGGCCATGGGCGCGAGGACCACGGGCGGCTGCACCGCGTGCGGACCGATCTGGAGCAGAGTCATGACGGCGATACCTTCGGCTTTCTTCGGCTTCCGTTGGCGGGGCGGGCGGGCCGCGGCCATACGGGTCACCGGCCGCTGCGACCTCCCATTGTCCCGCACTACGGGAGTGGCCCTGCCGGGGCCGGAGACGGCGGATCGTTGTAGCGTTCAAGAATGCCTGAGCTCAGCCGTCGACGGCGTCTTCTGGTGCTGGCGATCTGCTGTATGAGCCTGCTGATCGTCAGCCTCGACGCCACCATCCTCAATGTCGCCCTGCCGTCCATCCAGCGTGACCTGCACGCCACGGTCGCCGGCATGCAGTGGACCATCGACGCCTACACCCTGGTGCTGGCGGCGCTGCTGATGCTGGCCGGCTCCACCGCCGACCGGCTCGGGCGGCGCCGGGTCTTCGTGACCGGCCTGGTGGTCTTCGCGGCCGGCTCGCTGCTGTGCAGCCTGGCGCCGAGTCTGGAGTGGCTGGTGATCTTCCGGATGGTGCAGGCGGTCGGCGGCTCGATGCTCAACCCCGTCGCGATGTCGATCATCACCAACACCTTCACCGAGCCGCGCGAGCGGGCCCGTGCGATCGGGGTGTGGGGCGGTGTCGTCGGCATCAGCATGGCGGCCGGGCCGGTGATCGGCGGGCTGCTGGTGCAGAGCGTCGGCTGGCGCTCGATCTTCTGGATCAACGTCCCGATCGGCGCCCTCGCGCTCTTCCTGACCCTGCGCTACGTCCCCGAATCGCGCGCCCCCAGGCCGCGCCGCGTCGACCCGGTCGGCCAGCTGCTGGTGATCGGGCTGCTCGGCTCCCTCACGTACGCGATCATCGAGGCCCCGGACGCCGGCTGGGCGTCCCCGGAGATCCTGGCGTTCGTGCTGCTCGCGCTGGCCTCCCTGGCCGGTCTGATCGGCTATGAGCGACGCCGCCGGGAACCCCTGATCGACCTGCGGTTCTTCCACAGCGCGCCGTTCAGCGGGGCCACGGTCGTGGCGGTCTGCGCCTTTGCCGCGCTGGCCGGCTTCCTCTTCATCAATACGCTGTATCTCCAGAACATCCGCGGTCTGTCCGCTTTGGACGCCGGTCTCTACATGCTCCCCATGGCCGGGATGACGCTGATCTTCGCGCCGCTGTCGGGACGGCTGGTAGGCAGCCGGGGGCCCCGGCTCTCCCTGCTCCTGGCCGGGGCCGCGATGGGGGCCAGCGGGCTGCTCTTCGCGGCGTTCGACGCCCAGTCGGCGGACCCGCTGATGTTCACCGGCTATGTCCTGTTCGGCATCGGGTTCGGCCTGGTCAACGCGCCGATCACGAACACCGCGGTGTCCGGGATGCCCCGCACCCAGGCCGGGGTGGCCGCCGCGGTCGCCTCCACCAGCAGACAGGTCGGCCAGTCGCTCGGGGTCGCGGTGATCGGCGCCGTACTGGCGAGCGGGGCGCATGCCACCGCCACCGCGGACGCCTTCCTCGCGGCCGGCCGCCCGGCGTGGTGGATCATCGCCGGGTGCGGCGCGGCCGTCCTGCTGCTCGGCGCGCTGACCACCGGCCGCTGGGCGAGGGCGACGGCCGACCGCACCGCGGCACTCTTCGAGGACGAGGCCCCGGGATACCGGCCGGCGGACGCGCGCTCTTAGACGTACGGTCCGGCTCCACGCGCCCTGCGCAGGAGTGGTGCGCGGGTGCTCACTGCGCGCCCAGGAGTCCCAGCACCTTGTTGACGGCCTCGACGATCGGTACGCCGAGCGCGCCCAAGGTCCCGGCGATGCCCGCGACGGCGTACAGCGCGCGGTGCCGCTCCTGCTGCGGAACGTTCGCCTCGGCCCGGAGGGCGGGCAGCGAGTCGTCGAGGGCCGCGGCGCCCGCCTGCGGGACCTGGCCGCGCAACTCCTCTACGAGGGCCAGGAGTTCGCGCAGCGCCTCCTGGACGGCCGGGGCCATCTCCGGGGCCGGGGTGACGCGCTTGTCGATGCCGACGTTGCCGGTGCCGCCGTGCAGGGTGACGTGGTCGCCGCTGCCGAAGTAGTAGTGCTGGCCTCCGCCGCTCATCAGCTCGCCATCCCCACGTTGCCGGTGCCGCCGTACATGTTGACGTTGTCTCCGAAATAGTAGTGCTTGGGGCTGACCGTGATGGTGTTCACCCGCACCGTGAACTCGGCGGCTGGGTTCTCGATCGCGTGCGCGATCTGGTGGGCGAGCCGCCGCAGTTGGTCCGGGTCGGGGCTGGTCACCACGGCGGTGGAGGGGCCTGTCGTCTCCACGGCCAGGACGAAGTGCGGGGGCGCGCTGAGCACCTTCACCATCTCCACCAGGGAGTAGACCAGTGCGGCACCCGCGGCGATCACCACGAGGGCGGTGAATCCGCCGGAATCGTCGCCGCTGCTCCCGAAGCCGCTGTTGGTGGCGGCAAGCAGGAGGAGGAGAACCGTGGCCACCCCGAGGAGCAGCAACCGCTTCACGAAGAGCACGACGGCTTCCTTGCGGCGGGGGTGGATGGTGAGCGTGTACACCCGCGCGACGTTCTGGAGCGGGTAGTAGGCGTCACCGACCCAGAGCAGCCGCTTGCTGACCCGCAGATCGACCCCGATGATCGACTGTCCGGATGCCGCCGGTGCCACATCGGGGTAGGGATCGGCGGCAGGCGACGGACCGGCTGGTGGCTGCGGCGGGGCAGCCGGCGGCGGCGGTGGGGCCGCGGGCGGCGGGCCCCCGTGGGTGTCCCGGTCCGCTGCCTGCGGGTGCCACGACTGCTCCGCCGGGTCTGTTGACGTCATACGAGTCCCCCTCGTCAGACCTCACCGAGTGAGATCCGGTCACCTCGTGGCAAGGAGAGCTGTTCCTCTCTCCGTGCCGCACCATGCAAGAGGATTCACTGTGTCAGACGTGCTGCCACAGAAGGAAGTTGGTTCTCTGTAGTCACCCCTCTGGCCCCTCAGTCCAGCTCCTCGCCCGTACGGTCACACCGCCGCGAGCGCCGCCGGTTCGGCCGCCAGTTGCTCCAGCCGCTCCCGGGACATCTCGTCCACGGGCGTGTAATACAGCAGCTTGGGACCGGGGTTGGGCCCCGTCCACAGGCTGGTGGCGGTCAGCTGGAGGGGGCCCACCCGCGGATGCCGGAAGACCTTCACGGCGCTGACCGGGCGCAGGACCTCGTGCTGCGCCCAGATCTCACGGAACTCCGGCGAGGCCTCCATCAGCCGCGCGACCAGCGCCTTCCAGGCCGGCTCGGCGAGATGCTCGGCCATCGACGCCCGGAACTTGGCGGCCATCACCCGCAGCGTGGCCTCCAGGTCGCCGAGGCCGGCCCGCCACACGGGGTCGGTGAACGCCAGCCACATACTGTTGCGGTCCTCTTCGGGCACCGCGTCGAGATCGCGCAGCAGACGGCCGTAGGTGCGGTTGTAGGCGAGGATGTCGAACCGGCTGTTCTGGACGACCGCGGGGAACGGCGTGAGCTGGTGCAGCAGTTGCCACAGCTCCCGGGTGACGCCCGTGCACTCCCTGCCGGGCATCGGATCGACCGCCGCCGCCAGCGCGAACAGATGGCTGCGCTCGGCGCGGTCGAGCAGCAGCGCACGGGCCACCGCGTCCAGGACCTGCGGCGATACATGGATGTCCCGGGCCTGTTCGAGCCAGGTGTACCAGGTGACGCCGACCGCGCCCAGGTGCGCGACCTCCTCGCGGCGCAGTCCGGGCGTACGCCGGCGGGCGCCGCGCGGCAGTCCGACCTGCTCAGGCGTGATCCGCTCCCGTCGGCTGCGCAGAAAGGCGGCCAGCTCGGCCCGGCGGGCGGCGTCATCGCGCGGGGCGGTGCCGTACGGCGGGGCGGCGGCGCCACCGGGGCCTGTGGCAGGCTGCGGCAGGAGCGGGTCCACGGTCATGGGTCCAGCCTGCCGCAGGCCCGAGCCTGTTGCCAGGTAGTACTGGTACCAGGATAAGAACACTCTGGTACCCGGCTGAGCGGTCGACGATCGTCGACCCCGTGAGCGATACCCGAGCACAGTTGACCACCCCGGAAGCCCCGGCCGGGCGCCTCGGCACCCTGGCCACCGCCCCGGAGGCCGCGTCCCCGGACGCCCCGGCGACCCCGGAGGCACCGGCCGCACCCGGCCCCGCCCGACAGCAGCAGACCTCGACCGTTCTGACCCCGCTCGGCCTGCTGACCGTACTGCTGGGCGCGGCCCTCCCCATGATCGACTTCTTTATCGTCAATGTCGCCCTGCCGACCATCGACCACGATCTGCACGCGGGCCCGGCGATGCTGGAGATGGTGGTGGCCGGTTACGGCGTCGCCTACGCGATGCTGCTGGTCGTCGGCGGGCGGCTGGGCGACATGATCGGCCGCCGCCGGATGTTCCTGTGGGGCCTGGCCGCCTTCGGACTGACCTCGCTGGCCTGCGGCCTGGCGCCGGACGCGTGGACGCTGGTGGCCGCCCGGGTCGCCCAGGGCGCCGCGGCCGCCCTGCTGCTGCCGCAGGTACTGGCCACCATCCAGGCGGCGACCACCGGCAAGCGGCGCGCCAAGGCCGTCAGCCTGTACGGCGGCACGGCCGGGGTGTCCAGCGCCGTCGGCCAGGTACTCGGCGGGCTGCTGGTCTCCGTCGACCTGGCGGGCACCGGCTGGCGCGCGGTCTTCCTGGTGAACGTCCCGATAGCCGCCGCGGCCTGGCTGCTGGCCGCCCGTACGGTCCCCGAGACCCGCTCCCCGCACCCGGCCCGGGTGGACGGCCCCGGCACCGCGCTGCTCGCCGCCACGCTGATCACCCTGCTGCTGCCGCTGACCGAGGGCCGGGCGGCCGGCTGGCCCCTGTGGTCCTGGGTCCTGCTGGCCGTCTTCCCCTTTGCCGCCACCGCGTTCGTGCTGGTCGAGCGCCGGGCCGAACGCCTCGGCCGGACGCCGCTCGTCCCGCCCTCGCTGCTGCGCATCCCCTCCGTGAACAGCGGACTCCTCATGCTCGTTCCGTTCACGCTGGGCTTCGGCGGCTTCATGTTCGTGGTGGCGGTCGCCCTCCAAAACGGCCTGCACTTCGGCCCGTTCGCGGCCGGACTGTCCCTGGCGCCGCTGTGCGCCGCCTTCTTCCTCGCCTCGCTCGCCGGTCCGCGGCTGGTGCTGCGGTTCGGGCGGCGGGTGGTGGTCGCCGGCTCCCTGGTCCAGGGCACCGGGCTGGCGCTGCTGGCGCTGACCGTGCACGACGGCTGGCCCGGGACAACGGTGGCGGCCCTCGCGCCGAGCATGGCCGTACTGGGCTTCGGCCAGGGCATGGTGATGCCGGTGGTGATGCGCATCGTGCTGAGCGAACTGCCGATGACACAGGCGGGCGTGGGCGGCGGCGTCATGGTCACCACCCAGCAGTCCGGCCTCGCCCTGGGCGTGGCCACCCTCGGCACCCTCTTCCTCTCACTGCTGCCGTCCGTCGGCATCCGCGACGCCCTGCTCGCCGCCCTGCTGACGCAACTGGCGATCGTCGCGGGCACCACGCTGCTCACCCTGCGCCTGCCGCGCACCGTGCGGTGAGGTGCGGGGAGGTGCACTGAGGCGAGGCGACCCCGGGTCGGCATGACGACTGACAGATATTGAAATCTGTCAGTCGTCATGCCATGCTGAGTGCACGGCAGCCGTTCCCCGTCCCCGTCCCCTCTCTCGCCCCTCACCCCCTCATCACCTTCAGGAGCACACAGTGCAGACCCGCACCCTGGGCACCACCGGCCCACAGACCTCCGCTCTCGGCCTCGGCTGCATGGGCATGTCCGCCCTCTACGGCGACAGCGACCGCAGCGAATCCCTCGCCACCGTTCACGCCGCCCTCGACGCGGGCATCACCCTGCTCGACACCGGCGACTTCTACGGCATGGGACACAACGAACTGCTGATCAACGAGGCGCTGCGCACCGCCCCCGCGGCAGCTCGCGAAATGGCGCGGATCAGCGTCAAGTTCGGTGCCCTGCGCACCGTCGAGGGCGGCTTCACCGGCTACGACGGCCGGCCGAAGGCGGTGAAGAACTTCGCCGCGTACTCCCTCCAGCGCCTGGGCACCGACCACATCGACATCTACCGCATCGCCCGGGTCGATCCGGACGTCCCGATCGAGGAGACCGTCGGCGCCATCGCCGAGCTGGTCGAGGCCGGCCATGTCCGCCACATCGGCCTGTCCGAGGTGGGCGCGCAGACCCTGCGCCGGGCCGCCGCCGTGGCCCCGATCTCCGACCTCCAGATCGAGTACTCCCTCCTCTCCCGCGGCATCGAGGAGGCGATCCTGCCGACCGCCCGCGAGCTGGGCATCGGCATCACCGCCTACGGGGTCCTGTCCCGCGGCCTGATCAGCGGCCACTTCACCCGCGACCGCAAGCTCGCCGCGAATGACTTCCGGGGTATGAGCCCGCGCTTCCAAGGCGAGAACCTCGATCGCAATCTCGACCTGGTGGACGCCCTGCGCAAGATCGCCGACCAGAAGGGCGTCTCGGTCGCCCAGACCGCCATCGCCTGGGTGCTCTCCCGCGGCACGGACATCGTCCCGCTGGTCGGCGCCCGCCGCCGTGACCGCCTGACCGAGGCCCTCGGCGCCCTGGACATCACCTTGGACGCCGACGACCTGTCCGCGATCGAGCACGCCATCCCGCCCGGCGCCGCCGCCGGCGACCGCTACCCCACCGAGCAGATGGCCCACCTGGACAGCGAGCACTGACGAAGAGGGGAGACGCACCGGACCAGCGGACCAGCGGACCACCGAGCCATCGGGGCATCGGGGCATCGGGGCATCGGGGCATCGGGGCATCGGGGCATGCTGACCACCGGGCCTACCTACGAGCCACCGTCCATGCGGCCACCGCAGCGGGTACGGGGCGCAGCCAGGTACCGTCCATACGTACCACCGTCCCCACACCGCCCCCCCCACGCGGTCCCCGCCCGGTCCCGCCCCGTCGCCGCCGCGTGACCGCCCGCCCTCCCGAAAGGCCGACCCGCCGCATGCCCCCCGAGACGTTGACCCCCGAGCGCATCCTCGAAGCCACCGAGGAGGTGCTGCGCCGCTACGGCCCGGCCAAGGCCACGGTCGTCGATGTGGCACGGGCCCTGGGCGTCAGCCATGGCAGCGTCTACCGCCACTTCCGTACGAAGGCGGCACTGCGGGAGGCGGTCACGGCACGCTGGCTGGACCGTACGAGCCAGGAACTGTCGGTCATCGTCACGGCGGAAGGACCTGCACCCGAGCGGCTGGACCGCTGGCTCACCGCCCTCTTCGAGGCCAAGCGGCACAAGGCCGGCGACGATCCCGAACTGTTCGCCACCTACATGACGTTGATCGGCGAGAGCGGCGGCGTGGTCGAGCGCCATGTCACCGACCTCGAATCCCAGCTCACCTCCATCATCGAAGCCGGTGTCAGCCAGGGCGACTTCCACACCCCCTCCCCCGCCACCACCGCCCGCGCCGTCTTCGACGCCACCGGCCGCTTCCACGACCCGTGTTACGCCCCCGAGTGGTCCCGCCCCGAGATCACCACCGACTTCGAGGCCGTCCGCGACCTGGTCCTGCGCGGCCTGCGCACGGATGCCTGAGCAGGAACAACACCTGCGCTGACGGGGCAGCACACTTCAGCTCCGGGCCCGGGCGCCCCCTGCCGAATTCCGTCCGCCCACCCCGCCCCTATCCCACCCCCGCCGTGCCGTGCAGAAAGAGGGCCCAGGCGAGGAGGCCGAAGGCTGCGGTGTGCAGAAGGGCGCGGACGGTGTTGAAGGTGACCCAGCGGCCCTCGAAGGCGGCCCGGGCGGCCTCCGCGCGGCCGTCGTCTCCCGTATCGGCCTTGTCGAGGGCGTTGTTGAGCGGGACGTTGACGCCGCTGGTGACGAAGAAGCCCGCCAGGTAGAGCACCAGCGCGCCGACGATCCAGGGCAGGGCCACCCGCCCGTGGCCGTTCCAGGCCAGAACCGTGGCGAGGACCAGCAGAGGGATCGGCAGCAGGAAGGGGACCAGGAACCAGCCGTTGAGGATGGCCCGGTTGATGTGCTGCATGGCCTGGACGAAGGTGCGGTCGGCGGAGCGGGCGAGGCCGGGCATCACCGCGTAGGCGAAGGCGGCGAACAGTCCGGCCATCAGGCCCGCGCCGAGCGTCGCGACCAGCAGCGTGGCGGTCTGCAAGACCCTCATGGCTCCTCCGTATGCGATACGTGGTGCGATAGGCGGTCCGATCCGTGGGCCGACCCTACCGAGCACCTCCCCGGAACCCGCCCCACCCGCCAGGAGGAGCTGCGATCAGGTCTGTTCCCCGTCGCCCGGGCGGGAGCGCTCGGCCAGCTCCGCGGCCCACCCGTCCGACCAGCGGACGAGAGGGCGAAGGGCCCGGTAGGCGTCCTTGCCGAGGTCGGTGAGGGCGTACTGGCCGTCCGGCGTCTGCTCCACCAGGCACGCGTCGACGAGTTCGAGCAGACGTTGGCGCAGCACGCTGGAGGACATGTTGTCGCACCGTTGCTGAAGCGAGCGGAAGCCGAGGGAGCCTTCCTTCAGCTCCCAGACGACGCGCAGCGTCCACCGCCGGCCGAAGAGGTCGAGCGCGGCCATGAGCGGCCGCCCCGTGGTCGAGCCACGTACGGGCCGTCCCGGTGTCGGCGATGCCATGGGCGGTTCCTCCTCCGGACGTTCCCGCGATGAGGGCGATCATCGCACGCGACGGGCGCCGGGGCGGCTGCCCCGGCGCCCGTCGGCAGCGGCGGAACTCAGTCCGAGCTCTGCTGGCGGTAGCGGACCCACGTCACGACCGTCAGGCACGCAGTGGTCCACATCAGGACGCTGGTGGTGGCCACGGACTCGACGTACGGCTCGTAACCGTTGGCGCGCAGCTGGACCGCGAGGACGCCCAGCACCGTCCCTAGCGCCGCGAGCGCGGCGGACAGGGAAGCGAACGGAGGCTGCTGTCTCATGTCATCTCCTTTTGAGCTGGAGCCGGCAGGTTGATCATCAAGTCTATGTAACGACCGCCCGCCCAGGCGCTGTTGCGTCGCGATCGACGCCAACCACCGCGCACGCCCCACCGCCTGACTGGCTGGAGTGCGCTTACCTGAGAGGTAATCGCCGTGGCCTGTCGGGACTGGCAAGAATGGTGATCTCCACGTCGCAGGACGCGGGTTCCGAACTGGAGGATCAGCGATGGCACCGACCACACCCACGACCACGCGTGCCGCGGTGGAGGAGTTGCTGCGCCGGATCGGCGAAGGCGACTCCGAGCGCATCGCCGAGCTGTACGCCGAGCGAGGCGACTGGAAGCTGGACTGGCCGGAGGCCGAACACGGCCGCCCCGCTACCCCGTGGATCCGTCACCGGTCCACCCGGGCCGACGCCGCCACCCACTACCGCGAGCTCGCCGAGCACCACGTGCCCGGGGCCGCAGCCACCGAGATCGAGCGCATCCTCATAGACGGCAACGATGCGGTCGTGCTCGGCGAGATCCGCCAGACCGCCCGGCCCACCGGACGCGCCTACCGCGCACGGTTCGCCCTGCACCTCACAGTCGAACACGGCCTTGTCACTCGACACCACGTCTACGAAGACAGTCTCGCGGTGGCCCAGGCATTCGAGGCGGAGGGCCCGAGCGAGGGCCGCTGAGCGACTCGCGTGGGAGCCGGGTGACCATCCGGGACCAGATACCGTCTCGCTGCCGGCGCCGGAACAAGTCATGGACTCGGCGCCGCGGGCCGTACCGTGCAGGCGCATCACGCCACGGAGCACCGGCACGCAACAGGACCTAACCCCCCACCCCCAGGAAGCGCAGCACCGCCAGCACCCGGCGGTGATCGGCGTCGGCCTTGGGCAGATCCAGCTTGGCCAGAATGTTGTTGATGTGCTTGGCGACCGCGCTCTCGCTCACCACCAGTTGTGCGGCGATGCCCGCGTTGGAGCGGCCCTCGGCCATCAGCGCGAGCACGTCCCGTTCGCGGGCCGTCAGCCGCTCCAGCGGATCGCTCGCCCGGCGCACCAGCAGCTGCGCGACGACCTGCGGGTCCAGCGCGGTGCCGCCGCCCGCCACCCTCCGCAGCGCCTCGATGAACTCCTCGACATCCGCGACCCGCTGTTTGAGCAGATAGCCCACCCCGCTGGTGTTCGTCGCCAGCAGATCGGCCGCGTACCGCTCCTCGACATACTGCGAAAGCATCAACACTGCGATATCGGGCCACTTCTGACGGATCGTCAACGCCGCACGCACACCCTCATCCGTGAATCCGGGCGGCATCCGCACATCCACCACCGCCAGATCCGGCCGGTGCTCCTCGACCGCCGCCAGCAGCTCCGGCCCGTCCCCCGCCTCGGCCGCCACCTCGAACCCGGCCATCTCCACCACCCTGACCAGCCCGATCCGCAGCAGAACGGAATCCTCGGCAATCACGGCACGCCTCACATCGGGCACGGCAGCTCCACGCTCATCATGGTCGGGCCCCCCACGGGGCTGCTCATCCGGAAGGTTCCGTCCACGGAGCGCACGCGCTGGGCGAGCCCCTTCAGACCGCTCCCCCTGGACGGATCGGCGCCGCCCATACCGTCGTCGGCGATCACCACCCGCAGTATCTCGGCAAGCCGGGTGACCGTCACGTCCGCCCGGGTCGCCTCCCGCGCATGCTTGGCGACATTCGTCAGCGCCTCGGAGACGACGAAGTAGGCGACGGCTTCGATGGCCGGCGCGGTCCGCTGCGGCAGCTCCGCAGGCAGGTCCACCCGCAGCCGTACGGGGAGGGGCGCGCGGGCCGCGAGCCCCGACAGCGCGGCGTCCAGGCCCAGTTCGTCCAGAACGGCCGGGTGGAGGCCGCGCACCAGATTGTTGAGCTCCTCGATCGCGTCCTTCGCCTCGCGGTGCGCGGCATCGATGACCTGCTGCGCCTCCGGCGGCAGATCCGTGAGGGTGGCCTTGGCGAGCCCGAGGTTCAGCGCGAGGGACACCAGCCGCTGCTGGGCGCCGTCGTGCAGATCCCGCTCGATGCGACGCCGTTCGGCATCGGCGGCGTCCACCGCACCGGCCCGGCTCTCGGTGAGGTCCTCCACCCGCCGCGCCAGCTCATCGGACCGGCTCACCCCCAGCACCGCCCGCCCCACCAGAATCTCCAGCCGGACGAGCCCCGCGGCCAGCGGGGGCACCGCGGCGAGCGCCACCAGCCCCAGCATGGTGAGATAGGCGCCGGTGGTGGTGTAGCCGGGGTGCCCGCGGCGCCATTCCGCCGGCGTCAGCCACACCCACACCAGAACCAGTACCGCGGCCAGCGCCACCGACACCAGTGCCAGCAGCAGGACTTCCAGCACGCCGAGCAGCGGGCCCACCAGCCAGTTGTAGCCCAACTGCCGCTTGCCCTCCGCGAACCGCAGCCGCGGCAGCTCCACCCCGCAGATCGCCCGGAACCGCCACCGCTGCGCCTCGGTGAAGCCGTACCCGGCGACGACCAGCAGAGCCAGCGGGGCCGTCAGCACCACCGGGGCGTCGGAGGAGGTCCCGGTCACCGTGTCGGCCAGCAGGGACAGCGCCCACCAGGACAGCAGCGCCGGGACGAGATGCAGCGGCACCCCGGCGGCGACGAAGGCGAGGTCGCGCCGCATACGTACGAGAGCCCGGCGCAGCCGGGGCGGGATGGTCATGATCACACCGTATGGGGCCGGTTGCGCGGCGGCCATGACAACAGTGTCCGTACCGGGGGTGTAGCTGCTGCCACCCCAAGTCGGACAGCGACGTTACTGACGGAAGGCCCCCGAAACCGGAGTGTTGATCACAAGCCCGACCGCCGGGTTCACCACTCCGAAAGCGACCCTCCCATGACCCTGCTCGCGTACAACTCCCCCGCCACCCAGGTAAGTTGCCCCCGTCACAGCATCTCCACCCCTCCGGCGAGGATCCGCCCCGGACGTCGCCGGCAGCCCGGAATCCTCACCCAGGCCGGACGTCGCCGACGGTCCAAAACCCTCACCGATGCCGGACGTCGCCGGCCTGGCAGGATCCTGACCGGCGCCGGCCTCGCCCTCCTCCCCTGGCTCGGCTACCTCGCCGGCACCCTCCCGCCCGGCGAGGCCGCAGCCTGGGTCACCCTCGACACCCTGGAGGCCACCGCCCTCCTCATCACCGGCACCCGCCTCCTACGCGGAGACCCCCGCCACCGCATCCCCGCAGCCGCCGCGGCCCTCCTGCTCCTCACCGACGCCTGCCTCGACCTGGCCACCGCCACCCCCGGCACGGAACTGGCAACCGCCCTCGCCATGGCCATAGGCGCGGAACTCCCCCTGGCCGCCCTGTGCGCAACCCTCGCCGCCCACCCGGCACAGCCGGCCGCCGCCCCTCGCTCGCGCTGACAACGCCGACGCTCCATAGGCCTAGGGGCCGCCCGAACGCATCCCGTAGGGGCCACAGAAACCCCCTGCGAGCCACAACGCCCCGCGCATAACGAGGTATTCCCGAACGGAACCACCGAACAAGGCATCCCCACCGCCCCGTTCCGCCCCGCCGCCCCGCCCACCACCACGGCGTCCAGCCCTCGCGGGTACCCACGGCACGAGCACACAAAAGCGCCGACCCGACCCGGAATTCCCGAGCCCGCCCGGCACTTGAGGTCACCGCAGAGGCCCAGCCCGGCAAATCAAGCCCGACCGGCGCTTGAGGTCAAACGCAGGGGCGCAGCCCCGCGAAGGCCAGCCCCCACGAAGACCGCCCCGCGACACCCGCACCCAAAAACGCCGGCCCAGCCCGGAAAATCCGAGCCCGACCGGCGTTTGAGGTCAAGCGCAGGGGCGCAGCCCGCGACAAAGCGGCCCCGCCCCGCGAGGGACTAGCAGCCCAGCAGTCGCGCCCCCAGGTAGCCCTGGATCTGGTCCAGGCTGACCCGCTCCTGCTTCATGGTGTCGCGCTCGCGGACGGTCACCGCGTTGTCGTCGAGGGTGTCGAAGTCGACGGTGACGCAGAACGGGGTGCCGATCTCGTCCTGGCGGCGGTAGCGGCGGCCGATGGCGCCCGCGTCGTCGAACTCGATGTTCCAGTTCTTGCGCAGGTCCGTGGCCAGCCCCTTCGCCTTCGGCGAGAGCTGCGGGTTGCGGGACAGCGGCAGCACCGCGACCTTGACCGGCGCCAGGCGCGGGTCAAGGCGCATGACGGTGCGCTTCTCCATCTTGCCCTTGGCGTTGGGCGCCTCGTCCTCGATGTACGCGTCGAGCATGAAAGCGAGCATCGCGCGGTTCACACCGGCCGCCGGCTCGATGACGTAGGGAGTCCAGCGCTCGCCGGCCTCCTGGTCGAAGTAGGAGAGGTCCTGGCCGGAGGCCTTGGAGTGCGCGCCGAGGTCGTAGTCGGTGCGGTTGGCCACGCCCTCCAGCTCGGAGAACTCGGTGCCGCCGAAGTTGAAGCGGTACTCGATGTCAGCGGTGCGCTTGGAGTAGTGCGAGAGCTTCTCGGCCGGGTGCTCGAACCAGCGGATGTTCTCCTCGCGGATGCCGAGGTCGCGGTACCAGTTCCACCGCTCGGCCATCCAGTACTCCTGCCACTGCTCGTCCTCGCCCGGCTTGACGAAGAACTCCATCTCCATCTGCTCGAACTCGCGGGTCCGGAAGATGAAGTTGCCGGGCGTGATCTCGTTGCGGAAGGACTTGCCCATCTGCGCGATGCCGAACGGC
>Ga0207426_1001249_pt1 | contig 22291 bp, 23 predicted proteins | sample AraplaMF_Cvi_mMS_FD_184265 | JGI IMG/M metagenome (GOLD analysis project Ga0207426, IMG submission 184265) | Arabidopsis root microbial communities from the University of North Carolina, USA - plate scrape MF_Cvi_mMS (SPAdes) (version 2) | ecosystem: Host-associated > Plants > Roots > Endosphere... | reverse complement strand
CGACGCCGCCCCAGATGTCCATCATCGCATTGATGTGCTGCTCGATGAACTTCATCGTGGTCATGACCTTGCTGATGCGCTGGCCGGTCAGGTCCTGGAAGTTGCAGGCTTCGAAGATCGAGATGACACGTTCCTGGATGTCGTCGGCGAGCCGCTTCTGCTGGTCGGCCGATTGCACCTTGGACATGGCGCTGGCCGCCTGGTCGATCGATTCCGCGGCTTCGAGGATCTGCTGGGTCGCCTGTTCGGTACCGCCGACCACCGCGCCGAGCTCGCCATTGACCTTGGCCATCTCCGCGCCGTCAAAGCTCTTGCCATGGAGCACCGCGATCTCGCGCTTGGTGCGGTCGATGGCGTCATGGATGAGGTCGAGTTCGATCTTGAGCTTCTCGCACTGCTCGATCTGGGCCCGATAGGTCTCCAGCATCGTGCGTGCGTCGGAAAGCTCCTGCGCCGTGGAGGCGTCGATCGCCGCCATGGCAGCGCTGCCGGACAGCGGGGCGGAAACGCCCTTCGCCATCTGTGCGCGGATCGCGCGCAGCTCCGCCATGATCTCGCTATGCATTGGCCCTGCCTCTTCTGTTAGGTCTAGAATCGGCATCTCGCCACCGGCGATATCCTCGACACGAAAACGCTTGCGGTGAACAGCCATCAGGAACTCCCCCCACCTCACTCACGCGCCTTTGTAGACAGAAGCAATTTAACACGAGGTTCACAGCGGAACTGATGTGCGCGGCCATGCGCGACGTCGCGAAAAGAAGCGATTAACCATGAGCTTGCGGCGTTCATCGAAAATAAACGCTGATCGCCGAATTGCGCCGCCGATTGCGGGATGGTGAATCGAAACGCGGCTTCCGTTTACCAAACGAAACGGCTTTTGCTTTTTATTGACCACGTCGCGGACGTCGATCAATCGCCGCTCCGCATGACGCGTGTGATCAAGACGAAACAGTACAGAGTACGTCGATGTTCAAGAAAATGTCTGTCGCGCTGCTCGGCAGCGCTTGCACCTTCATTGCCGGCGCAACCAGCGCCAGCGCCTTCGACAACAGCGTGCCGAACGATCCGCCCGCGGTGCTCTACCAGCCGCGCGTGCCGCCGGCGCCGGTGCGCGTCGCCTCCAATTCGCAGATGGGCGGCGGCTTCATCGAGTTTCTGTTCGGCGACGGCCCCGGCCGCGGTCCGGCCTACGCGCCGGAGCAGCCGGTCTATCAGCAGCAGCCGGGCTATTCCGACCCGCGCCGCCTGCCGCCGATGGGCGAGCCGCAGATGCAGGGTGGATATCAGCAAGGCGGATATCAGCAGGGCGCAGTTCTCCAGCAGGAGGTCGACCCGCGCCAGCGTCCGTTCGATCCGAAATTCGAGAAACAATCCGTTGACTATAGCGGCAAGGAAAGTGCCGGCACGATCGTGGTCGATACGCCGAACAAGTTCCTCTACCTCGTCGAGGGCAACGGCCGCGCGATGCGCTACGGCATCGGTGTCGGCCGTCCCGGCTTCACCTGGTCCGGCGTGAAGTCGATCACGTCAAAGCGTGAATGGCCGGACTGGACGCCGCCCGCCGAAATGATCGCGCGCCGTCCCGATCTGCCCAGGCACATGGAAGGCGGTCCGGAGAATCCGCTCGGCGCCCGCGCGATGTATCTGGGCTCGACGCTCTACCGCATCCACGGTTCCAACGAGCCCTGGACCATCGGCACCAACGTCTCCTCCGGCTGCATCCGCATGCGCAACGAAGACGTCATCGACCTCTACGGCCGCGTCAATGTCGGCACCAAGGTCGTCGTGATGTGAGCGCCTGAGCAACCCGATATGAAAACGGCCGCCTTCCGGGCGGCCGTTTTTGTTTGGTGCGCGATCGGGCGGCGTTACGCGTAGTCGCTGCCGCCATCGTCGCCGCCGAAATCGCTGTCGTCGGCCAGGTCCATGTTGCCGTTGTCGCGATCGTCGTCGCCATAATTCTGGTCGTTGTTGTTGTCGCGGTCGTTCGAGGCCTGATCGAGGAAGCCCTGACGGGAGTCGCGGTTCGAGCCGATGTCATTGAGGCCGGCATCGCGCGCCAGCGAACCGCCGGACTGGTCGCTGCCGCCCCAGGGACTCCGATCGCCGCCGAACGAACCGGTATCGCCGAAGGCCTGCTGGTGCGAGCCGCCCATCATGCCGCGGATGCTGGAGAGCAGCAGCGAGCCGCCCACGACGCCGGCCGCGGCTGCAGCCGCGGTGCCGAGGAAGGAGCCGCCGCCACCGCCGACCGGCGGAGGAGCGCCATAGCCTTGACCCGGCCCCTGGCCGTAAGCCTGCCCATAAGGCGGCTGGCCATAGCCCGGCTGGGCCTGCGGCATCGCCTGACCGGTGTTCCAGACCGGCCGGGAGTCGCGCGGCGGCACGTTCGGAACCGAGCCGCGCGACGGGCCTCCGCCGAACAGCGTGTCGCGCATCGTATCGAGGAAGCCGCCGGACTGTGCCGGCTCCGGCGCCTGTCCCGCTTCCAGCTCCTGGATGCGGTGATGGGCGCGCTTGAGCGCCTCGTCCTGCAGCAGCGTGGTCTGCACCAGCGCATAGACGGCGCCGGGTGCCTTCCTGAGGCCATCGGAGATCGCAGCGATCGCGTCGGGATCGCGCGGTGCATTTTCCAGTTTCGAAAGCCGGTCGAAAAGCTCGTCGACGAGCTGGCGTTCCTGCGGCGTCATGATCAGTCTCCCTCGCGCAAACCAAGCGCGAGGCAGATGTAGGGTTCCATTGTGGCCCCAACAGTGCCGGCCATATTAAATTTCGGTATGCGACAAGCTGCTTCGTGGGCTGGCATTGTGCCGTGTTCACCCCAGCGTGACGCCGCTGTCCGTCAGCAGGCGCGGGAAGGCATCGCCGGCGAGATAAGCGTGCTCGCGTTCGCGCACATTGGTCATGGGGTCGAGGCTGACGAGGACATCGTCGACGAAGCCGGGATGGCACATCACGAGGCCGCCGTCGGGCAGGCCGTCGAGGAATTGCCGCATCAGCTCGCCGAAATCGGCCGCGCGCGTGAAATCATAGGCGCCGGCAAAACCCGGATTGAAGCTGAGGCCTGCTGAGCTGGCGCGGCGGCGGAATTGCGCGCTGAGCACATCGAGCACCATTGCCTTGGGAGATGCCAGCCGCTGCGCCAATGGCAGGGAGCGACCGCCCTGACGCACCCAGGCGTTCGGAGCGCCGTCGCTGACCGCATCGACGAAGCCGTCGCGCACCTGCGGATAGAGCTGCACATGCTGGTGGCCGTCGACGAAGTCGGGCGCGCGCCCGAATGCCTCCACAAAGGCGGCGAGTTGCGCCTTCACTTCGTTGCGGAAGAACTCACTGTCGAGCCGCCGCATCAATCCTGCGCGCAGCAGTTTTGGAAACGGCATGAACATGTCGCCGTCGAGCGGGCGGAAATGCATGGTGAGCGGGCGGAACGGCGCCGACAGCGTCACGTGCAATCCGATCGCGCAGCGCGGGCTTTGCCCGGCCGAGGCCTGCAGCGCCTCGACCTCGCTGCGCGCAATCGCGGGGCCCACCATCATCACCGAGGTGGCGTTGAGGCGGCCGCGTTCGATCAGATCGCGGATGGCACGGTTGACGCCCGGGCTGATGCCGTAATCGTCGGCGCAGAGCCAGATCCGCCGCAGGCCCGCGGCCGCACTCATTCGGCGGCCGTCCTCTTTGCGGAATCGTCGGCCTCGAAGTGCTTCTCGCTATGCTCGGCGACGAAATAGATCGGGCGTGCCTTCAGCTCGGAGAGGATCTTGCCGATATATTCGCCGACGATGCCGATCATGATCAGCTGCACGCCGCCGATCGTCATCAGGCCGACCACGAGCGAGGGATAGCCGGGCACCTGCTTGCCCGTCGTGAACACCTCCCAGAGGATCGAGAGGCCGAACAGGAAGGCGATGCCGGCGAGGACGACGCCGAGCAGGCTCGCGAACCGCAGCGGCGCCACCGAGAACGAGGTCAGGCCCTCGATCGACAGGCCGAGCAGGCTTGCGGCGTTGAAGGTGGTGACGCCGTGCGCGCGTGCCGCGGGCTCGTAGTCGACGCGGATCTGGCGGAAGCCGATCCAGCTGGCGAGGCCCTTGAAGAAGCGGTTGCGCTCCGGCAGCTGGCGCAGCGCCGTGACCGCACGCGGCGAGAGCAGGCGGAAGTCGCCGGCATCTTCCGGGATCTTCTGGCGGGCGCCCCAATTGATCAGCGCGTAGAAGCCGTGCACGGCGACCCGGCGCAGGAAGGTCTCGTTGTCGCGATGCGCCTTGGCGGTATAGACGACGTCGTAGCCGTCATCGATCCAGTGCCGCACCAATTGCTCGACCAGGGCCGGCGGATGCTGGCCGTCGCCGTCCATGAACATGACGGCGCCGAGCCGGGCGTGGTCGAGGCCCGCCATCAGCGCGGCCTCCTTGCCGAAATTGCGCGACAGCGAGACGACCTGGACGTCGATCGAATCGGCCGGCAGCGAGCGCGCGATCGACAGCGTCGCATCCTTGCTGCCGTCGTCGACATAGACCACCTCGCAGGCGAGCCGGTAGCGCTCCCGCAAAGTCCTGGCGAGATCGCAGATGCGCTGGTGCAGGCCGGCAAGGCCCGTCGCCTCGTTGTAGACCGGGATGACAATCGACAGTCCCTTCGCGGCGGCGCTCGCCGCGGTGGTCGTCAGGCCGGATACGTCAGAGCCCAGCGTCGTCATCGATTGGGGTTCCAGAGAGCGTTCGAGATCATCTCAACAGCATATGGTAGCTGCCGTTTGCTGTCGCTACGCTGAACGGACCTGTTCAACAACTTTGGGCTCACTGCCGCAGGAACGCCTCGAGCCTGGCGAACAGCGGGTTCTCCCGGTCGAACACGTAGTCCAGCGAGACCACCGAAACGGTCTCGGCACCGTGCTCGCGCAGGAAGCTCGCCAGCGCATAGAGCTTCCCGGGCGGGCAGTGCAGCGTCAGCATGCCCGACGAGGTCGGACCGCCGAACGGGGTTTCGACGCCGAACCGGCTGTGGGCCTCGCCCAGCAGGGCGTCGTCGCACTGCCGGAAGCGGGTGCGGACCTCGCGATATTTGTTGGCCCGCGCGCGCGCCGCGATGTGGTCGAGGATGACGCGCGCGGTCTCGCGCGCCTGCGGCGACCAGTCGGCATCCTTCGATGCCACCAGATTGGCCTGGCTGCGCAGGATCACGCCGTCGTCGAGCACCCGCAAGCCGTTGGCGGCGAGCGTCGCGCCCGTGGTGGTGATGTCGACGATCAGCTCGGCACTGCCGGCCGCCGGCGCACCTTCGGTCGCGCCCGCGCTCTCAACGATGCGGTAGTCGGTGATGCCCTGGGCCTGGAAGAAGGCGCGGGTCAGGTTGATGAACTTGGTCGCGACCCGCATCCGCATGTGATGTTGTTCGCGGAAGCCGGTGGTGACGTCGTCGAGGTCGGCCATGGTGCGGACGTCGATCCAGGCCTGCGGCACCGCGACGACGACGTCGGCATAGCCGAAGCCGAGCCCTTCGATCAGCGACACGCGCTTGTCGGCATCTGCGATGTTCTCGCGCACCAGATCCTCGCCGGTGACGCCGAGATGCGCCTGGCCGCGCGACAGCTGCGAGGCGATCTCGCTGGCCGAGAGATAGGCGACCTCGACGTTATCCAGGCCAGCGATGATGCCGCGATAGTCGCGCGCACCGCCGGCCTTCGACAGCTTCAACCCGGCGCGGGCGAAGAACGCTTCGGTGTTTTCCTGCAGGCGGCCCTTGGAGGGAACGGCCAGAACGAATGGCGCGCTCATGACTTAAGCTCCCACCTTGCGGCCGATCCTGGTCAGCGCATCCACCCAGACCGAGAAGCCGACCGCTGGGATCGGTTCGGCCGACCCGAGCTGGGTCATCAGTCCATCATAGCGGCCGCCGGCCACCAGCGGCTCGGCGCCGTTGCCGCGGTGATGCAGCTCGAATTCGAAGCCGGTGTAATAATCGAGGCCGCGCCCGAACGCGGTCGAGAAGCGCGTCTGCTTCACATCGATGCCGCGCGCGGCCATGAAGCCGATGCGGCTCTCGAACTGGTCGATCGCCGCGGTCAAGTCGAGCTTGGCATCGGTGGTGAGCGCGCGGAGCGCGGCGACGGCATCGTCGGGATTGCCTGAGATGCCGAGGAAGCGCTTGAGCACGGCGATCGCTTCGCGCGGCAGCGCGCCGCCCTTCAGCGTCGACTGTTCGAGAAAACGGTCGGCGATCTCGGCCGTGGTGCGTCCGCCCACATTGGTGGTGCCGGCGATCGACATCAGGTCAGTGACGAAGGCGAGCGCCGCCTTGCGGTCGGAGCCGGCGAGCGCGGCCAGCACGCCCTCATATTCGCTGCGGCTCGCCGTGGTCGCGGCGGCCAGCTTCTCCAGGTCTCGTTCCAGGCTGATCTTGCGGTTGAAGTCCTTGACCAGGCGGCGGCGCCACACCGGATAGAGATTGAGCGCATCGAGCAGCGCGTTGAACAGCGCGACGTCGCCGGTGCGGATCTCGACCTCGTGGACGCCGAACGCGGCGGTCGCCTCAAGTGCCAACGCCAGCATCTCGGCGTCGGCGGCGGCGCGGTCCTGGCGGCCGAATGATTCGATGCCGGCCTGAAGGAATTCACTGGCCTGGCCGCCGCGGTAGCGAAACACCGGACCGAGATAACTGAACCCGGCCGGCTGCCCGGCGCGCTCCGAGGCGAGGTAGTCGCGGGCGACGGGAATGGTCAGGTCCGGACGCAGGCAGAGCTCTTCGCCGGATAGGTCGGTCGTCAGGTACAGGCTCTTGCGGATGTCCTCGCCGGAGAGGTCGAGGAACGGCTCGGCCGGCTGCAGGATCGAAGGCTCGGCCCTGACATAGCCCGCCTGCGCGAACGACAAGAGCAGCGTATCCGCCCAGGCGGCGGAGCCGGCAGCATTTGAGGTGGCAGTCGCGGTCATGGCAGGGGTCCATCGTCCCGGTGGAACCGGGCAGGGCAGGCAAGGGAGACGGGCGAATTGGCGCAGCCCTTAGCATGGCCGGAAAATGGTTTCGACCTCCAAAGGATCAATCGCTTAACGGCTTTCGAAGAAGCGGATGCCGATCCCGGCTACAAACGAATATGGTATTAAAATACCTTGAGACGTCGCGCTATAGCGACGCGGATAGATCGAGGCTCGACCGGACGAGGCTGTGCTTTCATTCAGTCCGGCCGGAGACGTCTGTCGAGACTTCGCCCGGCAAGGAATCAGCCGGGGGAAAAGACAGCCCCGCATCCTCCAGTCCCGCATCCTCCAACCCTGCGTCGTCCACGAGCCGCTCGGCCAGTTCGATAATTCTCTGCCTCTTCCGAGCGTCCGTAATGCCGAGAAACATCTTGATCAGTCGAAGTTCCTCGCGCCGTCGCGCGTCCGATATCACATCGTCGTCCATGACCATCAAGTCCTGCGCAGTCGTCGGCGGCACCGGGCCGGCGTTTCGAAACGCCAAGATACGGATGCTGCGGATGAAGGTTTCAACGGTCATCGACATTGTTCGCCGCAGCGCACCCGCAACAACAGGCCCGACGTCACAATGAGAAATTGAGGACGGCAGGCAAGTCGTCGCATACTCAATTTGGGTATGGCGGAACATACGTCCGCTGTTGCCTTCGTTTACAATGTGAATGTTGGTTTCCGATTCATGCGCAATGCACCAGATGTTATCCGGACGGTCTCGCGGCACACGCTGGCCTACATGCTGTTTTCGATCAGCGAGATGTTCCGGAACTACGCCGAATTCGACCCGCTGGACCTCCTGATCGTTCATGCGATCCTGAACGCGAACGTCATCAACGTGATGAACGATCCGTCGCTGGACGAGAAGTTCTCCAGCATCCACGCGGTCGAGCCCGATGTGATCAAGCAGGGAGTATCCCGGGCGGCGCTGTCTCGCTTCCTGAGCCTGCCGCTGGAGACCGTTCGCCGTCGCGTGGCGGGATTGAAGCGGCGCAAGATTCTCGCCGAGACGAAGGCAGGACTGATCGTGACCGAGCAGAACGCATTCAGGTTTGGAAACAATCACGAACTGCAGAAGACCAATATGCTGCTGCTCACCAAGCTGCTCCGCGATCTCAGGCGCGCCGGCATCAACGGGCCGGACGATCTGCGCGCGCCCAATGACGCTGCCAGGGATGAGACCAGGGATGCGACCAAGGAAGTCGCCAAGAGCGCTGCTTCGCCGCGAAAAGCGAAGTAAGCGGCGTTCGGCGGGGCACGCAAGGACAGGGCTGGACTGCTGAATGTCGTTCCAACGTCTCAAGCCATCGCCAGCCCTCGAACTCCAGTCGTACGACTTCGATCATTTCGATGAGAGCGAGCGATATGCCGGCGCGTCGAGCATGCCGCTGTCCGCGGGGGCCACGGCGATCATGCGTGCTCGCCTCGCCCTGCCGAACCTGACCCTGTCCCTGGTGAAAACCTTCCCTCGGATCATTCGCGGCTATCAGTTGACGAATGCAGTCGCCGTGGTGGTCCCGATCGAGGCGGCTTCCGCCCGCATCAATGGACGTCCGCTTCGCGGCTCCGTCCTCATTCTGAAGGGCTCGTCCGATTGCCTGGTCTACGAGCCGGAGGGGCGACTGATGGCCGTCATGTACTTCAGTGTACCCAGGCGCGAGCCTTGGGCCCAACTGAGCGACGGCTACCATCTGCTGAATCCGGCGCCTGACGCGCTGGCCTGTCTGCGCAGCTCGATCTTCAGCGCGCTTGAAACGGCGGCAAATGATCCCGGCTCCTTGATCGAATCGGCGTCGCGGGCGGCCGTCGAGGAATCCCTGCTCGGCAAGATGGATGCAGCGATATGTAACAGCGTGCACAGCGGGCCTGCTTCATCGACGATGGAAGGCTATCGGCGGATCGTGCTGGACATGGAAAGGCTGATCCGGCGCGACCTGATGATGTGGCACAAGACGCCCGAACTCGCGGAGCTGACAGGTGTGTCGGTGCGGACGCTCCAGAGCGCGACGCTGGCCATCTGCGGCATGAGCCCGCATCGCTACAGCCGCGTGCTGCGCCTCTGGTCGGTGCGCAAGGAGCTCCGTCTCGGCCCGGCCGGACGCAGCGTGAAGTCCTGCGCCATCGCACATGGCTTCTGGCATCTCAGCGAGTTCGCGGCGAGCTACCGGTCAGCGTTCGGCGAACTGCCGTCCGAGACGCTCAACCGAGCGCTGCGCGGGGAATTGGTGAGAGCAGGTTCTCCACTATAACCCCGGCAAAGGTGCGCTCCCTTTCCCGCAAGCGGGAGAGGTGCACCGAATTCGCGGCAGCTGCAGCGATCTAACTGGACCTCTCACCACCCCAATCGCCCAGCACCGCCTGCACCAGCGCCAGCGCGGCCACCGCGGCCGTGTCGGCACGCATGATCCGCGGGCCGAGGGCCAGCCGCAGGATCTTCGGCTGCCGCAGGAGCAGCGCGCGTTCTTCCTCTGCAAAGCCGCCTTCGGGACCGATCAGCACGTCGATGCCAAGGCCGGCCTCGCGGGCGTCCTGCAGGCTCTGGACGGGATTCTGGACCTCCGCGGCCTCGTCACAGAAGATGAGCAGCCGGCCGGCGGAGCGCTGACTGAGGTACCGCTCCAGCGGCAGCGGCTCGGCGACGGTGGCGATGCTCAGGATGCCGCATTGCTCGGCGGCCTCGACGACATTGGCGCGCATCCGCTCGGTGTTGACCCGGGAGGCCTGGGTGAACCGGGTCAGCACCGGCTGGAGCGAGGCCGAGCCCATCTCGATCGCCTTCTGGACCATGTAGTCGAGCCGGGCGTGCTTGAGCGGGGCGAAGACATAGGCGAGGTCGGCGAGATTGTCCTGCGGACGGGTCGGCTGGAGGACGATCAGGCTGTCCGGCCGCTTGCGGCCCTCGATGGCCGCCTGCCACTCGCCGTCGCGGCCGTTGAAGGCCAGGACCTCGGCCCCGGCGTCCAGCCGCAGCACATTGCCGAGATAGTTGCTCTGATCGCGGTCGAGTGGAACCCTGGCATCCTGGGCGAGGGGAGCATCGACGAACAGGCGAGGGGCGCGAAAATCGTGGGAGGGCATCGTTCAAGGGGTCCGATTTGCCGCCTTCATTAACCGAAAGCCGCCATTTCGGGGAGAATAATGCCGAAATGGTGCGTCCCCGCGCCGCGCTCTTGCCCTATTCGGTGGGTTGTTAAGCGCCGGCGGGAATCGTAAAATTGCGAGCACGCTGGTTGCGTCTCGATTGGGAAGACGCCGTACCCCGTAAGCTCCTGCCGGAGAGAGACTATCTTGATGATCCGTCATTTGATGGTTCCGATCGTTGCTGCCATGGTCACCTTGGGCGCCGTGGGTGCCCACGCGCAGGGATTCCCTGCGCCGCTGCCCGGCCAGCAGGCCGCCCCCAGTTCCGCCTTTCCGCCGGTGAACGGCTCGGCGCCGACCGCTTCGGTCGGTGTCGCCCCCCAAGGATCCTTCCCCGTCAACGGCGCTGCACCGATCGGCGGTGCGGGCGGGTTCAGCGCGGCCCCGCCGACGCAGGCCGGCCCCGGCGAGGATTGCATGAAAGCCTTCATGCCCCTGCGCGAGGAAGCCGAGAAGCGCGGCAAGCTGATCAAGGCCGCGAGCGACCGCCATGCGCCGCCCGACGAGGCCTGCAAGCTGATCCGTAACTTCAGCCAGGCTGAAGTGAAGATGATCAAGTACATCGAGACCAACGCCTCGAAGTGCGGGATTCCGGCGCAGGTCGGCGCGCAGATGAAGGAAGGCCACAGGAACACCGAGGCGATGACGACCAAGGTCTGCAACGTCGCGCAGCAGATGCAGAATCAGCCGCGCGGCCCGGCCGGCCCGTCGCTGAGCGAAGTGCTGGGTTCGGGCTCGGCGCCTGAAGCCACTGCCGGCAAGAAGGGCGGCAGCACTTTCGACACGCTCAACGGCAACGTCCTCACCCGATGAGTGACACATCCGCCCGCGTTGCCGATTCCACCGGCAACTGGGTCGATACGCTCGCGCCGCAATGGACGCGGCCCTATTTGCGCGTGGCGCGCTTCGACCGACCGATCGGCTCCTGGCTGCTGCTGATGCCATGCTGGTGGTCGGCGGCACTCGCCGCGGGCTTCGCACATGACGTCCGTGGATTGCCGCTGACCATCGCGCTGTTCTTCATCGGTGCCTTCGTGATGCGTGGTGCGGGCTGCACCTGGAACGACATCACCGACCGGGATCTCGACGCCAAGGTCGAGCGGACTCGCTCGCGGCCGCTGCCCGCGGGGCAGATCAGCGTGAAGCAGGCACTGGCCTTCATGGCCGCGCAGGCGCTGATCGGCTTCGTCGTGCTTCTCCAGTTCAACCGCTTTGCCGTCGCAACCGGCATCGCCTCGCTCGTGGTCGTCGCGATCTATCCCTTCATGAAGCGCATCACCTGGTGGCCGCAGGTCTTCCTCGGTTTGGCGTTCTCCTGGGGAGCGCTCATGGGCTTCGCCGTCACCTTCGGACGCATCGATCTCACCGCCTTGGTACTCTATGCCGGGTCGATCGCGTGGGTGATCGGCTATGACACGATCTACGCGCATCAGGACTCCGAGGACGACGCGCTGATCGGCGTCAAATCCACCGCGCGCCTGTTCGGTGCGCATACGCACCAGGCGCTGATCCTGTTCTATGCCGTTGCAGTGATGCTGATCGGCGTTGCGCTGGCGTCAGGCGATGCGCGCTGGCCGTCCTGGCTCGGCCTTGGCGTGTTCGCCGTACATCTGGCGTCGCAGATCGTGCGGCTGCGGATCGACGATCCCCAGCTCTGCCTGCGCCTGTTCAAGTCGAACAGGGATGCGGGGCTGTTGTTGTTTGCGGGATTGCTGGCCGACGCGATGATGCGGGCCGCCTAGCTCGCAGTATTTTGTGGGGTGGGTTAGCGCAGCGTAACCCACCAACTTCTACCCGCGTGGCAGGCAAAGAGGCGGGTTACGCCTTCGGCTAACCCACCTTACGGCACCCGTGATTGCGCTTAGTTCCGCGCGATGATCTCGCGCTCGCCCAGATGAACCGACGGCTCGCGCGCGATACCGGTGCGGCGGCGCATCAGGAATTTCGGGCGGCGGGCGCGGATCGCGTTGCAGCGGCGACGGCGCGGCGCGGGCGCGCGTGCGCCTTCGTCGAGCTGCGGAAGCGCGAACAGCTCGCTCCAGATGGCCCAGGCCTCGGCGAGTTCTTCGCCATCGGCGCTGACCAGCAGCGGAACGGACAATGAAGGATCGCGATGCACGAGCACGAGGCTCTGCGCCTCGTCATTGCCGCGCAGGGCGACGCCGGTGAAGTCGCTGACGCGGACGTTGATCGCCATCTGCATGCCGCGGACGGCACGGCGCAACACGACACGTTCGCGATGAAGCTCGATCTGCCTGATATAGCCGTCGGCGCGCGGATCGTGCGCATCGAAGCGAACCGGAAGGGAAAGAGGGTCGAGCCGCAGATTGCGGCCCGACCCGGCGGGAGCGACCCCGCATGTTGCTGTTTGACGCCTCACGGCTTTAGTTCTCCCCGCCAGGATTATGTTCCCGGTCGATGCGAGGACCTTAGCGCGCGCTTTTCGGAAACCGCTTAAAAAGGCTGGTTAATCCAGCGTCACCGCCGCTCATGATTGACAAGACCTTGGCGCGCATGATTGACGAGACGTTGCGCGGAAGGTGCGAATCTGAGCCTTCTGCGGGCTGAAAATGCTTGAAGTCCGCGCCATCAGGCTCCGCTGAAACCGATCCCCGCCCCAACAGGATTTCGTTCGTGAACGCTTCACCATCCGCAAGCTCGACGCTTTCATCCCAGGGCTCTTCAAAGGCTAACCGCGATCTGTTCGATCAGTCCGCATTGTCGGACTTGGCGCAGCGGCTGGTGGAGGCGGCGAAGCGCGCCGGTGCCGATGCGGCCGATGCGGTCGCGGTGCGCGGCGTCTCGCAGGGCGTCGAGGTGCGCGATGGCCGCGTCGAGGAATCCGAGCGGTCCGAGGGCGACGATGTCGGTCTGCGCGTGCTGGTCGGCCAGCGCCAGGCGGTGGTCTCGACCAACGACGTCAGCGGCGATGCCGTGACCAAGCTCGCCGAACGCGCGGTCGCGATGGCCCGCGTTGCGCCCGACGACAAATATGTCGGCCTCGCCGATCCCGCGCTGCTGGCGCGCGACTTCCCCGAGCTCGACCTGCTCGATCCCGATATTCCCGCCACCAGCGAGCTCGAGCGTCGGGCGCTCGAGGCCGAGGCAGCAGCGCTCGCCGTGAAGGGCGTCACCAAGTCCGGCGGCGCGTCGGCGTCCGCCGGCATGGGCGGCATGGTGCTGGTGACCTCGACCGGTTTCCACGGCTCCTATCTCCGTTCCAGCCAGGGCATCTCGGCCACCGCCATCTCGGGCGAGGGCACCGGCATGGAGCGCGATTACGATTTCACCTCCGCGCCGCATGGTGCCGACCTGCTGTCGCCCGGCATCGTCGGCCGTTCCGCCGGCGAGCGCACCTTGGCGCGCGCCAATCCGCGCAAGGTCGAGACCTGCAAGGTGCCGGTGGTGTTCGATCCGCGCGTCGCCGGCTCGCTGGTCGGCCATGTCGTCGGCGCCATCAACGGCGCCTCGATCGCGCGCAAGACCAGCTTCCTCAAGGACAAGCTCGGCCAGCAACTGTTCGCGAAAAACATCCGCATCATCGACGATCCCCTGCGCAAGCGCGGCCTGCGCTCGCAGACCTTCGATGCCGAAGGCGTGGCGGTGAAGAAGATCGCGCTGATCGACGAGGGCGTGCTGACGACCTGGCTGCTCGACTGCGCCACCGCGCGCGAGCTCGGCCTCACCACCACGGGCCACGCCCATCGCGGCGTCTCGTCCTCGCCCTCGCCGGGACCGTACAATCTGCATCTCGAGCCGGGCACACCGACGCCGGCCGAGCTGATCTCCGACATCAAGCAGGGCTTCTACGTCACCGATTTGATCGGCTCGGGCGTCAACGGCGTCACCGGTGATTACAGCCGCGGCGCCTCCGGCTTCTGGATCGAGAACGGCGAGATCACCTATCCCGTCAGCGAGGTGACCATCGCGGGTCACCTGTTCGAGATCTTCAAGTCGATGCAGCCGGCGAACAATCTGGAATTCCGCTACGGCATCAATGCGCCGACGGTGCGCATCGAGGGTTTGACGCTTGGCGGACGTTGACGCGCACTCCCTCGAAACGATTCTGACACGCGATGCGGCGCTGCTGAGAGAGACGGTGCGGGAGGCAGGCAGCCTCGCGCAGTCGATGTTCCGCACCGAGCTGAAGAAGTGGATCAAGGGCGCGTCCTCGCCGGTGTCGGAAGCCGACATCGCCGTCAACGATCTCCTCGAGCAGCGCCTGCGCACGGCGACGCCTGATTACGGCTGGCTGTCGGAGGAGAGCGCCGACGATGCCTCGCGGCTGTCGCGGCGGCTGACCTGGGTGGTCGATCCGATCGACGGCACCCGCAATTATCTCAACGGCCACGACGAATGGTGCGTCAGCGTCGCGCTGGTGGAGGATGCCTCACCGGTGCTGGCCGCCGTGTACGCGCCTGTGACCGACGAGTTCTTCTTCGCAGGCCGTGGCCAGGGCACCACGCTGAACGGCCAGGCCGTGCGGGCAGCGCCCGGCGCGGTGCTCGACTTCTCCCGCGTCGCCGGTCCGAAGCCGATGGTCGAGCGACTCAATACCTCCGGCGGCGACATCCGGCTGCACCCGCGAATCGGTTCGCTGGCGCTGCGGCTGTGCCGGGTCGCCGACGGCGTGCTGGATGCGGCTTTTGCGGGGGGCAGCAGCCATGATTGGGACCTTGCGGCGGCCGATTTGATCGTGCAGGAAGCGGATGGTAGGATGAGCGACCTCTCCGGAGATCCCATCCTCTATAACCGCCGGGAAGTGACGCACGGGGTGCTGGTGGCAGCGGGACGCGATCGTCATGCGAGCATTGTCGCGCATTTTCGAAACCGTCCCCTGGCCTGAAGCGCCCGTCGTCGTGCTTGTCGACTGCTTTGCCGGGCAGCCCGTTAGGAACCGAACCCATGCCAGATAGCGCCCCGCAGCAACTGCTTCACCTCGTCATCGGAGGTGAGCTGCTCGACCTCGAGCACAACACCTTCAAGAACCTGGACGACGTCGAGATCGTCGGCCTCTATCCGAACTATGCCGCCGCGCATGTCGCCTGGCGCGCCAAGGCGCAGAGCACGGTCGACAACGCGCAGATGCGCTATTTCATCGTCCATCTCCACCGGCTGCTCGACCCGAATCAAGAACCGGCGCGTTGAAAAAACTGCTTCGCAATACGCTGCGAAGCAGCTGGTTTCAGCGTGCCGTCGGGATCCTGGCGGCCGAATATCTGCGTTTTGTCTGGCGGACCAACGCATTCACGTTCGATCCGCCCGACGTTTATGACATCGTCGAGCCGCAGATCCCCGCGATCTTCGCGTTCTGGCACGGCCAGCATTTCCTCACCCCCTTCATCAAGAACAAGGACTGGTACAAGGCCAGGGTCCTGATCTCCCGCCATCGCGACGGCGAGTTCAACGCCATCGCCGCCGAGCGGCTCGGCATCGGCACCATCCGCGGTTCCGGCGACCATGGCGGAGCTTTCCACCGCAAAGGTGGCGTCGGCGCCTTCAAGGAGATGGTGCGGACGCTCCAGGACGGCTGTAATGTCGCTCTGACCGCCGATGTCCCGAAGCGCTCGCGCGTGGCCGGGCTCGGCATCATCATGCTGGCACGGGAATCGGGGCGGCCGATCATGCCTTTCGCAATGGCGACCAGCCGCTTCATCCGGCTCAGGAACTGGGACCGCACCACCATCAACCTGCCGTTCGGGCGGGGCGTGCTGGTCGGCATCAAGGAAATCCACGTGCCGCCGGATGCCGATGCGGCCATGATGGAGACGTTGCGGCTCGAGCTGGAAGAGACCCTGAACGAGGCCACACGTCGCGCCTATGCGCATCTCGGCCGTCCGGGGCCCGCCGATGCCTAACGCGCTGCCCGGTTCGCTCCCCATGACGCTGCGGATGTATCAGCGCTTGGCATCAAGCCTGGTGCCGCTCGCGCCCGCGCTGATAAGGCGGCGGCTGAAGCAGGGCAAGGAAGATCCCGCGCGCGTCGGCGAACGGCGGGGACTGAGCCAGGACGTGCGCCCGCACGGTCCGCTGGTCTGGATCCACGGCGCCAGCGTCGGCGAGGTCTTGGCCGCGGCCGCGCTGATCGAGCGCCTGCGCGATCTGAATTTGCGCATCCTGCTGACGTCAGGCACCGTCACGTCCGCGGCCGTCGTCGCAAAACGCTTTCCGCCCGACGTCATCCATCAATACGTGCCGTATGATTCCCCGCGCTACGTCGCGCGCTTCCTCGATCACTGGAAGCCGTCGCTGGCGCTGTTCATCGAATCCGACCTGTGGCCGAATTTGATTCTGGCGGGCGCGGCGCGGCGGGTGCCGATGGTGCTGATCAACGGGCGGATGTCGCCGCGCTCCTTCCCGCGCTGGCGGCGCATGTACGGCACCATCTCGGCACTGCTGTCGCGTTTCGACATTTGCCTGGCGCAGTCGAAGACCGATGCGGAGCGCTTCTCCGCGCTCGGCGGCCGCGACGTCGTCACCACGGGCAATCTCAAGCTCGACGTATCAGCGCCGCCGGCCGATCCCGCCAGGCTCGAACGTCTGATGGCGATGACGCGCGGCCGCCCGATCATCGTCGCGGCCTCGACCCATCCGGGCGAGGACGAGCTGCTCGTCGCCGCGCATCGTAACCTCACAGGCTTCTTCCCGCAGCTTCTCACCGTGATCGTGCCGCGCCATCCGGACCGCGGCTCGTCGATCGCGGGCCTGATCACCGCGTCCGGCCTGAAGCCGGCGCTGCGCTCGCGCGAGGAATTGCCGTCGGCGTCGACCGACATCTACGTCGCCGACACCATGGGCGAACTCGGCCTGTTCTACCGCCTCTCGCCGGTCGTGTTCATGGGCGGATCGCTGATCCCCCATGGCGGCCAGAATCCGATCGAGGCGATCAAGCTCGGCGCCGCCATCGTCCATGGCCCGCACGTCTTCAACTTCGCCGATGTCTACGAGGCGCTGGACAGCCGCGGCGGCGCGCGCCAGGCCGACACGCCGGAGGCGCTGGTCAAGCAGCTCGGCCTGCTGCTGGCCGAGCCGACCGTTCGTGACAAGATGCAGCGCGCCGGCAGCGGCGTGGTCGACGAACTCGGCGGCGCGCTCAATCGCACCATGACCGCGCTCGAGCCCTACCTGCTGCAGCTCACCATCGAGATGGGAGCGGCCAATGCGTGAGCCGGCCTTCTGGTACCGGCCTCGCTCCTTCAAGTCGCACGCGTTACGGCCGCTGGGTCTGCTCTACGGGGCGATCACCGAACGGCGCATGCTGCGCAAGGGCTTTGACGCCGGCATCCCCGTGATCTGCGTCGGCAATTATCACGTCGGCGGCGCCGGCAAGACTCCGACCGTGCTGGCCCTGACGAAGCTGCTGCGCGATCTCGGCGAGACGCCTGTGGTGATCAGCCGTGGGTATGGCGGACGCCTGAAAGGTCCTGTGATGGTCGACCGTAACAGTCACACCGCGGCCGATGTCGGCGACGAGCCGCTGATGATGGTGCGCGACGTGCCGGTCGCCGTGGCACGCGATCGCCTCGACGGCGTGGCGCTCGCCAAGTCACAAGGCGCAACCGTGATCCTGATGGACGACGGCTTCCAGAATCCGCGGCTGCTGAAGGATACCTCGCTGATCGTGATCGACAGCGAGCGCGGCCTCGGCAACGGCAAGGTGTTTCCGGCGGGACCGCTGCGCGCGCCGTTACAGGCGCAGCTCGCGCGCACCGATGCGCTGGTGATGATCGGCGACGGCCATGCCGCCGACACCGTTGCGGCCGAGATCGCCAAGCGCAGCAAGCCGGAGCTGCGCGCGCATCTGAAGCCGGATGCGGCCTCGCTCGCGCAGCTGTTCGGCAAAAGGGTGTTTGCGTTCGCCGGCATCGGCGATCCCCAGCGCTTCTTCCGCACCCTGCGCGCCAGCGGCATCGACGTCGCGCAGACCCGCGCGTTCGCCGATCATCACATGTTCTCGGACGAAGAGATCGCCACGCTCGCCGCGGACGCCGGCCGCGCGCAGCTCACGCTGGTGACGACGGAAAAGGACATCGCCCGCCTGCGCGGCCGCAAGGGCGTGCCCGACGGTATCGTGCCGTTCGCGGTCCAGCTCGAATTCGACGACCCCGCCAAGCTGCGCGAGTTGATCAGCGATCATCTTTACAAGGCCCGCGAGCGAAGATTCAGCACCCGTTGATCGCGCCGCTGTCACAGATCTCGTAGGGTGGGCAAAGCGACTTGTCCGCCGTAGCTCGAAGAGCGAAGGCGGAAGCGTGCCCACGATCTCTCGCGTTCGGACACAGGTCGTGGGCACGCTTGCACTTGCCCACCCTACCGCAGCCCGGGTTCGATATTCAGGCGACATTCATCGCAACTCTCCTATCCCTGACGATCAGGAGAACCCGATGAAATTTCCGACTGCTGCTCTCGTCGCCAGCCTTGTGTGTCTGAGTGTTGCGCCCGCGCTCGCGCAGACGGCGCCGCCGGCCGCTCCCGCCACTGCGCCGGTTCCCGCGACCAAGCGCATGACGTGCCTCGGCTCGGCGCAAAACCTGAAGGGGCAGGAGAAGCGCGACCAGATGCAGCTCTGTCTCGCGCAGGCGCGCGTGGACTGCCTCAAGCAGGCGATCGATCAGAAGATTGCCGGCGAGGAGCGTAAGAGCTTCATCAAGACCTGCATGGGCGGCGATGCCACCGACCCGCAATAGTGGAACGATGCCACGCACCCGGTCGCGTAGGGTGGGCAAAGGCGCAGGGCGCCGTGCCCACCGTCTTTCTCTAATCGGGACGAACGCCGAAGGCTTACGCCTTCAGCGCGCCGGGAAAATGCCGCTGCAGCACCGCGGTCGGCGTGGCGTAGGCTTCCTGCAGATCGACGCTCCAGTACTTCAGTTCGTCGAGCGGGATCCGCGTGTCGCTGATGGCGCAGCGCACGAACGTTCCCGGCGAGATCACGCGGAAGTCGCCGTCGAGATATTGCACCTGCGCTTCGCCATGGCCCGAGGGGCCGAACTTGTTCAGCACGGTCGAAAGTCTCCGTGGGGGGCCCGTAGGGGCACGGTCTGTTGGACGGGATGTAGCATAGATAGGGTGGCTTGTCCGCCCGGTAAACCCACCGGCTTGTGATGTTTTGCCGCCGTGTCCGCATGATAGTGCTTCGCGCGAAGGATGGCAGGTTCCGGCACCTCCGAGAGCAAGGTCCATGCGCCCCCGACTGATCGCTTTATTCCTGACGCTCATGATGTCGGCCGCGCACGCCGCGCCGGCGTCGCAGCAGGTCGACATTCCGCTGTCGGCGGGCGTGCTGCATGCGCAGCTCTTCAAGCCCGAAGGCGAGGGGCCGTTTCCCACCGTGATCGCGCTGCATGGCTGCGGCGGCCTCGGCAACCATGCCGAGCCGGTGCTGCCGCGCTACCGCGACTGGGCGCTGCGCCTGCTCAAGGCCGGCAACGCCGTGCTGTGGCCCGACAGCTACGGCTCGCGCGAGCTCGGCCCGCAATGCCGCGTCAAGGAGATGCACATCAAGGCGCGGCGCGAACGCGTCGGCGACATCGCGGCCTCGCGCGCCTGGCTGATGAAGCAGAACTGGGTCGCGCGCGACCGTGTCAGCCTGATCGGCTGGTCCAACGGCGCCAGCGCGCTGCTGTGGGCGGTGCGTCCGCAGAGCGCGGCGCGTGACCTTGGTCCGGACTTCCGCGCGGCGATCGCGTTCTACCCGGACTGCCGGATTTCAGCCGGCCTCGGCTGGAGCACGCGGGTGCCGACGCTGGTGCTGATCGGCGCCAATGACGACGTCGCCTCGCCGCCGGCCTGCCGCCAGATGGTCGACGGCGCCTACGGCCGCAGCGCGCTCGCGCGCATCGTGGTCTATCCCGGCGCCTATCACGATTTCGACCGCGCCAACCTGCCCCTCCACGCCGCCGCCGGCAGCAGCGATGCCGCGACCCCTGAGCAAGGCCATCTCGGCACCGACACCGAGGCCCGCGCCGAAGCGCAAAAGGACGTCGCGCAATGGCTGGCGCGATAGCCGGGCTACGCCCACCGCACGGCGGGCCTGCCGCGCCGTAGCGCGCCAGCGCGAAGGCGGGGCCGCCCGGGGAACAACATGAGATGGACGACCCCGCATCGACCACCGCCCTGCACGGAGAATGGCCGACCGTAAATCTACGCAACGAGCGCGAATGCGGTTTCAGCGCATGGCCGTGCCTTAGTTCGACCACGATGTCGATTAAACGCATCACTCATGCGCAATCGCTTCGTCCTGTTCTCATCCGCCTTCGTCGTCTTCACCGTCGCGGTCTTCCTGTTCGAAGCCCACGCCGGCTCGCCCCTGCGCGCGCCGGACCATTGCGGCTTCTGGACCACCATCGACGCGGGATTGTCCTGCCGCTGAGGCGCAGCAATCTGTCATCTACGACCGTCACCCTGAGGTGCTCGCCTCTTCGGCGAGCCTCGAAGGGCGACGGCCCGGCTGCATCAGGGCCGTTCATCCTTCGAGGCTCGGCTTGCGATGCGTTCGCATCGCAAGCTTCGCACCTCAGGATGACGGGTTTGAATGGGCTCTGCGCTGCCTCAACACCGTCATTGCGAGCGCAGCGAAGCAATCCAGAGTCCCTCCGCGGAAAGATTCTGGATTGCTTCGCTGCGCTCGCAATGACGGGGGATAGAGCGTTCGCCCTTCGCTCTCACTCGCTCAGAACAAACTGCCCTGATCCACCGGCTTCGCCACACGCTTCGGCGCCGCCTTGGCATCCGTTGCCGCAGCCGCCTTCGGCTGAGCCGCCACACGCTTAGCCGCCGGTGCCGGCCGATCCGCATCCGTCGTCGCCGCCACACGCCCATCCGCAAACTCGATCTCGATCCGCGCATTCGGTCCGATGCTGTCGGCCACATGCACGGGATGTCCGGCCTCATCGCGCACCAGCGCAAAGCCGCGCGCGAGCACGCCACGGTAGGACAGCGCCGAGAGCAGCTTGCCGCTGGCCTCGACCCGCGCATCGAACCGCTGCAGCAACGTGAGCAGCGCGCGATTGGCGCGCTCGGCCAGCCGATGCGTGCGCTCGCGTTGCCGCGCGATCGCATTGCGCTGCGCCTGCGCATTCGACAGCTTTGAGGCGCGTAAGCGCACCTCCAGCCCGGCAAAGCGGTCGCGCCGCCGGCGCAGCAGCGAGCGCGCGGACAGGCCGAGCCGCTCGCCGCACACGGTGAGACGGTGATCGGCCTGCGAGATCTGGCCATGCAGCACGCGCAGCGTCAGCTTGGCGCTCGCCGCGGTAAACCTGCGGAAATGCGCATGCGTGTTGGCCTTGAGGCCGCGCGGGAGCGACGAGCCCGCCGAATCCAGCCGCTGCCGCGGGATCGCCAGGAGATCGCCGGCCGACGGCAGCGCGCGCGCGGCGGCGCGCAGCTCGCTGCGGCGGCTCTCCTGGGCGCGCTGCCAATAGGCATGCGTGCGCCGTCCGAGATCGGCGACCTCGACGAACAGATCGCTGCGCACCGGCACCGCCATCTCGGCCGCCGCAGTCGGCGTCGGTGCGCGCTTGTCGGCGACGAAATCAATCAGCGTGATGTCGGTCTCGTGGCCCACGGCGGAGATCAGCGGGATCATGCTCTCGGCCGCCGCGCGGACCACGATCTCCTCGTTGAACGACCAGAGATCCTCCAGCGAGCCGCCGCCGCGCGCGACGATCAGCACGTCGGGCCGCGGAATCTGGCCGCCTTCCGGAAGCGCGTTGAAGCCGCGGATCGCGGCCGCGACCTGCTCGGCCGAGCCTTCGCCCTGCACCTTCACCGGCCACACCAGCACGCGGCGGGGGAAGCGGTCCTCGAGCCGATGCAGGATGTCGCGGATCACGGCGCCGGTCGGCGAGGTCACGACGCCGATCACCTCCGGCAGCCAGGGCAATAATTGCTTGCGCGCTTCGTCGAACAGGCCCTCGGCGGCGAGCTTCTTCTTGCGCTCCTCCATCAGCGCCATCAGCGCGCCGATGCCGGCCGGCTCCAGCGCCTCGATGACGATCTGGTATTTCGATGAGCCCGGATAGGTCGTGAGCTTGCCGGTGGCGATGACCTCCAGCCCCTCCTGGGGCTTGAAGCGCATGCGGCCGTGCACGCCCTTCCAGATCACCGCCTCGATCTTGGCGCTCTCGTCCTTGAGCGCGAAATAGCAATGGCCGGAGGAATGGGCGCCGCGAAAGCCGGAG
>Ga0207426_1001248_pt1 | contig 22308 bp, 16 predicted proteins | sample AraplaMF_Cvi_mMS_FD_184265 | JGI IMG/M metagenome (GOLD analysis project Ga0207426, IMG submission 184265) | Arabidopsis root microbial communities from the University of North Carolina, USA - plate scrape MF_Cvi_mMS (SPAdes) (version 2) | ecosystem: Host-associated > Plants > Roots > Endosphere... | reverse complement strand
CGAAGGGACACGCGCGTGCCTTTCTCGGGCATGCGTGCATGGCCGCGTTGCGTCGTCACGAGCACGGGTTCGCCCGGCGACGCATCGAGCGCGACCGTAATGGAAAGCGCCGCGCCATACCATTCGACGGACGCGATGGTGCCATGCAACGGACCTTCGCCCAGCGTGACGATCGTGAAGCGCTCGGGACGAATGCACGCGAGGCGCTCGCGCTCGTCGTGCCGCGCATCGCCGACGGGATACACCACGCGCGGCGGCAGCAGATTCGCCGCGCCGAGATAGCGCGCGACGAACGCATCGTTGGGCGCGTCGTATAGTTCGCGCGGCGCGCCGAGTTGCGCGATGCGGCCATCGCGCATCAGGAGCGTGCGATCGGAGAGCACGAGGGCATCGTCCTGATCGTGCGTCACGCAGACGATCGTCAGATTCGGCAAGCGCTCATGCAAGGCCTTCAGTTCGCTGCGCACCGAGGCGCGTAAGTTTGCATCGAGCGCGGAAAGCGGTTCGTCGAGCAGCAGCACATCCGGTTCGATGACGAGCGCGCGCGCCAGCGCAACGCGCTGCTGCATGCCGCCGGAAAGCTGCGCGGGCATGATGTGGCCGGCATCGGAAAGCTGCACGAGCTTGAGTGCATCGGCGACGCGCCTTGCGACCTCGCCCGTCTTCAGCTTGCGTGCGCGCAGCCTGAACGCGACGTTGTCGAACACGGACAGATGTGGAAAGAGCGCATAGCTCTGGAACAGCAGCCCGAGATTGCGCTGATGCGGCGGCGCGTGCGTGAGATCGCGACCCGCGATGGCGAGCGTGCCCGCCAGTGCATCGGCCTTGACGAAGCCCGCGATGAAGCGCAGCAGCGTGGTCTTGCCGCAGCCGCTTCGGCCGAGCACGGTGAGGAATTCGCCGCGACCGATGCGCAGCGAGAGATCGTCGAGCACGGTGCGGGTACCGAAGCGCACCGTCAGACGATCGATGTGCACACCCGGCGTCGCGTGAACGCCGGACACTTCTTTGGGCAGAGCGCTCACTTTACGACTTCGGCTTGACGACTTCGGTCTGCTTGCCCGTATTGCCGATGACCTCGGTCTTCCAGCGCTCGGTCCAGCCGGCCTTCTTCCGCATGACTTCGTTCCAGTCGACGGAAATCAGCTTCACGCCCGAGATCGCCTGCCTGACGGCCTCGCCGTTCTTGCCGGCGAGCGGCACGTCGGTGCGGCCCGGAATGCCGTAAATATCGGGCACTCTCGACTGGACGTCCGACGACATCAGATAGTCGATCAGCTTCTTGCCCGCCGCCTGATTCGGACCGCTCTTGATGAGGCCGATCGCATACGGCAACTGGAAGGTGGTCGGCGCTTCGCCGGCCTTGTGCGACAGGAAGAGCGGCTTGATCGAGAGGCCGCCGTTCGCGGCGTCGTCGAGGTCCATCTGCAGATCGCCGTTGGCGAACGCGATCTCGTTACGCGAGAGCAGCACGTCGAGATAGCCCGTGCCTTTCGTATGGAACTTCGCGCTCTGCTCGAGCGATTTGAGGTAGTCGAACGCCTTGTCCTCGCCCATCAGCGCGGAGGTCAGGATGATGACGGCCATGCCGTCGCCTGCCGTCGCCGGATTGGAATATGCGATCTTGCCCGAGTAGCTCGGATGCAGCAGATCGGCGAAGGTCTTCGGTGCGGCCTTCGTGACTTCCGGATTGATCGCGAACGAAAAGTAGTTGTTGACGAACGTGGCCCATGCGCCGTCCTGCGCCTTGGCGATGGCGGGCACGTTCTTGTAGTTCACGCTCTGATAGGGCTGCAGCAGGCCGCCTTGCTGCGCCTGCTGGATGAACGGCGGCAGCGTGACGAGCACGTCGGCCTTGGGCGAATCCTTCTCGACGGTCGCGCGATTGACCACTTCGCCGCTGCCCGCCGTGACGATGTTGACCTTCACGCCTTCCTTCTTTTCGAATGCGGGAAGCACGTCCTTGTAGAGATTCTCGAGACCATCGGCGGTGTACAGGACGACGGCGTCGGTGGCGTGGGCGGGCATCGCGGCAAACAGGGTGATGGCGGCGAACGCCGGCAGCACGTGGCGCGCGAAGCGGAAATCGCGGGTCATTTATGGTGTCTCTTGTCGGGGTGGTGGATGGGCGGTGGCGACCTTCAACCGCCAAGCATTGCAGAGGTCTGTGACATCGATGTGAACCGGGTTTGGTTGTTTTGCCCGCCCAAAGCAATGCATTCTTTCCGCAGGGTAAGCAATCCACGAGTACCTGTCCGCTAGACTATCTGGCTTCGCACGAAGCTCCGGACAAGGCACGAAGATGTACAAAAAAGGCGTAGTGATCGAAATCCAGTTCCCTCCCGATCGCTTGAACGACGCTGCGGGCGATCCGTACTGGATCGATCTCACCCTCGACGAAGCAAAGCGGTTGCATGCGCAACTATCGCGCCGCTTCGAGGGCGATGCACGCGCGAATCAGCCGCTCGACACCTTCGCAATCGAATGACGCGCCCGCACCGGCGAGTGCACGGTTGAACAAGACGACTGCGGGCATCCGCACCGATACTGCGGCATCTCATCTTGCCGCATGCCTCACATGGTTTCGATCCTCGCCGCTCCCGTCTTCGTGTTTCTCTGGTCGACCGGCTTCATCGTCGCACGGGCGATCACGCCTTACGTCGATCCGAATCTGTATCTGCTCGCGCGCTTCGCCGGCACGACGCTGTTGTTTCTCGTGATCGCCGTCATCACGCGGGCGCCCTGGCCGAAGGGCCGCGACATCGGCCGGCACCTCGTCGCTGGCGCGCTCCTGCAAGGGGTCTATCTCGGCGCGGGCTACTGGGCCGTCGCAGAGGGGCTGGGCGCGGGCGTCATGGCGCTGCTCGGCGCGCTGCAACCGCTCCTGACGGCCGCCGTCGCCGCGCGGCTCTTCGGTGAACGGCTCTCGCCACGCGCATGGGGCGGCCTCGCGCTGGGCCTCGCGGGCGTCGCGCTCGTACTCGCGCCGAAGATCGCGGCGAGCGGCGCGCACGTCCAACATGCAGCAAGCGGGCATGCCTCGCAGTGGATCATCGTGTCGATCGCGCTGCTCTCCGTCGTCGCCATCACCGCGGGCACGCTGTACCAGAAGACCTCCCTCGCACGCGCCGATATCCGCAGCGCCAGCGCGCTGCAGAACGCCGGCGCGGCGATCGTCGCGCTGGTGCTGGTCATGGCGCTCGGGGAGCATCGCTTCATTCCGTCGATGACGACGTGGCTCTCGCTCGCATGGGGCATCGCGATGCTCTCGGGCGTCGCGACGACGCTGCTCGTATGGATGGTCCGGCGCGGCGACGCATCGCGCGCGACCGCCCTGCTCTTTCTCGCGCCGCCACTCGCCGCACTCGAAAGCTTTCTCGCGTTCGGCGAGACGCTCGACGCCGTGCAACTCGCGGGCTTTGGCGTCGCGCTTGCGGGCGTGCTGCTCGCGCGCGCGAGATAGCCGCCTCGGGGTCTTTCTCGCGCGGTTCTATCCGCGCTTGCTCGCGCGCTCGAAACAGGCGCGCGGCTCAATCGACCGTGTTCGCGCCCGCCGGAATGTGCTCGCGCACCGCCTTCCCCGGGCCCGGCGACCACGCCGGCCGCGTTTTCCTTCCCGTATCGACGACAACGAGATAGTGGCCCGCCCAAGGCGTCGTCTTGCGCGTGGCCTTCAGGACCCACATGGACTCGCCTTCGGATGCGCGTGCCTCGTATTGCGCGTCGAGAATGCCGTAATGATCGATGAACGTGTTGAGCGTCGACGGAATGCGCACACACCCCTTCGAATGCCGCATGCCGAGCAGCGGCTCCAGTTTCTCCGGATCGGTGGCGTGCATCTGGAAGCGCATCGGCGACTTGCCGCCCTTGCCCCAGCCGCGCTCGCCCTCGGCCCAGCCGAAATCGTAGATGCGCATGTCGCGCGCGCCGTAGCCGCGGATCTTGAACTCGTTCAGCGTGCCCTCGGCCCGGAAGTCCATGTTGCCTGGCACGTGCTGGAAGACGCCGAGCGGCGTGACGAAGTGATCGTACGTGCCGGGACGGCCCGTCGATACCGGCGACGCGCCGATCATCGACCACGCATCGCCCGCCTTCGCGCGGAAGTAGATGAAGATCGCCTGCACGTTCGCACTGCGATCGACCAGCACGACGAACTCGTTGGCGAGATCGCCGTGGCCGTCATCGTCGAGCGCATGTTGGAGCAAACGGCCATACGCCTGCTGATCCGCGACGGGCACAGTGAGACGCCGGTCGACTTCCTTCGCGAAGTTCTGCCGCATCGCGTATGCGCCCGCCGGCGGTATCCCGGTACGCTGCGCAAGATTGGGTTCGGGCGGCTCCGGGGGCAGCGGCACTTCGGGCGCCTGTGCTTCGGATGCCGCGCTCGCGGCGCTTGCCGCCGATGCCGCCGACGCCGCGCTCGCGGCTGATGCGGCGGCAGCCTCGGAAGCCGCGGAAGCTGTGGGGGCCGGTTGCGCCGGCATCGGCACGGGCATGGCCGGCAGCCCGCGTTCAGGCGCGCTCGCGCCATGCGGGATGCTCGCGCTTTGCGGCATCGGCGGCACGGGCACCGCGGGCGCGACGGGCCGCGCCGTCACACGGCCCTGCCCGACCGTCCCCGATGCGCCCGACGCAGCCTGAGGCTGCGCATGAACCGCTGTCGCCATCGAAAGGAGCGCGCCCGCCGCCGCGCTCATGAAGATCCTTGCGCCGAGCGGCGTCTTGTTCTTTCCTGCCTGATGCATCGATATGAATGATCCGCTTTGCGTTCTGCCGACGAGCGGCGCCTGCGTCAAATCTCGCGCAGACAAAAAAGCCGGTGCGCACGAGGCACCGGCTTCGCCGCTACATAACGTTCGTCAGGGGAAATTCAGCAAAGTTCATTCCGGGCGCCGCGCGCCGTACGGCGCAGCGCAGGCGCTCAATGCAGGCGGATGGACGCATCACCCGATGGCGATGCGCGCGCGCGCAAGGGCTCGTCGAGCAAGCGCTGATGACACAGCTTCTGCGCGATCGCCTCGCCGATGTAAGGCACATCGATCGCGAGCCTGGCGGTCGCGTAGGCGTGAGCGGTGCCTGCGCCGTGGACTTCGATATCGCTCGCATAGCCGCCGAGCTCATGCTCCAGAAAGCGTCGCACGTCGCGCGCGGCGCAGCGTTGCGGAAGATTCCAGACGATCAGGTTCATCGCCTTCACCTCCTTGCGCGCACGCGCACGGGCTGCCGGCGCTGCTTCACGATCATGTGCGCCGCAAGCGTGCCGATGACCAGAAAGGACACTACGTAACGATCATGGCAAGCTCCAGACGAATTTCGAGATAGCTCCATACTAATCCCGTAGACCATTCGCGTGCTGCGACATCGCGTCCTTTTTCAATAAATGTTCTAAATCGGACGGATGCCCCGGATCAATCGTCAGAAGCCGTTGCACGTCATGCTCGAAAGATTCGGATAGCGATTGGGCCAGTCGCCCGCCATCGCGCTCTGCGCACTCTTTAGCGTGATGTCGCCGGTGCAGACGCAGCGCTTCAGATAGACGGCGAGCCGTTCCTTGCGCCGCTGGCCCGCACGCCCTTCCCAGCGGCGCAGATCGAGATTCGCGGGAGAATTGGGCGAGCCGCCGAGCAGCACCGGCATGCGGTGATCGAGCGCATATTCCGACGCGAACGACGCATCGATGCTCCGCTGCTTCAAAAGCCGCTCCTTCTGGTGCATCTGAATCTCGAACGACGGCAGCACGCGGTCCACATAGCCCGGCACGCAGATCGTATCGACGATGGTCGCCTGCGTGACGCGCGCATCGAGCCATTCGGCGCGCTGGGCGCGCGGCGTGCCCGGCATCAACGCGAACATCGCGCAGCAAAACGCCAGCGCCGCACGCGCGCGCCGGCTCCTGCGGCCCGCGCCCGGCTTCGTTTTCTCGGTGAACCGCGTATCCCTTCGACTCATGCCTCTTTGCGCATCCATCGCGGCCACGGATAGCCGCGCGTTTTTTGAGATGATTGAGGTTCAATTAAAACACACGAAACGCACGCTGCACGCGAAGCGTTCGTCACGAGCCTCGAAGCGCGTCATGTCGATGAGCCGGATGCGGACGACGCACAGGCGAGCGGATCGGCGAGCGCCGCATCGAGCGCCCCGGCCGCCGTGACGAATGCCGCGAACGATGCGGCGACAGGCGCATCGTCGTCGCCGTTGCGATCTTCGGCGACCGCGCGTTCGCAATCGCGCTGCAACGCGACGCACGCGCGAATGAACGGCGCCGCCTTGATCACCGCGGCTGCACCCTTCATGCGATGCGCGATATCGCGCAGGCGGGCGTGGTCGCAGGCGTCGAATGCGGCGTGCGCATCGGCGAGGTCCTGTGCGTTGGCGGCTCTCAGCGTGTCGATGAGCGTGCCGGCCTGATCGCCGAAGCCTGCCAGCGCGGCGTGGTCGAACACCGGCGTGTCCGGATCGGGCGCGGCCGTTGGCACTTTCGGCGACGCCGTCGATTCTCGGCCGCGGCGCGTCACCGCAAGTAACGCCTCGCGCAGATCGTCGAGGGCGAGCGGCTTCACGAGGCAGGCGTTCATGCCCGATGCGATCGCGCGCATGGCCGCGTCGGGCTGCGCATTCGCGGTCAGGCCGACGATCGGCACGGCGCGCGGCCTCGACGGGTCTTTGGCTTCGTCGTCCCGGATCGTTCGCGTGAGTTCCTCGCCGCTCATTCGGGGCATCGAGCAATCGGTGACGATCACGTCGAGCGCGCGTGGCTCGGCGCGCCAGCGTGCGAGCGCGCCCTGGCCGTCGACTGCCAGTTGCGCGACACCGCCAAGCAGCCTGATCTGCCGGTCGAGCACGATGCGGTTGGCCGGATGATCGTCGACGACGAGCACGCGCAGGCCCGCGAGCGATGCCTCCATGGCATGCGCCTGTACCGGTCCCGTCTCGACGACGGATGGGACAACGGATGCAACGGCTTGCGCCTGCGGCAAATCGAGCCGCACCGTGAAGCGCGTGCCGCGTCCGGGTGCGCTCGAGAATTCGATCGTGCCGCCCATCATCGTGACGAGCCGCTTGCTGATGGTGAGTCCGAGCCCGGTGCCGCCGACGCTGCGCGCGTGGCCATCGTGCGCCTGCACGAACGGCGTGAACAGCATCGCCTGTTTCTCGGGCGCGATGCCGATGCCCGTGTCGGATACCGCGAGCGTCACCGCGCGCCTGTCGTCGCGGGGCGGGGCGACGCCGTATTCGAGCGTGACCGCGCCGGCATCGGTGAACTTGATCGCGTTCGAGAGCAGGTTGCCGACGATCTGCCGCAGACGCTGGCCATCGGCGAGGACCCAGGCGGGGCCGCCATCGGACAGGCACTTCACGGCGAGCCCGACGCCCTTCGCGCGCGCGACGGGCTCATAGATCGCCGCGACGCCCGCGACCCACGCCTCGATCTCGAGCGGCGCAGGCGCGAGCACGAGGCGTGCGGCCTCCATCTTCGCCACGTCCAGCAAATCGTCGATCAGGCCGAGCAGATCGTGTGCGGCCCGGTGCGCGATCGACAGCGCGCGCTCGGTCGCGGCGCGCTCACCGGGTGCGCGCAGCTCCATTTCGAGCAGCCCGAGCACGGCGTTCATCGGCGTGCGGATTTCGTGGCTCATCGCCGCGAGGAAGGTGGACTTCGCGCGGTTCGCCGTCTCGGCTTCTTCCTTCGCGGCGCGCATTGCATTCTCGGCGGCAATCCGGCGGCCGACCTGCACGCGCAGCGTCAGCGCCCAGCCAGCGAGCACCAGCACGAGCGCGGCGCCCAGCAGCGCGCCGAGCGCGACTTGCGGGCGGCGGCGTTCCCACAGCAGCTCGGGATGCTCGGAGAGGGCCCAGCGTGCGCGGATCGACTCCAGTTGCGGAAGCGGCAAGCTGGCGAGCGCACGATTGATGATGCCGAGCAGGATCGGCTCGTTGGCCGCAACGCTCAGCCTGTACGGGACCGGCTGCGTCGACAGCACACCGCTCACGACGAGCGAACCGCGGTACGGATTGCCCACCCGATAGTTTGCGAAGGTCAGATCGGTGACAGTTGCGTCGGCTTCCCCTCGCGCGACGGCGTGAAGCTGCTCTTCAAGCCGCGCCGTGTAGATGAAACGCGCGTCCGGAGCCTGCTGCCGCACGAGTGTTTGCAGCGGCGCATAGGCCGCGAGCGCGACCCGCTTGCCCGCGAGCGCGGCTGCGTCACGCCGCCGCGGCTGACCCGCCGCCGTCACGATCGCGAAGATGCCCTCGCCGGTCGGCGCCGAGGATACCGTCCCGGCCATGGGCGCATCGCCTATGCCGTAAGGCACGATGGCGGATGTGCCGCTTTTCATGTCGGCCGTCAACTGATCGATCGAATCGCGCATGCGGGCTTCGAAGCGCAGCCCCGTGACGCGTCCGATCGCATTGAGCAGATCGACCGCGACGCCCGCTGGCTGGCCTTGCGAGTCGCGAAACGAGAGGGGCGCGCCTTGCGCGAGCATCGAGAAGTGAACGACGGGATGCGCCTTCACCCACGCGGCTTCCTCTTCGGACAGCTCGATGGGTCTGCGCTGCGCGATCAAGTCCGCGCTCGGATTCCACCGTGCATACTCGAGCAGCAGAAATGCCGGCGGCAGCGCTGCGAGCGCGTCATCGATCCGGTGCCGCAATGAAACGGCTCCGGGCCGGTCCGCCGCGAATGCGAAACGGTAACCGTCTTCGTCGGCAGCGGCGAAGTGGGTGACGGCCACGTTTGGCAACTTGAAATGCCTGAGGACGTAGGCGGCGGCGGTCATGTCGCCGACGAACGCGTCGGCATCGCCGAACGATACGGCCAGCAGCGCGCCGATCAGGTCGGGATAAGCGGCGGGCGTCATCGACGGATACGCGGCCCGCAAGCGCGCCGGCGAGGTTTGCGTGTCGACGTACGCGATCCGATGCGTCGGCGGGCGCGTCTCGATCGGTTCGATGAAGAGCTGCTTGCGCGGCAGATACGGGCGGCTGTAGGCGAGCGCCGCGCCGCTGTCCTCGCCCGTCGCGCCGGTCGCCATGTCGATCTCGCCGCGCTTGAGCGCTGCAATCATTGCGGCGCGGCTCGAATAGAGACGCCATTGCGTATCGGCCTTTAGCGCGCCCGCGACGGCGTTCACGTAGTCGACCGAGATGCCGCGCGGATCGCCCGCACGCGGATACGCCATGTCGAGCGGCGGCACGACGCCTGGTGCCACGCCGACGACGATGCGCTCTTTCGCGGCCGCCGTCGCGGACGCCGCGCATAGCACGCCTGTCATCAGGATGACGAAGAGGATCGCCACGCACGAGCGCCGTCGCGCGCGTGCGGCCCGCGCAACGTCGCTACCTGGCCCTGCATGATCGAACAAGCCGCACCTCCGCAATAATCGGTGCGGTTAGTTTCTCAAAAAGGCCGCGGTGCGTATATCACCGGCCAGTGGCATGGTCGCCCGTACCGTTGCAACCGGCGAAACGCGACGCGCGGGCTTGTTTTGCGAACCTTGCGTCAGGCCGGGACCGATTCAGCCTTTTGCGCGCGCGACCACACGCGATGCATGCTCATCGCTTCGATGAACCGCTTCAGTACCTGTTTCACATCGCTGCCGACGACGACGCCTTCCTCGCCGTTTGGCAGATGAGCGGCTGCGAGCAGATCCTCTCCGTCGCCGAGCGCGCCGATCGCTTTGAGATGCTTGAACGCTTCGAGCACGAAATGACGCGCGTCGCCGGATTCGGACAGCGTCTTCGCGCTCTCCTTGCCGCCCGCGACGATCACGCCGTCGAACATGATCGACGGCATGCCGAGAATGGTCGCGTCGGCCTCGATGCCTGGCGCCGGCGAGCCGAGCGTCGGCGAGATGACTTTCGCGTGCGCGCCTTCGGCCTTGAGCGCGTCCTGCACGGCCTTGATGCTCGCGGCGTCGGCGCCCCGTGCGGCGAGAATCGCGACCTTGCGCGTCTTGACCGAAGGCTTCGCCTTCGCGATGATCGACAAGGCCGGCGACTCCTTCACCGACGACTTGCCGAGCTCGTCGGCGTCGGCGCTCTTCTTCGGCGCGGGTAGCCCGAGATTGGCGGCAACGCGCGCGGCGAGCGTCTCGTCGATATTCGCGAGGATGCCGAGCTGGCGCTCGCGAATGGGCTTGCGCTCGACCTTCGAAAGCTCGAAAGAATAAGCGCCGACGATGTGATCCTTTTCGGGATCGGTCATGCTGTTCCAGAAGAGCGTCGCCTGCGAGTAGTGATCCCGGAACGACGGGCTGCGCACGCGGATCTTCGACCCTTCGACGCGTTCCGTATAAGTCTCGAAGCCGCCGCCCGCCGCGGCCGGCGCGGTTTCCTTCGGCCATCCGCCGTCGATCGAATTCGGCTCGTAGGAGGCCTGCCCCTTGTCGATCGTCTGGCGATGCATCGCGTCGCGCTGACCGTTATGCAGCGGCGCGAGCGGGCGGTTGATCGGAATCTCGTGGAAATTGGGACCGCCGAGTCTGCTGATCTGCGTGTCGGTGTACGAGAAGAGACGCCCTTGCAGCAGCGGATCGTTCGTGAAGTCGATGCCCGGCACGATATGCCCCGGGCAGAAGGCGACCTGCTCCGTCTCGGCGAAGAAGTTGTCCGGATTGCGATTCAACGTGAGCTTGCCGATCATCTTCAGCGGCACGAGTTCCTCGGGGATGATCTTGGTGGGATCGAGCAGATCGAAGTCGAACTTGTGCTCGTCCTCTTCCTCGACGATCTGCACGCCGAGTTCCCACTCGGGATAGTCGCCGTTGTCGATCGCTTCCCATAGATCCCGCCGATGGAAGTCCGAGTCCTTGCCCGCGAGCTTCTGTGCTTCGTCCCACAGCAGCGACGCCGAGCCGATCGTCGGGCGCCAGTGGAACTTCACGAACCGTCCTTTTCCTTGCGCGTTGATGAACCGGAAGGTGTGGATGCCGAAGCCTTCCATCGTGCGCAGACTGCGGGGAATCGCGCGGTCGGACATCGTCCAGAGCACCATGTGCGCGGACTCGGGGACGAGTGAAACGAAATCCCAGAAGGTGTCGTGCGCGGATGCGCCTTGCGGCATTTCGTTATGCGGCTCGGGTTTGACGGCGTGGACGAAGTCGGGGAACTTGATCGCGTCCTGGATGAAGAACACTGGCATGTTGTTGCCGACGAGATCGAAGTTGCCCTCTTCCGTATAGAACTTGACGGCGAAGCCGCGCACGTCGCGCACGGTATCGGCCGAGCCGCGCGAGCCTTGCACGGTTGAGAAACGCACATAGACAGGCGTTTCCTTCAATGGGTCTTGCAGGAACGCGGCCTTGGTGAGTTCGGCCTGCGATTCATACACTTTGAATACGCCATGCGCGGCGGATCCACGGGCATGGACGATGCGTTCTGGAATGCGCTCGTGATCGAAGTGCGTGATTTTTTCACGCATGATGAAGTCTTCGAGCAGCGAGGGGCCGCGCTCGCCGGCGCGCAGCGTGTTCTGGTTATCGGCGACCTTGACGCCCTGGTTCGTCGTCAGGGCCTGGTTCGTGGCGTCGGTGCGGAAGGTTTCGAGGGCTTCGACTTTTTTGTTGGTGTTGCTTTGCGACGGGGTGCGGGCGACGCCGCTCGGGGGCGGCTGTTTGTTTGTTGCCATTTGGGGGACTCCGGGTTTGCGGGTGAGGTTTTGCGCTCAACCGGTCGCAATTGGTGTTCCTGCTTTTAGGTGGTGGGTCCCGGTTTGTTATTGGTCTATTAGCGTTGCCCCTATGCGGGGCGGCAGTCACTTTCTTTGCTGCTGCAAAGAAAGTAACCAAAGAAAGCAGCTCGAGACGCCCGCGGTCACACGCAGTTTGGCCACGCTTGCCATGTGATCGTGGGCTGCCTAAGTGTCGCCCTCAAAGGTCTGACCGGGCTTGGCTCGCGCACGGTCTGTCGCCTCGCACCGCTTGACTCACTGGCTCAGCGCCAAATGGCTCCGGCCCGCTTCGCGGCCGATGGGTTCATCGGGTTTGCGCGTGCTTCGTCGCTAACGCTTCCATCTCATTGCATGTGCGATAGGTTGGTTTCCCTTGTAGACCCAGCGGCAGCGCGCAGCGCTGTGCCGAAGCTATTTGGTGCTGAACCAGCACGCTCAGGGTACTAGCTTGTCAGACCGTGCGCGAGCCAAGCCGATTAGCCTTGTGAGGGCGACACTTAGGCAGCCCACGATCGCCTGGCAAGCATGGCCAAACTGCGTGTGACCGCGGGCCTAACAAGCTGCTTTCTTTGGTTACTTTCTTTGCAGCAGCAAAGAAAGTGACTGCCGCCCCGCATAGGGGCAACGCTAATAGACCAATAACAAAACGGGATCCGGCGAAAGCAAAAAAAACCCCCGCCGCCCGCGGCAAAAAACAAACCTTTCAACCCACCGGCGATAATGCCCCCAGCTTATCCGCAGTAACTTTCTGCAACGCAATGATCCGCCCCATCGCCGCATGATTGGCGGTCGCGTCGTCATACATCCTGGCAAGATCCGCCTTGAGCTGCGTCCTCGATCCGCCGTCGAGATAAACCATATGCCCCGACGGATAAAACGTCGCCGATAGATTCTGCCGCACGGTCTTGTCGATCAGCGGCATCTGCTGCAAATCGATGATCGTCTGATAGAACGGCGTCACGAAGTCATACATCCCATTCGCGGCAAGCACCTTCAAATCGACATTCAACGCCATCACCGCGGCGAGATCGCCCGCCGTATAGAGGATGATGTTGCCCTTCGAATCCACGCCCTTCTGCGCGCCCGTCGGGTCCGTGTGCTTGAAGTTCCAGTTGAGGAAAGCCTGATCGTTCAGATCGGTGAACGACGACGTCGACGTGAACTTCAAATGCTCGTTCAGATAGCTGTTCCACATCGTCGTATAGACGCCGCTTACCGCCGTCATCGTCGGGTCGTTGCCGCCGGAATTCGGGTCGATCTTGCCCGCGATGCCCGTCGAAATCGCCGTCACGCGCCCGTCGTAGGCACCGAGCGATTCGCCCTTCGCCTTTAGCAGCGTCGTCAAAAACAGCGAGTTGCCGCGGCTGTCGTACGCCGCGATATCGAGACTCCACGCGAGCAGCGTCGCCTTGTCGATGCCCGTGTATTCGGACAGCTTCTCGACCACTTCGTCGTCGGTTTGCGGGAACTTGCGCAGCGCGTTCAGATAATCCGTGCGCGAAAACTCCGCCACCTCTTCCGCAAAATTCAGAAGATTGGTCGGCGTCGGATGCACGCCGAGTTTCTTGTGATACCACGCGTCCGCCGCCGCGGTCGGCAGTGCGCCCACCGGATTGCCCGCCTGCCGGTAATCGAGAATCGACGACTGCAGCGTGACGCCGTTCAGATCGATGCCGTCCTCATGCAGCTTGTACGCGAGCACGCAACTGCGCGCCGTGCCGTACGACTCGCCAAATAGAAACTTCGGCGAATTCCAGCGGTTGTTCTTCGTCAGATAGCGCTTGATGAACTGCGCGATCGACGCCGCATCCTCGTCGACGCCCCAGAAATCGCGGTTCTTGTTCGGCGCGATCGCGGCGGAATAGCCCGTGCCGACAGGATTGATGAAGATCAGGTCGCTTCGATCGAGCAGGCTGTCCGGGTTGTCCTCCATCTGATACGGCGCGGGCGGCGTGAAGCCCGGCATCGCCGTCTTGATGCGGCGCGGCGCGAACGAGCCGAGCAGCACGAATACCGCCGACGAGCCCGGCCCGCCGTTATAGAAGAACGTGAGCGGACGCGCTTCCTCCTTCGCGCCGTCCTTCGTGAACGCGACATAGAACATCTTCGCGGTCGGCTTCGAGCTGCTCGGATCGACCGTCACGAGATGGCCGACCGTCGCGGTATAGGCGATCTTCGCGCCGCCGATCGTCACGCTGTGATGGGTGATCGCCGCATTCTCGTCGGCTTCGGTCGCGGCGATCGCGTCGTCGGGGCCGTTGCCGTATGCAACAGGGTCGAAGTACGGCTGGTCCTTCTTCGCCGTCGTGGTCTTCTTCGGCGCTTTCTTCGCGGCGGCCGCCGTGGCCGGTTCTTCCGCGCTGGAAGGTTTGTCGCTCGCTGCCAGTGGATCGGAGTTCATCGTCGTCGCTCCAGAATCGTCGTCGTGGTTGTTGTTCACTGTCTTACGCCTTGCTGCATCTCGTTTCAACTCTTTGCGGGCTCGAGCGCGGCCGCGATCTTCGCGCCGTCGGGGCTGCCCATGCCGGTGCACGCGTCCCAGCCGGCCGCCGCCGAGAAGCTGCCATTGTTGCCTTGCGTGATATCGCGGAACGCTGCCTTCGCCTTGTAGAGCTTCGGATTGACGAAGCCCGAAGGCGACGCGTTGATCGCGTTGATCCGCGCGATCAACGCAGCCCACAGCGGCGCGACCGCGCTCGTGCCGCCGACGACCGTATCCTCGCCGTCGATCAGCACCTCGTAGCCGGTTTGCGGCGACGCATCGCCCGCCACGTCCGGCACGCCGCGCTTCGCGAGCGTCGTCGCCTTGCCGTTGCGCGTGACCGACAAGCCCGCCTGCCACGCCGGCAATGCGAAAACGCCCGAGACGCCGCCGCCGCCCGCGCCGCCCTGGTCGCCGTCGTTCCACACGACTTCCTTCGCGATGCCCGAACCGGATGCCGCGAGGCTCGTGCCGCCGCAGCCGAGCACATACGGGCTCGACGCGGGGAAGTCGACGTGATCCGTGCCGTCGCCGGCGCCATCGGACGAGCCGCCGTCGCCCGAGGCGGCGCAGACCGTCACGCCGAGCGCCGCCGCGCTCTGCAGCACGTCATTGAACGCGCCGATCGACTGCGAGGACCAGTTCGACTCCGGGCCGCCCCAACTGATCGATATCACGGACGGCTTGTTGGTCGAGTCGTGCAGCGCGCGATTGACGGCATCGACGAAACCCGCGTCGCTGTTCGGCGCGAAGTACACGGCGATGCGCGCGCCCGGCGCGATGGCGCCCGCGATCTCGATATCGAGCGTCACTTCGCCATCGGGTCCGTTGGGGTTGCCCGTGGGCGCGTTCTTCGCGTTGTCGACGCCGACCGCGACGACTTTCGGCGCCTTCACGCCGAGCTTCGAGAAATACGCGGAGAGATCGGCGTCGCGATAACCGCCGCCCAGCTCGATGATCGCGATGCACTGGCCGGCGCCGTCGCCATCGGGGAAATCGTAGAGGCGCGCCAGATCGACCGGCGTGAAAGACGCGGGCGCCGCGCCGCGCGCGGGCTTGAACGGCGGACGGAAACGGAAATGCGGACGCGCCTGCGGCTTGCTGTCGAGGCCGAGGACGGCGGTGACGACATCGTGCATGTCCTCGGGCACCTTGACTGGCCCCGAGCGGCCGCGATATTCGCCGATGTTGTGATGTTGAAAGCGTTCGAGCTTGACGTCGAAAGCATTCTGAAACTGCTCGATGCTGCCCTTCAGCACCACGCTGCGCGTCTCGGTTTCGGCGCGCACGACTGTCAGGCCGTATTGCCTGGCGAAGGCCTTGACCTTCTCGACGTCCTGGTCGGATGCCGTGAAACGTTTGTCGAATTCCTCGCGCGAGACGGCTTGCGCTGGCGCCTCGCCGGCATCGATGCGCGACATCATCTGCTTGAATCCGGCTTCGTCCTTGCGTCGCAGCATCACGATCACTTCGATCTGCTGGGAAGGATCGCAGTCGCCGATGCATGTCGCGCCTTCGGGATGAATCTTGTCGCTGCCGCTGACCGGTTGCTTCATCATGGTATCGATGCTCCTCGCTGGCCATGAAGTTCAAAGGTTCTCGATCCTGCCGCTGCCGCGCTTCCGGCGCTTTCGACAGCGTGCACAGCGCACGCCGCCTATCGTCTTATTTTCCGGGCGCGAATGCAATTGCTCGGACCGTTGACGAGAGCATGCAGTTCCGGCGGGACAAAAGCTGTCCCGGTCTTCAACGGTGTGTCTCTATTGGATTACTGGCGCAAGGGCCAAGTCCGAGGCGTTCCATGAGACGGCGCGCATCGAACGGCGCGCGTACTTTCTGGTCGTTGTCGAAGTAGCAGAAGACGTCGCGTGCGGCGCGCGGGCGCGGTTTCGCCGAGGAAATCACACGCGCGTCGTCGATCTGTCCGCCCGCCGCCCAAGATGCGATGCGGCGCGCCCATTCATCGAGTGCCTCGTCTTTATAACTGCCGCCGTAAAGCGTTTCGCTGCCGTGCAGCCGCAGATACATGAAATCAGCCGTCAGGTCTTCCGCATACGGCCAGCCGGCGACGGAATCCGAGACGACGAGCGCCATGCGATGTTTGCGCAGGAGCCGCACGAACTCATCGGTGCAGAAGCTCGGATGACGAATCTCGATCGCGTGCCGCAATGCGCGCTTTTTCCCTGGCTCGAACCAAGGATTCTTCACACGCGTGTCATGGCCTTGAGCGAGACGCGCGGCGGCGACGGTGTCTGTCGGCAGCAGTTCGAGAAATCGCGCGAAGGCGTCCGGGCGGAATGCGAAGTTCGGCGGAAACTGCCAGAGAAATGGCCCGAGCTTGTCGCCGAGCGCGAGCACGCCGGAGGCGAAGAAGTTCGAGATCGCCGGGATGGCGGTTTCGTCGCGGAAACGCAGCATGTGCGTGAGGTAGCGCGGCCCCTTTACGCTGAAGACGAAGCCGGCGGGCGTCGCGTCATGCCAGGCGCGATAGCTCGCCACGCTTTGCAGCGAATAATGCGATCCGTTGATCTCGACTGTCTGTACCGCGCGCGACGCGAACTCGAGCTCGCGCGCCTGCGCGAGCTTCTTCGGATAGAAGACGCCGCGCCAGCCCGCATAGCGCCAGCCCGAAATGCCGATACGGATGCGTCCCGGCATTTCGCCTCCTAGTGCGCGCGCTCTTCGTCGTACTCCGGACGGACGCCCTGGGGCAGCCACGGCTCGCGATGCTTGCACCACAGCTCGTAGTCCGGTTCGAAGAGCCCGGTTTCGTCGAACGCGCCGAGAGGCAGGTCCACTTCATCGCGCGTCGTGTATTCCATGTAAGCGACCGAGCCGCACACCGGGCAAAAATGCCGGCGGCCGTCCTCGGAACTGCGCCACGTCGAGAGGCTGCCGCTCATCATCACGTCGCCGCGCGCATAAATCGCATAAGCTCCAAAGGCGGAGCCGTGCACCTGCCGGCACGTCATGCAATGGCACATCCCGACGCGCTTCGGCCCGCCCGCCGCGCGAAAGCGGAACGCGCCGCATGCGCACCCGCCTTCATGAACCGTAGCCGCCCGCTCATCATCCTTTTGAACGTTCATCGATATCTCCCGTAAATCCGACGGTTTGTTACGATAACCCTCCACGATCGGAGATGGCATTCATGAGCACATCGAGCACGACCGGCACCACGAGTACCTTGTCCCTGCTGAAGCTGCTTCCCGGCGCCGGAGCGGAATTCGGTCCCGCCGCGTCAGACCTCGTCGCCCACGTGCTGTCGCATGACCGTTTCGATGCGGCCGCGAACGTGAGCGCGCCGCGCGAAACCTTCCGCGGCGTCACCGTCGACGACGCCATGAACGACGAGTACGTGTTTCCGCTCGGGCGCACCGGCCAGTCGATCGTGCTGACGGGCTACCGGATCGCAGCGGGTTTCATCGCCGAACGCGCCGCTGACGAATGGCTCGAACTCGCGCACAGGGAACGTCTCGCAAAAGGCTTGCCCGCCACGCCGCAGGGCAGCGAGCCGCACCTCGCGCCCGATCCCGCCGAAGCCGATCAACTCCTCGAGCGCGCCTACGATTGCGCGCAGCGCATCCTCGATCCGGTCGCGGGCGGGCAGGTGCTCTCGCTCTTCGAGACGCACTATCGCGGCGGGCGGGAATTCCTGCGCCTCACGTGGGAAGGGTTGCCGGAAGATCTCGTGCCCGAGTCGCGCCGCCCGCTCGCGGCGCTTGCAGCCGCGGTGCAAAACGGCGAGCGGCGCGAGAAACGCGACTACGATCCCTACGGCCTCGACGGTGTCGATGATTACGATGTCGACCGGCCTCTCGCGTACCGGGAGAAGATCGGGCCGTTTCTCTTCACGATGACCTATCGCCACGAGTATCCCCAGGTCGATGACGAGCGGCTCGGCACCGCGTTCGCCGTGTTTCACGAAGCGGGCAGCGACATCGTCGCGGCGGCGGTGCGCCTGCAGCTCGTCAAGGTGCCGCCGCTCACGAGCAGCGCCGATCTCGTCTATACGCTCGACACGTACTCGGGCGAGATGCTCTCGCTCGCGCTCGCCGCCACCGAGGCGCTCGGCCCCGAGAAGCTGTGCGAGGTGTTCAATGCGCATCGCGTGATTTACATCAGCCTGTGGGAAGTGCGCAAGCCGTGGCGCGGCGAGGGACTAGGCGTCGCACTGCTGCATCAGGCGCTGGAGCGGCTTCCCCTCGATGTCGATGGCCGGCCCAACGCGCTGTGCGTCGCGCCCGAGCCGTATCAGACCGAGATGCGCCACTTCGAAAAACTCCCCGGCGTCCTGCGCGAGGAGCTGAAGACGCCGGCGAAACGGCTCGTTGCGCATCTGAACAGTTGGCTCGAACGCTCGAAGCTGCCGATCGCCACACATTTCTTCGTGCCGATGGCCAAGCACGCGGGCATCGGCTCGGCGGGCGAGAACGCGCGGCTCATCGACAAGATCATGGAGAGCGAGGCTTAAGCGGCATGCTCGTTATCGTCGACATGCAGGCGCGGCTGCTGCCGCATCTGGATGGCGCCGGGCGGGTGACGGCGCGCGTCGGCACGCTGCTGCGCGCGGCGAATCTGCTGGACGTGCCGGTGGTCGTCACGGAACAGAATCCGCACGGGCTCGGCGGGACGGTGGACGCGCTGCTCGCAGATATTGGGCTGGCAAAGGTGATCGAAAAGCACACCTTCGATGCGACGCTCGCGCCCGCCTTCGTCGATGCACTGCCGCCCGCGCCCGCGACAATGTGGGTCGCCGGCGCGGAGGCGCATGTGTGCGTGCTGCTCACGGTGCTCGGGCTGCTGCGCCTCGGCTATCGCGTGGAATACGTGGCGGATGCGGTCGCGTCCCGCCGCGCGGAAGATCGCGCCGTCGCGCTCGAACGGGCGAGGCAGGACGGCGCGCGGCTCACGACCGTCGAAACGGCGATCTTCGGCTGGCTCGGCAGTTTCAGGCATCCGCGCTTCAGGGACGCGCTCGCGCTCATCAAATGATGCGCGGATCGGTGCTTAATTGCCATCGCGCCACCGGCCCAGCGCATCCGCGACGCGCGCGATCACATCGTCCCATTGGCCGGGTTTGGTCTGCCTGAACAGACGCGCTTTCGGGTACCAGACCGATTCTTCGCCGTCGATCAGCCAGCGCCAGCACGGGTTCGAAGGCAGTAGCATCCACACCGGCTTGCCCAGCGCGCCCGCGAGATGCGCGACCGACGTATCCACGGCGATGACGAGATCGAGCGAGGCGATGATCGCGGCCGTATCGGCGAAGTCCTGGACATCGTCCATCAGGTCGAGCGGCCGAAAATGCGGCGGCAGGGTGTCGAGTTGCGCGCGCGCGACCGGCGCCTTCTGCAGATTGACGAAGCGCACGCCGGACACGCCGAGCAATGGAACGCATGCTTGCGCACTGATCCAGCGGCGGGCGTCGAACACGGACGGCCGCGGCTCGGCCATCGCCGCGAAGCCTATCTTCGGCACCTGCGCGGGCAGCTGGCTGCGCCAGTGTGCGATGCGCTCTTCGTCCGCGGCGATATAGGGGGTGACGTTGGGAACGGTGTCGTACGTGGTTCCGAGCAGCGCCGGCAGGCTCATCAGCAAACACCAGTAGTCATGGTGCGCGAGGCTGTCGATGGCGTCGCCGCCGATGCAGATGTCGACGCCATCGATCGAGCTGAGCAGCGCGGGCGCTAACGGCGATGCGAACGAGAGCGTCGTTAGCCCTTGCGACTTCAGCATCGGCAGATAGCGGCAAAACTGGAAAGTGTCGCCGAATCCCTGTTCATGGAGCACGAGTATCGACTTGCCGGCCAGCGGCTCGCCTTGCCACCGCGGAAAAGGGAAGCTCGGCGGGAACATGGGCCGCTGCCGCTCACTAGTGTCGTAGCGGGATTCCATCAACGGCCAGCCTTCCGCATACGCTCCAACGCGCAGCAGCGCTCCGCCCAGATTGAGCCGGGCTTCCCCCGAATCCGGATCGAGTTCCACGGCGCGCCGAAACGTCGCCAGCATTTCGTCCGCGCGCGCGGGGTCCTCCTTGAGCAGGTTGCCGAGCGCGATGTACGCCGGCAGGTAATCCGGCTGGACCTCGATCGCGCGACGGTATGCCGCTTCAGCCTCGTCGATACGCTCAAACCCGGCAAGGGCCGTGGTTCGATAAATCACCTGGCCCAGGTTGTAATGAGCGCCGCTCAACTCGGGCAATTGATCGGCCAGACGGCGATAGACGTCCTCCAGACCCGCGTCTCGTCCATCCGTTTCAAGTATTTCCGCCAGTCCCTGATATGCACTCGCCAGACGCGGATTCAATTCGATGGCCGCGCGATACGTGCGCTCGGCTTCCTCGCGGCGCTGCAAGGCGGCGAGTGCGCTACCCAAGCCAAAATGCGCGTCGGCCCAGTTCGGGCGGTTGTAGATCGCAAGTCCAAAACATTCCCTCGCTTCTTCGGGGCGCGCCTGCTTCATCAGTAGCTTGCCCAGGCTGTAATGCGCCGACGCGAAGTCCGGCCGCAATTCGAGCGCCCGTCGCAGCGACTGCTCCGCGTCCGCGATCCGCTCCTGCAGCGCCAGCACATTGCCGAGGTTGTAATGCGCTTCGGCGAAATCAGGCTTCAGATCGAGCGAGCGCCGGAACATCGCTTCCGCTTCAGGAAACCGTTTCAGTTGCTCGTAGAGGTTGCCGAGATTGTTGTGGACGCCCGGGTGCTGCGGATGGTCGGCGACCGCGCGCTGCCAGTACGCCTCGGCCAGATCCACGCGATTCATCGCATAAGCGCATCCGGCCGCGAGATTGAGCGCCTCGACATCGGCGTGAGGGCGATCGAGCAGCGGCGACAAAACGGCCAGTGCCTCGCCGTACTGATTCGCCGAATAGTGCTGCATCGCGCGATGATAAGGATCGAGCATGACGGACCTCAGGGATTGAAAGGTGCTTGCGCGCCGCGATATCGCATGTCGGCGATCGCGGCGACGAAAATCATGCAATTTTGAACCGCGCGCGCGCGTGCAGACGTCACAAAGCGTTGCTTACGCCGGATCGTTTAGCGAAACGATCGTCCCGTTTTCGAGCATGGGCGCGCATGAGCGCCGGAATCCGATCCGAGACGCCGCCGCATGGCATCGGACTTGCTGCACCTCACCGGTTGCGGGACGACGAACGTTCGGTTCCCTTACAGTCGACGAGCGATCGCGACCCCGCGCCTCATACGCCTCCCGTGAACTCGAACATCGGCGCTCCGCCCGATCCGTCGCAATCGGTCGCGAGCCAACAAGCCTATAAAGATTCGAGCCGGCGCGGCGTCCTTCCGAACGAGCGAGGAGAACCGATCCCCATGTCCCCAGCCGATACCCATCCCCACGACGCCAGCGACACGGCGCAGAAGCCGTCGCGCCGGCGTTTCCTTCAGTCGGCCGCGGCGGCGGCGGCCGTGAGCGCCGCGCCGCTCGCGCATGCGCAACAGCAAGCCGCGGCGACGCCAGCCGCCGCACCGCCGCCCGCCGCCCTGCCGATGATGCCCGTGAAGCTCACCATCAACGGCCATCCGTATGAATTGCAAGTGGAAGCGCGCACGACGCTGCTCGACGCGCTGCGCGAATACGCGAACCTCACGGGCACGAAAAAAGGCTGCGACCGCGGACAGTGCGGCGCGTGCACGGTGATCGTAGCGGGCCGGCGCATCAACTCGTGCCTTACGCTCGCGGTGATGCACGACGGCGAATCCGTCACGACCATCGAAGGCCTCGCGCCCGATGGCGACACGCTCGCGCCCATTCAGCAGGCGTTCATCGAGAAGGACGCCTTTCAGTGCGGCTACTGCACGCCGGGGCAACTATGCTCGGCGACGGCGCTCATCGACGAATACCGCAAAGGCGACGCGAGCGCCGTCACCGCCGACGTGCGCTTTCGCCCGGCGCAACTCTCCGACGATGAAATCCGCGAGCGCATGAGCGGCAACATCTGCCGCTGCGGCGCGTATCCGAACATCGTCGCGGCGGTGAAAGCCGTCGCGTCGGGCAACGCCTAAGGGAGACGCACATGGACGCGATCTCCTATCAGCGCGCCGCGGACATCGGTTCCGCGCTCTCGGCGGCGGGCCAGCCGGGCACCATGTTCATCGGCGGCGGCACGAATCTGCTCGATCTCATGAAAGGC
>Ga0207426_1001247_pt1 | contig 22346 bp, 23 predicted proteins | sample AraplaMF_Cvi_mMS_FD_184265 | JGI IMG/M metagenome (GOLD analysis project Ga0207426, IMG submission 184265) | Arabidopsis root microbial communities from the University of North Carolina, USA - plate scrape MF_Cvi_mMS (SPAdes) (version 2) | ecosystem: Host-associated > Plants > Roots > Endosphere... | reverse complement strand
CGGAACTGATTCTTCGGCGGCCGTTCTTGTCTCACGATTCATTCTGAAAGTATTGCAGCGGCGCCTGCGGCATCACTGTGCATGCGAAGCGGTCAGCGCGACTGACTCAGCGTAAATGCCAACAAGTCGCCATCCGTAGGCTCGCCCCATGTCTTTCGAGCCAACCAGTCGAAGAAGGATGTCTCCGCGAGCTTGGAATCCAGTCCGCGCTTGCGCCAATCGTCGCGCATATGCGTGCCCAGCCCCGGAAGCACATCCTCCTCGAAAGACTGGCGCGCGATCTCCCGTTCTTCCTCACCTTGCTCGTCGTACAGCACGCGCGCTTCCTTGCGGCGGTAGGCCGAAAACTCGCTCAGCAAGCGGGCCTTGAGATCGTCGGCGGCAGAAGCGGTCGCTGGCGTGCGCACCGCCGTACCGCTCGTTGCGGGGGGCAGTGCCTCTACAGGCGGCGCATAGCCCTTCTTGAGCGCGTCCTTAAAAAGAGCCGCTGCGCTGCGAACCGGCGGTAGGGTTGTGCTGCGCATGCGCTGCTCCGTCATCTGGAGCGCCGCGCGGATGCGGTTTTCCTCGCTGTCTGCGTAAAGTGTCTGCGCGTCTTTCAATGGAATGCCAATCTTTACCATCCGATCAACGAGCGTACTGTCGAACACGTTCGGATGTTCGTCGAGCGCCAGCATCGGCTGCTTGCGCTCGGTGACGCGGAACTGAATTTCAGCGACCCGCCGCCCTTCACGATGTTCGACCAACTCGACGAAGATGTTGGTTACCGCATTCACCTCGGCAATCGCGGGGCGCAGATAATCGCGCTTGAAGTATTTGTATTCGCGCTTGGCTTCGTCGCCGGCTTCGGTGTCGGGCGTACCGGAAAGGATCGGCCGCCACCACTCCCACGTTTCGCGCATCGTCAGATGACTGGGATTGGTCAAGTAGCGAACACAGATTTCGTAGAGTGCAAGGCCAGCGCTGCTGCGCAGTTGGCTTTGGAACTGCAGGCTTAGTCGCGCATACTGGACGGGATCCAGCAGCTTCTTTTTGATTTTGGGCGCGAAAGAGAATTCGACCCATACGCGACGTGTTGTCGGATCTTCGAGAATTTCCGCATCGGCGATCAGCGTCGAAATGCCCCATTTCCGACCGGGCTTCTGGCTCGACGTGCCGGTACTCCACTCGACCTGCACCGACACCATGCGACGCAAATGCTCTTTGACAAGTGCGGTATCGTTCGAGTCGAACGCAGAGTTCGCGACGATATCCGATAACAGCGCGCGATACGTGTCGCCAGCGTCGTCAGCCTGCTGAGCGACTGCGAGGAGCACATTGAAGAGCTTTCGGGTGAGCAGCGTGATCTTGCCGCTCTTCGGTTGAATCGCAATAGCCTCGACCGCCTTGCGCAATTCCGCCGAGCTCGGGCTGACTACGTCGGTCTTCTTTGCGCGCTTGGTGGCCATGAGATGGTCAGGATCGATATTGCGAGCAAGGATACCCATCGGGGTGAACCGCGTCTATAGGGGCGACTTCACCATAGAGGGGTGAGGTTGGTCCGAATCATTCGACTCACTGCGGTGCGCTCCTGTAAACGCTCACCGCTCACCAATCGGGTTCATCTCATATAAGCACTGCCCGCACGGGTAAACGAAATGCGGGGATTTCTGGAAGTGCCCGCAACGTCCGAACGCAGGTCCCGAAAACACTCACCTGCGATTTTTTTGGCGCATTATGAGGTGTGGTACGCGAGAGACATTCCGGCACTTGAACATGAACTAGCACGCGATTGTGACGGTTGAGGTGCAAATCCAGCGCTAACGCTCTTCACTCTGCGTCCAGCCCAGCAAGACGTCCCGAAAACTCTCACCTTCGAGTCGGGTGGACCGGACGTTATATGTACGCCGAGGCCCTATCCCGGCGTCCGCACAACGGAATAACCTCCCGTAAATGCTCACCGACTGAGTCTTGAAGCGCGCGCAAGAACCAAAAAGCACGGCCTCGGGCTCCTGCAAAGGCTCACCTTTGCGAGTCGCCGTCGGAAAAACGCGCCTTTTTGGGCACCTATCTCGCTTTCACTGCGTGGCTATGCGGACACCGGCTCCCGCAAAGCCTCACCTTTTGACGCTGTGCTACAGAAAACTAGCGGTACCAGCCGCTCCCGAATTTGCTCACCATCCCTCATCACAACCACGCGGGCCTCGGCCTATCTATCTGATTTCACGGGAGTTACGACATCAGGACGAAGCGGCGGCGCTCGCTCTCCATCCAACTCGACAAAGTGACATCCCGGATTTCCTCACCATAAACTGGGTACTTTTCCTACAGAACGTTCGCCAGTACTACGCTGTCTCTTCCCGAAAATGCTCACCTTACATCGTCGAGCCTGAAAGTTTCGGTCGCGAGGGGCAGTCTTGCGGCTCAACACCCCCGGCCGCCAGTCCATTACTCCCGAAAAAGCTCACTCTTCGATCAAAACTACACCAGGGAGCAGCGCAATGTTGCACATTCGCCCGAAAAGACTCACCTTCGTTCCCGAACCTTTCCTGTAAACGCTCACCTGTCGGGAATTATTACTTCATACATGTAGTTAACACCCCATCTAGCCGCCTCCCGAGAATCCTCACCTTTCCCCAATTGCTGGGCATGAGAGGATTCACGTATAGCAACGCCGACAGGGTATTAGTCTCCCGAATACGCTCACCTAGATGTTTACCACGCTCCCTGAATCCCCTCACGATCCCTCCCGCAGGTGCTCACTGACTGTCCCGAAGCCCGTCACCGATCCCTCCCGAATAGCTTCACCATAGTTCCCGTACAATCTCACCCGATCAACCGCAAAGCCTTATGGGATAAGGCTTTACCGCGGCGTTAACAGGGTTAACAAGGTTCAAGGGTGTTTACTTCTAATACTCTCAAGCGCCACTGAGTCTCTTTCGCTAGCTGCGATACAAAACGCGTGAAACATCGCCCGGAAAACGCATATATCGTAAATCCCTTGCTAAATCATAGGCTTGTAGCCACAATCTCAGGATGTTTCACGAATAACCTCGACGACGCCGGCTCGAATGCTTAAAACGGCAGGAAGCGGTCTGACAGGGACATTGGTGCAGATCAACAAACCATTTTCATAACGTTCAACACGTAAAACGTTATGATCGTTATGTTGAACGGCTTATTCTCGGACATGAATCAGCACACCCGCGACATCTTGCGTCAGGAAATCGAAGCGATGCGTACCGCAGGCGCCCGACGGCAAGATCTTTCTCAGCACGCGTGCAAGCGGCTTTTCTTCGACCTCGGCATACGACCTTCAGTCACCACCGTCCGCGAACTCACACAGACGGGCAGCGCGAGCGACATTCCCAAAGATATCGAAGCCTTTTGGGCGGGCCTGCGCACGGCGCTGCGCGTGCGCATCGACGCCGGCGCGATGCCGGAGGTGTTGCAGCAACGCGCAGGCGAACTGCTGGCGGCGCTCTATGACGAGGCTCAAAAACTCGCACTCGCAGCTCTCGACGACGACAAAGCTCGTCTCAACGCGGCCGTCCAGGCCGCGCAGGCGCAGGTTCGGGATGCCAACATTCGTCGCGAGGCGATCGAGCAGGCCCATCAGCGTGCGGAGGCACGCGCCGAAGCCAACGCTGCACAGATCGCCGCCCTGGAAGCCGAACTGAAGGCGCTGCGCAATGAGGGATCGGGCGCTCAGGCCGGTCTACGCGAGGTCATCGCGCGTTGGGAAAAGGAAAACGAGACCCTGGCGGCGCGCCTGCAGCAGGAGCAAGAGTCGGCTGCGCGGCTTCGCGACCGGGTCGACGAACTGCAAGCCGAATTGCGCCAGAACACCGAGCACTACGCCCAGCAGATCAAGGACGCAATCAAGGAAGCTGAACGACGCGTTCACCCGATGCTGGTCGAGCTCGACTCCTTGCGCGGCATGGCAGCTACTTATCAGGCAGGCGCGCGCGAAGCAGGCCAGAAGGAATTTGATTTCATTCAACAACTTAGCGCTGCAAGAAGTCGCGCGGATCGGCTCGAATCGCAAGTGCGGGCGCAGTCCGACGAAATCGATGCGCTCGTTCGAGAGCGCGACGCTCAGCGTGTCCAGTCCGGGGCCAGCGCTGAAGTCGGTGCGTTGATTGCGTCGCTGGCGGCCGAGGGTCGCCTGAGTTCCGTCGAAATCGCCAGACTGGGTACGCAAGTGGATGCGCACGTCGTGGCGCCCCCCGCCTGTCCGGCGTGCGAAACGGGCGAACCGGAACTTCAGCGCCACGAAGACGAATACGAACTCTCCTGCCCGAACTGCGAGCGGACATCGGGTGCAGCGTCATCCAAGCTCGCGGCTGTCGACGGCTTTATCCGCTCGGCGCGTGTCAGCGCATCGTGAGAGCCGTCTCGCGGGCGTATCGGGTCAAAGGTGAGGGTTTTCGGGATCGTCGACGGCTGTGTGTAAATCCCCGCCGGGCGTTCCGCTAACGCGCGCCTGAGCGAGATCCCGCTCCCGTATTTGCTCACCCATCCAATCCTGCCATGCACGGAGCAGCCGATGCACGGAGATCGTCTGCTGAAATCCGAGCCATTGCCCGACGCGTTCGGGGTCCGTTCCGTCTTCGAAGTGTTCCGCCGCGTACGTGTTGCGCAGCGTCTGCGGACTCGCTCGCGCGACGCGTGATGCGGCGATGCCGGACGCGGCCACGACAGCGTCGATCGCGCGCAGCATAGTCGCCTTGTGCATGTGGCGGCCGGACGACGCGGCCGGAAACAGCAGCTCGCCCGCTAGATCTGCCGTCTTGCGCTCGCTGATCCAGTTGTCGAGCAATTCGACCGCGAACGGCGCAAGCCGCGCTTGCCGGATCAACAGCGGGTTCGACGCATCGACGGTGATATACGGCGCGCCCGCCGCGTAGCAGTCGACGGTCAATTGCGCCGCTTCGCCCGTTTTCACGCCTCCGCCCAGAAACACGGCGACCAGCGCCCGGTCGCGTCGCTCGCGCCAGCGCTGCCCGGCCGGCATCGCGCCCATAGGCGAAAACAGATGCGCGACGAGCAGCGCCCGCTCGTCGTGAGTGAGAAACCCGGTCGGCTCGTTGTCGCGCGCTTTGCGCCATGCCGCGTTGCCGTCCTGAGCGATGAATCGCGCCGGATTCGTCGCCGCCGATTCCACCTCGCGCACATGATCCAGCACGCGCTCGATCAGCCTCAGATAGCGCATGCGTTGCGGACGTCGGATGTCCAGCTGCGCGACGAACTGCTCGATCACGGGACGTTGCACCGTATGCAGCGTCGCGCGCTTCGCGGCCAGCCACTCGAGAAAGTTGCCCCACTGCGCGCGATACACATCCGCCGATGACGCCCGGAACGACTGCTGGGCGAGCCATGCATCGAAAGCGGCGTGCGGATCGGCCTGCCAGTCGGCGCGCTGTTGGTCAAAAAGATCGGGAGTGTTCGGCATAGTGTTCGGAAGGCGCGTTGCGCACTGTGTTGCACTGCGCACAGGGTCGGGCTTCACGCGCGGAACGTCAAGCAGAGGTGTTCGCAAAAGTGTCGAACACTGTCTTGCCGCCGGTGCGTTTGGTCACTACTGTCGTCGATACGGCTTCCTTCCGCCCGCAAGCACAAGAGCAAAATGGAGTGAGTGATGCCCCAGCTATCCTGGCGGCAACGCCGTGCAACGGGACGCGCCGCGCGCGAGCGCACGCCGCGAAGCGCACAAGAGGCGATTGGCGACATCGACCGCGATCCGATCGAGCTCTTGCGGATAAGCAGCGAAGGCCGCGTGCGTGCGCTGATCCCTTTGCGCTACGGCCGCATGCTGGTTTCGCCGTTCACCTTCTATCGCGGGAGCGCCATTTTGCAGGCGCATGATTTGGCCACCACGCCGGACAGCGGCATCGCGATTCAAATTTGCGGCGACTGTCATTTGTCCAATTTCGGCGGCTTCGCGACGCCGGAGCGCGCGCTCATCTTCGATCTCAACGACTTCGACGAAACCGCGCCCGGACCCTGGGAATGGGATCTGAAACGGCTCGTTGCGAGCTTCACGATCGCCGGTCGGCATCTCGGCCACGGAGATCTTGCCGCCGACGAGTTCGCTTTTCGCGCCGCGCGCAGCTATCAGACGCATCTGCGCGAGTACGCCGAAATGAGCGTGCTCGATCTCTGGTACGAGCGCATCACTTTCGATCGCATGCACGACACGCTGCAGAGCGAGGACGCGCGGCGGCGCATCAAGCGCGGCATCGACCGGGCGTCGCGCCGCACGCACGAGACGATGCTGCCGAAGCTCGCGGAACGGACCTGCGACGCCTGGCGCATTCGCGATGCGCCGCCTGCCGTATTCCACATTCAGGGCAAGAGCACGCTGATCGACAAAAACGATGGCTGGATGACGCTGAAAGGCAGGCGCGACGAGATTTTCGAGGCGCTCATGCTGAAGTACGTGGCCACGCTGACGCCGGAGCGGGCGAGGCTGCTGTCGCAATTCGCGCTGCAGGACGTCGCGTTCAAGGTGGTAGGCGTGGGCAGTGTCGGCACGCGTTGCTTCGTCCTGTTGCTAACCGACCACCACGACAAACCGCTTTTTTTGCAGATGAAGGAAGCATCGACGTCGGTTGTCGCGAGATACGCGAAGCACGCGAGAGACGTGGACCATTCCGGGCACGATGGACAGCGCGTCGTTCATGGTCAACGTCTGATGCAGGCGGCCACGGACCCGTTCCTCGGCTGGGCGACAGGGCCGCTCGGACGTACGCTGTACATCCGTCAGTTGCGCGACATGAAAATTTCCGCCGAACTCGAAAACCTGAGCGACGACGCCTTTCGCGAATACGCCGCGCTTTGCGGCTGGGCACTTGCCCGCGCGCACGCGAAGGCAGGCGGACGCGCGCCGGACATTTCGGGCTATCTCGGCAACAGCGATCGCATGGCCGAAGTGCTGGTGCGTTACGGGCGGAGCTACGCGGATCAGGTGGAGAAGGATTACGAGGTGTTTCGTGCCGCGTGTCGGAACGGCAAGCTCGAAGCGCGTTCCGATGCGGACATGTCGGCCGACTTTGCGCCTTGAAGCTATTCGATGCCGGGTGAGATGGAACCGGGGACGTCGGCATCGCCGCGTCCCCGGGTGCCACGTCAGTGCGCGCCGATGACCGCCCGCGGTTGCCCTTGTCGGGCTGCGCGCTCGTAAGCGTCTACGGCGAAAGCGAAAACGGCGGGCAACGCGTCGGACGATGCAACATCGACTACGTCGTCCGTCTCAGGGAAATGAAAGTCGTCGGGACGCGCAAACAGTTCACGCAATGCGGCTTCGTGCCGTCCGGCAAACCCGAGGTCCGCGACGGCCTCGGCCTCGATTGCGTGCAATAGCCGCCAGGTCAACGGCACGCCTTTGTCGATGTAACGCCCTGCGATCTGACGCGTGATGCGCTCCAGGTCGCGCACGGCGCGGGCAAACTGCCGCCTGCTCAGGTTCTCGCCATTCGACTCCATGATTCACCCCTTTTCCCAACCGGTCTCATTATACTGTATAAACATACAGTACTTGTTGCAATGAAAATAGCGTCGCGCTACTCGACCCGGGTGTATGTGCGATTCCGCCTACGTGCGATTCAGACATTCGCTGCTATGCGTGCCGGCCGTCGAAGCGCATCGTGGAACCATGCTTGGGAAATCTTCCGAGCTGAACGCGCAGACGCTACTGCGTGCGTTCGACGGCACCGCGCGGCCAACACCGCTGCAAACCACGGGAGAACTGAGATGAATAAGGATCAAGTCGAAGGCGTCGGCAAGCAGGTCAAGGGCAAGATCAATGAGGGCGTCGGGAAGGTAACTGGCGACACGGCTCAGGAAGCCAAGGGCGATCTGCAACAGGCTGCGGGCAAGGTCCAGAAAGGCGTGGGCGATGCGCGCGAAGATCTGAAGGACACTGTGAAGAAGAACCCGTAAGACGGGCGTTTCGGCGCCGCGACGTTGGCGCCGTTTCCGGCGGGACGTGCTCCGATGCGCGTCCCGTTTTTCATTGCGGGTGAACTATTGTCGCGGGCTTTGTGCGCATAAAGTTGCCGCGGACGCGTCAGCCGTGAATCACCACGAGCAGCGCCTTGGCTTCCGCGCGTCCGACGTTGCGGACCGCATGCGCTTCGTCCGCCGCGTAGCGCGCCGTTTCTCCCGCTTTGAGCCGACGCGTCGAACCCGACGCATCCACTTCGATCGTCCCGTTTAGCACCGTCACGTGCTCACGCGTCCCCGGTTCATGCGCGTTCGACGTGAGCGCGGCGCCCGATTGCAGTGTGAGTTCATACCATTCGAATTTGCCCGCTAGTTCTATCGGTCCCCACACACGCAACTGATAACCACCGTTATCGCCGGTCAACGTCGGTATTTCGTGCGGCCCGGCAACGCGGATTGCTTCGACCGGCCTCTGCTGCGCGAACAATTGATCCAGACTGATGCCGAGCGCGTTGGTCAGTCGCCAGGCGACCGCAATCGTCGGATTCGCCTTGTCGCGCTCGATTTCCGACAGCATCGACTTCGACACGCCGGCCGCCCGCGATAAATCGTCGAGCGTCAGCTTCCGTTCATTGCGCAAGCGTTGAATGATCTCTCCGACGCGCGGTGGCGTCGCACCGGCCCCCGCGAGGTCGCCTGTTTTTCCTTCCGAAACCGTGCTTGCCATGAATCGATCAATCCCTTAAAGTGTTCGGCATATCGAAAATAAGTTCGAAATATCGAACGTGTCCGATGCGATGAATGCACTATAACAGGGCTAAGGGCCGCTCGCGCGCACGGCGCGGCCGGACACCACGATCAGGCCAAACAAAGGATTGCGATGAAAGACCGATATCTCTCCCATCTGCGTTCGACACTCGACGAAATTCGCTCTGCAGGCTTCTATAAAACGGAGCGCGTAATCGCAAGCCCGCAGTCATCAGATATCCGGCTCGCGAACGGAAGCGGCGTGCTGAACTTCTGCGCCAACAACTACCTCGGTCTTGCGGACGATCGCCGCCTCATCGAGGCCGCGAAGGCTGGTCTCGACGCCGACGGTTTCGGCATGGCGTCCGTACGGTTCATCTGCGGCACGCAGACCGTGCACAAGGAACTCGAGCAGGCGATCGCGCAATTTCTTGGCACCGACGACGCAATTCTTTATTCCAGTTGCTTCGACGCGAACGGCGGCCTTTTCGAGACGCTGCTGACAGAGGAAGACGCCATCATTAGCGACGAGCTCAATCACGCCAGCATCATCGACGGCGTGCGGCTTTCGAAGGCGCGGCGTCTGCGCTACAAGAACAACGACCTCGCGGATCTCGAGGCGCGCCTCCAGGAAGCCGACGCCGCCGGCGCACGCTTCAAACTGATTGCGACCGACGGCGTCTTCTCGATGGACGGCATCATCGCGAACCTTGCCGGGATCTGCGATCTCGCCGACCGTTACGGCGCGCTTGTGATGGTCGACGACTCGCACGCCGTGGGCTTCATCGGCGAAGGCGGACGCGGAACGCCGGAGCACTGCGGCGTACTGGATCGCGTGGACATCATCACCGGAACGCTCGGCAAGGCGCTCGGCGGCGCATCAGGCGGCTATGTCGCCGCGCACAAGGAGGTCACCGACCTGCTGCGTCAGCGTAGTCGGCCGTATCTGTTCTCTAACTCGTTGGCGCCGAGTATCGCGGCGGCATCGCTGAAGGTGCTCGAACTGCTCGACAGCGCTGAAGGCGCGACATTGCGCCGGCGTGTCCGCGAGAACGGCGCGCACTTCCGCCGCGCGATGTCCTCGCTCGGCTTCGACCTTGTCCCCGGCGAACATCCGATCATCCCGGTCATGCTCGGCGACGCGCAACTCGCCTCGAAGATGGCCGATGCGTTGCTCGAAGAAGGCGTCTATGTAATCGGCTTCTCCTACCCCGTCGTACCCAAGGGACGCGCGCGCATCCGCACGCAGATGAGTGCGGCGCATACGCCCGAACAGATCGATCGCGCAGTCGATGCGTTCGCGCGCGTCGGCCGCTCGCTCGGCGTCATCCGCTGAGCAGCACCGCGGACTTTATGCGCATAAACCACGAGGAACGGGCCACGAGCCCTCGACCTTCGAAGAAGCACCACGAAGACCACACGTCAGGAACAAACGCAATGAAAGCCCTCGCCAAACTCGAACGCGCACCCGGCCTCACGTTGACGCGCGTGAAGCGGCCCGAAGTCGGCCACAACGACGTTCTCATCCGGATCCGCAAGACAGCGATTTGCGGCACCGACATCCACATCTGGAAGTGGGACGATTGGGCACAGAAGACAATTCCTGTGCCGATGCATGTCGGGCACGAGTACGTCGGCGAAATCGTGGAGATGGGTCAGGAAGTGCGCGGATTCGCCATCGGCGATCGCGTGTCCGGTGAAGGCCATATCACCTGCGGCTTCTGCCGCAACTGTCGCGCGGGCCGTCGTCACTTGTGCCGCAACACGGTCGGCGTTGGCGTGAACCGCGAAGGCGCGTTCGCGGAATATCTCGTGATTCCTGCGTTCAACGCATTCAAGATTCCGCCCGATATCTCCGACGATCTCGCCGCCATCTTCGATCCGTTCGGCAACGCGACGCACACTGCGCTTTCCTTCAATCTCGTCGGCGAAGACGTACTGATTACCGGCGCCGGGCCGATTGGCGTGATGGCCGCCGCGATCGCGCGGCATGTGGGCGCCCGCAACGTCGTCATCACCGATGTCAACGACTATCGCCTCGAACTCGCCCGCAAGATGGGCGCGACGCGCGCGGTCAATGTTGCGAACGAAAACCTGCGTGACGTGATGAGCGAACTCGGCATGACCGAAGGCTTCGACGTCGGTCTGGAAATGTCGGGTGTGCCGAGCGCATTCACGGCGATGCTCGAATCGATGAATCACGGCGGCAAGGTCGCGCTGCTCGGCATTCCGCCGGCACAGACCGCGATCGACTGGAATCAGGTGATCTTCAAGGGACTCGAAATCAAGGGCATTTACGGACGCGAGATGTTCGAGACCTGGTACAAGATGGTCGCGATGCTGCAAAGCGGCCTCGATTTATCGCCGATCCTCACACACACCTTTGCCGTCGACGACTATCAGCAGGCGTTCGACACGATGCTCTCCGGGAACAGCGGCAAGGTCGTGCTCGACTGGACCGCAGCTTGAACGCTGCTCGTCATTGGCTTGTCATTGAGCAGAAACAGCCGGCGCTTTCGAAAATTCGGCCTGAATGGCGACGTGCACATCGTCGCCGACGGCTGGATACCACGTCGTCAATCCGAACTTCGCGCGGCTGAAATGTCCATCGGCTGAAAAGCCCAGCGTTTCCTGCTTCGTAAGCGGATTGACCGCATGCCCGTTGAAGGTCACGTTCAGCGTAACGGGCTTCGTCGTGCCGCGTATCGTCAGGTCGCCCGTCAATACACCTTTGTCGTCGCCCGTGCGCTGAAAAGCCGTGCTGACGAAAACGATGCTCGGATACCGCTCGACATCGAACATGTCCGGCCCTTTCAACATGCGGTCGAGTAGCGGCACGTTGGTGTTGACGCTCGACGCGTCGATGGTCGCACGCACCGAGCTTCGCGACATGCCGTCCGCATTCCAGTCGAGTTGCGCGGTTGTCCTGTCGAATCGGATGACGAAGCGCGAGTAGTGAAAATGATCGACGTCGAAGCTTACGTTCCAGTGATGCGGATCGAGCTGATAACGTCCCGGCGGCACGCTCGATTCGCTCGACGACACATGATGCGTAACGACCTGCAGCGGCGTGCACGCCGTCAGCGCGGCCGCCGCCAGAAAAGGAACGAGACACTTATAAACGTTCATCGCGCTTTGCCTCGGATACACGTACAAGAAAATTTCGACAAGTTTCGCCGAGATCATGAAAGCGTGCGCAAGCCGTCACGCGCTTTTCGTCAGCACACACAAAAATGCGGCGATCAGGTAGAGTTCGCCTCGACCTCCATCTCAAAAAAGGCGCCATCGCCTGCGCGCGACGGCGGAGAACCCATGCGCACATGGCTGTCCCGTTTCCGAACCTTCCGCGCGCACGTGTTGACGGCCGTCGCCGTCGCCGCGTCGGCCTGGACACCAGCCGCGCACGCGAGCTGGTGTGGAGACGGCCTCTGGATCGACGCGATGGTCGCTTCGCATCACTTTCATCCGGACAAGGATTTCGAGCAGTTCAATCCCGGCATCGGCGCGGAATGCTGGGTCGCGCCGCAATGGGCGGTAACGGGCGGCTACTTCCGCAATTCGCTGTCGAAGCCATCGTTCTATGGCGGCGGCGTCTGGGGCCCGGACTTTCTTCACTGGAACTACATCAGGCTCGCCGTGATGGCCGGCCTCATCTCCGGCTACGACTACGGCAGTTATGGCATCGGGCATAACCATATGGTCGGGCCCGTGGCCGCGCCGCTCATCATGCTCGAATACAAGCACGTCGGCGCGAATATCATTCTGATTCCGCCGATACCGTCGAGCGATCTCCCATTCACGCTGGGCTTCATGCTCAGAATGAAATTCTAGGGAATCCTCAGCGAGACAATAAAGTGTCGACTTTTCGGAAACCTCATTAGAACGCCAATATTGTGGCGATGTTTCACTTCTCTTTTGAAATGGCCGTCTGGCGCGTTGTCACGACGGGCGCGCAGGTCCTTGCAAAAAAACCGGGGGGAACCAAGATCCGACAAAAAGCTGCTTCGTCGTCTGAACATGTCAGTAGGTGCCCAAAATGAAAGTATCGACTTTCCGCGCTCATGCGGGACTCGCGGTTGGTCATAAGACTCTCGAGCTCGATTGGGCGGCAAGCGCTGCTTCTCGAATTGCTTCGGCAGCACGCGCCGGGTTGCCCCGCTGGTGCCCTACCGAGGCGTGATAAGCGCGGCGAGCGTCGCCGGCCGTGCGGTCATAATCTTCGATGATAGTTTGAGCTTCACCTGAGGAACTCGGCCATTCCGTTCGAAAGCCGCTTGGCTCGACGGTCATGATCTTGATGCCTAATGGTTCGACCTCTTTGCGGAGCGTGTCCGACAGTCCCTCCACGGCAAACTTGCTGGCACAGTAGTAACCGACGCCCGTAAACCCGACCATTCCGCCGATCGAAGTCAGGTTGACGATCATTCCGCTGCGGCGCGCGCGCATCCCGGGCAACACAGCATGAATCATATTTGCAGTGCCGAAGAAATTTACCTCGAGCAGTCGCCGCGCGTCGGATTCCGCGGTTTCTTCCACCGCTCCGAAAAAGCCGATACCCGCATTGTTGATCAGAACATCGATCCGGGCGAAATGTGCTTCTGCGGCTTCGACCACTTTCCGGCACTGCTCCCGATCTGTGACATCCAAGGGTAGAACAATCGCATCCCCCTTCCATTGCAATTCGGCGATCGTTTCCGACTTGCGGGCGGTAGCGACGATCTTATCGCCGCTATTGAGAAGATGTTCAGCGATAAAGCGCCCGAAACCAGTCGAGCAGCCGGTCACGAGCCATACTTTTGACGTTTCGTTTCTCATGGTTCCTGTTCCTTGAGACAAATGCGATTGCAAAAGAGCGCATCTGGTAGTCGCAGGGCGCAACAGCCTATGGCTGTTGCAGCACCAAAGAAATGAACTAGCCGGTGGTAAGCACCAGCGCCTCCTTCAGTACCGGAGGCTTTCGCCAGGACTCAGTCCGCGAAGTCGGTGGCTTCGGAAGAGCCCCTCCACGCGTCGAGATCCTGAGCGACTGCTTTGGCCTTGACTGCTGCGAGGTCGTTGGCGATCCTGCCGGCGAACAGATGCAAGGGCGGTGTCTCGACACTGGCTGCCTGGATGATCAGCAGTGCCAGCTTGTCTGGGTCTCCCGCCTGATGGCCGTGCAGCGTGTCCAGGTGCAGGTCGAGCGACGCCTTCGCCTCCGAATAATCGTCGATCTGCCGCTTTGCCACTGCCAGCGCCCCGTTCGACAGGAAGTCGGTGCGGACCGGGCCCGGATACACCACCGTAGCGCGAATGCCGAGTTCAGCAACTTCGGCGGCCAGCGACTCCGTCAAACCCGCCAGCGCGAACTTGCTCGAAACGTAGCTGCCCCAGCCGGCATATCCGCCCTGGTAGCCAACAATCGACGAGATGTTGATGATGTGTCCGCTGCGCTGCCTGCGCAGATGCGGCAGCGCATGGCGCAGTACAGCCGCTGGGGCAAAGAAGTTAACTTCGAAATTCTGACGAAGCTCACCTTCGGACAGTGCCTCGACCGTTCCTTGCTGAGCATATCCGGCGTTATTCACGACCACATCGATGGCGCCAAATGTCTGCACGGACTTCTCGATTGCCTGTCGGATGCTCTGTTCGCTGGTAAGGTCCACTTCGAGCGGAAGGAAGTGGTCGGATGCCTGACCGAACGCTTCCGTCAGCGAAGCTGCGGTGCGCGAGGTCGCGGCCACGCGGTGGCCTTGCTCAAGCAGATGACGGACGAGCTTCTGGCCGACGCCTTTCGATGCACCAGTGATAAACCAGGTACGGGATGCTGATTTCATGATGAAAGTCCTCGAGTAGAAAAGTCGGGTGTGCAATGTCTTTACGGGAGTGCGACGCTCATGCCGCCATCGGCCATCACTACGGCGCCAACCATGAAGCTGGCCTTTTCCGAGGCCAGGAAAGCAATCACCTCTGCAATTTCCTTCGGGTGGGCCGCGCGGCGGATCGGCGCCTTTTTGCCGTGCTCGGCGAGGAATGCCTGACCGTCAGCGTGGATGTGATTGGTGATGTTGGTGATGACGTCGCCCGACCCGACCGCGTTGACGCGAATGCCATGGTCGATGGCTTCCAGCGACAAGGCGCGCGTCAATTGCGCCAGCGCGCCCTTCGAGGCCGCATAGGCTGCGATCGTCGGGAATGCCTGATAGCACGCGTACGAACCCACGTTGACGATGGCGCCGGTCTTTGCCGGCACCATCACGCGCATGGCTTCGCGTGAGAACAGAAACGCACCTGTGGCATTGACTGACTGGATGCTGTTCCAGTCTTCAAGCGACATTTCGACGACGGGCTTGTTGATGATGATCGCGGCATTGTTGACGAGGATGTCGAGCTTGCCGAATCTGTCCACCGCAGCTGCGACAGCCTGCACCGCGCTTTCCTCGCGGGCCACGTCGGCGATGAGGGGCACGATGCCGGGGCGGGCAAGCGCCTCGACATTGGCGCTGCGCCCCACCGCGATTACGTCTGCACCCTGGGCATGGAGCAGTTCCGTAGTCGCCAGGCCAATGCCGCTGGCCGCGCCGGTAACGATAGCGACTTTGCCCGCGAACGTTCCGGTTTCTCGATTGCGTGATGTCATGATGGTTTCCTTGATGGTTGGCCAGATCGGTTGAGTGATAGGTGCCCAACTTTCAGAACGGGCTTGCGGTAGGCCGCACGACTATTTCGCTGACGTCGACATCCGCCGGCTGCTCTACGGCGTAGGCGATGGCGCGAGCGATGGCGTCAGGTGCGATGGCAATGCGGCGGAACTCCTGCATGGCCGACCGTGCGGTGTCGTCGGAAATCGAATCGGCCAGTTCGGACTCCACGACGCCCGGGCAGATCACCGTCACGCGGACCTTGTCGGTCTCCTGACGCAGCCCGTCGGAAATGGCGCGCACGGCAAACTTGGTGGCGCAGTAGACGGCTGCGGTCGGCGTTACGGATAGCCCACCGATCGACGAGATATTGATGATCTGGCCTTGGCCCTGCTGCTCCATGGCCGGCAGGACCGCCGCAATGCCGTGCAGTACGCCACGGATGTTCACGTCAATCATCCGGTTCCACTCGGTTACCTTCAGCGCGTTCAACGGCGACAAGGGCATCACCCCGGCATTGTTGACAAGCACGTCAATGCGGCCAAACGTATCGAGCGCAAAGCGGGCGAAGGCCGCGACGTCCTCGGATGAGGTGACGTCGAGTTCGCGGTAGCGGACGATGCCGCCGGCTGACTGCAGCGACTCCGTCAGCTCGACGAGCCGGTCGGTGCGGCGCGCGCCGATGACAAGCCGATGGCCTTGCGCCGCGAGCAAACGGGCGGCGCCTTCGCCAATGCCGCTGCTTGCGCCGGTGATCAGAATAACTTTGGACTCGGTGGATGAGATTGCCATCTTGCATACTCCTATTGTTGGTTCGAAATTGGCCGCGCCTGTCACTGATAGCGCGGAGGACGACCTTGCCGGAGCTCGGCCTGTTGAACCGCTATGTGTTCATCGGCCGGTGAATGAATGGTAGGAAAGACGGCATCGCAGGCGAATACATGGAGCGATGCCATCGTTGCCTAATCCTATTGATTCGGTTGGCGCATACAGCGGAGGTGAATAAAATGCTGTCTGTCGAAACTTCGGGAGAGCGTGGTGCGAAACAATCGCAATCCGGTTTCCATCCGGATGGTCCGGCTACTGGAGAAACTTGCACCCAGCGAGGGTTACACCCAGTCGGCGCTCGATACCGTGCGGCTGATGCGATCTGATCGCCCGCTCGGGCGCACGCCCGTTTTGTACGAGCCGAGCATCGTGATCGTTTGCCAGGGGCGCAAGCTTGGATTCCTTGGCAACGAGGTGTACGTCTACGATGCGCAGCACTATCTCGTGCTGTCCGTCCCCCTACCGTTCTCGACGGAAACGCAGGCCTCGCCGGACGAGCCAATGCTTGCGGTATCAATCCGGCTGGACCTGCTCGAACTGAGCGAGCTCATCGCGCACATCGGTGCGGCTAGGCAGCATCCCGAAGCGGCGCCAGCAGGCATCGTCTCCACACCGCTGGACGACAAGCTCGCGGGCGCGACAATACGGTTGCTGGAAGCGTTGACTGAGCCGCTCGATGCACAGGTACTGGGGCCGGCGATCGTGCGCGAAATCTGCTATCGCGTACTCACTGGCGAGCAGGGTGCGGCAATGCGTGCGGCGCTGGCACATCACGGCCGCTTCGGACGAGTGGCGCGGGCACTCAAGCGGATCCACACCGAATATGCGGAGCCGCTCAACGTCGCGCGTCTTGCCGAGGAAGCGGGCATGAGCGTTCCCGCGTTTCACGCTAATTTCCGTACGGTGACCCAGACATCGCCGATCCAGTACATCAAGTCCACCCGCCTTCATCAGGCGCGCCTCATGATGATCCGTGATGGTGTGACTGCGGCGGCGGCAGCCGGACGCGTTGGGTACGAAAGCGCGTCTCAGTTCAGCCGGGAGTTCAAGCGCCTGTTTGGCCGGACACCGGTCGAAGAGGTGCGGGACATGCGCGAATCATTTACGCTCTCGCCGGCGGTCCGCTTCGGGACCTGAGCTTCGATAAGCGCCCATATCGAGTATCACCTTCCCGCGCACGTGGCCGCTCATGCTCCGTGCAAGAGCATGGCTTGCCTTTGGAAAAGGGAAGACCGAATCGATGTGCGTGCCCAATTGGCCTGAGCCATGGAGGGCGGCTAACGTTGTAAGCAGCGCTTCATCGGCGCGCGTGGCGAAGTTTTTGCCGGTGGCACCGACATGGTTGCCAAGGACTGGGTCCGGCTTGCTGACGGTAGACGCTAGTGTTCCTCCCGGCTTCAGCACGGACCACGATCGGGCCTGCGTATCGCCACCCACCAGGTCCAGCACCACATCAAATTTCGATGTGCGCGCCGCAAAATGTTCTCGGTTGTAGTCGATCACGTCCGTGGCGCCGAGGCTTTGCACGTAGTCCCGATTGCCGGCCGACGCGGTGGCGCTCACGTGGGCGCCCGCCAGTCTCGCAAGTTGCACAGCGACGCTGCCCACACCACCTGCTGCGGCATGAATCAGAACTGTCTGACCGGCCTGCAACGCGCCATACTCGTGCAGCGCCTGCCAGGCCGTTGAGCGACGCAGCGGGAACCGCAGCCGCCTCGAGGAAACCAAGGGACGCCGGTTTGCGCGCAAGCCGGGCAGCGTCGACAACAGCGCGCGTGGCGAAGGCACCGACGATGCCGATAAACCCCATCACCTCGTCGCCTGGTGCCAGCGTGGTGACGTTGCGTCCTACCGCGATGACGGTGCCCGCAACATCGACGCCGGGCGTGAACGGTAACCGCAGCGGTATGAACGGCGATCGAAATATTCGCGCAGGTGCGCGATCCGGCCATTACGGGCGGTGAGGAAGACGACGTACTACTGCCGGTCGACGTTTCATTGGGCAGACACGTGGTCGTCTTGCTATCTGTATCTCATTGCCATGCGAGGAGGGGCACTTGCGGTGCGACGGCGATTCCACTCACTCACTCACGTGATGTCCAGTCCATTCTCGTTATATAAGGTTCCGGTGCGCATTCTCTTGTGTCGCTGGTGAACGTGACAAGTCGCTCGAGGCCATGATCGAGCATGAGCAGTACGGGCATCTCCGACTACTCAATGACTTCCGCAACTATCTTGCGATCCAGCGGGACATGTCGCGCCGCGAGTTGGTGGGGCGTTCGCTGAGTGACGCGGGCTACACCGGCAAGAATGTCGCCGGCAGGGCGCACGTCAGCGTCAAAAGCGGTGCGACCGTGACCAACGGTCAGATGGTCGCGATGAGCATGCCGGGCTACCTAGACGCGAAGAGCGGCCCGCGTCCCGCCTACGCATGCTTCGTCATTAACGCGGGGCCGGTGCAGGCGCTCACCGACATGCTCGAAATCTTCGACGACGAGGCGAAGATACTCGGCATCGTTTACGCGCGTTATTGAGCTGGCGTCATTGCGGCGGCACCGGAATCATCCACGGAAACACATACGCCTGCAGCATCGCAATCACGCCGATCACCGCCGCGCCCGCGATCGAATGGAAGAACACGGTCCGGAAGATCGGCCCGAGCGCAAAAGCGCGTTCCTTGGGATCGTCGTAGCACGCGGCGCATGCGACCATGATCGATTGCGCATCGATCATCTTGCCCATCACGCCGCCCGTCGAATTCGTCGCGACGATCAGGATTGGATTCAGGTTGAGCTGTTGCGCGGTGATGCGCTGCAAACTGCCGAAGAGCGCGTTCGACGCCGTGTCCGAACCGGTCAGGAACACGCCGAGCCAACCGAGGAACGCCGCGAAGAACGGGTAGAACACGCCCGCGCCCGTGAAAGCGAGTCCGAGCACCGCGTCGGTGCCCGAGTAGCGCGTAAGAAAGCCGAGGCCCAGCACCTGCGCGATCACCAGCACGGGAATCTTCATGCGGCGCATGGTCTGCATGAAGGCGTCCTTCCATTGCACGGCGGACAGACGCAGCACGAAGCCCGACAGCATGGCCGCGACGAACACGCCGGTGCCCGCCGCCGATAGCCAGTTGATCGTGAAGCGGGCCGCTTCCGCTTTGGCGTTGACGGGCGCGACCGGCGGCATCCGATGCACGAGGTTGTGCAGCGCGGGCATGTCCCAGACGGGCAAGGACAGCGTGCCTTTGAAGGGCGAGCCGAGGAGCGTCGTCGAGAAGGTGACACCGGCGAACAGGCTGTTGAGGAATTTCTTGAATTCGGGCACGCCCCACAGCGCGCAACACGCGATCAGAATCACCCAGGGCATCCACGCATACACGGTTTCGCCGACAGAGTATTTGTACTTCCACTCCGACTTGTCGGTCGCGACCGTGGCCGTGCTCTTGCCCTGCCGCGCGAGCGCCTCGCGCTCGGACCTGAGCAGAAAGCGCGTCTTCGGATGCCAGACGAAGCGCAGGAACAGCGCCGTGCAGATCACCGAAAACACGCCCGACACCACATCGGTCATCAGATGGAGCGCGTGACTTCCGGACGCGTAAAACTGCATCAGCGCGAACGATCCGCCCGCGCACAGCATCGCCGGCCAGACTTCGAAGACTTCCTTCCAGGATCCGCCCTCCATCTTCACGAAGGTCGCGACGAGCCAGAACGGCACGAGCAGCGATACGAACGGCAACTGGTGGCCGGCCATCGCGGAGAGCGTGACCTGATCGAGCTCGCTCACGGCGGCGAGCGTGACGATCGGCGTGCCGATCGCGCCCCACGCGACCGGCGCCGTATTCGCGAGCAGGTTGAGCACGGCGGACTGAAACGGCCTGAAGCCGAGCCCGACCATCACCGCGCCGGCGATCGCCACGGGCGTGCCGAATCCGGACGTGCCTTCGATGATCGCGCCGAACGAAAACGCAATCAGCACGCATTGCAGCCTGCGGTCGAACGAGATATGGACGATCGATTCCTTGACGATCTCGAACTTGCCGGTGACGACGCTCATCGTGTAAAGGAACATCGCGGCCAGCACGATCCAGATGATGCCGAGAAAACCGGACAGCGAGCCGAGCGCGAACGCCGACACCGCCGAGGCCACCGGCATCCGGAACACCAGACAGGAGACGATGAACGCGGCGATCACGCCGAACAACGCCGCGTAAGGCGCTGAAATGCCGAGATGGACGTTGCCCTGCGAATCGCGATGGCGATGCAGCGCGATGAAGTAGAGCAGCGTCAGAATGGGGATGGCCGCGACGATCGTCGAAAGGAATACGTTGCCCAACGGGTTGTAGGTCTGCTGGTACATGTCGTTTCCTTTTTCGGTCTTAGGATTCGAACGCTGCCCGCAGTCCAGACGAGACTTCACGCCGGCGGGAAGTGCGAGCACCCGGGCAACAACCTGTTCCTTACAGATTTACTACCGATTCTTTGAGGTATAGCGGGGGGAAGGGTCGAATGCAAGTTTTGCGGCGGCCCGCGGGGAGGCTCGACGAAAACTTCCGAAGGCCGCAGTGGTGCCGTAGGGTCCACCCTCACTCAACGGGAGGGAGGTTCGCAGGTTTGCTAGAGCGCCTGTCAGCATGGGGAACGATTGATAAGGGACGTCGCGGTGCCGTCACCGGACAGCAGAAGGGCCGCATCTGGATGCCGCCCCCGAAACAGGCTCAGAGCTTGCTATCTATTCCAACACGGGAGGTCTTCATGTTCAAACTCTTCGGTCTTTTGACCCTTGCCGTAGCGTTCTCCGGATGCGTTGCCGCTCCGCCGTACGGCTACAGCGAGCCCGTATATGGACCCGGCTACTACGCGCCGGGCCCCAGCATCGGCGTTGGCATTGGCGGTGGCAGCTTTGGATCGGGAGTGGGCGTCGGCGTAGGCGTCGGGTTCTGAGCTGGACGCATTCCTGATACCAATGGCTCCTCAGTCGCGGGACATCGAGCAGCTTCCTGAATACCGTGCCTCTCTCGCGCTTCGGGCCGTTTATGGCCTGCCTGCAACGGGCAGCGATAGAAGTCACGCTTGTCAATATCGGATTCTGAGCGGCTCCGGATGATCACGGGTAATGACGAGCTTCGCGGCTGCGGGGTACCCCGCGATCGTCAAAGGGCTCGGATATTGGTTGCATACGGGCGGACCGGTGCCCCCGAAGCTGGAGCGGACGGTCAAGGGCACCGCCGGACCTGCGGAGGCGAAGTACACCGTGACCTCGCCACCCCGTCTGACCGGAATCGCGAACCGGGGTCCCCACGCGGACAGGATGACGGGATCGCCGCTGCAATCCGTCGACGTGAATTGGCCGGACGAAACAGCGAGCCATTGGAAATCGGTCGCGGAGAAGTGGAAGCTCGCGTCCTGGATCCGCGTGATGGGCACGACGGTGGTCGCGTCCCCGGCCGTGAACGCGACACCGTTTTGACCGCTGAAACTTGCGAGATTGCCGATCACGCGTCCGTTCGCATCGAAGACTCTTAGGAGGCGATGTTTCGCGTGATGCGCAGAATCGTCCGCAAGCGGCGCGATCGTATAGAGCGCGAACAGTGCTCCAGCCAGGAAGCGTTTCATATCGGCCTCCATGAGGACCGCACTCCGACCGCATCAGAAGACGATGCGCAACGGTTCGGGATGACGCTGAGTCAGCGGATACGTGCTTCTGACCGCCCAATACAGCGAGCCTTGGTCGTACGGCGTCGGGCTGCATGAGGTCGCGCCGGAACCATCCGTCTGCCTCAACGACCACACATGCACATTGCCGGAATACCCCTCGACGGCGGTATAAACCGTCACGTCGACACCGTCTCTGACCGCGATGGACGGCGTTGGACTGGCCGATAAGGGAACCAACACGCTTCCGCTGCAGTCGGCCGACGCGTACCCGACGGACGGATAGCCGACCCATTCGTACTCCGATGCCGAGTACTGGGACGGACCGATGCGCTTGTGATCGACGATGACGAACACGGGCTCGCCGTCTATCGCGATATACACGCCGACGACGCCCGCGAAAAACGCCAGCGGTCCGACCGCGCGCCCTTGCGCGTCGTACACCATTGGCAGGCGCGCTTCGTCGCGCGCATCGCCGCGTAAGTTCGAGGATCAAGGCCATGAAAGCTTCCGATGCGCGCGCCATGACCGTCGACCAGCTCGACGACGAGGTGCTCAAGCTCAAGAAGGAGCAGTTCAA
>Ga0207426_1001246_pt1 | contig 22365 bp, 16 predicted proteins | sample AraplaMF_Cvi_mMS_FD_184265 | JGI IMG/M metagenome (GOLD analysis project Ga0207426, IMG submission 184265) | Arabidopsis root microbial communities from the University of North Carolina, USA - plate scrape MF_Cvi_mMS (SPAdes) (version 2) | ecosystem: Host-associated > Plants > Roots > Endosphere... | reverse complement strand
TCCTCAGCGCCATCTCCGCTGCCTTTTCCGCGATCATGATCACCGGGGAGTTCGTATTGCCGGACACGATCGTCGGCATGATCGAGGCATCAACAACGCGCAGCTTCTCAAGCCCATGCACGCGCAACTTGGCATCCACCACCGCCATTGGATCGCTTCCCATCCTGCAGGTGCCGACAGGATGAAAGATCGTGGTGGCGATATCACCTGCACGCCGGATCAACTCGTCATCGCTCTGATATTCCCGGCCCGGCAGCATCTCCTGCGGTCGAAAACGGGAGATAGCCGTCGTTTCCATCAAGCTGCGCGCATGGCGAATTGAATTTGCCGCGAGCAGCCTGTCGCCCGTGGTCGAAAGATAATTGGGACGAATTTCAGGGGCGACCGAGGCATCACGTGTCGTAATATGCACGGTGCCGCGACTTTCCGGCCGGAGGTTGCAGACGGAGACAGTCACGGCAGGATAACGATGCAGCGGCTCGCCGAGCCGGTCGGTGCTGAGAGGCTGGACGTGATATTCGAGATCGGCGGTAGCGACGGACGGATCGCTCTTGGCGAAGATCCCGAGCTGGCTTGGCGCCATCGAGAGCGGACCGGAACGGCTGATCGCATATTGCAAGGCCATGCCGGCTCGGGTGAACAGGTTGTGGTAAAGTTGGTTCAGCGTGCGCGCGCCCTCGATACTGAAGACGGTTCGGATCTGCAGATGGTCTTGCAGGTTTTCGCCGACACCCTGGAGCTCATGATGCACGGGAATGCCGAGGCTCGACAACACATCCGGCCGCCCGACGCCCGAAAGCTCCAGAATTTTTGGAGAGTTGATCGAACCCGCAGATAGAATGACCTCGCGCGACGCGCGGGCGACGCAGGAGCGGCCATTGAGGCGAAAGCGCACGCCGGATACAGCTTTGCCGTCAAATTCCAGCCGCTCGGTTTCCGCGCCTGTCAGCACGCGCAAGTTTACCCGCTTCATCGCCGGGCGCAGGAAGGCTTTCGTCGTGTTCCAGCGCAGGCCGCCCTTCTGATTGACCTCGAAATAGCCGGACCCTTCATTGTCCCCGCCGTTGAAATCTCCGGTCTTGCGAATGCCGAGTTCCTCGGCCGCATCGCGAAAGGCATCGAGGATCGGCCAGGACAGCCGCTGTCGTTCGACGCGCCACTCGCCCCCCGCTCCGTGCAAGGCCGATTTGCCGCGATAATTGTCCTCCGATTTCAGGAACCAGGGCAGCACGTCATCCCAGCCCCAACCGGCATTGCCTGCCTGCCGCCAGCCGTCATAATCCGCCGCCTGCCCGCGCATGTAGATCATGCCGTTGATCGAGGAGCAGCCGCCGAGCACCTTTCCGCGCGGATAGTTGAGCGCCCGGCCGTTGAGGCCGGCCTCGGCCGCCGTCTTCATCATCCAGTCGGTGCGCGGATTGCCCATGCAATAGAGGTAACCGATTGGCACATGCACCCAGTGATACCGATCCGAGCCGCCGGCCTCGATCAGCAGCACCCGGTTTCTCGGGTCAGCCGAGAGCCGGTTTGCCAGCACGCAGCCGGCCGACCCCGCACCGACGACGATGAAATCGTAAACGCCTTCATCCATTGGCGCTTCATTCAGGGGCGCTTGTTTCATGGGCGCTTCATTCATGGGCATGGTCACGCTGCAACTCCTGTTGCGAGGCTTTGGGCCTCCGAAAGCCGCCGCCACAGCGGCGTCATCGCCTCGTTAATATCCGTGTAAAGCCTGTAACGGGTGGCGTAGTGGGCCGACAGCACAGCATTGGGCTGATAGTGCCGATCGGTCCGCACCATGGCGGTGGCGCCTTCGGTGAAATCGGCAAACAGCCCGACACCCGTGCCGGCCGCAATCGCAGCCCCGAGCGCCCCTGTCTCCCGCGACACGGCAACAGTGACGGGAACACCCAATACATCCGCAAATATCTGCGGCCAAAGCCTGCTGCGCGAGCCACCGCCAGAGAGCACCGCCTCCTCGAAGTTCGCACCCGCCTTGCGGATGGTCTCGATATGTTGGCGATGACCGAAGGCGACACCTTCGAGAAGTGCCCGGATCAGATGTCCCTTGGTGTGCCAGCCAGCCATGCCATAGAAACCGGCCCGCGCATGGCCGTTCTGCTGGGCGCCATAGAGAAAGGGGTGATAGAGCGGATCATCCGCAGCCGGCGCGACCGCAGCCGCGAGCGCGCAAGCCGCATCGAAGGGCGAGACGCCTTCTGGATGCTCGTCCTCGAAGAATTCCCGAACCAGCCATTCAAGATTGGCGGCCGACGTAGCGCTGTTTTCCATCGCCATGTAGCGGCTGCGGTCGAAGGTGGAGGACATGAAAACCGGGCCATCAAGGTCGGGACCATCGATGATCACCTGATTGATGCTCCAGGTGCCGGCGATGATCGAGGCGCTGCCGGTGCGCGACACGCCCGAGCCGAGCGCCGAGGCGACGACATCGAACAGCCCGCCGACGACCGGTGTGCCGGCCGCAAGCCCGGTCTCAGTCGCGACCTCTTGCGTCACATGACCGGCGATATCGGCGCTTTCGATCAGCGGCGGCAGCATATGCATGCTCTCGGCAAGGCCGTAAGCGGCCATCAGCGCCTTGTCGTAGCGACGGGCGGCGAGATCGAGCAGGCCGGCGCCGGACATATCGGAGACCTCGCTGACGCGGCTGCCGGTCAGCCGGTTGACGACGAAATCCTTGGAGAAGAAAACCGTACCAATACGCTGGAAGAGGTCGGGACGATGGCGTTTCAGCCAGGCAAGCAGCGTCGGCGTCTGGGATGGCCAGGGGCGCTGGCGGGCGATCGGTGCGGTGCGGTCGCCGACCCCTTCAGCCGCCCATTCCTCGACAAGTCCTGTTGCACGCGTGTCGAGGGACTGGATTGCGATCAGCGGCTGGCCATCGCGATCAAGGGCATAGAGGCCGTTGCCATGGCCGGCGCAGCCGATGGCGGCAATATCGGAGGCAGCAATGTTTGCCTTGTCGAGGCACGTGCGGATCACCCGTTTGGCATTGGCCCAGAGTTCGCCGAGATCGCGCTCGACATGGCCGGGGCACGGCATGCGGCTATGGCCCTCCTCCCCGGCATGCGCCAGCTCCCGGCCTTCGAGATCGAAGATCACCGCCTTGATGACGGTGTTTCCGGCATCGAGCCCCAACAGATATTTTGCCATTGCGAACCCCTCCCAAGGTTCTGTCAGTCTTGCGTGGTTTTAGCCGAAAGCCTAGCGCCGATCCCCAATTCTCCCCATCTGGGAGAAGGCGGCCCGAAGGGCCGGATGAAGGGCTCGCTGCATGCTCAGGATTTGCCGCAGCACGCCCTCATCGCCTCGCATACGCTCGGCACTTCTCGCCGCTGGGATCAAGGGAACCACAAAACCTCACCCCCGCTGATAAACTGCAAACGCCTCTTCGCCGCTTGCATCCTCGTGGATGATCGCCATCAGACCGCGCACGACGGCGCCTGGATTGGCGTGCTGATAGATGTTGCGCCCGTAGACCATGCCCATCGCACCCTGCCGCATCAAGGCCGCGGACTTCGAGAAGACCGCGGACAGATCCTCCTTGCCGCCGCCGCGGACCAGAACCGGGCAACGCGCCGCCTCGATGACGCGATGAAAATCCTCCGGGTTGGTCGTGGGATCGGCCTTGACGATATCGGCGCCCATCTCGCGGGCAAGCCGCGTCAGCGTCACGATCTTGTCGGCATCGCCATCGACCATGTAACCGCCGCGCTCCGTCACAGGCTGCATCACCAGCGGCTCGATCATCAGCGGCATGCCGTATTTCTCGCAATCGGCACGCACGCGCGAAATATTCTGGACGCACTGGCGGAAGAGATCGGGCTCGTCCGGCAGCATGAACAGATTGACGACGACGCAGGCCGCATCCATCTGCAGCGCGCCGATCAGCGGCTCGGCCTCGTTTTGCAACACGGCCCACATATCGCGATGGCGGATGCGGTTGTAGGGGTTGCCCATGTCGAGACGCATGACGAGCGATGGTTTGTCCTTGCCGGGCAGGTCCTGCAGCAGGTCGGCCTGGCCGTAATTCATCTGGATCGCGTCGGGCCTCGCGTCGACCAGCGCCTTCACGACGGCCGGCATGTTCGCCAGGCCGTCAAGGAAGGACGGCTCGTTACAGACGCCATGATCGATCGCCACATCGAGGCAACGGCCGTTGCCGAACAGCCGGTTCATCCGGACCTTGCTGACGTCTCGCATTGTTCACTCCTTTGTTCGTTCCTTGCGGAAAGGGTTTGCTCCGAAACACCGTGACGGTCGTTCAGGAGGGTCAGAAAACGGGTGCGCTCCTCGGTCGCGCGCTGCGGCGGCCAGCCTTTTTCGGCGGCGAGAATGGCGAGGGTGGCATCGGCCATGTCGAGCGAAAGTTCGCCGGTGATGGCGAGCGTCGTGCGGCGCAAAAGAAGATCGTCCAGATGCTCCACCGCTTCCGAGCGGATGAGATGGATGAGCTCGCGGGCGCTGTATCCGGCATGCGGCAGGGCGTGATCGGGAGGCAGGGCATGATCCGTTGCGACGAGGAAGCGGGCGATTTCGGCCGCGTCGGTACCATAGCGCGTGAAGAGGGTGGCGATGCGATCCTCCTTAAGGCCGGTCGCGCCGGAAAGCTGCCGAAGCCAGTCGCTGCGATCCTTGGGAAAGCTGCGCCCGCCGCCGAAGGTGCGATCGGCGGTATCGATGCGGCGCTTGCGGCCGAGCCGGTCGAGCGCCATGTCGGCGGCGAGTTCGCCGAAGGACCGGAAGGTGGTCCACTTGCCGCCGATCATGCAGAGCACCGGCGGGCCGAGATCGCGGCCCTCGACGACCGTGCAGAAATGATCGCGCGGGATGCGGCCGGTGAAGCTGTCGTTGCTCGCCGGCAGCGGCCGAACGCCCGCGAACTGGAAGACGATCTCTTCCGGGCGGATGACGATGCCCGGCAGCACGAAGGCCAGCGATTGCAGAATGTAATCGCGCTCGTCGGCCTCGCAGCGCACCGTGCCGGGATCATCGACGCGGATATCGGTGGAGCCGACCAGCACCTTGCCGAGATAGGGAAAGAGGATGCAGATGCGACCATCCTCGTTCTCGTAATAGATCATGTGGCCATCGAGCAGGTCGCGCAGACCCGGATGATCGATGATCAGGTGCGAGCCCTTGGTGCCGCCCATCAACGGCGCGGGACGGGCATCCTCGGGGAAGAGCGAGCCATTGGCGATGTCGATCCAGCCGCCGGTGGCGTTGACGATCAGCGCGGGCCTGATCGGCAGCGATTGTCCGGAGATGGCATCGTGCAGGAGAAAGTGGCCGGCGGGGGCGTGTTCGAGCGTCGCATAGTTGAGGGCCTGCGCGTTCGGACCAGCCGAAATCCCGTCGAGCAGAAGCTCGATGCCGATGCGTTCCGGGTGGCTTACCCAGGCATCGTAATAGGTCGCGGCGCTGCGGATTGCCGGGTTGAGCGCCGGCCATTTGGCAAGCGTGCCGCGGCGGCCGCGAAACTGGTGTTTCGGCATCAAGGCCCGTTTGCGGGTCAGGAAATCATAGATGGCAAGGCCCGTCTTGATGGCGATGGCACCGCGGCGGCTCGGGCGGCGGGTGAGGCCGAGAAACCGCACGATGCCGTTGCCGAGGCCGGAGAAAATGTCGAAGATCGGTACTGTGGTCGGCAGCGGTGCGACGTAATGCGGCGCGTTGCGCAACAGCCGGTCGCGCTCGACCAGCGATTCCCGCACGAGGTCGAACTCGCCGTTTTCGAGATAACGCAGGCCGCCATGCACCATGCGCGACAGCGCGGCACTCGCGCCGGAGCAATAGTCGCCCTTCTCGACCAGCAGCACGTTCACGCCCTGCAGCGCCAGCTCGCGGAAGACGCTGAGCCCATTGATGCCGCCGCCGAGGACGCACACATCCACCTTCGGGCTTTTGCGAAACCCGTTCCATGTCTCTTCACGGTTCATGATGACAGCCTGTTATCCGTCCATGTGGGCCAGTTTCGCCGCCAGCGCCGCGTCGATGGCCTTGAGATCGTCAACCGAAAGCCGGAGCGTGCCGGCCCTTGCATTGTCGAATGCCTGTGCCGGGTTGCGCGCACCACAGAGGGCAAAAGTCACGCCCGGCTGCGCCAGCGTCCAGGCAATCACCACCTGGGCGACGCTCGCGCCATGCAGCTCGGCGACGGGTCGGATCACCTCCGAGAAATCCTTCGCCTTCTGCCGGTTGGCGACGGAAAAGCGCGGATTGTCCTTGCGTTGGTCGTCACCCGAGAAAATGCGATCCGGTCCGATGGTACCGGAGAGCAGGCCGAGTGCCAGCGAGGAATAGCTGAGCGTCGACACGCCGTTTTGAACAGTGAGCGGCAGCAGGTCCGCCTCGATCCCGCGATCGATCATGCTGAACCGCTCCTGGATCGCATCGAGTGATCCGGTTTGAATGTATTGCCGAAGCTCAGAGCGATCGACATTGCTGGCACCGATGGCACGGATCTTGCCCGCCGCCTTCAACTCTTCAAGCGCCCGCACCGTCTCCTCGATCGGTGTCGTTACGTCCTGCCAGTGGGTGATGTAGAGGTCGATATAATCCGTGCCGAGCCGGCGCAGGCTTTGCTCGACCTCATGGATGATCGAGTCGCGCCCGAGATAGCGGTGAACCGGCTTGCCATCCTGATCGAAGAAATGCTTGCCGTTCTGCGTATGCCAGACAAGGCCGCATTTGGTGGCGATAACGGCCTTGTCGCGGCGGCCGGCGATGGCCTTGCCGACGATCTCCTCCGAGCGGCCGAGGCCGTAAGCCGGCGCCGTGTCGATGAGGGTCACGCCGGCATCAAGCGAGGCCTGGATGGCGGCGATGGATTGCGCCTCATCGGTGCCGCCCCACATCCAACCGCCGATCGCCCAGGTGCCCAGCCCTACGGCCGAGGCCGCGACGCCGGAGCGCCCGATCTCGCGGATCAACTGCTCGCCGCTCATGCCGAAAACCCTTCCCCGGATGCCATTTCAAGGATACGCGCCCCGGTCGCCTCGTCGGTGACGAGCGTATCGAGATGGTTGCCGCGTAGCACGCTCAGGATGGAGCCGGCCTTGCTGAGGCCGCTTGCCACGCCGATCTTGGTCGGGATCGCCGCGAATTCCTCAAGCGTCAGCGAAACCAGTGCGCGGTTGAGACTGTAGTCGCAGACCCGGCCTTCGCCATCGAGCAGATGGGCGAGCAGTTCCGCCCTTGCGCCGGAATGTTCGATGGCCTTGCGGTCCTCGCTGGAAGAGGGGTGCAGGTCGTAATAGGTCGAATCCGAGCTCAGGATCGAGCCGATGCCGACGACGGCGACCTTGGCTTCCCGCGCCCGCTGGAAGACATCGGCGACGGCGCGCATGTTGATCAGCATGCCCCGCTGCTCGGCATCATCGGCAAAGAGCGGCGCGTGGATCTGGTAGGAACGTCCGCCGAGCCGATCCGCCATCAGGGTAGCGACGTGGTTGACGTCGGTATAGTGCTTGCCCTGCACGCAGCCGGTCGCGGGGATCACCTCGACATCGAAGCGACGAGCGGGCTGCAGGCCGGCGACGACGGCGCCGACACCCTTGCCCCCGGTGATGCAGATGGTGTCGCCATCGGCGATCTCCTCGATCAGCAGGCGGGCCGCCGCCTCGCCCACAGCCTGCAGCGCCGTCTGGGGATTGTCGGATACGGTCGGCACCACCACGGCGCGGCTGATGCCGCCGAGCGCCAGTAACCGCTCTTCCATATCCACCAGCGGCTCGACCGGCGATTTGATCTTGATCTCGACGAGGCCGAGCTGGCGGCCGCGCTTGATCAGCCGATTGACGGTGGCATGCGAGATGCCGAGTTGGTCGGCGATCTGTGCCTGCGTCAGGCCCTCGAGAAAATGCAGCACGAGCGCCTGGTGCATCTGGCGCGCGATGACGATTTCCTCGCGCGGCGTTGTCGTCTTTTGTTTCAGTTTGGCGATTGGCATATCAGGCAGCCTTCCGCTTGTGCAGAAAATGGTCGATGGAAACGGCGGCGAGAAGAATGCAGCCTTTGATCATGTCTTGCCAATAGACGGAGACGTCGAGCAGGATCAACGACGACGTGACGACCGAGAGCAGCGCGATGCCGAGGATGGCGCCGAAGATCGTGCCGGAGCCACCGTTGAGCGAGGCACCGCCGATGACCGCCGCCGCGATGATGTTAAGTTCCATTCCCACGCCGAAGGTCGGGGTCGCAGCGCCGAAGCGGGACATGTAGATCACCCCTGCGACGCCCGCGAGGGTCGAGCAGAGAACCGTCACCCAGAACTTCACCTGGTTGGTCCTGATGCCGGAATAGAGCGCCGCCTTCTCGTTGCTGCCGGTATAGAACACCTTGCGGAAGGCGGTGGCCCGGCGCAGCAGGAAATCGAACAGGACGACGACGGCGACGAAGATCAGGATGACGTAGGGAATGCCGTGGAAGGTGCCCTGTCCAACCGCCTTGAATCCTGCCGGCAGGGTAAAGAGCGAGAGCGGCGTGCCCTTGGTGATGATGAGGCACAGCCCGCGCACGATCACCATGCCGGCGAGCGAGGTGATGAAGTGGTTGAGCCCCACTACGGTCACGAAGAAACCCATGATCGCGCCGATGACGCCGCTGGCAAGAATGCCGATCAGTGAGGCCGTCCATGGATCGAGCCCGGCAAGAAACAGCGAGCCGGAGAGCACCATGGCGAAGCAGACGACCGAGCCGACGGCGAGATCGATGCCGCCGACGATGAGCAGGATCGTCATGCCGACGACGACGATGCCTTCCACCGAAAAGCTCATCAGCATGGCGCGGAAATTGCCGAGCGTCAGGAAGTGTGGCGAGGCGAAGCTCATGGCGAGGCAAAGCGCCAGGATGATCGCGATCAGTCCCGCTTCGCGCATGCTGCCGATGCGTTTGAAGTGCCCCGTCTTCGGGATATCCGCCGCTATCGTGTCGATTGCCATTCCCGTCTCTTTCTCCTTACGCGGCATGATCAGCCGTCCTTGCCGCACTGACCCCCGATGCAAGGCGGATCACCGTTTCTTCCGTCATATCGTCCCCGCCCACTTCGCCGGCAATGCGCCCTTCGCGCACGACCAGAACGCGGTCGCAGAGCCCGAGCAGTTCCGGCATTTCCGATGAAATGACGACGATGCCGATGCCCGAGCCCGCGAGATCGCGCAACAGCCGATGGATTTCGGTCTTCGCGCCGACATCGATGCCGCGTGTCGGTTCGTCCATCAGGATCACCTTTGGTTTGACGGCAAGCTGCTTGGCAATCGCCACTTTCTGCTGGTTGCCGCCTGACAGCGATTTGACCGGGGCCTCGACGCCGCCCATGCGCACCGCAAGCCGCCGCGCCAAATCCTCCGCCAGCGCCGCCTCGGCGCGACCGTTGAGCAGGCCGGCATGGTTGGTGAGTGCCTTCAAGTTCAGCACCGAGATATTCTGGGCGATCGACATCTCCAGGAACACCCCGGAGCCCTTGCGGTCTTCCGACAGATAGACGATGCCCGCCTTGACCGCATCCGCATAGGCGCGGATTGCCTGCGGCCTGCCATGCAGTCGGACTTCGCCGGCGGCATGGCGTAGCCCGCAAATGCCTTCGGCGATCTCCGTGCGGCCGGAGCCGATCAGGCCCCCGATGCCGAGGATTTCACCCTGGCGCAGATCGAAGCTGATATCATGGAATCGAGCACCATCACCGAGGCCATCCACTTCGAGGATGGTTTCGCGAGAGGCGACTTCTGCCCCGAGCTTTTCCGGATAGAGCTGGGTGATCTCGCGGCCAACCATGCGGCGCACCACATCATCAGCCGTGACATCGTCAATCTTGTCGGTGCAGACATACCGACCGTCACGAAAAACGGTCACGCGGTCGCAGAGGCTGAAGATCTCAGCCATGCGGTGGCTGATATAGATGATCGAGATGCCGTTCGCCTTGAGGTCGCCGATGATGGCGAAGAGCTGCTGCGCCTCGGTTTCGGTAAGCGCTGCGGTCGGCTCGTCCAGAATGAGCACGCGGCAGTCGAGCGTCAGCGCCTTGGCGATCTCGACAAGCTGCTGACTGGAAATCGGCAGGTCCGCGACCTTCTGGCGGACGTCGATGGCGGCGAGCCGGTTCATCACCTTTTGGGCATCGCGCTCCAAAGTGCGGTAATTCATGAAAGGGGCACGCCGGCGGTTGGTCGCTGCCATGAACATGTTCTCGGCCACCGTGGCATCAGGGCAGAGGGCGATTTCCTGATGCACCAGACCAATTCCAAGCGCCTGCGCGGCAGCCGGTGAAGCGATGCGGACGGGCTTTCCATCGACGCGGATTTCGCCTTCGGTCGGCTGCAGCACGCCAGCGATGATGTTCATCAGCGTTGATTTGCCGGCGCCATTTTCGCCGCAGAGCGCATGGACTTCGCCGCGCTCGAGCGTGAAGTTGACATCCGTCAGCGCCCGGATCGCCCCGAAATGCTTGCTTATGCCATGAATGGTGAGCACCGGCTCCGCCATCGTCTTTTCCTTATTCATGACCGGTCCCCGATCGAGTCGGCTGCGATAATCTGTCTTCTGCCCAGCACGGAAAAAGCCGAGCTTACAAGGCGTTGAGGGGATAGTGCGGCAAGTTCTGGCCCAACCATCCCCCTCATTTGGCTCTCCAGGCGCACCTTCTTTCCGAAGGTGACAAGGGCCGATGCACTTACTCCTCGATACCCTTCGTGCCGCGGCGCTTCAGGTACTTGTCCCAATAAAAGTCGTCGGCATTTTCGGCAGTGACGATCGAAAGACCATTGTCGACCACTGGGATGCTCATCGGGTTGAAGCCCGATCGCTTGGCGTCGTTCATCGGGTCGATCAGCTCCGGATGCTTGGCAAGCCACAACAGCATGAAGCCCATGTAGCCCTGCATGCCCTGGTTAGGGTTGATCGAGCCGAAGACTTCACCGGCCTTGATCATGTCGAGAATGTTGGCGTTGACGTCAGCGCACATGACAAGAACCTTGCCGCCATTTTCCTTGGACGCCTGTGAGGCGCCGATAGCGGAGTTCGCTTCCGGCATGAAGACCGCGCCGAGATTCGGATTGGCCTGGATGATACTCGAAAGCCCTTGATAGGCCTTGGTCGGGTCCTGGTTGGAAGCGGCGCGACCAACCAGCTTCATGTCGGGCCACTTTTCCTCCATACGGCCGATGAAGGCGGCGATGCGCTTGTCATGATTGTCCTGGCCCGGATTTTCCAGAACCGCATATTCGCCCTTGCCACCCAGCTTCTCGGCGATTGCGTCGGCAGCATAGATGCCTTCGCGGGTGTTGTCCGAAGTGATGAACGAGACGCGCTTGGAAAGCGGCGAGTCGGCTGCAAAGGTGACGACGGCAGTACCCTGCTCGGTGGCGCGATTGATCGGCTCGATGAACGGATCGGAGTTCATCGGATGGACAAGGATGCCGGCCGGGTTCTGGGCCAGCGCCTGATCGAAGGTGGCGATCTGCTTGTTGACGTCATATTCCGGTGTACCGGTATATGCGGTTTCGCAGCCGAGCTGCTGACCGGCCTGCTTGAACATCTCGTAGACCGGGAACCAGTATTCCACACCCGAGACCATGACGTTCATGACGTATTTTTCACCCGGCTTGCAGCGGAACGGACTGTCCGTTTCCGCGGATGCCGTGCCCGCAAAAAGCGTTGTTGCAAGGACCACCATGGCGGTCGAGCTGATAAATTTGCGCAAGATTCCTCCTCGAGGCCGAAGCCCCTCCCAAAAGCCTGAGGGCGTCACGTTGACGCCGCTGATCGCGTTGAAATCGAACTTCCTCCTCGAAGTCCGATGAGAGCAATAAAGGCGAAGATCAAATGCGTGTCAATATAATTCACACAATGAAATATATTTCACGCAATGCGATGTGGGGAAAGTGTCAATAGAATGCAGGGGAAACCTTCAATAGGAATCCGGTGAAACCGTTAATAGCGTCCCGATGAAACTGACAGTACACGTCGGAGAAATGACGAAGCCCAGATCGGTCACCGCCGGTAGCGCTGCTTCTCGACCGTCGTGTCCTCAGTCCACACCTGATCTTCGATACGCTCTGACGCACCTTGCCAGTATCCGCAGAGATGATCAGACGGCGTGCGGTGGGTGACCGTACGCAGCACGTCGGCGAGGCCAGCGCAGAGCCATATGGCGGGTGTCTTCCTTCCAGGCGACCATCGCCATGTACCAATCCGGGTACTTCACCGAGAAGCGGTGGTGGATGCCGTCGTACGAGCGCTCGGCGCGGGCGAAGAAACTCTCGATCCTGTTGGTGTCGGTACCGTCCTCGGTCTGGTAGGCGTGGGCTGCTTTTCCCTTCGGACACCAACTTGTGGAATTTGCTACCCAAACCCGCAAAATCGCGCACACATCCGTTGGCGCTAACAAGTCAACGTCATCAGGCGAACACTGACCCGCACATTTGACGATCAGGCCGACCGAAATCTCACAACGGAGAGAGCGATATCAGTGATGTGCGTGTCGGGCGTCGGCACCGGCGGAACCCGCTCGGTTGCAGGCCTCTCTCAACTTCGTTTTCGCCTCTTCGAGGGCCTCCTCACCATATAAGGTCACGAAGCTCTCCTGATAGTAGCCATTCGCTGCCAGTCCCCCATGGATTTCCATCGGCAGCGCATGCGGGGAAAGCCGACTGATCTCCTGAAGATTATCCTTGCCGACCGTCTCCATCAGATGAAGGCTATGTTTTCCATCGACAATCACGCTCACCATCGAGATTTCCCGCCCGGGACTTGAACGGTCGGCCGGCATGATGCGGCATTCGACGGACATCTCTTCCAGCAACCCGTGCTGCTTGCCTTTCTCGGCCTCGGGAAAGATCGAATAGCCAACGATCTTCGCATTGCTGGTGGCCGGCCTGAAGGCATGGGCGTTCGGCTGGCGGACAGGATGTTCGCACAGAAGGGAGTTGAGGCGGGCCAGTATGGCATCTGCGGACCCGACAAGGGGCTGACTTCCGAGCATCGTCAGGCGGAGCTGCCCGTCCTTTACGCGAGGTACGCTGAAGATGAAGTTGGGACTGTTGAAATTCCTCTGCACGATCTTGAACGCAATTTGGGAATCAACGAGGTCGTAAAAGAGACCGGATGGGATCACGGCACTTCTCCTTTGAGAGTCTTGAAACACCAAACGAGAAACAAGGGCTGGGGCAACGCTGATCGCCGCATACAAGGTGGCAGCGAACCGAATCGCTTTCACTAGGGTCCCTTTTATCCCGTGCTGTGTCAATTTGACGGAGCGGAAGCCGAGAAGCTGGCTTGGAAGCGCAGTGATCCTGGCCAACGCCGAGCGCCTAAGTTAGGAGTGACACCACCCGAGCCCGATGAGCGCCTGCCGCAGTTGGGTGACGACGTCGATTGGCGTATGTCTCGAGGTGATGAACGGCAAGCCATTGCGACGTGCCGTCCACCCCACGACCGTGAGGTCTCTTGCTGCCGGCTCGAAGCGTTGCGCCAGGGCATAGGTCTTGCAGTCAATTGCGGCAAGGTCTGCTGCGCCTTCGGCGACCGCCTTGATCGATCGGCGGTGGCTGCCGCTCTGCTCCCGATGCGAGAAGATGTCGAGCGTCTCGCCCATGCCTTTAAGGTCTGACGCCAGGGCCAGAATGCCGGACATGGAGTCGACGTCATTGTAAGAGAATCGACGTCCGCGCAGCAGGTCGAGTGGAATAGCGGCACTGCCGTCAAGCGGGGGCGGCATCGCGTTCGCTCCCCCGCCACGCATTATTATCGCACTCGAATAGCAAGGACCCTCTCCTCCTTCGATACCGTCGTAGCCGGGTTGGCCGACTATTTGAATGTGATCGGCCAGGCCACGCTCTATCGGACCCCAGCATGCCTGTGCGAGGAGGAGTTCGGGATGTAACCAGAGCGAGCTTGGATCGAACTCGCTGGCCGGCAAATTTGCCGGATCGGAGGCTATGAGCTTTCCGCCAGGTTCCCCGAGAGCTCCCGGGTTGGAAGGAAGGTCTTTACGCGTGCGGGCCAGTCGCTCCGGGGCGTCGATGCCGCGGCAACGCAACTCGTCCCGAAGCTGCTCCCACTGCGCATCGGTCTCCGTTCGCACCTCCGGCCAATCGTACATCGGCAAGGCGGCAATCAGCCCCACGGAACCGGTCAATTCCTTACTTGCAAGGAGCTTCTGATCTGATTGCTGTAGCGGCATAGGATGTTATCGCGTTGGAGGATGATCACTATTAAATCGATGTCTCGGCCGATGCCAGCGTCGGACAAATCATGGCCTCGCGAAGCATGTTCGCTTCGAAGTCTGAAGCGCGGCCGTTCTCAGCTTCCGGCAGACAAGCCAGAACGATCAAGTATGTCCTCGATCAGGCCCTTTTTCATCACAGCGGCGCGGTCGCACATATGGGCGACGACGCCGGGGTCGTGGCTGACCAGAATGAAGGTGATACCCTGTGAGGTCTTGAGGTCGTTCAAGAGATTGAGGATCCCTGCCTGTACTGACACGTCGAGTGCCGAGGTTGGCTCGTCGAGCAGCAGCAATTTGGGTTTGAGCAGCAGCGCTCGGGCTATGGCCACGCGCTGCCGCTGTCCACCGGAAATCTGGTGCGGGTAGCGCTGCGCAACCGCCGCCGGTAGCCCGACCTGGTCGAGCGCAACACGCACGCGTTCGGTAACGTCTGGTATGCCGCGGATTGACAGCGGTTCGCCCAAGATGCGCGCGATGTGATGGCGAGGATGCAGCGACGAATATGGATCCTGGAACACCATCTGGATCTCCTCGCGCAGCATCCCGGTGATCCTGCGCCCCGCTGCCAGGGGCTGACCGAAGACCGAAATGTCGCCCTGCCAATTCGTGTTCAACCCGGCGATTGCGCGCAGCACGCTCGTCTTGCCGCATCCGGAAGGTCCGATGAGACCGAAGGTTTCACCAGCGGCAACGTCGAAGGAGACGCCGCGTACGGCCGTGAAGCCCTTCGAGGCGCCCTGAAAGGTGACCGAAAGATCCTTTACCGCCAGCGCGCTCACTGCTCGTCCTCGTAAACCGGCAACCGCGTGCCATAGGTGGCCGCCGACGGTCGCGCCGCCCAGAGCGCGCGGGTATAGGGCGATCCGGCATGGGAGAGGTCGGCGGATGTCATTTCTTCCTCGATACGTCCCTGCCGCATGACGAGCACACGGTCTGCGTAGCGAGACACCTGCTGCAGGTCGTGACTGATCAGCAGCAGGCCCATGCCGAACTCCTCCGTCAACGAACGCAAGAGCGTCAGCATCTGGTCCTGCAGGTCACGGTCGAGAGCCGAAGTCGGCTCGTCGGCAATGAGCAGCTTCGGCCGATTGATCAGCATTGCAGCGATCATCACCCGCTGTCCCATGCCGCCGGAGAGTGCCGCCGGATAGCTTGCGTAGATGCGCTTCGGATCCGGCAGTCCGACTTTCTCCAGCATGTCCAGTGCCCGCTCGCGTCGCTCGACAGCCGAAAGCTTCGTGTGCAGAAGTAGCGCCTCTTCGACCTGCCGACCGACGCGGTGCGCCGGATTGAGGGAATATCTCGGATCCTGCAAAATCAGACCCAAGCCTGTCCCGCGCAGAGCATTCCAGTCAGCTCTCGAACGCGTGGCGAGGTCCTTGCCGTCAAAGACCAGGCGTCTGGCACGCATCACTGCGCCGCGCGGCAGGAGACCCATTATGGCTCGTCCCGTCATTGACTTGCCAGAGCCGGATTCTCCAACGAGCGCCAGGATCTCGTGTCCGACTGAAAAGGAGATCCGGTCGACAACGGAAACCAGGCCTGCATCGGAGGGAAAGGAGATCGAAAGTTCCTCGGCAGACAGAAGCGGTTCAAGCATGGCGCGGATCCAGAATGTCGCGCAGGCCATCGGCCAGCAAGTTGAAGCCGAGCGAGGTAACAAGGATGGCGAGCCCGGGCGCGGCAGCGACCCACCATTGATCGAAGATCACCTGCGTGCCCTCGGCGACCATTGAACCCCACTCCGCCGTCGGCGGTCGTACTCCAAGGCCAAGGAAGCCAAGGCCGGCGGCAGCAAGGATGATGCCTGAAAGGTCGAGCGCCAGCCGAATGACGGCCGATGGCAACACCAGCGGAAGGACATGTCCCCAGAGCAGCCTGGCCCCCCTGATGCCCACCATTTCGGCTGCCGCGAGATAGTCGCTCTGCCTGAGCGCTCCGGTCTCAACGCGCGCCTGACGGGCGTAGGCCGGCCAACTCGTCAAGGCGAGCGCCAGGGCACCGTTGATAAGCCCGGGCCCCAGGATCGCAACAAAGGCGAACGACAACAGCAATCGCGGGAAGGACATGACGATGTCGGTGATACGCATCAGGATACGCTCCGTCGCGCCGCCGAAAAAGCCTGCGAGTATACCAACGGCAATACCGAGCGGCGCCATCAGCAATGCCACAATGAGCACCAGGAGCAGGGTCGGCCGTGCCCCGTAGATCAAGCGCGAGAGGATGTCGCGTCCGAAGCCATCGGTGCCGAGCCAGTGGGCAGCACTCGGGGCCATGAGGCGATTGGCCGTTTCCTGCAGATTCGGATCGTAGGGCGCGACAAACGGCGCAAGCAGCGCAATGGCGAGGATGAAAATCACGATGCCACCGCCCGACGCTGCCGAAGGGGACCGAAGCATCCGCCAACCAAAGGACATCCCGCCGATCCGCGCTTGTTCGATGGCGCTCATCGCTTTCTTTCCACTTCCAGCCGAGCCACGGCGAGATCGGTTAGCGCGTTGAGAAGCACAAAGGAGGCACCGACGACAAGCGTGGCTCCCAGGATCGCAGGCATGTCGCCGGCAAACATCGCCGTCGTCAGGTAACGTCCGATCCCCGGCCACGCGAAGACAGTTTCGGTCAGGACGGCTCCCTCAAGCAGGCTTGCATAGGAAAGGGCAATCACAGTCAGCAGCGTCCCGGAGATGTTCGGCAGAATATGGACGAACACGATCCGCCCCAGGCGGGCTCCTTTTGCTCGTGCGGTGGAGATATACTCCTGGCCGAGCTCGGTAATGATCGACGCCCTCGTCAACCGCGAGATTGCCGCAAGAGCATGAATGGCAAGCACGGTCGCCGGCAATGCCAGATGGGCCAGCGCATCGCGAAAGGCACCAGGCTTGCCGGAACGCCACGTGTCGATCAGCGCGAAACCGGTGACAGGCTTGACGGTATACTGGAACACGACATCCGCCCTGCCCGGCCCGGGCGCCCAATGCAGCCGGGCGTAGAAGAGCAACAGCAGCAAGAGGCCGAGCCAGAAGATCGGTACCGAATAGCCAAACAGAGATACAAGGCGGCAAACACCGTCGATCCATGTCCCCTGCCGCATCGCCGCGATGATGCCGAGCGCCAGGCCGATCGTCGCGCCAAGGACGATTGCCGTCGTGGCAAGCTCTATCGTCGCCGGAAACGTGCGGGCGATATCATGCGCGACCGGCTGGCCGGTCGAGATTGACTGGCCGAGATTGCCAGAAAGCGCCGTCTCGACATAGCGCAGGAACTGCAGCGGCAACGGCTGGTCAAGCCCGAGATCGAGCCGCGCCTGTTCATAGGTCGACTGGCTGGCATGGTCGCCAACGAGTTGCAGCGCCGGATCGATCGGGGAAAGCCGCGTCATGGCAAAGGTCACGATTGCCAGCCCAAGGAGCGTCAGTGCAAAGGACCACAGCCACTTGATAAGGGGCAAGACGAAAGACAACTCCCGCCAGCTTCTGTGCTGGCGGGAGTTGCTCATGTCGGCATTAGGGGGTGTTGCCGCCTGCGGCACTTATTTTTCTACCTTGTCGTAATAAACCTGGTCTGCGTTCAGACCTTGGGCATAGTTCTTCACCTTGTCGCTTAGCACGACCTGGTCGTTGCCTTGAAGCGTAAAGATGTAGGGCGAGCTTGCCTGGATCTTCCTTTGCAGATCCTGATAGAGCGCCGCGCGCTTGGCGGGGTCCTGTTCCTTGACGGCAGCAAGCGTCGCGTCGGTCAGTTCGGGGATCACCCAGCCGGCCTGCTTGGCAACCGTGTTGGCTGAATTGTCCTTGTTGATGGCGAAGGCACTGGCGTTCGAGTGAGCGTCGAAATAGTCCGGGATCCAATAACGCAGGGTCATCTCGTATTTGCCGGCGCGTCCACGGGCATAGATGTCGCTTGCAACACCCGGCTGGATGTCCAGCGTGATGCCGGCCTGCGCGAAGGTCGACTGCAGCGACTGCGCGATCGAAAGGAACGGCTGGTCGTTGAAGACGATGAATTCGATCTTGAACGGCGTCTTGATACCGGCATCCGCCAGAATCTTCTTCGCCTTGTCGACATCGAGCTTGAAGGGGGTATCCGTCAGTGCACCGGGGAAGCCTACCGGCAGGAACGACTGATGGACGGTGCTCTGGCCACGCAGCAGGTTTTTGGCAATGCCGTCATAGTCCACAAGGTAACGCGCAGCCTCCCAGAACGCCGGATTGCCGAGCGTCTCGTTCGCCTTGCTGTTCAAGAGGATGTAGTCGGTGCGGGCCGAGGCAACAGAGAGGACCTTAATGCCGCTCTTATCCTTCAGCGCTTCAATCTGGTCGGCAGAGAGGCCCCGGGCGATATCGGCATCGCCCTGCTCAACGAGCAGGCGGCGGGCGCCGACGTCCGGCACGTTGCGGATGATGACACTCTCGAGCTTCGGCTTGTCGTTCGAATTGGCATTGGCCTGGAGCACCAGCGCCTCGTGGGGCGTGTAGGTGCCGATCGCGTAGGCACCGCTGCCAGCCGAATTGGTCTTCAGCCATGCATTGCCGAAATCGTTGTCCTTTGCGTTTGCGGCAACGGTCTGCTCGTCGACGATCGAGGCGATCGGCGCCGTCAGCAGCGACAGCGCGAAGCCTGAGCCGACATCGGCCGTCCAGGTGAGCTTCAAATGCTTGTCATCAACCTTGGTGACGGCAGCATCGACATTGTCGGCCTTCCAGCCGAGCTCGTTCAGGATGAAGGCCGGCGACTTGTTGAGCTTGACGGCGCGCGTCAGCGAGAAGATCACGTCCTCCGGGCGCACCGGGTTACCGGAGGCGAACTTCGCGTCGGCGAGCGCAAAGGTCAGGCTCTTGCCGTCGCTGCCGCCTTCCCAGGAGGCGGCAAGCGCCGGATCGATCTTGGTGCCGTCATCACGATTTGACTGAACGAGGCGCTGGTAGAGATTGTTGAAGGACTGGACGGTGGTGAGCTCGAAGCCCTCAGCCGGGTCGAAGCTAACGGCGTCATCAATCGACTGGGCAACGACCAGAACGTTCTGCGGCGTTTCGGCATGGACCGGCGCACCGATCAACAACCCCAGGGAAAAAACGGTGCCAAGCAATTTCGCACGGCGAGCAATAAAATTCATATGCATATCTCCACAAAGTAGTGCCTAACGCGGCAACCGCGCTTGGTAGCCGCCTATTGGCCGCAAAATAGCTGGGCGCTCGCGGGTCACGAGTGCGGATCGTTCCATTTATCTGTTCGTCGATGGAAAATCTTTCCGTCAGGGACGCTGGCAGCGCGGCCGGCTCGGCGCATGCCCATTTGCCGGATCCATATGCTTCACGGTTCCTCCCGTGGCAATGCAGAATCCAGTGGAGCCCTGGCGTGCCGGATGAAACAGGCATGCCCGGGCGATTGCATTTCGAGCAAACGCGCATTGTAATAGACCATCGGGCGGAAAATCAGGCAGCGCTTAATGGACCCAACTCACCTGTTCGAGCTGGTGATCGTGATGTTCTTGGCGATCATCGCGTTGCATTACGCTGCTCACCGGTTTGGCTTGCCGCCCTCCGTGGCGCTGCTCGCCGGGGGTGCACTGCTTGCCTTTCTGCCGGGTCTGCCAGCCATTGCCATTGATCCCGATCTGGTACTCGTCATCTTCCTGCCACCACTGTTGATGGACGGTGCCTGGTTCATCGCTCTCGGCCGGCTGCGCCGCCACATGATCGGCATTGCTTCGCTTGCCGTCGGCGCGGTATTTTTCACCTGCGCCGTCGTGGCAGTCGCGGTCCACTTCCTCTTTCCTTCCTTGCCATGGGCGGCCTGCGCAGTTCTCGGGGCGATCGTGTCACCACCCGATGCGATCTCGGCTCGCGCCGTGCTGCAACGGGTCAAGCTGCCCCGTCGCCTTCAAATCCTGCTCGAGGGCGAGAGCCTGCTCAATGATGCAAGCGGTCTGGTGCTGTTCCGGTTCGCGATCGCCGCCGGCGTCACGGGTGCCTTCAGCACGGCCGAGGCGATGGGAAGTTTCTTCCTGCTGGCGCTCGGCGGCGCCGCCGTCGGCATAGCCATCGGGACGGTATGGGTGGTGTTTGTCCGCCGCCTGAATGACGAATACCTGATCATAGCGGCCACGACCCTGCTCGCCTGGATGTCCTATATGCTCGGCGAAATGATCCATGTTTCCGGCGTCATCGCCACCGTGACGACGGGCCTGATCGCAGGCTGGTATCAGCATACCGTCTTTTCGGCCTCGGCGCGCATGCGCGGCACGTCGTTCTGGACTGTGATGATCTTTCTGATGGAAGCCTCGGTTTTCATGCTGATCGGGTCATCCTTGCGGGGCGTGGTCGAACGTGGCGGTGGCTTCGGCGTCGTGATCGCCACCATGGGATTGCCGATGCTCGTGGTCCTGGTCGCACTTACGCTTGCGCGCTTCGCTTGGTTGTTTGGATCAAACCTTGTGGTCGAATTCTGCAAGGTCTTGGGCCTTAGGCGATACACGCCGCTTGGCGCGCGCGCTTCAGTCGTTCTGAGCTGGGCGGGCGTTCGCGGTGTGGTTACACTTGCCCTGGCGCTGAGCGTGCCCGAAGGCTTTCCCGGCCGCGATTTCATTTTGGTGACGTCGTTCGCCGTCATTGTCGGGACCGTACTGGTCCAGGGCACGACACTGGGGCGCCTGATCGAATGGGCAAAGCTGAACGAGCCGGAGTCAGAAAAGGCGCGCCTCAACCTGAGCCAGGCCGAAGCCGCCATGGCTCAGGCGCAATTGGCGACCGTAAAGGACAGGGCCTATGACACCGAAGGCAATCTCATCCATCCTCGTCTGCTGGAGCGCTATCAACTCAGGGCCAAGGTGATCGTCGACTATATCCAGAAAACGGAACACCACGACGTTCTGCTCCATGCCCATTTCGATGTCGTTCTGGCGGCGATCGCCACCGGACGCCGTGAACTGATCCGTCTTCACCGCGCCGGTGATATCGACGACGAAACGCTGCACGAACTCGAACGAGACCTCGATCTCGAAGAATTGAGCGCGCTTTCCGCCAAGTCCTAGCTGTCGCGGATCATGACCTAAATCTCGCTGAGCCTTGAAGTACAATTCTCCTGCAGCAAACGGTTGGCCCACATGACGGTCGGCGACGTTCTCACGTTACTCGACAAGGTTTGACCAATGCCAGGGCTGGCAGAGTGGCAAACACGCCATGAATCTAGCGCCTAGATCCGGTGCCTTTCGCCAGTTGGTTCGACCAGATCGGCAGAGGCTCCGGGCCAGTCCTTCAATACGGACCTTATTGAATTCACGTCCATGAGGTTAAATGCTGTCGACAACGCATCTGCCGTGGTCGCGTCATCAGCGATAACGGTTACTCTCCGATAGGCCATCGGCGCGCTGCCCGTTTTAGGGTGGAGGATGTGCCCGAACTTGCCGTCTTCGTCGAAGACGAAGCCAGTCGGGCTGGACGTGGCGACCGCCCGATTTACGATGGACAGCACCGCATCGGGATCCAGGCTGTCTTCGGTTGTGGCCAACCCGACATGCCATGGCGTTCCATCCGATTGTGCGCCGACCGCCCGTTCCTCGCCCATGTTCACAAGGCAACTGTCGAAGCCTTCGTTCCGCAACATATAGGCTACTCGATCGGTAATGAACCCCTGGGCAACACCATTCAGGGTCATCGCCATTCCCCGCTCGGCGAAGGCGATGCGGTCCGAGCCATACCTTACGGCTTCGAAGCCGACCTTGCCGAGAGCCCTGTTCAGCTTGGTCTGGCTGGGCCCGAGTTCATCTCCATGCCCCGATGCAAAGTGATCGCGATACACCTCCCATACCGGCTGCACGGTAGGATCGAACAACCCGCCGGTCCTTTCCCAGACCCGCAGACACTGGTCGAGCAAGGACACCATCTCTGGCGAAGACACGGCAACCCCACCTACCCGATTGAGTTCCGCGAGGATCGAATCGTCCCGATAGAGACTGAAAATTCCTTCTAGCCGAGCAACTTCAAGAACGATCTCATCTATTAACCGCCGAGCCTTGGCCATATTGCCGTGATGCAGGACCAGCTTGGCCGGCGCTCCGAGTGCTTGACCGGTCCAGACGACGACCGGCGCATTGGCTTTCGCGGGGGAGCTGGAGTAAAGCA
>Ga0207426_1001245_pt1 | contig 22369 bp, 21 predicted proteins | sample AraplaMF_Cvi_mMS_FD_184265 | JGI IMG/M metagenome (GOLD analysis project Ga0207426, IMG submission 184265) | Arabidopsis root microbial communities from the University of North Carolina, USA - plate scrape MF_Cvi_mMS (SPAdes) (version 2) | ecosystem: Host-associated > Plants > Roots > Endosphere... | reverse complement strand
CGCTACTCCTCCCCCTCCCGCGGGCGGTCCGGCCGTGCCGAGCGGACTGCCGGGAAGCGCGACTCATTGCGCTCGATCTTCGCGGCGAGCGCCGCCAGCGCGTCGATCCCCAGCGCCTCGCAGAACTGCAGCAGGTACGCCAGCACGTCCGCGACCTCGTCCTCGACCCGGCCGGCCTTCCGCGGATCCGCCATCACCTTCGCCGACTCGTCCGGTGTCAACCACTGGAAGATCTCGACGAGTTCAGCCGCCTCCACGCTCAGCGCCGCGGCCAGGTTCTTGGGCGTGTGGTATTGCTGCCAGTCCCGTGCCGCCGCGAACTCGGCCAGGCGTCGCTGCAGCGCATGAAGATCCTCACTCATGCCTCCAGGTGTAGCACCTGTACGCCGGACAGCCCGTCGGCGACCGAGGGGTCCCGTACCGTCCCCAGCAGCCGCACATGTCCGCGCTCGGTCATCCGCACGGCCAGCGACACCAGCTCCCGCGCCTGCCGGTGGTCCAGGCAGCGGTCCATCCCGTCCGCCATCACCGTCATCTGCTGATGGGCCGACGGAACCTCCCCGACCGGGTCCATGGCCAGCACGTCCGGCCCGGTGAGCAGCACCAGCGCCAGGGCGAGGAACCGCAGCTCGCCATCGCCGAGCTGCTCGACGGGCAGCTCGCCCAGTTCGCCCCGGTCGAGGACGGCACGCACGCCTGCCGCGCCAACGGCCCCGGGCGCGCCGTGCGTCCCCGCTGCCCCACCGCGTTCCACCGCCGCAGGCGCGTCGGCGGCCCCGTCTCCCGCCGCTCCCGGCTGCCGCGGCACCGCACGCAGCCCCTCGACGGGACCGGCGCACGCCTCCCGTACCGCCGCGACCAGCACCGCATGCCGCCGCGCACACTCCAGGCTCGTACGGTGCAACACCGTGGGCAGGTTGTCGCAGGCCGACCGCAGCCGCCCCTCGTCGCGCGGCTCCCCCGCCTCGCGGCCCCAGCCGCCCGCCTCGCCGCCGCCCGTCTTGCGGCCCCGCGTACCCCAGGCCACTCCGGCCCCTGCGGCACCACCCGCCCCGCCTGATCCTCGCGCCGTCCCGGACCCGACCGCCGATTTCCCGCGCCCGGCCCCCGGTCCGCCACCGCGGCCGCCCCCGCGCGCGCCGGCGGCACGCCCCGCGCCGCCCCCGGCGTCACCGGCCGCCCCCGTACCGCGCACCCCCGCGCCCCGCATGACCTCCGGCCGCGGATCGCACACGAACGCCGACCGCAGGGCGACCACCACCTGTTCCGCCGCGGCCAGCACCAGCCGCTGCCCCGCCGTCTTGCCCGCGACCCGCAACGGCAGCAGCGAGGTACCGAGCCGGTCGTCGGGCAGCGGGGCGCGGGTCACGGGGGACGCACCGGCGGTGTGCCAGGCGGCCTGGACCGCGGGGCGGGTGGGGTCGGTGAGGGCGGTGGTCAGCAGCGTCTCGCCGCAACCGGTCAACCGTTCGCCGACGATACGGAGTTCGGGCTCGGCCTGGACGGCGAGGTCGAGGCTGACGCGGCCGACCGGGCCGTCGACCGTGCAGCCGATGCGGAACCCGCGCCGCCCCTGTTCATCGGGGCGCGCCCCGGCCGGCACACAGGCCGCCGGGCTGCCCGCCACCTCCCCCACCGCCCGCGCCAGCGACTCCCCGCTGCCGAGCCGGGCGAGGATCTCGTACGCCTGCAGCGCACTGGACTTGCCGCTTCCGCTCCCCCCGCTCAACAGGGTCAGCGGACCGAGCGGCAGGGTGACGCCGCGATGGGACTTGAAGGCGGACAGCCGTAACTCGGTGACCGCCGGCCGCACACTGTCGGAATTCATGCAGGGACGCTATGCAGCGCCCCGGCCGGAGAACCGTTACGCCCAACAGCTCTTCCTACTAACGGGGGACAGTTCCTGCCGCCTCCTCTGCGACCTCGGTGCCGAGCGGCGCCAACAGGAAGACGTTGGTGTCGACGCGGTGCATGCCGCTGCCGAGCCCGAAGACGACGCCGCTGGAGAAGTCCAGGATGCGCTTGGCGACATCGCCGTCGGCGCTGCTGAGGTCCAGCAGGACCGGGATCTGCGCCATCAGGTACTCGGCGACCTCGCGGGCATCCGCGAAGGTCTGGACGCGGATGACGATGAACCGCCGCGCCTCCTGCGCCGGCTCCTCCTCGGGGAGAGCACGGTGATCGGGCCAGGAAGGCCATTCACTGCTGCCACGGAGCGGGACGACCTCGGCCAGCCCTTCCCACTGCTCGTCGGTGGCATCGGGGCCGTTCACCGAATCACCTCACCTGGGAGAGCGCTGGCTGTCTGGGGTATCTGCATCGCACAATTCTAGAGATAAACATACAAACCTCGGCGGACGCGACACACACCGCGCCACGCCCCGATCCATCCTGCACCATGCCCGCTGACCTGTTCCGACTTCCGCGGCAGATATCCTCCGTCGAGATTCTGTGTGCCTGTTCATCCCCAGTGACGGAGGTGGGTGCTGTCGTGGGCTCTGAGCCTCCCGGCCGGCGGCCGCGCGGTCTGCGCGGCCTGCGCAAGCCCGCCAAGAAGCGGCCCGCAGGGCCGACGCCCGCCGCGCCCCCGGACGAGTCCGGCACGACCGAGCGGCCGGCCGAAAGCACCAGCAGCGTCATCAACGCGGTCCTCTACCGCGACGGACGCCGGGTCAGCACCCATGACACGCTCGCCGAGGCGTTCCGGCAGCAGCGCGCCACCTCCGGCACCCTCGCCTGGATCGGCCTGCACCGCCCCAGCCGCGACGAACTCCTCACCCTGGCCTCGGAGTTCGACCTGCACCCGCTTTCCGTCGAGGACGCGCTGGAGGCCCACCAGCGCCCCAAGCTGGAGCGCTACGGCGGCACCCTCTTCGTCGTCCTGCGGGCCGCGCGCTACCTCGACGACCCCGAGGAGGTCGACTTCGGGGAGCTGCACGTCTTCGTCGGCCGCGACTTCGTGCTCACCGTGCGGCACGGCGGCGCCCCCGACCTCTCGGCCGTACGCGCACGCATGGAGGACACCCCCGAGCTCCTCAAGCGCGGCCCCGAGGCCGTTCTCTACGCCATCCTCGACGCCGTCGTCGACGGCTACGCGCCCGTCGTCGCCGGCGTCCAGAACGACATCGACGAGATCGAGACCGAGGTCTTCGGCGGTGACCCCCGGGTCTCCCGGCGCATCTACGAACTCTCCCGCGAGGTGGTGGAGTTCCAGCGCGCCACCCGCCCGCTGAACGGCATGCTGGAGAGCCTGACCGCGGGCTTCGAGAAGTACGCCATCGACGAAGAGCTGCGCCGCTATCTGCGCGACGTGGCCGACCACGCCCTGCACACCACCGACCGCGTGGACGGCTTCCGGCAGGCCCTGCAGGACATCCTCGCCGTCAACGCGACCCTGGTGAACCAGCAGCAGAACGCCGAGATGCGGGCCCTGGCCGAGGCCGGCTTCGAACAGAACGAGGAGATCAAGAAGATCTCCTCCTGGGCAGCCATCCTCTTCGCCCCGACCCTGGTCGGCACCATCTACGGCATGAACTTCGACCACATGCCGGAGCTGCACTGGGTGTTCGGGTACCCCTTCGCCATCGTGCTGATGGCGATCGTCTGCACCAGCCTGTACGTCATCTTCAAGCGGCGGGACTGGCTCTGAGCCGTCGTCGCGAGGGGCGCTCGTCGGTGATCAGGGGGTGCGGGGCCGGACCGTCCCTTCGCTGCTCCCGCAGCCGCGGCCGGTTTCGGTCGGGGCGAAAGGTCCTAGCCGCGTGTGGCACGGGCCAGTGAGTCGGACACCCGGGCGGGCCGGGACGGCGAGCCGCGGCGGGGCCGGCCCGAGGGCGCGTCCGCACCGGCCCGTTGAGTCGCCCTTGGGCGCCACGCCCTGGCCACCCCGGACCGCGCCTTCACCGCCCCGCGCAGTCGTCGCGTCGTCGCGCCGGGGCTGCCGCTGCGCCACAGGGACGGCAGCAACTACCGGACGGTGCACCGTCACAGGGGCCAAAGAGCATCGGTCCGGCCCGTTCCCCGCGACGCAGAGGCCGGAGGCCGCCCCCCGGGAAGGGCGCGGCCTCCGTCTAGGGCATCACGCCGTCAGTGCGCTCTGTGCTCTGCGCCCTCGTGCCGGCGGGGCGCCGCGTCAGACGTCCTCCGCGCCGGAGGCGAGACGCCGGGCCAGGCGGCGGCCCTCGTAGCGCTCCTTGCGGTTGCTGGTCCTGGCCATCTCCTGCCGTTCCCTCACACAGCCGCGGGCCTGGCAGCCCGCGCAGCACGTGCCGCCGAACAGCAAGGCGCCGGGGGCCTCCCAGCGGCAGCGGGTGCCGGTGGCCTCCCGCGTCGGGTGGGGCGGCAGGTCACAGCCGCCGTAGCGGTGGTCGTGGACCTGCCGGGGGTTGTGCTCGGCGTGGCGCACCCACAGCGGCTTGGTCCGGTCCGTACGGGACATCTCGTTCCTTCCGGAACCGCCGCCCGTGCTCCCGGACCGTCCGGGCGGGCGGCCGGGTTCGCCACTTCACGGCGACCACGCACTCCTTCCTGCTCATGCGACACGCTCCTTCCTGCGCCCGCGAGGGGACGCGAAGCCGGGGGCACGCCCCGGACGAGGCGCCTTCCGCGGATGCGGAAAGCCTTCCAGGCTATGGGGAGCTGCGAGGTGCCACAAGAACTCACCCGGCATGCAGGCGAATTGGCCGGCGGAGCGCTCCGCTGACTGTGGCGTTCAGGCGACGGTCACGAAGGCGGGACCGCCCAAGAACGCGGCCCGGGAGGCGGTGTCCCCGCGGCGGGTGGAGGCGGACCCCGGGTACGGGACAGCAGAGGGCCGCCGCAGCTCGGTGACCGTACGGCACTGGCAGCGGAGCATCCGCGGCGATTAGGGTCTGCAGCGGCATCGCGTGTCGGTCACCGGCCGGGTGAGGCATGGAGGTGCCGGGAGATGCCCTCGGAGGCATTCCTTGTCAGTCGAGTTCAATCACACGATCGTCCATGCCCGGGACAACCGGGAGTCCGCAGAGTTCTTCGCCGGTCTGCTCGGTCTGGAGATCACGGCCGAGTGGGGCCCGTTCATCGCCGTCGGCCTGAGCAACGGCGTCGCCCTGGATTTCGCCACGATCCCGGCGGAGCGGATCGCCCCGCAGCACTACGCCTTCCTGATCTCCGAGGCGGAGTTCGACGCGGCGTACGCGCAGATCAGGCAGCGTGGCATCGAGCACTGGGCCGACCCCCACCAGCAGCAGCCCGGCACGATCAACCACAACGACGGCGGCCGCGGCGTCTACTTCTTGGAGCCGGCGGGCCACGCCATGGAACTGATCACCGTGCCGTACGGCGGCTGGACCTCATAGGGGGTGCGCCGAGGGCCGCGCACCGGCGCGGCGTGCGGCCCTCGGCTGCCGAGCGTGCGCGGGCCGGTCGCCGAAGGCCCTGCACGACATTCCTCGTCGGCGAGGCGCAAGCCGATTCGGATGCGGCCCATTCCATGCCGTGGGGCTGCAGAGCGGCCAGGTCTCTGCGGTGGCCACGGACGTCACCCCCTCCGCAGCAAGGTGATGCCGTCCTCCTCGGCGACCTGAACGTAGCCGTGGGTGCGGTAGAGGCGCAGCATGCGGTGGGTCTGTGCCACGGGGCAGGGGGTTTTGACGGTCGGGTCGTGCCGGTCGGAGACGACCCAGTCGGGCGGGGCGGCGGGGAGGGCGGTGGGGGCGGCGGGGTCGGGGCCGGTGCCGAAGCAGACCAGGCTGACGGTGGTGCGGCCGGTCAGCAGCGGGGCCAGTCGGTTCGAGGAGGCGACGGTGGCGCCGTCGGGGATGCGCGCCAACAGCCGTTTCGCCGTGCGGACATGGGCGGGGGTCCGCCAGGCCGAAGGGAGGACCAGGTCGTGGAGCGGATAGACCGCGACGGTGACGGCGGTGAAGGCGGCGGAGAAGGCAAGGGCCTTGCGGCGCCTGCGGGGTGGCACGATAGCGGGCCGTCGGTGGAGCACATCGATGAGGCCGGCGAAGACGAGTGGCATCAGGATGGCGTTGTAGTGGAAATTCGGTTGCCAGTAGTGCTCGTTGCCGGCCAGTAGCCGCCAGGCGAGAGTGGGGACGCACAGCAGGGTCAGAGGGGAACGCAGGCCGAGGAACGCGGTGGGTGCGGCCAGCATGAACAGCAGCAGCCATTTCATCGGCGGCCAGAACAGGTGCAGTCCGAGGGACAGGAGGCCGGCGGGGCCGCCGGCGGATGATGTCCGGCCCGGCATCTGCTGCCAGTAGTCGAAGCCGCCGCGGGGATTCACGGCGGGCAGGAGGACGAGTATCTCCACCGCCGTGCCGGCCACTCCGATCAGGGCGACGGCGGCGCCGAGGAGGAGGGGGAAGCGTCGTTTTCCGGCCGGCTGCGCTTGCCGCTCGCGCGGGCCCTGCCAGGCGATGTAGCCGCCGACCGCGGCGAGGGTGAGTCCGAGGTCCTCTTTCACCAGGAGCAGGGGGAGCGCCCATGCCGCCGCCGCCCACCAGCGCCGTTGCCCGAGCGCGGTGACGCTGAAGGCGAGCAGCGGGACCGCGAAGCAGATTTCGTGGAAGTCCTTGGTGACTCCCGCGACCAGGCCCCATGAGGCGCCCAGCGCGCAGCCCACCGCCAGGCCGGTGGCCGGGCCGACGGCGCGGTGGGCCCAGCGGGTGAGCGGAAGGCAGGCCAGTGCCATCAGCGCGGCCTGCACCACGAGGAGGGTGACGGCGCTGGGGAAGAGGCGGTAAAGGGGGGCGATGAGCGCCAGAACGGGGTGGAAATGGTCGCCGAGGAGATTGAATCCCGGTCCCTTGAGTTCCACGACGGGTGCCTCGCCGTGCGCATAGGCGCGGATTGCCTGCTCGAATATCCCCAGGTCGTAGCCGGCGTTGAGCAGGCGGTCGTTCCGGAGGACCGATACCAGGGTGTACACCGCGAAAAACAGTGCGGTGACGGTCCACGCCATCGCCCGCGGGCCGGGCAGGCGCCGTCGCCATGTGGTTCCGGGACAAGGGACTTGGCGGTCCGAGGATATTCGGGTGAACCACGCTCCCCTGGTCCGCTCCGCCGTATCCACCATCGCACCCACCGTCGTCGGCTCGGGAAAAGGAACACGGTGTACCGCCCCGGTGAGAGCGGGAGCGCGGACGCGGCAGGCAGCCTTGTCGGCGGCGGCTCAGTGGCTCCCGTCCCTGCCCGGCCGGACGGCGGTACGACCGCAGGAAGGCATTCCGCGTGAGTGTAACGCCGGGTGCGCGGGGCGAGTTCGGGCCGCCGGGGGATCGCTGCGACGCGGCGGCGTGACGCCGCGTCAGCGGGCCAGGCGGCCCAGGAGCGAGGCGGCCGCGGCGATGCCCGCCGCGGCGGCGGCCACCAGCACGGCGTAGTCCAGGGCCAGATGGGCGTGGCTGCCCAGGAGGAGGCCGCGCAGGGCGTCGACCTGGTAGCTCAGGGGGTTGATCCTGCTGACCGTCTGGAGCCAGCCGGGCATGATCGCCACCGGGTAGAGGGCGTTGGAGGCGAAGAAGAGCGGCATGGTGATGGCCTGGCCGATGCCCATCAGGCGGTCACGGGTGAGCACGATCCCGGCGATCGTCATGGACAGGCAGGAGAAGAAGGCCGAGCCGAGCACCACCGCGACGGCGACGCCGAGGAGCCGCAGCGGGTTCCCGGTCAGGGCCACGCCGAGCAGCGCGGCGATGACGATCACCACGACGGCCTGGATCAGCGCCTTCACCCCGGCGGCGAAGGCCTTTCCGGCGATCAGGGCGGCGCGCGGAGTGGGCGTGACCAGCAGCTTGGTGAGGATGCCGGCGTCCCGTTCCCAGATGATCATGATGCCGTAGAAGATCGCGATGAACATCGCGGACTGGGCGATGATGCCGGGCGCCAGATAGTCGATGTACGGCACGCCGCCGGTCGGGATGGCCTTGATACGGGTGAAGGTCTCGCCGAAGACCAGCAGCCACAGGGCGGGCTGGACGGCACGGGTGTAGAGCTCGGTCCGGTCGTGGCGCAGCTTCTGCAGTTCGACCACGCACATCGCGAGGACTCTGGCGGGCACCACCCGCCAGCCGGTACGGGCCCGCGGCGGGACCAGCAGCAGGTCCAGCGGGCCGGGGCCGGCGGCCGGTTCAGCCGACCCGGTGTGCGGTGCGGCGGGTGCTCCGGACATCGCGGAAGTCTCCTGACTGCTCGTCGAGGCCGCTGCCGGCGACGTCCCGGAAGACGTCCTCCAGGGTCGGGACGGCGTCGGACGAGCGCGATGGGGCCGACGAGGAAGAGGAGGCGGCGGCCACCGAGGCGGACGAGGCCGGTGCGGGGTTGGCGGCCGGTGCGGGGGCGGCGGTGGCCGAGGGGTGCGGTGCGGTGCCGGCGGTGGGCGAGGCCGCGGCCGCGCGACGGCGGGCGTGCAGGGCGGACCGGAGCTCATCGGGGGTACCGAGGGCGCGGATGCGGCCGCGGTGCATCAGGGCGAGGCGGTCGCAGTACTGGTCGGCCTCGTCCATGTAGTGCGTGGTCACCAGGACGGTCATGCCGGTGGCGGCGCGTACGGCGTTGATGTGCTCCCAGACGCTGGTGCGGGCGATGGGGTCGAGGCCGATGGTCGGCTCGTCGAGCATCAGCAGGCGCGGCGCGCTGACCAGGGCCTGGGCGAGTTCGAGGCGGCGGATCATGCCGCCGGAGTACGTCTTGGCCAGCCGGTCGGCCGCGTCCGTGAGGCCGACGGCCTCCAGTGCCTGGGCGATGCGTGCGGCGCGCTCGCGGCGGGAGACGTCGAAGACCCGGGCGAACAGCGCGACGTTCTCGCGGCCGGTCAGCCCGGCGTCCGCGGACAGCTGCTGCGGTACGTACCCCAGCAGCCGGCGCACCGCCATCCGCTCCTTCGCCGCGTCGTGCCCGAAGACCCGCACCATGCCGGCCGGGACGGGCAGGAGGGTGGTGATACAGCGGATCGCCGTGGTCTTGCCCGCCCCGTTGGGGCCGAGCAGGCCGAAGACCTCGCCGGGACGGACCGAGAGGTCGACGCCGTCCACGGCCCTGGTCTCACCGAAGGCGTAGCGCAGGGCCCGGCAGGTCACGGCGTCGGGGGCGGTCGCTTCGGGGCCACGGGCTGCCGCTCCGGGGCCCTCGGTGGTCGCGTCGGGGTCCTCGGCGGTCGTGGCCGGGCCGGGGGTGGTCGCGTACGGGCCGGGAACGGTCCCGTCCGCGCCGGGAGCGGTCCCGTCCGGGCCGCCGGCGGTCGCGGCCGGTCCCACGGGCCCGGGGGTGTGCGGCGCGCCGGGTGGTACCGCAGGTCCGGGCGTCGGCCCCGGCCTGTCTTCGTCGTCGCAGGTCATATGCGCTCCGCTTCGTCGTGCCGGCGGTGGGCGCGCCGGTGCGGGACCGGCAGGGCCGCCGTCGGCGACGCTCGGCCGGTGTCGGGCAGGCGCGCGCCCGGGCCGCGGGGGCGGGAAACCACAGGGCCGGACGGTGGTCGGACCGGCCGGGAACCGGCGGCCGATGAGCCGCTGGACGCCGGCCGGCACGTCGCCCGGCGAGCCGGGGAACTCCCCCGCAGCCATGCTCCGGATTTTATCTCCGCGCAGGAGGACACGGGCCGGACGCGCGCGGCACGGGCATCGAACGGCCCAGCGGAGAACCGGGCCGGTCCGTGCCCTGCGCCCTGCGCCCTGCGCCCGGCACACGGCACACGGCACACGGCACACGGCACACGGCACACGGGATCCTGTGCCGGTGAGGCCGGCGGGCGGGCGCCGGCCCCCCGGTGCGTCCCGGCTCAGCTCCCCTCGGGCGGCGGTGGCGGGGTCGGTGCCCCCGCCGGCGGCGCGAGCTTCGCGTGGACCCGGGCCGGCGCCGTGGCCGGGCCGGACGCCGCGGGGGCCGGGCGCGGCAGGACGGCGTCGCGGCGGGCGCCCGGGTCCCAGCCGGTGTCCACGACACGCTTCTGGAAGAGGACCGCCGCGCCCAGGAGTACGGCGCCGAGCGCCAGCATCAGGAACGTGCCGCCCGTGGCGCCCGCCTTGGCGGCGTTGCCGAGCAGGGTGCCGAACCAGCCGAAGTCGGCATCGCCGAAGGTGGTGTTCTCCTTGCCGAACGCCCCGAGCACCTTGAGCAGCAGCGCGGGCAGGAACGTGATCAGCACGCCGTTCAGGAAGGCGCCGACGACCGCACCGCGGCGGCCACCGGTGGCATTGCCGTAGACGCCGGCCGCGCCCCCCGTGAAGAAGTGCGGTACCAGCCCCGGCAGGACCAGCGCGAGGCCGAGCGCCGGATGGCCCACCCAGGTCAGCAGGGCGAGGCTGACCAGGCCGCCGACGAAGCTGGCGAGAAAGCCGATGAGCACCGCGTTCTGCGCGTACGGGAAGACGATCGGGGCGTCGAGGGACGGCACCGCGCCCGGCACCAGCTTGCCCGCGATGCCCTGGAACGCCGGGACCAGTTCGCCCAGGATCGTCCGGACGCCGAAGAGGATCACCGCGACCGCGATCCCGAACTGCAGGCCCTGCATGACGGACTGCATGACGTAGTTGCCGAGGTCGCCGGCCGGGCTGCCGCCGCCCGCCGCGAACGCCTTGAACGCCGTCGCCCGGCCCACGCGCGCCAGATAGGCCAGCGACATGATGACGTAGATCAGCACCATGGACAGCGCCGTGGCGACCATCGAGTCCCGCAGGAAGCGCAGGCCCTCGGGCAGCTTCATGTCCTCCGTGCTGCGGCTCCGCTTGCCGACGAGTTGTCCGGCGGCGCCCGCGACGATGTAGCCGGCGGTGCCGAAGTGGCCGATGGCGATGCTGTTGTTGCCGGTGATGCGCTTGGTCCAGGGGTGCGCGAAGGCCGGCATGGCCACCAGCAGGATGCCCAGCAGCAGGCCGCCGACGACCACCACACTCACCGAGGAGCGTCCCGAGGTCGCCAGGACCATGGTCAGCAGGGTGGCCATGAAGAGCATGTGATGTCCGGTCAGGAACACGTACCGCAGCGGGGTGAAGCGGGCCAGCAGCAGGGCGACGGCGAAGCCGAGGATCATCAGCCAGGCGACGCGCGCGCCGAACTGTGCCTGGGCGATGCCGACGATCGCCTCGTTGGTCGGGATCACGCCGTGCGCCCCGGTCGCGCCCTGGATCATGCCGCCCAGCGGGCCGAGGGAGCTGACCACCAACTGCGCCCCGGCGCCGATCAGCAGAAAGCCGAGCGTCGCCTTGAGGGCACCGCCGGCGACTTGGCCCGCGGTCTTCTTCAGTGCGAGCAGACCGGCCGCCGTGATCAGGCCGATCAGATACGCGGGTTGGCTGAGGATCTCGTTCACGAGAAACGTGGCGAGGGATATGAGCCAGTCCATGGTGGCCGTCCGTCCTCCCGGCTGGTGGTCGAGGGGGTGTCGTGTGTCAGGTGTCAGGTGTCAGGCGTGCGGGTGGGGCGTTGCAGGTCGGGCCCGAACACTCACACGTCGTAGGTGTCGCGGAGGACGCGGTCGACCTCGGGGCCGCTGGTGAAGTCCTCGACGACCTGCACCGGTACGCCGACGTCCCCCAGGGTCCTGGCGATCTCCCGGGAGGTGAGGATCGCGACGGCCTCGGACGCCTTGCCCTTGGCCGAGATGGTGTCGGTCGCCTCCACCGTCACATGGCGGGACCAGCCCCAGCGGTCGAGCACCTGCTCCAGCGTGTTCTTCAGGAAGAGACTGGTGCCCACGCCGTTGCCGCAGACGGTGAGGATCTTGTGGACGGCCCGGGCGCCGCCGGACTGCTCGGGTACGGCCGGGCCGGACACCGCAGGGGCCCGGCCCGGTGCGGCCGGGTCGGGTGCGGCCCCGCCCGTTGCGGCCCGCTCGCCCTCGGCGCCCTCGTCCCCCGGCCGGTCGTCGCGCTCCCCCTCCGTCCCGGCGAGCACCGTGTGCAGCGCCTCCGGATCGGCCGCGTCCTGCAAAGCCCGCGCCGTCTCCGGGTCGGCGAGCAGTTGCGCGAGCGCGGCCATCGCCGCCGTGTGCGCCCCGGAGTCCTCGGCGGCCAGGCCCACCACCAGGTGCACCGGGTCGTTCGCCTCATGGCCGAACTCGACCGGCGTTTCCAGGCGGAGCCAGCACATCCCGGTCCGGAGCACGGCGGGCGAGGGACGGGCGTGGACGAACGCGAAGCCGGGCGCGATGACGAGGTAGGGACCGTTCTCCTCGACATTGCGGATCATCTCCGCGGTGTAGATCTCGGTGGTGGCACCCGTCTCCACCAGCAGCCCGCCCGCCGTACGTATCGCGTCCCGCCAGTCCGCCACCCGGACGTCGAGGCGTACGGCCGCCGTGGGGAGAAGATCATTGAGCGCTGCCATGGCAGGGGACTCTACATAGGCCCAGGTGGCCCGCACACCCATCCGGAAGCAGGAATTCCGCGGGATTTCCGCGGAACTGCCGCCCCGGCCAACGGCCTTGACAGTCGCTTCTGGGCGCAGAAGCCTGGTTCTTTCGGCAGTTGCCGGATGTCGGGTGATACCGGGGGAATCGGGGGACTCATGGTGAGGTACGCCTCTGCGCGCGCGACGAACAGGAGAACGGCGGCGACGGGCGGACGGACGGACGCGCCCGGGGACGCGGACACGCACCCGAAGCCGGATACGTCCTCCCACACGGACGCGGCACGACCGGACGGCGGACTCCGCACCGCCACCGCCACCGCCACCGCCGTCCTCCCCCACCCGGCGCGTCCGCCCCGGCGCCCGCGCGGCCAGAACCGCGCCACCGCCCTCTGCGCGGCAGCCCTCGCCCTCGCCCTGCCCCTGGCGGCCTGCTCCGCGGACGGGGGAGACAGCGACCGGGCGGGTGGCTCCAGCAGCCCGGCGGCCGGGTCGGTGCCGTCCCCCGGCCCGGCCACGACCCCGACCGCCGACCCCGCCGCCTACCGCCGTGCCCTGACCGGCGCCCTCGGGCCGCTCGACGGCGCCCTGCGTGCGGTGGACGACGCCCGCGACGGCGGGCCGCTCGGCAAGGCGCTCGACCGGGCGGCGGCCAGGGCGGACACCGCCGCCGATGCCCTGCAGTCGGCCGCCGCACCGGACGACGCCCTCGCCGGGAACGGTCAACTCGTCACCGCCCTGCGCGCGTTGGGGCAGGACCTGCGGAGCGCCCGCGGCAACGGCGGCCGCTGCGCCACCGCACCTCGCGTCGAACTCCGCACGGCCCGCAGCCCGCAGAGCATCAAGGAGGCCGGCCGCGCCCTCGCCGCCCTCGGCTACGACGTCACGCTGCGCCTGCCGCGCACGGAGCGGGCCAAGCACCGGCGGCTCGCGAACGGCGCCTTGGTCCGTGACGGCAGCCGGGGCGGTCTGGGGCGGCTGACCGTCAAGAACGGCACCGCGGGCGATGCGGTGGTGACGCTGACCCGCGGGGGCCGGACGGCGTTCTCCCTGTACGTGCGCAAGGGCTCCGAGGCGACCGTGGGCAGCGTCAACAGCGGCTCGTACACGGTGTACTTCACCACCGGCGAGGACTGGAACGGCGCGAAGAGCTCCTTCACCCGCGGGTGCAGCTTCGAGAAGTTCGACGACAGCGCGGCCTTCCGGACGGTGCGGGTGGCGGGCGGAACCCAGTACACCGTGCTGACCTTCACCCTGAACAAGGTGATCGGCGGCAATGCCCGGACGAGCACGGTGCCGCCGGAGGAGTTCCCGTCGTAGCGGCGGCCGGGGCGGGGTTGCGCCGCGGCGGCTCGGTAGGGTGCGCCGGATGGGCGACAGTACGTGGTGGACTCTGGCGATCGCGGCGGTGACCGGTGGCACGGCGGTGCTCTCCAGTTGGGTCACCAGCCGGGGCAGCGCCCGCGCCGCCAGGCTCCAGGCCGAGATCGGCGCGCGCTCGCAGCGCGCCGAGCGGCTGCGGGAGAGCCGGCGCACCGCCTACCTGGACCTGATCGAACAGGCCCACCGGATGGGCGAGTTGTTCTGGGAGATCTCCGCGACGCTGCGGATGCCGGACTCCGAGTCCCGTACTGCCGCGCTCGACGCGTTGCGGGACCGTGAGGTCGCCGAATACGCGAGGATCCGCCGCTGCGCGCGGGTCGTCGAACTGGAGGGGCCGTCCTCGGCCGCGGCGGCCGCGCTCGCCCTCCAGAAGGCGACCGGACCCTTCTACGAGGCCCTCGCGGGCGATCCGCCCGGCGGCACCGATCCCCGCGAGACCTTCGACGCCGCCTACCGCCCCTTCTGGGCGACGCTGGAGGACTTCGTGGACGCGGCGCGCGCGGCCCATCAGACGGACTGAGCCGTCCGCACGGGGTTCCGGGGACGTCCCAGCGCGGCCCCGCCGGACGGGCCCGGGCGTCGGACTGCTCCCGCTACGGCTCGCCGTCCCCGCAGGGTGCGAGGGCGAGGAGGGCGACATCGTCGTGGAAGAGACGGGTGTGGCGGGGCAGGTCGGTGTTGAGGAAGTTGATGACGTCGTCGGGAGCGGGGGCGGGCCTGCCGGTGAAGCGGTGACGGAGGCGGTCGAGGAGGGGATAGAAGGCGCCGGCGTGGTCGCGGGCCTCGATGAGGCCGTCGGTGCAGAGGAGCAGGACGTCGCCCCGGTGGAAGCGGTGGGTGTAGGCGACGGGGTCCTCGCCGGCCAGGGCGCCGAGGCCGAGCGGGAGGGCGGGCGGACCGGTGAGGGCCGTCACCTCACCGCCGGAGATCAGGACCGGCTCGATGTGCCCCTGGTTGACGATGGTGACGCGGTGGGCCGGGGCGTCGTACTCGACGAGCACGGCGGTGACGAACAGCTCGTCGTCGGGGAGCTCTTCGGCCTCGCGCCTCAGGCGCCGTTCCATACGGGCGGCCACGGCCGGCAGGTCCCCGGGGTCGTGGACGGCCTCGCGGAAGCTGCCGAGGATGTCGGCGACCGTGCGCACGGCCTGGAGCCCCTTGCCCCGGACGTCACCGATGATGGCGCGCTCGCCCCACTGCGTGGCACGGATGTCGTAGAGGTCGCCACCGACCATGGAGCCGACCTCGCCGGACCGGTAGAGACCGGCGGCGAGCACCCGTCCGACCCGGTGCGGCACCGGGCGCAGCAGGGTACGCATTAGCGCCTCGGCCACCGAGTTGGCCCGCACCAGGTGCTGTTCCTGGCGTCGGCGGTGGGCCGCCAGGGCCACGCCGAGGAGGCCGACGAGGCCGGTGGCGACATAGGCGGCGACATGGTGGGTCTCCCACTGCTGGTGGAGGTTGTGGCCGGTGCAGCAGGGGGTGCCGGCCACCACGCCTTCCAGCACGACGGCCACGACCGTGTACGCCGCGACGCCGACCGGGCCGAGGGCGTACGCGGCGATCACCGGCAGGGCGATGAGCAGGAAACTCACGGCCCACGGGGTGGGGCTGGCGGCCTCCAGCAGCATGACGAACGCGATGTAGCCGGCGGGCAGCCAGCGCATCCATGCCGGGGGCCGGGGCACGGCGAGACCGCTGTGGTCCGCGATCTCGGCGCGCCGCCGGCCCCCGCGTGCCGCACCCGGCGGGCGGTCCGGTCCCCTGCCGTCCCCACGACCGTTCCGCTGGAAGATCCGCTCACCCCACCTGTCCACCCGGGCTCCCGACGCGGCCGCGATCAAGACAGCACAGCCTGACGCGGCCGGAGGGCCCGGCCCGGCCATTACGCCGTCTGCGGCATGTCCCGGCGGGGGGGGGCGGGACGGGTGCGGCGGAGCGAGGCGGGACGCGCTCACCGGTGGTGCGGGAGAAGCCCCTGGGTGTAGTCCTCGGTAGCCGGTTCGTGCCGCGAGACGTAGGGGCACTGCCAGTCCTCTTCGGTGTACCGCCCCGAGTAGTGCCGCGCGGGCTGCTCGTACTCGTACTCCGTGAAACTCGGATTGACGGAACCGTTGTTCTTGACCTCGCGCCTGCGAATCGCGCCCTGCATCGAGTAGAAGTTCTCGCCGAGGAGCGTGAACTGTGTGAGGGAATTGAAGGCGATCGCCGCCGTCGTGAAACGGCGGCTCGCCCGGGACGAGCCGGGGTGCATGCCGACGACGAAGAAGGCGTGGCCGCCGGCGTGGAATCCGAAATTGGCCTGCTCGGGGTCGGAGGACGTTCCCGTGTCCAGGCCGAAGGTGCGGCTGTCGAGGTCGTGCATGCGTTGCAGATGCCGCCAGAGAAGCTCCTCGTAGGCGTGCTCGTCGATCGGGCCGGGCGCGTCGAACGTGGCGACGAAGGTGCGGAAGCTCTGGTCGGACAGCAGGGGACGGACGGCGTCGACATACGCCACGAGGTCGCGGAGGTTCTCCTCCGCCGACGCCTCGTCGCCCAGTCTTCGGTAATGCCGGTGGGTGAGACTGCGGCGTTTCAGTGCGGCGCGGGCACCCAGGCAGCTGAACTCCCGGGTCTGGATGAAGCGTTCCAGTGCGGTGCGTACGGCATCGGTGCGTATCGCGTCGGTGCGTACGACGTCCGCGCGCAGGGGGTCGGTGGATATCGCGGTGCTGTGTTCATTCATCGTGAGACCTTGGCCGGATCCGGTGGTTGACCCCATGACAGTGCGGGGCGCGGGGGCGGTCGGCAAGGCATTAATCGGACGAAGGGCGACAAGTCAAGCAGTCTCCCCCTCCGGGGGAAACGGCACCGCAAAGCGGCCGGTCGCGCCCGGAGGGAAACCAGGGTCCGGCGGCCTCTTGCCGGAGCCGGCGGGTGACGTGGCGATGAAGGTCCGGCGTCTCCCTGTCCCCGGCCCGGCGATCCTCCCTGCCCTCACCGGTCCGGGAGCCGGCTCCGAACGAGACGGCTCAAGGGCCTCGGGCGGCCCCTCAGGGCAGCGTGAAGGTGATCATCGGGTCGCGGACGGTCCAGGACCCCGGCGCCGGGCGAAGGCGAGGATGTCGGGGACCGCTTCGCGCAGGCTCGCGAAGTGGCGGTGCACGCCTGCTACGGCGGCCGCGCTGTTGACGCCCCACACGGTCATGCCGGCCCGCAGACCCGCTTCGACTCCGGAGGGGGCGTCCTCCACGACCAGGCAGTCCTCGGGCCGGGCACCGAGCTGCTCGGCGGCCCGCAGGTACGGCACGGGCGAGGGCTTGCCCTCTTCCACCGCGGCCGCGTCCACGACGACGTCCGGGACCGGCAGGCCGGTGCGGGCAAACCGCCCGCGCACCCGGTGCTCATAGTTGGAGGTCACCAGCGCCCACGCCCCCGACGGCAGAGCCCCCAGCAGCTCCGATGCACCGTCGAAGGCCCCGTAGACGCCGGACCGGACGTCCTCGTCCTCCAACGCGTGCAGCGCCGCCAGACACTCCTGCGGGTCCTGGTCCGGAACCACTCTCGCGAAGGTCTCCAACGGCCGCGTCCGCAGCGCCACCTGGTGGACCTCGTCCGCGTCCACGCCGTATCGCCCCGCCCACGTCGCCCAGACCCGGCGCTGGTTGTCCACGGCGTCGATCAATGTGCCGTCGACGTCGAAGAGCACGCACATCCTGGGTTCGGGCCGCACTCGTTCACTGGTCATGCCGTGAATCCTGCCAGGTGGACCCCGGGGATCACTTACGGTCCGCCGCCGCTCAGGGCAGCGTGAAGAAGATCATCGGGTTGTGGTCGCTGTCCCTGACCGGCTCGTCCAGGCCCACGTCCTTCTTCACCAGGGCCAGTTGCTGAGTCACCTGGGGTGCCTTCGCGGTGGACGGGGTGAGGAATTCGATGTTCTGGTCGGCCAGCCACTTCACGATGACCGACCCTTCGCCGAACGGCTTGGGGCGCCGGCCGTGGAAGACATCGTGAACGCTGGTGGGCGTCCGCGGCGGGACGGCGGGGAAGAGGTTCTCGATGTACCAGTGGGCGAAGCGCGCACCGTGGTCCGCGTCGATGAAGAGGTAGTCGGTCTGCTCGGCGGGGATCTTCTCCGGGTGTTGCTGGATGTCGCCCTGGGTGAACGTCCAGCGGTCGGCGGAGAGTTCGCGCGGCACGTTGCGCACCACGTTGTCGACGATGTCGAACGAGTGCAGATGCCCGGTCCCGTTGTCGCGGAGCGCGCTCAGGATCCACATCGTCGACCAGCCGTAGAACGTCCCGATCTCCACGACGACTTCGGGGCGCAGGTCGCGGAGGAGCAGATAGGTGATCTCCGCCTCGTAGTCGTCGAGCTGCGCCTTCATCGCCTTGCCCCGGTCGCGGAGGAACGTGCGCTGGGCGTCACGCACCGCCCGCAGGTCGTCCTGGTACTTCGCGTACAGGCTGCTGATGTGGTCGACGGTTATGGGTTCCACTTTTCCTCCACCGGGTGGGGCGTCTTGATGCGAACGGGCGCTGTACTCGGGGGAACGGCGCGCACGCGCGGACCAGGGCTCCCCGTGGCATGCGCGCATGCCCCTCCCCCGCCCTTCGCCGCGTGCGCAGCCGCCGTTCCCCCGTCCCCCGTTCCTCCCCCGACAAGCGACAACGTTAGATTTCGGAGGCGGGAGCGACATCACGCTCAAGAGCCAATTGATACGTAGCTCCGAGGTATCCGGCGGCTGGCTCTCAGGTATGACCGAGCGCACCGGTCCGGGCCGCCGGCGCCCGCCGTCCGTTCGCCGGCCGCGCGCCACGGTGCCTCCGTACGATGGCCGCGTGACTCCGGACAACCTCACCGCCTCGTCGCGGTCGGGGCGGCGCCCGTTCAGCGCGCGGCCTCTCCTTGCCTTCGCACAGGCGCTGAGCCGCGACCTCTCCCCGTTCCGTCACGAGGCGGCGGCTCCCGCGGCCCGGCCCAAGGGGCGGGTACGGCGCCATCTGCCGCTCGTCCTCGCCGCGCTGGTCGCGGTGGATCTGGGCATCTCGGGCACCCTGATCACCGAGGGGCAACCCGGCACGGTGCGGGCGCTGTCGGCGCTCACCGCCTGGGCCCAGGCCCCCGCCTTGGTACTGGCCCGCTACCGGCCGGTGGCCGCCTGGTGGCTGTCGCTGACCGCGGCACTGCCGTACGCGGTGGGCGGGGCCCTCATGGGGGCCGCGCTGGACAGCGCGGGGCCGTGGCCGTGGACGGCCCCGGGGCTGATGGCGCACCTCGTCGTCACCCTGATCGTCGCCTGCCGGCTCCGGCCGCGGGTGTACTTCGCGCAATGGGCGCTCACCCTGCTCGTGGGCGGGGCGCTGACCGTCGGGCTGTCGCCCCGGGTCGAGATCAACGGCCTGTTGCCGTGGGGGCTGCTGTCGGCGTTCGGGCTGGTGGTCGTCACGGCCGTCCGCGGGCGCCTGGACAGCCGGCGGGAGCTGCGGAAGCAGGAGGCGCTGACCGAGTTCGAACGCTCCCGCCGGGCCCTGCTGGAGGAGCGCACCCGCATCGCCCGCGAACTGCACGACGTCGTCGCCCATCACATGTCCGTGGTTGCCGTGCAGGCGGAGGCCGCGCCCTACCGGGTGGCCGAGCCTCCCCAGGAGCTCAGCGACAGTTTCGGCAGTATCCGGGAGAACGCGCTGGCCGCCCTGACCGAGCTACGGCACATCCTGGGCATGCTGCGGTCGGAGGAAGAGATCCCGGACAACCGGTACACGCCCCAGCCCACCCTCGACAACGTCGGGGAGCTGGTGGCCAACGTCCGCGGGGCGGGCCTGCGGATCGACTGGTCCGTCGACGGCACGCCCCGGCCGGTGCCCCAGCGCGTCGAGCTGTCGGCCTTCCGGATCGTGCAGGAGGCCCTGAGCAACGCGTTGCGGCATGCCCCGGGCTGCCGGGTCGAGCTGGAGATCGCCCACCGCCCGTCCGGCCTCGGCATACGCGTCGCCAACAGCCCGGTGGTCACGGAGGTGCGGCGGGGGCCTGGCACGGGCCACGGGCTGCTGGGGATGCGGGAGCGGGCGTCCTCGCTGGGCGGCAGCGTGCAGGCCGGGCCGCGCGCGGACGGCTGGTACGAAGTGCGGGCCTCGCTCCCCACCCACCTGCCGGACTGAGCGGCCTCCGGGGCCTGGGCCCGCATCGCACTCCCCCGGGGCGAGCGACCGGTCAGCCCGCGAGGAGCGAACCGTCCCGCACCCCGGCGCCCGGCAGCCGGTGACGGGCGGCGGCCAGCGCCGCGTCCACGTCGCGGGTGCCGGTGGAGACGCACAGGGTGTAGGCGAGGTCCTCCATCCTGCGGCGCACCTCGGCCTTGCCCTGGCGGGCGTGCAGCAGCTCCAACGCCTCGTACTCCTCGACGAGTTCCAGCAGCACCGCAGGGTGGGCCATCAGCATCGTCCGGTTCCTTTCCGCAGGTGAAGCGATTCAACGCTGCGGATGCCCGCCGGCCGCCTCCCTACACACCGATGGCGTGAATTCGTCCCGCGGGCGGCGGGCGACGGTCCGGGCAACCGAACGCCGGTGCCGTCACCAGCGAAAACTGCTGGTGACGGCACCGGCGGGGGAAGCGCGGGGGCTGCTGAGGACGACTGCAGCGGCACCGTCCGGCACCGCGGCGGGCGGCGGTCTCAGCGGTCGGTGAGCATGCCGGCCCGGAGCTTGGACAACGTACGGGTCAGCAGCCGGGAGACGTGCATCTGGGAGACGCCGAGCTCGGCACCGATCTGCGACTGGGTCATCTCCTGGCCGAAACGCAGCTCGATCAGGCGGCGTTCGCGCGCGTCGAGCGTGTCCAGCAGCGGAGCCAGCACATGCAGGTCCTCGACGGCCTCCAGGGCCGGGTCGTTCTCGCCCAGGACGTCGACGAGGGTGCGCCGCTGCTCCGAGGGGTCCGGGTCGGCGGGGGTGTCGAGCGAGCCGGCGGTGTAGCCGTTGGCGGCGACGATGCCCTCGATGACCTCTTCCTCCGAGAGGTTGAGGTGGCCGGCCAGTTCCCGGACGGTGGGGTCGCGGTCGAGGGAGGCGGCGAGGTGCTCCTTGGCCTTGGCCAGGTCGCTGCGCAGCTCCTGGAGGCGGCGGGGCACATGGACGGCCCAGCCGGTGTCACGGAAGAACCGCTTGATCTCCCCGAGGATGTAGGGGACGGCGAAGGTGGAGAACTCCACCTCGCGCGAGAGCTCGAAGCGGTCGATGGCCTTGATCAGACCGATCGTGCCCACCTGGATGACGTCTTCCATGTCGTCGCCGCGGTTGCGGTAGCGGCGGGCGACATAGCGCACCATCGACATGTTCATCTCGATGAGGGTGTTGCGCGCGTACTGGTACTCGTGCGTGCCCTCTTCGAGGACCTGGAGCCGCTCGAAGAACTGCTTGGAAAGCTCCTTCGCGTCGCGCGGGGCCACCTTCTGCGGCTGCGTCACCTCCGGCAGTACGGAGTCCGTGTCGGCGTACCGCTGCTCGGTCGTGGTCTCGCTCACGATGGTGATCATCTCGCCTTCCCGCGCGCCCGGCACCCGCGGACGCTGCAGCGGCCGCCTACCCCGATCCCACACCACCATGCCTGCGAACCGGAAACGAATTTGAAGCCGTCGGCGAAACCGCCCGGGACGGGACGGAGCGGGCATCAGCGGCACGTCCAGGGGCACACGTCGCAGCACGGCCCGGGGCGTGCACCGCCTCGCAAGGGACTCACCTCCAGCGCGGTGTGCGCTCCGGGCCGCTTTGCTCTCCCCTGTAATTCCTCTCCTTTCCCCGTCGTTTGAGGGCGCGGGGCGGGGGCACCCGGAAAGTGCCGCCAACGGAAGGACCGCACCATGAGTGCCAGCGAAAAGGTCAAGGCCATCGCCGAGCAGACCATCGGAAAGGTCAAGAAGGAAGCGGGCCGAGCGGTCGGCAATGAGAGCGCCACCGCCGAGGGCTCCGCAAAGGAATCCAAGGGAGATCTCCGCGGGGCGAAGGAGAAGGCCAAGGACGCTTTCAAGGAGTGACCAGCGCACGCATGCGGGAGGGGCCACAGCGCAGAAGCTGTGGCCCCTCCCGCATGTTCCGGCCTCGCTCTCCTTTTGGCGGGGCCGGGTCGGAAGCGGCCCGCACCGGGGTCACTTCTGGCTGAGCATTCCGCTGCGGAGCTGCTTGATGATGCGGGCGAGCAGGCGCGAGACATGCATCTGGGACACGCCGAGCACCGCACCGATCTGCGCCTGCGTCAGCTCCTGGCCGAAGCGCAGCTGGATGATGAGGCGGTCGCGGTCGCTGAGCAGCTTCAGGAGCGAGGCCAGGGTGCACCGGTCCTCGATGCGCTCGGTGGCGGGGTCGGTGGCGGCGAGGACATCGGCGAAGGTCGGCCCGTCGCCCGGCGCCGCATCGCTGTCGCACGCCACGTTCAAGGAGACGGCCGAGTAGCCGTTGGCGGCCACGAGGCCCTCGATGACCTCCTCCTCGGTGAGCTGCATGTGCTCGGCGAGCTCTTTGACGGTGGGCTGCCGGTCCAGGAGCATGGACAGCTGTTCCGTGGCCAGGGCCAGGTCGGCGCGGAGTTCCTGCAGCCGCCGGGGGACGTGGACCGCCCAGCTGGTGTCGCGGAAGAACCGCTTGATCTCCCCCAGGATGTGAGGGATGGCGAAGGCG